>OGZT01001180.1_pt1 | contig 18927 bp, 18 predicted proteins | sample 1576891 | NCBI WGS metagenome assembly OGZT01 (sample SAMEA3541521, study PRJEB24748) | human gut metagenome | biome: human gut; feature: human-associated habitat; material: faeces | place: China | collected 2012 | reverse complement strand
ATGCTGAATATCTTGGAGATGTAAAACCTGCAAGAGCATGTGTAGAAGTTGCTAGGCTTCCAAAAGATGTAAAAGTTGAAATAGAAGTTATTGCTGTAAAATAGTGATACATAATTAAAATGGGGAGAAATTCAACAGTTGGATTTCCTCCATTTTTTTTATTATTCCATTGACAAACAAAAAAAATGTTATATAATTAGATTAGAAAAAATATATAAGTTTTTTATAGATTTTCAAAAAACAATTAATTTAAAATATAATTACTGGAGTTGAATCAATTATGATAAATAATAATTGTATATACATTTTAGGTGTTTCTAAAACAAACTTTGATAATGCTATAACTAAAAATTACAATATGTTATTTGTTGGATTTCTTCTTGATAAAAATACAAATGAAATAGTTGATGTAGAAGCAACAATGATTTTAGAGTTAAGTAATAGATTTATCAAATCTTTACTCATAGGAAAAAACTTTATAAAAGATCAAGATAATATTATTAAAGAATTTGAAAATAAATATTTTGGAAGATCACAAAAAGCACTTATTATAGCTTATAAAGACGCTTTAAAAAAATATGAAAATATTCATTGAGAATTTTATACACTTACTTGTTCACGCAAATGAGGTCCGAAATTCCACCTGTAAATTGTACTAGGTTGGGTTTTGGATTTTTTTATTTTTATAAGGGGGAATGCTCTATGTATGATTTAGTAATTTTAAATGGAAAAGTTTTTAGTGGTAGTGATGGAATTATTAAAAAAGCCAATATTGGTATTACCAATGACAAAATTTCTATCATAACTGAATTACCTATTACAGGTAAAAAAATCATTGATGCTTCTAATAAATATGTATCTCCTGGTTTTATTGATATTCATGGACATTCTGATCTTATTCCTTTATTAGGGAAAAATTACAATAGTAAACTTTATCAGGGGGTTACTACTGAAATAAATGGAAACTGTGGAATTGGTCCTGTTCCTTCTTCAAAAGAAACTGTAGAGCTTACAAGGAAATATATGAATGATAATCTTTCTGTAACAGACAGAAATTTTGATTTTGAAAATGTCAACTCACTTAGCAAATTAAAAAATTTAATGAAAGATCATCCTTTCAATATAAATCAAGGATATCTTATTGGAGGAGGTGCTGTTAGAATAGCTGTCATGGGATTTGATGACAGAGAAGCTTCTTCTGAAGAAATAAAAAAAATGCAGCTTCTTTTAGAAGAAGAATTAAAGTCTGGTGCGTATGGAATTTCCTTTGGACTTATTTATCCACCTGGTTCCTTTACTTATACTAAAGAAATAATAGAAATGCTGAAAATTATAAAAAAATATGACAAAGTAGCTGTTTTTCATATGAGAAATGAAGGTGAAAAGATTCTGGAATCAGTTAAAGAAATGCTTCTTGTCGCTAAGGAAAGTGGTGCAAAAGTTGAAATATCTCATTTTAAAATAATGTATAAACCCCTATGGAATACTTCTGATAAATTGATAGAAATGTTAGATGAAGCTAGAAAAAATGGCATTCAAATATCTTTTGACCAATATCCATATATTGCTTCTGCTACAAGCCTATTTGTACTTATCCCTTCTAACTTATTTGCTGTTGGGCTGGAAGCTATGATTGAAGGATTAGATATCAATGATAAATCTCTTCTTGGTCAAATTAATGATAAAATAGAAAAAAGAGGTGGAGCTGACAGAGTTGTTGTAGCTTCTGTTATAGAAAAATTTAAAGAAGCTGAAGGAAAAAATCTATTAGAAATAAGCAAAATGTGGAACATTTCTCCAGAACAGTGTGTTGTCAAACTTATAAAAGAATCTACTGGTAAAATCAGTGCTATTTATTTCTCAATGAGTGAAAATGATGTAGAAAATATAATGAAGCAAAAGTATGGAATAATAGCCAGTGATGGATATTCTTATCCAGTAGAAACTCCAGAAGGGTTTGGTTTTCCTCATCCTAGAAATTTTGGTACTTTTCCAAAATTTTTAGAAATAGTAAGAGAACAAAATATTCTTTCTCTTGAAGATGCTCTTAAAAAAATAACATTACTTCCAGCTAAAGTCTTTAATATAGAGAATAGAGGTATAATTAAAGAGGGAGCTTTTGCGGATATAACTATATTTGATTTTGAAAAAGTAAAAGATAACTCTACTTTTACTAATCCTTTTGAAAAGCCTTCTGGAATAGAATATGTAATAGTTAATGGAAAAATAACTGTAATAAATGGAATTTACAATCAAGTAACTAATGGAAAAATAATTTAATTAGGAGGAGATTTTATGGGAAGCTGGTCACTTATTGATTCACCGTCACTTTTGGGATTAATCCCTCTTGTTCTTTATCTATTTCTTGTTTTCAAAGGTTATAAAGCCACTACTGCTGTTGCTGTTGGATTAACTGCTGGATGCATACTCACTGGTCAGTCTATTTCAAGCATTTCTACTATGATTGCTAAAGCTACTGGTTCTTTCCTAGGAATAATCGGACTTATAATCATGTTAGGAAGTGGACTTGGTTATGTAATGACAAAAAGTGGAGTTGCTAAAACAATTGTTTATTGGATCGTAAACAAAATAGGAGTAAATAGTGAAAAAAAAGGTATAGTTGTTACTATGATATGTTCTCTTGTAATCGTTGCTTTACTAGGTACACTAGCAGGTGGTAATGCTATAATTGCTCCAATTATAATACCAGTTGTTGCTGCTGTTGGAATTACTCCAAGTACTGTAGGAGTTATATTTCAGGCAATGGGAGAAACTGGTTTGATTTGGGGACCTTTTACTCCACCTGTTATAGGTCTTATGGCTATTACTGGATTATCATATGGAAAAATGATGGTCTGGGCTGCTATTCCTTATGGAATTATTTGGATAATAGTTACATATTTTGTAGCACAAAGAATACAAAAAAGTACTAAAGCAAAAGGAGAAAAATATGAAAATATAGAAGTAGTAGAAGAATTTACTCCTAGTGCTGCTCAAAAACGAACTACTGTTATTTTCCTTGTAAGTTTTCTTTTATTTATAATATATGGAATAATTACTAAACAGGGAACTAATTATGTAATACTTTTTATTATTCTTCTTGCTCTTATTTTAGGTGTATCTTCAAAAATGAAATTAGATACAATAATTGGAGAAATGGCACAGGGAATGGGAAAAATGACAGAAATGTATTTACTATTTATACTTCTTGAACCTTTTATTAATTTGATAGTTGTAAGTGGTGGGTTTGAAGCCCTTTCTAAATTCTTATTGAACATTTTCCCTAATCCTAATTCTTTAACTGTTATGATGATGGGAAGTTTAGTAGGAGGATTTGGAGTAGATGGTGCTGTTGTTGCTCAGCTTAAAATCACAAATGATCTGTTTATAGATCTTGTAAACAGAATAGGGTTGCCTATGGAAATGTGGGCTATTGCTCTTATTGCAGCTTCAAGAATAACTACAAATGTTTATCCTACTGCTAACATGGTTGGACAAATGGGAATAGCACGTTCAAAAAATATTAAAGCTATGCTTATTTCTGGTTGGTGTGTTTCAATGGTTATTCTTGTATATATTTTCCTTTGGTCTTTTATTGGGCAAAAGATTTTCTTTTAATTTATAGTTAAAAAAATGAGAATGACTAAAAACTAAAGTAAATTTTAGAAATAAGTCATTCTCTTTTTTTATTCATATATCTTCATCGTATCCTTTATTATTTTTATAAGTTTTTCCCTTACTTCTGCTGGTTCCAAACATTCACATCTATTTCCAAAACTAAGAAGTTCCTCATAGTCAAAATCATCATCTACAAAAGGAAAATCAACTATCATTTTATTTTCATCACAATAAGTTATTCTGTCTTCTTCACACCTTTCCAGTATTCTTTCTTTAAGAGAGATATCTGCAAGAAGCTTTATATTTATTATTCTTTTTTCTATCCAGTTCATTTCCAGATCTTTTATATCAAATTTTCTTAAAGTAAAAGTTTCATCAAGTACTTTTAAATATGAAATTCTTGCTAATTTAAAAAGACGAAAATCATTTCTTAAAGTACAGTAGCTGTTCATATACCATTTTTCTTCTTTCCATAAAAGCTGGTATGGCTCTACTTTTCTTTTCGAGCTTCTTCCACTTCCATCTAAGTAATGAAATTCAAGATATTTTCTTTCATTTAATCCTTCTTTTATTTTATTGAGATTACTTTGAAGCTTCTTATTTCCACTCCATGTAGTCAGATCAATTATTATCTGCCCTGATTTAAGCTTTATCTCCTGAATATGTTCTTCTGGAATAAGGCTTTGTAATTTCGTAAGTACTTTGGTTAATTCAACATTGGAAACTGATGAAGATATACTCCCTAAACCTGTCATAAGAGTATTTATATCTTCTTTTGTAAAAAATTTTTTATCTATTTTATATTTTTCTAAAATACCAATACCTCCATTGATACCAGTATAAGTAACAATGGGGATTCCTGCTGCTTGTATTGTTTCTATATCTCTGTAAATAGTTCTGGTAGTTACCTCAAACATTTCAGCTAATTTAGTTGCACTTATTTTATTTTGCTCAAGAAGTACTATAACAATAGAGAGAAGCCTGTCAATTTTCAAATTTTATCACATCCTGAATTTTTATTTTTAAACTATGACATACTGATGTCAGATTTTAAATGTTATACTTAAGTAACAATAGATCTATTGAGAAAATAATTTATGGAGGTAAAAAATGGATTTACTTAAAGAATTTCATAAAATAATGGAGGAGCAATCTGATATTGCATTGGCTACAAGCGTAAATGATATTCCAAATGTTAGAATAGTAAGTTTTTATTTCTGTCCAGATGAAAATATTCTATATTTTGGTACCTTTAAAGATGAAGTAAAAACAAAAGAATTTGAAAAAAATAATAAAGTATCTTTTACAACTATCCCAAAAGAAAGTGAAGAGTTTGCACGTACAAATTGCGGAATAGTTAAAAAGAGTGATCTTCCTATGTCTGACTTCAAACAGGTTATTTGTGAAAAAGTACCTGGTTACAAAGAGATAATAGATAACTTTGAAGAGAAGCTTGTTTTATATGAAATATCTTTTAAAGAAGTTGCTATCACAATAAATTATGACGAATACAAAATAGTTCTATAGAATTGAAAAAGAGAAGATTTAAATCAATTATTTGGTTTACCTCTTCTCTTTAATTTTATTAAAATATTCTTCCGCCAATAGAAAGGATAAAGCCTATAACAAAGGCCAGACAGTTATATTTAATATATTTAAAAAATTTTAATTTGCTCCATTTCAAAAAAAGAATATTTAAAAGAAGAAATATTACAACATAAATAACTACAGTAGCCCATCCTAATGCTGGATGTGCTTCAACTTCTGCTTCTAATATTTCATAACTCCCTATAGCCTTGCCATTAATAGAACCAAATGAAAGTTCCAACCATGGTTGCAGAATAAAACCCAGTATTAAATTAATTATGTTGCTTATGATTAAAATAAATATCTGCATACAATCATCCCCTTGATAATATGTTTTTATTCTTTTACTATATTCTACACTAAAACAAAAAGAAGAACCAATAGTTTTTGATTCTTCTTTTTTATTCAATGATAAATTTTAGTTTTAAAGATATTAAATATTAAAAAAATATTTTTTATTTGTAACAAACATGTTTATTTTTTACTACTTGCTTTCCTTCCTTGAATACATCTTTTACATGATTTATTCCAAAATTATAGAATATATAATTAAGATTATCTGTATCAAATATTACAAAGTCTGCCTTTTTTCCTTTTTCCAGACTTCCTATATTATCCTCTCTTTTTACTGCCCTTGCTCCATTGAGAGTTACTGCTTTGAATATTTCTGCTGGTGTCATTCTCAATTGTGAAGAACATATCTGCATTACTAGCTGCATATTTTCACAAGGACATGAGCCTGGATTATAGTCAGTAGAAACAGCTACATTTACTCCTTCATTTATCATCTTTCTTACTGGTGCATAGGCTTTTCCAAGATTAAAAGATGTAGCTGGAAGAATGTCGGCAATTACTCCATTTTCCTTTAGACTTTTTATTCCCTCATCACTTACTGCCATGAGATGCTCTGAAGATACTGCTCCCACTTCTCCTGCCAATTCTCCTCCACCTAGAGATACTATTTCATCAGCATGTATTTTCAACATAAATCCTTGCTTTTTAGCTTCATTTAATATTTTTCTGCTCTCTTCTATTGAGAATACTTCATCTTCACAAAAGATATCACAAAATTCTGCAAGCTTTCTTTCTTTTATTATAGGAAGCATTTTAAAAAGTTCTTCCATATACCCCTGTGAATTGCCCTTATATTCTTCTGGTATAGCATGAGCTCCCATAAATGTAGAAATTATATCAACTGGATGCTTTTCATCAAGTTTCTTATTTACTTCCAGCTGCTTTATCTCATTTTCCAAATCAAGCCCATATCCACTTTTGGCTTCCACTGTAGTTACTCCAAAACAAAGCATTCTGTCCAATACTTCATAGGCCTTATCAAAAAGTTCATACCTTGTTGCTTTTCTTGTTGCCCTTACTGTACTGAGAATTCCACCGCCATTTCTAAGTATTTCAAGGTACGGAACTCCTTTTAATTTCATAGGAAGCTCATTTTCTCTGGAACCATAATGTACAAGGTGGGTATGTGAATCTATTATCCCAGGAGTTACTACTTTTCCTTCTGCATCTATAAGTTTTGTCCATTCTGATTTTAAACTTTCAGGCACCTTTCCTGTTCCTATTTGAAGTATTTTTCCATCCTCTACAACTAAATAAGCATCTTTCAATATTTCTATATTTTCCATTCCATTATCAAAATCTTTTTTATCTAATTCTCTGGAAGTTACCAGAGTTCCAATATTATATAGTATCAAGTCTGCCTTCATTTATACCTCCATCTTGTATGATTTTTGCCTATTTTATTTTTCCATCAACAAGTTTTTTAATCAAATCATCATTGGCTATATATGGAAGTGTAATATGGTCTGTTCCTTTGTTATCATTATTATATTCAATTACTGTTTCTATAGAATGTGGATTTCTAGCCCATGCTCTTCTTGCTACGCCTCCCATTACATCCCAAGGCATTGCCTGCATCAGTATCTCATCTACTCTATGACTTCCATCAAGGACCATTCCAAATCCTCCATTAATAGATTTTCCTATTCCTACTCCTCCACCATTATGAAGAGCTATCATAGTCATTCCTCTTGCTGCATTTCCTGCAAAACATTGAGTTGCCATATCTGCCATTATATTACTTCCATCTTTTATATTTGATGTCTCTCTAAATGGTGAGTCAGTTCCTGATACATCATGGTGATCTCTTCCCAGCATAACTGGTCCTATCTCTCCATTTCTTACCATTTCATTGAATTTCAATGCTACTCTTGTTCTGCTCATTGCATCTTGATAGAATATTCTTGCCTGTGTTCCCACTACAAGCCCATTTTTGTCAGCGTCTTTTATCCACATGTAGTTGTCTCTATCTTGGTATCTTCTATCTGGATCTACAAGTTCAAGAGCTGCATGGTCAGTTTTCAATAAATCATCTTTTTTACCAGACAGACATACCCATCTAAATGGTCCATATCCATAGTCAAATAATTCTGGTCCTAATATATCCTCTACATATGAAGGGAATATAAATCCACCTTTATCATCTCTTCCATTTTTAGATATTTCCTTAACTCCTATATCGTAGATAGCTTTAAGGAAACTGTTTCCATAGTCAAAGAAGTATACTCCTTTAGCTGTAAGTTTTTTAATAACTTCATAATGTCTTCTCAATGTTTCATCTATAAGTTTATTAAAAGTTTCTCTGTCCTCTGCCAACAATCTCGTTCTTTCTTCAAAAGTTATTCCTGCTGGACAATATCCACCATCATATACAGCATGACATGATGTCTGATCTGAAAGCAGGTCTATATGTATATTGTTTTTATCTGCATATTCTAAAAGATCTACTATATTCCCATGGAATGCTATTGCATATGGAACTTTAGCTTCCTGCTTTTCTCTTGCCATATTAAATGCTTCCTCTGGAGTTCTGGCTATTTTATCTACCCATCCCTGTTCAAGTCTTGTATGGATTCTAGAAATATCCACTTCTGCTACTATTCCTACTCCCTTAGCTATTACAGTAGCTTTCCCTTGAGCTCCACTCATTCCTCCAAGCCCAGAAGTAACAAATAATTTTCCTGTAAGATCTCCATCTTTAGGCACTCCGCAGAAAAGTCTTGCAGCATTAAGTATAGTTGAATAAGTTCCATGAACTATTCCCTGAGGCCCGATGTACATCCATCCTCCAGCTGTCATCTGTCCATAATTAGCTACTCCAATAGCTGCTGCTCTTGCCCAGTTATCATAATCGTCAAATTCTCCTACCATAAGTGCATTAGTTATGATAGCTCTTGGTGCATATGGATTTGATCTGAATAATCCAGTAGGATGTCCTGATGCCACTACTAAAGTTTGATCTTGAGTTAGATTTTCAAGATATTTTTTTATAAGTCTATACTGCATCCAGTTTTGACATACCTGTCCTGTTTCTCCATAAGTAACCAACTCATAAGGATAAAGTGCTATTTCAAAATCTAAATTATTGTCTATCATTACCTGCATGGCTTTAGCTTCTGTACATCTTCCTGTATATTCATCTATAGGTTTTCCATAAATTCTTCCCTCTGGTCTGAATCTATATCCATATATTCTTCCATGCTCCATCAATTCATTTAAAAATTCTGGTGCCAGCATTTCATGATACTCTTCTGGTATATATCTCAAAGCATTTTTCAATGCTAATTCAATTTCATCTTTTTCCAAATGTACTACTCTCTTTGGAGCTCTTCTTATCTTTGGATCCATCTCAGGCATTTTCATTGGTATATCCTGAGCTGTAAGTTTTATTGTCATTGCATTATATATATCTTTATTTATCATTTTTTATTCCCCCTATATTTTCAATTCCCCTATAACTTTTTCTACATTTTCTACTATCTTATTTCTTTCGATTAATTCTTCCACTGCATTGATATCCAGATTCATCACTCTGTCTTTGTCATAGTATGATACTGTTTCTCTTACTGCTGTATACGCTTTTTCAGTTCCAAGTCCAAGATCCTTATTTACTTTTTTCAGATCTATCCCCTGACAAGCTGACAGTATTTCCATAGCTATTACTTTTCTTGCATTTTTCAGTATTTCTCCTGCTTTTCTAGCTGCAATAGTTCCCATAGATACATGATCTTCCTGATTTGCTGATGAAGGTATAGAATCTACAGAAGCTGGATGAGCCAGAACTTTATTCTCAGATACAAGAGAAGCTGCACTGTACTGCACTATCATAAATCCTGAATTTACTCCTCCATTCTCAACTAAAAATGCTGGAAGTCCACAATTAAGATGAGGATTTACAAGTCTTTCTATTCTTCTTTCAGAAACATTCGCCATCTCTGATACTGCTATTCCTAAGAAATCAAATGGAAGTGCCATAGGCTGTCCATGAAAATTTCCTCCTGAAATAACATCATCTGTATCACAGAAAATTATTGGATTATCAGTTACTGCATCCATCTCTATTTCAACTTTTTCTCTTACAAATTCAAGTGCATCTTTACTAGCTCCATGTATTTGTGGTATACATCTCAGTGTATATGGATCTTGTGTTCTCATTTCTCCTTGTTTTGTTGTACATTTACTTTCTTTCAGAATATTTCTGAAATTTTCAGCTGTTCTTATTTGTCCCTGATGTCCTCTTACTTCATGAACTCTATGATCAAATGCACAAGTTATTCCATTTAAGGCTTCCATGGTAAGTGCCCCAGCTATATCCAGATGTTTCATAAGATTGATTGCATCATATGTTACATGTGCTCCAATTGATGTCATTACCTGTGTTCCATTGATAAGTGCCAGTCCCTCTTTTGATGAAAGTTCTTCCAATACAGGAACTCCAGCTTTTTTCATAGCCTCTGCTCCATCTAAAAGTTCTCCATTTACATATGCTTTTCCCATTCCAAGCATTACCAGCACCATATGCGATAGTGGTGCCAAATCTCCTGAAGCTCCAAGTGATCCTTTTTCTGGTATGAATGGAGTTACATCTTTATTCAGCATATCTACCAATGTATCTAAAACTATTTTTCTTACTCCTGAATGTCCTTTTGACAAGTTTACTATTCTCAAAAGCATTATTCCCTTTGCCATATCCACTGGAATAGGATTTCCCACTCCACATGAATGACTCATTATTAGATTTTTTTGCAGCAGTCCTGTCTGTTCTTCTGAAATAACTGTATCAGAAAATTTTCCAAATCCTGTTGTTATTCCATAAGATACCTTTTTTTCTTTTACATATCTATCTACAAGCTCTCTAGCTTCTGCTACTTTTTTATATGCCCCTTCTGATATTTCTACTTTATAACCTTTCCTTGTGACATTGATCAGATCTTCAAGTGTAAGTCTTCTGTCTCCTATTACCAATCTCATTAAAAATCGCCTCCTGAGTTATTTTGTATTTATCTTTAAAATATTAAACTTCCTATAAATCCTGCTATAAATAATGGTATACAGAAATGTATAAACGTTGCCATACATGTATTTCTTATGTGTTCATGCTGTCCATCAGCATTGAGCCCTGATGTCGGCCCTAATGTAGAGTCTGATGCTGGTGAACCTGCATCTCCTATTATAGAAGCTGCTGTAATAAGAACTATCATTGCTGCTGATGAATATCCCATTTCTATTGTGAGAGGAACATAAATTGTTGCTAATATAGGTACAGTTCCAAAAGACGTTCCTATTCCCATTGTAATAAAAAGACCCACTGTCAACATTGCCAGAGATGCTATTGCTTTACTTCCACCACATATTCCTACTACTCCTGTTACAAGGGTTTCTATAGCTCCTGTTTCTCTTATCACTCTGCCATATCCTGCTGCCACTAGCATGATAAATGCTATTAATCCCATTATTAGTAATCCATCATTTAATACATTATCCAACTCATTCCATTTTACCACTTTAAAAACCAGCATTATTCCAAGAGCTGCAAGAGCTCCTAATGGAAGCGAACCTGTATAAAGCTGTATTCCAAAAGCTGTTAGTGCAGCAATCAGAGTTACCCAGTGCTTTTTTTCCATTTTTTCACTCTCTACCTCTTCCATTCCTTTTAAAGGAAGATCTTCATAATCTCTATCTTTCTTATAAGTTATAAATATTGCAATAAATAATCCTATAACCATAGCTAATCCTAATATCCAAGTAGCTCTCCATACTTCTCCAAGTTCTATATTGTAGCCATTAGCCGATATCTGATCTTTTACTATTGTATGAAATATCAAACCAAATCCAACTGGTAAAACCACATATGGAGTTTTTAACCCAAATGTAAGTGAACACGCCATTGCTCTCCTGTCCACTTTTAATTTATTCATTAATTTCAACAATGGTGGAATCAATATAGGAATAAAAGCTATATGAACAGGTATAAGATTTTGAGAAAAACAAGCTACTGCTGCTATTAAAAGAAGAAGTACTCTTTTCCTTCCGCTTACTATTCCAGCTATTTTTTTCGATATTATACTGGCTACTCCTGTGCTGTTTATAGCTACTGCCAAGGTTCCGAGCAAAAGATAACTAAGTGCTGTTTCAGAATTTCCTCCCATACCTCCTATTAATATCTTCATAGTCTCTGGCATTCCAATTCCAGAAGTTATCCCAGCTACCAAGGCTGCTGCGAGCATAGAAAAAATCACATTTAATTTTAATAAACAAAGAATTATCATAGTTAAAACTGATAGTATTACCGGATTAAGCAGCATAAAAAACCTCCTAAGTTATAAAATCTCATTTTATATGTTTGAATAATTTTAGTGAAGCTTAGATTTTTTCCTTGTTGTTCTATGATATCGCGACATAAAATAAAACTTAACCTAGGTTCTAATAAATATTTCTTTTCCGTATATTATTAAAAACATTTTAATAATATTTTAAAAATAAATTAAGAGAAAACCTTTCTTAATTATTAAAAACGTTTTAATAATATTTTTATCTAATAATAGATTACACATTAATTTAACAAAAGTCTAATATAATAAATATATAATTTAATATACCGTTTTTATTTTTTGTTTTATTTTTCATTTTTCAATTCTTTAATAGGACATTTCATTTTATTTATATTCATATATTTTTTCTGAAAATATTCGTAAAAATATAGAATCATAAAAATATAACAATAGAAAAATGGGCAGAAAGAAAACTCTGCCCATTTTTGTATGTCTATTTTCCTACTGGATTATTAACTGGCCAGCAAGGTTTTTCATTTGATAAAACTTTAACAATTTCAGAAGCTGCCTGTACTGCCATAAGTATCATACATTCCTCTGTATTTGAAGCCATATGCGGAGTAACAATCACATTATCCATTGATAATAATGGGTTATCCTCTGAAGGTGGCTCCTGTTCAAACACATCTAAAAATGCTCCTGCAATCTCTTCAGTTTTCAGTGCTTCAATAAGCTCTTTCTCATTCACCACCTCTCCACGAGCACAGTTTATAAAGTGGGCTGATTTTTTCATATTTGTAAATTCTTTTTTCCCTATGCATCCAATATTTTCTTTTATAAGAGGCATGTGTAATGATATAATATCTGATTCTTTAAATATAGTTTCCCAATCACAAATAGTTACATAATCAGGACAATTTTCTTTTGTTAAGAATGGATCATAAGCCAGTATTTCCATTCCCAATCCATAAAAAGCTTTATAGGCTACTTTTCTTCCTATACGTCCGAATCCAACAACTCCTAATTTTTTTCCTGTTAAGTCCATTCCTTTATGATTATTTTTGAAGAAAAAATCCCCTTCTTTTATCTTTTTATTCATTAAAAATATTCTTTTAGAAACTGCCAGAATAGCTCCCAGCACAAATTCTGCCACTGTATTAGTAGTAGAATCTGGAGCATTAGTTGCCCATATTCCTAGTTTAGCTGCTGCTTCTAAATCCACATTATTGTATCCAGCACCATGCCTTGCTACTATTTTCAAATTTTTTCCTGCTTTCAATACAGCTTCTGTACAAGGGGCTGTTCTTAACAAGATAGCATCACAATCAGCTACATCTTTTATTAAGTCTTCCTCTGATGCTCCTGATCCATGTTTTATTTCAAAACCATAACTTTTTAATAATTCTACTCCCTCTTTTGCCACTGCTTGTGGTATCAATACTTTATGCGACATTTACTTCACCCTCATCATAACTTTTTTTAGATTTTATTATTTGAATAGCATATATTGACCCTAAGCAGATAAGACCAAATATATCTGATTTAATTCCTGGCATCATTGTAGAAACGCTTCCCAAAAGAACAACTATTGTTTTTGGCCAAGATAAGTTTCCTTTAAAATATCTTTGAACTGCTGTTGCTAATCCATAAGCTCCTATCAAGGCACTCATAATAGCGAGAATAATTTCTCCATTTGTTCCTTTTCCAAGTAAAGCTGGATTCATGCAGAACATAAACGGCATCAGGAATCCTGCAAGACTGAGACGCCAAGCTACAAATCCGGTTTTCATAGCATCTCCTTTTGCAATTCCAGCTGCTGTATAGGCTGCTACTGCCACTGGTGGAGTAACATTTGCCATGATTCCAAAATAAAATACAAAGAAGTGAGCAGCAATTTTTGCTATTCCAAGATTTTCCAATGCCGGAACAATCAATGTAGCCAACAGAACATAAGCTGCTGATGTAGGCATTCCCATTCCCAATATTACAGATGTCACCATAGTAAGAATCAATAACAGCATTACATTTCCTTGAGATAAGCTTATAAGAAGAGAAGACAATTTATATCCTATTCCTGTAAGCATAAGCATTCCAACTATTATACCAGCAGTACCTGTTGTAAGAGCAACACTTACCATTCCTTTTGATGAACTGGCAATAAGGTGCAGTATTTCAGAAACAGATCTTTTCTTTCCTGGATATACCAGCATTATCACTACTAAAAATATTATAGAAAAGAAAGCTGACTTCTGTGCAGAATATCTCACTCCAACTAATAAGAATACTAATAGTACCAAAGGCATCAGAAGAAGCCACCCTTTTTTCAATTCTTCCATGAAATTAGGAAGTTCATCTTTACTTTGCCCCTTCAGATCTTTTTTTAATGCTTCTAAGTCTATCATTATAAATAATGCTATATAGAACAGAATTGCTGGAATTATTGCAGCTGTTAATACTTCTTGATATGAACCAATATAGTCAGCCATGATGAAAGCTGCTGCTCCCATAACTGGCGGCATAAGCTGTCCTCCACTAGAAGCAGCTGTTTCTACTGCTCCTGAAAATTCTGAATCAAATCCACTTTTTTTCATCAATGGAATAGTAAATGATCCTGTTCCTACAACATTTGCTACAGCACTTCCAGAAATAGTTCCAAATAAACTGCTGGCAACTACAGCGACTTTTGCTGGTCCTCCTCTAAATCCCCCAAGTAATGCCTGTGTCAATCTTATAAATATATCTCCTGCTCCTGACGCTTCCAAAACTCCTGCAAATATTACAAAGATAGATACATATATGGAAGAAACTCCCAAAGGTGTATTAAATATACCATTTGTTCCTTTGAATAAAACTTCTGTAATCCTTATCCATGTATATCCTCTGTGTGCAATACTTCTAGGAAGATTAGGTCCAAAAAGTGCATAGAGAATACATAAAATAGCTATTATAGGCATTGCTGCTCCAACTGTCTTCCATGTAAAAGAAAGAAGCAGAATCAACAGAATTGTTGCCAGTATAATTTCCAGACCAGACATAGTTCCACTGGATTTCCACATTGTATCTGCTATGGAATATGAATATAAACCTATAACTGATACTACAGCAATTATCCCTATTGAAAATACATTTTTTATTTTCTCATTTTTTATATTGAACAAATTATAACACAATGGTACCAGCATCATACTAAGTGCCAGATGGACTACTCTATGTTGATAAGACGGCAACGCTCCAAAGTATGAAGTATATATATGAAACAATGCCAGTGCCAACCCTATTATAAATAGCAGAATTTTGCTTAATTGACTATTTTTGTTTTTACCCTCCATTTTTACCCCCTTCTATATTAATTCATAACCCCTTTTTCTTTCAAATATTTTATAACTCCTGGATGCATTTCTACTAATCCTTCTAATCCTCTTGTTGCATTTTCAATATTCCACTCATTACATTGAGGATAAGCAGCTACTAACAGTTCATTATTTTCAAATAAAGCTTTTGCCATATTATAGATATCTTCTTCTGGCATATCTTTATAAGTTATTAAAATACTGGCACTTCCAAAAGTATACTCCACTTTTTCATCTTGTCCATTATATACATCAGCATCTATTTTAGCTGGAATATAATATGGGCATTCTGTCATTATTTTATCAAAATATTCTTTTTCTAACCCTAATAAACGAATAGGTTTTGAAGCTGCTGCTGTTGTTACTGGAGAAGCAGGTAAAGTACTCATTATACATACTGCATCTACATTTCCATCAGTTAAAGCTTCTGCTCCATCACCATGAGATAAGTACTCTGGTTTCCAATCTTTATTTATTTCATATCCATAAGCATCCATTATAGTTTTCATTGCATCTCCAGCAACACTTCCAGCAGGACCTACAGCTATCTTTTTACCTTTTAGATCTTTAAAGCTTTTTATTTTCCCATCTCTTAATGTATATACTTGTAATGTTGTCATGTGCCCACCCATTACTCCTCTTAAGTCATCTTTATCTATTTTTTTACCTTCAAAACTTCCCTTACCCTCCAATGCAAGAGCCAATACATCTGATGCTGTCATAGCTAATTCTACGTTTTTATTTTTAGCCAATAAAATATTTTCTGATGAGCCTCCTGTTATTTCTATATTTGCAGAAACATTTGGATCATTTTTATTTATGATATCAGACATTGCTGTTCCAATAATAGAAAAAGCTCCCCCTGCACTTGATGTGGCAATAGAAATATATTTCACCCCAGCTGCATATGTAGATATTCCCAATACTAACAATAAAACAAAACTGCTAACGACCTTTGAAACTTTAAAGTTTTTCATAAAATACCTCCACTTTCATTAGATAATATAACTGTTATAACACTTATGTTAAATAAAATTTGATAACCATTTAAACCCATTTTTACAAATTTGCTATTATCAATTCTAAAGAATCATTCACATGTACTCTCATTAATTTTTCTGCTTCATCAGGATTTCCTTTTGCAATAGTATCAATTAAATATCTATGCCAATATCTTGGATAAGTAGCCTTAGGTGCATTTGTTCCTATTGCTTTACATAAAATCCAGAACATATTTATTTTTTTTAAAGTATTTATCAACAAACTATTTCCTGTAAATTCAGTAAGTTTTGCATGAAATAAAATGTGAGAATTTCTGCTATCAAAAACTGTTTCTGCAGTATAGGGTATAGTATCTAATTCTGTAGCTATTATCATTAATTCTTCACACTGTTCTTTAGTCATAGTCTTAGATAATATTCTTGCTGATTGACATTCTATTGCTTCTCTAAGCTGATAATTTTCTATAATTTTTTCTTTTGTTGGAACTATAACATAAGATCCCCATTGAGGTTTTGATTCAACCAAATAGTTTTCTTCCAATTTTTTTAAAGCTTCTATTACAGGAATTACACTAACTCCTGCTACTTCTGCCATTTTTCTCCTTGATAATTTCATTCCAGGAGAAAATTCTCCATCTAAAATTTTTTGTGAAATTATTCTATAAGCTATATCTGATGCGGTTTGGAAATTCTCTTCTACCACTATACTCACTCCTTTGGTTATTTTCGAAATTACTGTTATAACACTATAAACAATATATTTCATATCTATATTTAGTACAAATGCACTTATTGTAAAACGAAACTAACTATTTTAATGAATTGTATCATAGTTTAAAATCTATGAATATATTCCATGTACTAAAATTATTAAATAAAATATATTATATATAACAAAAAAATTTTAACATTCCTCATTTAGATTAAATAAGAGAAAGTTTATTCTTTAAAATAATGGGACAGAAAAAATTCTCTGCCCCATTATTTATAAAATTTCTATTCTTTTTATATTTCTTCATTAAATTTTTGTTTTAATGCTTTTCCTTGTTTAAATACTATTTTATTCATTTTTGGTATTTTTTCTATTTTTTTCTTCTTTTAATGCAAGTTTAAAAAGGTCTAATAATACTTCAGTGTTAGTTTTTTTTGTTTCATCTGTTTGGCTACATAATTTTTTTAACTTTCTTTTTATAAAACTATATTCCTCTTTTGTAAAATGGCATCCATATATTCTATAATCTTTTGTATTCATCTTTTTCCCTTTTTTATCTCCAATATTTTTTATTTTATAACTTCAAACATTTTTATTATTTCTTCCTGTTTCCCCATATCTATTTCCAATTCTTTTTTAGCCTCTCCATATTTTCTTGCTAATTCTTGATATTGATCTTTATAAAATTTATTATCTTTCACACTTATTATTCTCTTTTCTTTTTCTGAAATCTCTGCATACATTTTTCTTTGAGCTGCCAGAGTTTTTTCAGCTTCTTCAGCCTCTGCTTTTCTTTGATTATACATAGCTCTTTCTTCAGCTTCTAACTGTTGAAGATTAAGTTCAAGCTGTTCAAATGTTGACATTACATCTGTTGCTGAATATGATACTGCTGATACTGCTAAAATACATCCTATTAATATTTTTTTCATTTTTCCCCCTAGTTTCTTTCCTCTTCTGGTTTTATATACTCTTTTAATATATTATTTATTTTATATTTTTCAACTATTTCATTTATTACTTTTACTTTTTCTTCTCCAAGTTTCTGATTGAATAAAGCTTGTTGAAGTTGTGGATATATTTCCACTGTATTTTTATCCTTCAATACCTCAGTATTGTTTTTATATATTTCTAATAGTTCATAATCATATATTTGAACTGATTTTTGTGCTATTGAATTAAGATAAAATTCAACTTCTATATTTATTTTCATTTCTTCAAGATATTTTTTTTCTTCTTCTGTATATTTTTTCTTTTCCATTTCTGCAAGAATAGCCTTTCTTACTAAAAGTTGAGCTATTCCATCTTTATTTCCACCTAATTTTTCTATCTCTTCCTTAGTTAATTTAATTTGCATACTTTCTCCTTAGTTAAATACTTTTAAAAAATATTATTTATTTTTCTCTTCCATAGTTTTATATATTTCTTTTATTAACTGCTCTTTTTCTTCCTTTGTATATTTTTTCTTTTTCATTTCTTCAATTACTGTTTTAAGAAATGCTTTATTTGATTTTTTCTTGTTTTCTTCAGAAATATTATATTTCTCAAATAGATACAAAATTATTTTTTTATTTGTTTTATATTTATTTTTTAATTTAGCAAGACCTTCTTTTATTATATTAAATTCTTCATTACTTACTCTTATACCTAAGATAACATCTTTTTTATTTCCACTTCCTAAAGGTCTACCTCTTCTTTCTGTCTTTTCTTCCATATTCTTTCCACCTTTAGTTTAATAAACTGTCCCTTTTCAGGGACAGCTTTCCTAAATTAAAATTTATAATTGAATCTCATTCCATATTTAATTGATGAACCTTTTCTACTTCCCTCATCTGCTGCTTCCACTTCAAATGTTACTCCCATGTAGTTAGCTTTTTCTACTGTAAGTCCGGCTTTTCCTGTTAATTTTCCTTCCCTCTCTTCTGGAGTTATCAAGCTGTAATATCCCTCTTCTCCATTTTTAAGTCTTGCTTTATTACCATCATAGTTATCTCCAAATTCATATGCATATTTTACATCTGCTGTTACTTTTA
>OGZT01001174.1_pt1 | contig 18964 bp, 17 predicted proteins | sample 1576891 | NCBI WGS metagenome assembly OGZT01 (sample SAMEA3541521, study PRJEB24748) | human gut metagenome | biome: human gut; feature: human-associated habitat; material: faeces | place: China | collected 2012 | reverse complement strand
ACGGGTATTATGACGCAACAAACATCTGCCATATCGGGTAATTCATCTATCCGTATTCAGGGCTTGGACGGTAGATACACCCAAATATTAAAAGACGGTTTTCCTGTATTTTCGGGTGCAGCAAGCGGATTAGGCTTATTACAGACACCGCCTCTCGATTTAAAGCAGGTTGAAATTATAAAAGGTTCTTCTTCTACCTTATACGGTGGCGGTGCGATTGCGGGTTTGGTAAACCTTATATCGAAAACACCTGAAAAAGAAAGGGATTTTTCAATACACCTGAACGGGACAACAGGCAAAGGACTTGATGTAAACAGCTTTTTCGGTCAGAAATTCAATAAAGTAGGTACTACCGTATTTGCATCGTATAACCGTAACTGGGCTTATGACCCGTCAGATGTAGGCTTTACAGCAATACCAAAATTCGATAGGTTTGTATTGAATCCAAAACTATTCTTATACCTGTCTGAAAATACAGACTTAAATTTCGGTATAAACTCCATGATAGAAACCCGTTTAGGTGGTGATATGGGATATTTAAAAGATAAAGGGGATGAAGAACATTCTTATTTTGAAAGAAACAAGACACAGAGGCATTCAAGCCAACTTACATTTGAACACCGTTTTGATAAACAAAACAGATTGAATGTAAAAAACAGTGTAACCTATTTCAGCCGTAAGATTGAGATTCCCGATTTTAAATTTGACGGAGAGCAGCTATCGTCTTTCTCGGAAGTATCCTATATACATACGAAAGAAAAGACAGAATGGGTAGCCGGTGCAAATATATGGACGGATAAATTTACCGAAAGGAAACTGACCGATTTTCCTTTGCGAGACTACAATATGACTACTTTAGGCTTATTTGTACAAAACAATACGAAAATAACGGACTGGATGAACCTTGAAACCGGATTGCGTACCGACTATGTTACCGATTACGGTTTTGCAGTACTGCCCCGTATATCGTCACATTTCAAAATAACGGATAAATTTTCATCCCGTGTAGGTGGCGGATTCGGATATAAAGCACCTACCATTTTTTCGGAAGATAGCGAACGCATACAGTTTCAGAATGTCTTGCCGATAGATGATGATAATAACAAACTGGAAAGAAGCTACGGGGCAAATGTGGATTTCACTTATAAAACAGGTTTGTTTGACGACCAAGTATATTTAAGTATAAACCAGTTATTCTTTTATACTTGCCTGAAAAATCCGCTTGAACTGCAAGCTGCGGATAATAACCGTTGGCAGTTTAACAACATAGACGGTCATGTGGACAGCAAAGGGGCTGAAACCAATATGAAAATAAAATATAAGGACTTTGGTTTATTTCTCGGATATACCTATACGGATGCTAAAGTTAAGGAAGACGGCAGAAGCTATCAGAAAACCCTTACACCGAAACATAAAATCAATTCTGTATTAATGTATGAGGTGGAAGATAAATGGAAAATCGGATTAGAAGCCTACTATACAGGAAAACAAAACTTGAATGACGGAAAAAAGGGAAAAGATTACCTTATCTGCGGATTAATGATGCAACGGATTTGGGAAAGATTCTCAATATATGCTAACTTTGAGAACTTTACCGACAGACGGCAGACAAGGTTCGACACCATTCATACAGGTTCGATGACTAAGCCCGAATTCCGGGATATTTACGCACCATTGGACGGTTTTGTTCTGAATGCCGGGATAATATTTAAATTGTAAAATGAATAAATCAATTTTTAAAATTGAACAAATGGATTGTCCGAGTGAGGAAAACCTCATTCGGATGAAACTTCAAAACGTAGAGGGTATTGCCAAACAGGAATTTGACCTGAAAGGCAGGGTATTGACTGTTTACCATACAGGCGACTATCAAATAATCGAACAACAGCTTGCTACCTTGAATCTCGGTTCACGCTTTATTGAAAGTGCTGAAATGACAGGCGAATTTAAGGCAGAGGAAGATAGTAAACAGCGTAAAGTCCTTTGGATTGTGTTGGCTATTAACTTCGGTTTTTTCCTGATTGAAATGTCAACGGGTATCATATCCAAATCAATGGGATTGGTTGCGGATAGTCTTGATATGCTTGCCGATGCTTTTGTATATGGATTAAGCTTGTTTGCGGTAGGTGCAGCCGTAAGCCGTAAAAAGCGGGTTGCCATGATTTGCGGATATTTCCAGATATTTTTGGCTGCAATCGGTTTTATAGAGGTAATCAGGCGGTTTACAGGTGCAGAAGAAATGCCTGTCTTTCAAACGATGATAGGTGTATCCATACTTGCTTTGATTGCCAATGTCATTTGTTTGCTTTTACTTCAAAGGACAAAAAGCAAAGATGCCCATATACAGGCAAGTATCATTTTTTCATCTAATGATGTGATTATAAATGCAGGGGTAATTCTTGCAGGATTCTTGGTATGGCAATTAAATAATCAGATACCAGACCTTATTATCGGTAGTATCGTCTTTCTTATTGTTATCAGAGGGGCAATAAGGATATTAAAACTTGCGAAGAATTAATTCTTCGCAAGTTTTAATATTTTCTTCAAAATAATTTGGAAATCTCATAAGAATAGTAACGGGCGGAAAAACCGCCCGCTTGTGTCATTTCAGATTTATGTCTGATTCGGAAATATACCAACTATCCCTGTAATATCCGTTACCCAGCAGGGTGAAAACCCCTGCTTCTTTCATATCATGGGCGTATTGCTTGGCTTCTGCAATGGTCGGAAATTCGCCCAGTTTCCGAAAGCCGACAAATAGTTTATACATAGTTCAAATGGTATTTTCTATGGATAAAATCGGAGTGTTTTGGCGTAGCCATTCTTCGATATGCTCCGTATTATATTCGGAGGTAATAACCGCCATATCATAGGCAATTTGCGTAAAACGGCTACTTTCATAGCTATCTATCCACTCTTTCAGATTAACAACGCCCCACGTTTTGTAGTCGACTGTAAACATTCGGTCAATCTCGGATATGCTTTTTTGAAACTGCACCCGAATAGTCTGGTATGTGTCGTCGATAATTTCAAGGTGTCGGAGTGATCCGAACTCATCGGACAACCGTCCGAAACTCCAATCGCTTTCGTAGGATACATTACCCCATTGGTGTGGTTGGTCATAACGTACTTTCACTTCGGCTGTATGTTCGCCTATCTTTATCTCCTCGATTACTCCCATAACCATCAATCCCGTAAAGATGCTTTTGCACCGCTTACCGATTAATTCCTCTGTAACGTCTTTTGTTTTCATATCATTATTTTTTGTGATTAATATTCTGTTATGCTGCCAATCGTTGTTCTATGAGTGATATATTCCTGTTTACAAGGTTGATAATCTGACTGTGGTACTGGGTTTGCTTGTTCTGTAACCCCCTGCATTGGATAACCCGTAATTGTGATATGGATACCTCAATGGTTTCAATGCGTTCGCCGTCAATGGTCGCTGATAGGATAAGGGAATCTTCCTTAGTCGAATAGCTGCCTACGCAATGGTGCTTATGTAAAGTGATGCATAAGCACCATTATGCTCAGTATACAGTTATGTGTAGTGTTTGGAAAAAAATACTGTTTCCTAATCAGATAGCGATAAAACACTAAACATAACATTTTGATTTAGCTATATTTTCCGTATAATGAATTGTATTTAAAATTCAATTAAAATGGAAAAAATCAAACCAAAAGAATTAGTAAGCCTTTTGAATAAAGAGCTTACTAGAATGCAGTACAAAAACTCATCATTGATTCAACACCGAAGGAATTGGGCGAAATTAGTTGTGTTTTTTGAAGAGATACAGGAAGAATATTTTTCGATGAAAACAGCGATGAAGTATCTTGATGACACATGCGATTTTTTTGCTAAGGAAAAGGCTAACGAACTCACTTCAGGTAACACATGGCTTTACCGTTCTATCAAGATGTTATGTGATTTCTATCAACATGGGACACTCTTGCGTCGTCATACACGAACGAATTTTACTGTAAACAAGGCATTTCATCAGGAACTTCTGACGGCATTTCATACAAGTTGTGTTTCTATGGATTATGCGCTATCCACGACAAAAGGATATCTGCGTACAGTAAGTAAATTACTTTCGTTCATTGAATCGAAAGAAATTATCGCAAGAGACCTTGATCCCTCTATACTTGTATATTATGTGAAAACACTTCTTGGTTATAGCCCGAAGATGGTTGAGTTTACATTCTGCGGAATACGATCTTTCTTACGTTTTCTTCATGTTTCAGGGTATATAAAAAGGGATTTGTCCAACTCTTTACCAACAGTAAAAATTCCACAGAAGGCTCGTATCCCATCAACTTGGAATCCAACGGATTTGAAAAAATTACTGGAAGTTATTGACCGGGGAAATCCCTCTGGCAAGCGAGATTACGCGATCATATTGCTAGCCAGTAGGCTTGGGATGAGGTGCGTAGACATAAAGTCTCTAAAATTTGACGATATTAAATGGGATGAGAATCGGATTGAAATAACTCAAGTAAAGACTAGAAAACCTACAACTTATCCTCTTTCACGAGAAATTGGGTGGGCTTTAATTGATTATATCCAAAAAGGTCGTCCCAACAGCGAAGATAAAAATGTATTTGTTCGGCACACAGCTCCTATATGTTCTTTTGGAGATTCAAGTCGTCTGATGGATATGATAAAAAAATATATGAAGATGGCACATATATCAATTCCCCAAGACAGAAAATTTGGCATGCATTCTTTGCGCCATACCTATGCCACTTCCTTAATGGAAAGGCATGTTCCAATTGAAGAGATCGCTCAATTGATGGGACATGTAGATACCACCACTACTGCGATTTATCTTAAGAGCAGTTTGAATCTACTAAAGGAATGCACTTTAAATATTGATGATCTATGAATATCTATACCTCTAACTTTTCTATGGATATAATAGATCTCATAGAACAAAAACGGATATTGGGATATAAGTATGAATCTCAAGCAGTAATACTAAAGCATTTTGATCAGTTTTGCTTAAAAAATTATCCAGATGCAACTATACTTGAAAAGGAAATCGTTCTCCATTGGGTAAGAATTAATCCAGGGGAACATCCTTCTACTCAAGAAACCCGACTTTCCCCAATCAACGAATTGGCGAGATATATTATGCGTAAAGGAGGATGGGCATATATACTGCCCAAAGGAGTGTTAGCAAAGAAAGTCAAATTCACTCCTTATATCTTTAGTGATAACGAGATTAAACGTTTGTTTGCAACTATTGATAATGATTGCCATTTTTGTTATGAAGTCCCTCTACGTCATATTGTGATGCCAGAATTCTTCCGCCTTTTATATTGTTGCGGGCTTAGGGTAACAGAGGCTAGATTGTTAAAAGTGGAAGATGTTGACTTAGAGAATGGTATTTTGAGTTTAACCCGAACCAAGTTAAGCAAACATAGACAAATCCCATTGTCTTTGGAATTGCTCAATCGTTTTAAGGAATACTCTCAAAAAATACATGTTTGCTCCACATCAGAAACATGGTTCTTCCCCGGTCTCAAAAATAATGCAATGACGAGCCAAAATATAAATAGAAATCTACGAAGATTCCTCTGGAATGCAGGGATATCTCATTCTGGAAGAGCAAAACTAGGTGAACCTGGTGCCCCATGTGTTCATTCGTTGCGACATACATTCGCTGTCAACTGTTTACGTAAATGGATGCGACAAGGTAAGAATCTGAATGCATATCTTCCAATTCTTCAAGCATATATGGGACACACCTATTATCGAGATACGGCTTACTACCTACACCTAAGCTCTGATTTGGTTCAGGATATCAGATCCAATCTTGAACAAACACTAGGAGCCATTATACCGTTCAACTCATCACTAAATGAAATAAATTATGAAAAACACGACTGATTTTGCCAATCATCTATCCCATTTCTTTACAGACTTTCTAATAGGATGTCGAAACTTAAGCAAGAATACAATCTCCTCTTACAGTGACACTTTCCGGTTACTTGTAATTTACTTTAATGATCAACAGTCTATTCCCCCTGAAAAGTTGACCTTGAAGAATATAAATGATAAATCTGTCTGTAATTATCTTGATTGGTTACAAAAAGAAAGAAGATGTTCTAATACGACAAGAAATCAACGTCTTGCTGCTATTCACTCATTCTTTCGTTATCTTCAGATGCAAGACTCCAAGCAACTATTGAGTTGTCAGAAGGTTATGCAGATACCTTTTAAGAAAAGTGTCCAACCTATCTTGAATCATCTTACCATATCTCAGGTAAGTTCTCTGTTGAGACAACCGGATATTAACAAAAAGGGAGAAAGGAGAGATATCGCACTACTTAGTGTTCTCTATGACACTGGAGCCCGAGTGCAAGAACTCTGCGACTTGAAAGTTCGAAATGTCAGATTAGAGCCTCCATCCACAATTACTTTAACAGGAAAAGGGTGTAAGACAAGGCTCATACCCATTGTTGGAAATACAGTTAAATTATTGACTAACTATATCGAAGAAAACAAATTAACTGGCACACATAAATTAGATCACCCGTTATTCTATAACCAGCGGCGGCAAGCATTAAGCAGAGGCGGAATCACTCATATTTTGAGAAAATATGCACATATGGTTAAAGACAAGAATATGCCAGAGAAAATTACTCCACATATTCTCAGACATAGCAAAGCAATGCACCTGCTTCAAGCTGGCTATACTATGGTTGTAATTAGAGACTGGCTTGGTCATGTTTCTGTGCAAACAACAGAGATCTACGCGACATTGGACATCGAAGCCAAACGCAAACTTCTTGAAGAATCTTTTCCCGATAATATTCCTGATTGTGACTTCCTCGATTGGAATAAAAATGACAATCTTATTAATTTTTTGAAAAGGTTTTAAAAATATTATGCACAGTGTCTTGCATATATAGCTTTTAGTTTGAATATATTATAAGTAACACTGTGCATAACTGTATACTGAGCATAATGGTGCATTGCTTGTCCCTCTGCTATTATTTCCTGTACGCTCTCAAGTACACGGACACTAATTTGACCGTCAGAGAAGATAAGTCCGAAAAACTTGGCTTTAATCGCCTTAAATTCCGCTTCTTTTTCAAGTTGCTTTTCCAATTCTGCCTGTGTATCGGCTTTGGCTTTCTTCAACATATAGCGGTCATGCTCGGCTTTGAGGTCTGTCGGGCATACATATTTGGCATTATACAGGTCTTTGTCGAAGAATCGGAGAAAGTCTATATAGTCGCACCAAAGCGTTGCATCTTTGATTTTATAGCCGTTTCGGATGCAGATACGGATAGACTGCCAATACTTGTCGATATTCTTCCAACCGCTATCCATGATGCGTTTCAATAGTTTTGTATTACCTGTTTTCATCAGCGTTTCGGCACGGCTATCGGTCAATAGGGTACGGAACAGGTCTAACGGCTTTTGTCCGTAAAATGCCTTTTTGTAACCCGTTCTTTTCAATTCGGGGATAAGTTTCATGCGTGGGTAAACCACGCCTGTATATATTTTGTCATATACATTGATATAAAACTTGTTATTGATGTTTTCGCTACGCAATTCTAAGGGTGTGTGAAATATCCACGCATCATAATAGCAAGTACCCATTGTCTGACGAAGTTTTGCGAATGTGCAATGCTTTCCATTAGGGGCAATCCACCGTTGCATAACTTCCGAATAATCGTATTTAGGTGTTTCTCCGACCTTGACCGAACAGAATAGCATTACAGAACGCAATACCAGATAACCTGCATGGGCGGTTACGACTGTCATGTAGTAACGGGCGTTGAATGTTCGTTTCTTAGTGGTTTCTACCTTTAATTTGGCTTTGCAGTTCGGGCAGTTGCAATCTGTCAAAGTAGCTACCAAATACCCTGCTCCCTGCCACGAATGACCGCATTTTGTACAGGTTATTACCCCTTTTTCAGTGCGGTGTCCGATATGGTCTATACCGTTCTTATAACCCCATTGGATTTGCTCTTTCGTGAGTTTCGGCAGGGTTTTACTCGCTTCTACTACCTGTATTTGGAATTTATTTTGCGGTTTCATGACTTAAAAATTGAATAGATTGGGAATATTGTTCGTTTCGAGTTGCTTGGCTTTCGGCTTGGCATTACCCTGTTTCATCTTGGTATAGGCTTCGTCCTGTACTTTTTGAATGGCTTTTTGCCGTGCCTGTGCCTTTTCTTCATCGGTTAGGATAATGGCATGGTTTACCACTACATTACAGTTGATTTGCTTACCTATCTCGATACTGTCTTCATCGTAGTAATGAAGGGCAAGGGAATAGATTTCATCATCCGTAAATCCGCATATTCCACTTTGTTGCACATAGTTGAGAATGTAGGTTGCACAGTCGTCAATGTTCTTGTTTGGCTTGGCATAGACGGGGGCAAACAGTTCATCGGTCTGCGCTCTCTGCTCCAAATAACTCTGTATCGTTAATTTGAAATAATCGGTTGCTTTATTTTCTACTTTCATTTTCTTGGGATTTGTGGGGCGGACTGCTCCGCCCCGTGTTAATATTTAGTCTAATCCGAAATAATAGGCTAACTGTTTTTCCTGTGATTTTGAGAATATCCAACCTGCTAACCTCTTTCCGTTGAATGTCAAATGGCTGTTGAATCGTCCGCCCATTGCTTTGAGTTCGTCTTTTATGGCTCTCGTTTCTCCGAATACCGCTACTGCTTTGGCTGAATACTCGACCAGTGTACAGCCGTCTTTGCTTTCTCCTGTCGGCTTGCTTGGGGTTGTTGTATCGGCTTTGCTGATATGTATGTTATCTTCGTTCCCTGCGGTGTAGGCAAACTCCTCTATGGTGTTTTCACGCTTATAGACTGGTGCTTTCTCAATTATCCAACCGCTGTACTTGCTTTCTCCTAAATAGTAGCCGTCGCCCATGCTGTATTTCTCACGGTGTTCGTAATCTTCGTTAGGCTCGGCTAAATAGGCTGTTTCCTCAAAGTTGGATGCGTGTTTACGCATTTCGGAGAAGATGTCCCTTTTGTGCTTTGAAAAACCAATGATAACCGTCCGCTGTGTACTGTGCGCGAAGTAATCGGTTTGGCTGTCACTCTCGTTTTGCCTTAACCGTGCTACGATAACCGCCTGTGCATCTTCGGGGAATATCTCGGTAAAGCGTTTGCGCCCGATTTCCCTAACCTGTTCTACTCTGATTTTTTCCTGTTCGGCTTTCTCATCTTCGGCTTTTTTCTGCCCGTGTGCCTGTTGAAGAAGTATCGCCACTTCAAAACCGTCCATAAATTCGGGGTTCTCGCTGTCATAGTAGTAACCGATACCGAATTTTTCTTTCAATGGTCTGATTATGTCGGCAGTATAAAACTCCTTTGTCCGTAGGTTAATCAACTTGTATGCGATACCCCAATCGTTTTTGCGGATTTCATATACTACATACCTGTCATAGCTGTAACCCTCCATTTGGATTACCTGATTGACTTCTACCACTTGTTTGGCTCTGTCTATCTCTTTGTTTGCTCCTAATAAAAATACTTTGCTCATAACTGTCGGGATTAAAAAATGTGAGTAAAAATGAACCATATAAAGCCAATCAGAGCGAAAAGAGAGAGAAGGCAGGATGCGATACCCTTTAGGATATTCCAACAGAAAACCACGCCCAAAACCACCCAAATGAAGTCGATACCCCACACATAGAAACCTACTGCGGTCGCTACTATCTTTACCACCAATTTTATGCTGGATGGAAGGTTGATAGATTCCTGTTTCCTTTGTATTTTTTCTATTGTTCCCATAACGTCTGACTTTTTTTTTATGCCGTGACGGAGCCGGTATGATGAGTTCTGTTTCAGGAGCTTAAAAAGGTAGGTGTTAGCCCCTGTCCAGATTTTTGAAAAGAATACGCAACGTCGCCCGGCGATGTCGGAAGATTGTTTTCAAAACCCGGAGGGCGCGAAGCGATCTTGCAGGGGCGTGAACGCCGGAAATACCTTTGCTTCTGCAACAGAACCATCAGATTAATACCGGCTCTTACCAGGCATACATAAAAAGAGGAAGACGTTATATCGAGGGAACGGTAGAAAAAACTATATCAGTGATTGGTTATTATGAAAAACAACCACTGCAACCGCCGAATTTATAGGCGCTTGACCTGTCTTGGCTGCCAGTCTGATTTAGTTGGTAGCCACTCTATGCCATAAAAAAATAGAGCGGTAAATAGATGAATTGGAATATCTATTTTTGTTTCTCCGGGAATACAAAACATAGTAATATGGAGATAATTAGCATGAATATAAAAGTCTTCGACACCTTAACGCAGTGTGTAGAAGATATTGAGGAAAAGGCGGAAAGATTATACCGCCGTCAGGAAGATTTAGGTCTGAAAAAATGGTTAGACAATCAGGATGTTTGCGAAATTTTAGATATAACCAAACGTACCCTGCAAAGCTATCGGGAAAAGGGGCTGTTACCTTATAGCCGTATAGAGCATAAGATACATTATAGGCCGGAAGATGTCCAGAAACTATTGCAATCTTCGGCGCATCAGCCGAAAAAATATAGGCTATGAATAATTTGATAGAAAAAAGCGATCCGCGCGTGATAGACCTTTTTCGACGATTGGAAAAGGCAAGTGGCCTGATTGATAAACTGGAAGTTCCTTCCCGTCGTTCTTTCAACGGACAACGATTCGTTACAGACCGGGAGCTTTCGGAACGGCTCAGGGTTAGCCGCCGGACATTACAGGAATATCGTTCGGCGGGGATTATTCCCTATTATCTGATTTGTGGTAAAATTCTCTATAAAGAGAGTGAGATACAACAATTTTTGGAAGATTCCCGACAACGGAATATAGAACAGGAAGAATTGCTATAAACAAGAAACGACCCATCGCACATAGAGGGTCGTTTCTTGTTTTCGGTATATCGCAATTAATTCAGCATGGCATTCATGCCGGGAATTTTCCAGAGTATTACAGGATTTAATACTTGCTTGATAATCCACTCACGGAAATATTGTGCCTGCTGGGATTTGAGCCGAAAAGCCAAAGCCGTTATCATTTCCAGATTATAGAGTGTCAATATACTGCCGTTGCTGTTATCCCTGCGACGGCAAACAGCATCTTCCTGTAATATCTCGCTTTTCAGTATGGAACGGATATTACTGCCTATTGCTGAAATAAAAACTCCGAAAAGGTCTGCGATTTCATGCTGGGTAAGCCAAACGCTACCCGCCACCGGACGGATAGTTACCCGTCCTTTTTCTATTGTTATTGATGTAGTATTCATTTTATTGATTGTTTGAGGGTTGAACATTTTTGTCTTTTCTCCTTTTTTCGGGATAACGGATAGCTGCCCGGAGCGATTCATCTTCATACAAAGTAACTTTATTCAATTTTGATGCCGTCCGTGATCTTAGCCGTTTCATATCCTCATCCACTTTTTTGTCGGTTACTTTAGCGTATATCTGCGTAGTGGTAATGTTTTTATGTCCCATCATCCGGCTCACGGTTTCAATGGGAACGCCTTGTGAGAGCGTAATATGCGTTCCGAAATTATGGCGTGCCCGATGGAATGAAATATGTCCGATGCCGCAAATCTTAGCGATTTCTTTCAAAAGTTTTCCCATATAACCACGTCCGTAAACATGAAATATATGTTTGCCAGTTTTCTCCGGATGGTATTTATCCATAATTTTCAATGGTATTTCCAGTAAGCGGACATTAGAATCCGTCCCGGTTTTCTGCCTTTTAATATGAATCCAAAGACTACCGTCTGAGGCTTGTTCTATGTGCTCGTCGGACAACCTTGTAAGGTCGGCATGGCACAATCCGGTGAACGTAGAAAAAACAAACAGGTCACGGGCACGGCGTAAATTGGGTCTGTCTAGTTTGCACTGCATCAGTTTTTCCAAATCTTCCAGTTTCAGATGACGGCTCTTTAGGGGTGGCAATTCGGGAAACAATTTCATATAGGGGTCACGTCGGAGCGTTCCCTGATTGAATGCCCGCTTGGTTATCTTTTTGAGGGTATATAAATGTTGATGTACCGTTTTTTGCTGTAATCCCCTGTCTGTTCTTAAAAAGAGGTCGTAGCTTTCGTAAAAATGAAGATTAAGGCTACGAAGCGTTACATCATCGGTATCATACTTTTTCCTTAGAAATGCCAAAAGGTGATTGTAAGATACTACATATTGGTCATGTGCTTCTTTCTTACGATCCACTCCAATACGTTTTTCAAACTCGTCATTATGTTCCTTAAAGAGCTTCATTAGTGTAAGCGGTTTTTGTGCAACACCTTTCAAGGCGTTTTTAACAAGTTCTGCCGTAACAAACCCCAAACTTTCCTTTATTTCCTTATGATGGTTTTTAATGCGCTCCGTAAGCTGGTCAATAGCCCTGTTTACTTGGTGTGCGTTATGGCTGCGCCCTGCTGCCCGTCCTTGTGTCGAATCCCACAAGGACGGATCGACAGATACTTTCGTTCCTACCTGTTCGGATTCGGCATCAATGCTTATATTACACAATAGCTGGCACATGCCGTCTTTGCGAATTTTAGTACGGTTGATGTAGAATAAAATCGCAAATGTACTGCGTCTTTTTTCTTTCTTGTTTTCATTATTTCCTGTATTCATGATCGAAATACTTTAAAGTTATTAAATAGCAAATTTGAATTTTCCGGCGATACGTTTTTCCAACGCTTTCATGTCCTCATCAATCTTGTCGTTGGTAATTTTTGCATAAATCTGTGTCGTTGAAATTTGGCTGTGTCCGAGCATACGGCTTACCGTTTCGATGGGAACGCCTTGTGAGAGCGTAATTTCGGTAGCATAGGTATGGCGTCCGCAATGCCAGGTCAGCCGCCGGGTAATACCGCAAATACGGGCGATATTTTTTATTTCCCTGTTCAATTCCCCATTGGGATACATCGGTAATAGCCGTCCGTCGGATGCTGTTCCTTTGTAGCGTTCAATAATTTGCAGAGGAAGTTCGAGCAGGGGGATTTCGTAGTCTATTCCGGTTTTCTCACGGAATGTTTTTATCCAAACTACATTATCTTCGGCAATGAAAATATCCTTATCCGATAATTTGCACATATCGCAGTATGGGATTCCGGTATAACATGAAAAGAGGAATAAATCACGGATAAGGTAATGCTTCGGCTTGGTAAACTGCGTTGTCATCAGCTTGTTCAATTCCTTGCGGGTAAGATATTTTTGCTGCCGCTCAGGACGTTCGGGTTCATAACCGGCAAAAGGATTTTTGGTTATGATCCCTTCGGTTATGGCATCCCCGATAATAGTACCCAATCGAGTAGTAAGCAATACTATCGTACCCGGCGCAAGTCGGCAATCAATCTTTAAATAGAGGTCGTATTTGTCAATAAACGACCTGTCCAATGCCGAAAATGGAATATCCGAAAGTTTGTATTTTGCTTTCAGGAACTTTATAAGGTGTCCTAAAGCATACCAATAGGATTTGGCTGACCCGTCTTTACGGTTTACACCGATGCGTTTATCGAAATTTTCGTTATGGGTGCGAAAATAGGATAATAGGGTTTCCTGCCCGGATGCCATACCCAGCAAAAGATTTTTTACATCTTCGGCTGTTACATCCTCTCTTACTGCCGACAGTTCTCGGTAATACGACAGGGCGGATGCCCTGATTTCGTCTAACTGCCTGTTAATCTTGTTTGCCGTATGGCTTTTACCTGTAGTACGACCGGATGCCCATAGGTCTGCCGGAACGGTCATTTTTGCACTAAAGATGGTTTCGGAGAATTTTCCGATTGAAAGCCTTGCCATTACAGGGCTTTTACCGTCTTTTTTTGTTTCATTCCTTTTGAGGTAGAATGACACCTTTACTTCCTTTGTCATAACTCCGTTTATTAAGTGTAAAATTACTTGTAACAGAGTTATTTTCAGTTATATAAAATATAGAGTCAGCAGGAAGCAAACTCCAATTTTGTATTAAAAACCCATCTTTCTGCCGTTAATGCGAAAAAAGGGTTATTTTTGAAAGACGTTTTAAGAAAAACAAGTGTTCTTTGAGGTGATTATCTTTGTTCAGGCTGTTTCTTCTACCCAATCCGACTAATTAAAAAGGCAGTATTTAGGTAGCAAATCTTCCGCTTAACTGCTCTATATTCTTCCATTTCGCCTATGAGAAGAATATAGCGGAACAACGCTGAACGTTTCTAATTACCAAACACTTACTCTATTCTTCCAAATTTTGCCTATCTTTGCGAGATTCTATGTATCTTTGGGAAAATAGAGAAAAGATCGAGATTAAGCTGACTTTTAAAGGATATTTGTTTCAGACTGCTCGTAATCGATGTTTAAACGCATTGCGAGACCGTAAAAATACGCTGGCGATAGATGAAATAAGCGGAACTGAGATTCCTCAGGCGGATATGGGAAGTCCATTAGAGATGGAAGAGTTAAGTCGGTTGATAGAAGAGGCTGTTTTATCTTTACCTGGCAGATGTCATGAGATCTTTGTGAAGAGCCGTGAAGAGAAGTTGACTAATCAGGAAATAGCCGATGAAATGAATATATCCGTGAAGACAGTAGAAGCTCAGATAACCAAGGCTCTTAAGCGTATCCGCGAGTTTTTGGGAGAACAATATTATTACTTGTTTTAGTGCCGCTGGCATTCGAAGCAAAGTACTATTAGACCCAAAAAAACGGTTGCACTTTATTCAAATGCAACCGTCTTTCAAAAGGGACAGTTTCTATTTTAAAAATCAACCTTTATAACATTCATATTCTTGTCTACTAATATTCCATCCTGAGCTTTCAGATTGAACTTTACAGCTCGTCTGGCTTTGAACTTTAAAATGATTAACTCTTCATTTCCTTCCAGGTAAGGCTTCTCTCCCAAGTTGACAAAAGTGGGATAAAGTGCTTTTGTCCCGTTGGTGTGTAACCGGTCGTAAGTAAGGTTTTTCATTTTTTTCATATTGGGAGTTTCTACTGCAACAAATTCCCAATCTTTTGTATCGTAAGGCAATGCAAAACTAAGAGCATTGACAGACTGTAAATCGATTCCTTTCACGATGACCTTCATAACTTCACCTGCATGATAGGTTTGTTTGGTAGTCCGGATACTCAGATTGCCTGCAACCGGAGGAGTAGCCTGTCTGCTTACTCCGTCTTCCAACTCAATGGCTACTGCGGAGATATCGTATGCATCGATTAATCCATTGTTGTTCAGGTCTCCTTTACTGACATAGTCGAAGTCGGCATCTCCTTTACGCAGGCCGGTATAGTTCATATAGGATGTCAGATCATTTTCATCCAGTTTTCCATCCAGGTTTATATCACCTGGGATGTAGCTTTCGGAACCGGGAACTTTGAATACATACAATTCGCGTCCGGAACCGAAATTACCTACGGCTTCGCTGACTGCAATTTTTATATATCGGACTACAGGCTGGTCTTTGAAAATGAATGTTTTTACGTCATTGCCTTGCCACTCAAATGTTCCGGCCTCCTGCCAGTCGACTTTATCCCTGCTGTAATATACAATACCTTTCTGTAGGGTTCCGTTACCTCCATTCTGACGGGGCAGGTATTCAAATTTATCTAATACGTTGATGCTTCTTAAGTCCATAATGAGTTCGAATGGGACGGCACTACTCTGCCATTTGGTGTGCCAGAGGTCAGATTCATCAAAATTGAACATTCTGTCAATTCCTTGTCTTCTTTGGTTCTCACAAGTCGTTTCGGCCTGGATACCTGTAATGGCAAATTCCAGTGGGTTGGATTTTGTGGTAGCTGTAATTGTACTCCAGTCTGATTTTCCATCTTTGTTTACAGCGCGTAGCTTGAATTCGTACGTTGTTTCGGGAGTCAGATCCTCAAACAACAGTTCCGTATCCCGGATGGTGGTGTAGTTCATGCCATTATATTCTATCTCATAATAATCGGCATTTTCTACTCTATCCCATGAAGGAGTAAGTGAATAAGGTCCTGTATGCGCTTCTGTTATTTGTATTTGGGGAGTTGTGAGTGTACCTGTGGATTGCAGATGGCGATTCGCTGGTTGGTATACAAATCCCTTAACTTCTACTTCTATGGGATTTACCGTAATATCGGTAGAGGCTAGTTTGATGTGTAAAACCGGATTTTTGGTAAGGATCATATTGGCAAAATCTGTTCCGGGAGTTGCAAACGAGTTCATATTTGGTGCAGCCTCGTAGTAATATACATTCTCTCCTTTATCGAAACTATCTGAGGAGTTTACCTCGACTAACTTCACCTTTTTATTCCCTTGTTTAGCTGTTATTTTTTGAGGTTTCGCAGTTACGTTTATTCTCAATATAGTTACTTTCTCTTTTTCCATTTCCGGAAAACTGCCACTAGTGGGGGCAATGGTAACTCTTACTCTGTCCTTGTCTACAGTCGAAGTTATCAGTGTTGCAGTTGCTGCTCCGTTGCGGTAAGCTTCGGTAGTACCGTCGTCGTCGTATTCGGTGAACGTGCTGTTTCCGTAGGGATACAAATCGTATATGCGTACGTGTTTATCTATTTGGCTCACATTGTTGTGAGGTTTTGTCATTGGCAGAATTGCTCCTTGTTTGATGAAAACCGGAAGCTTCCAGAGCGGAGTATCGAAATTGTTAATAATGCAATCTCCTGCATATTGTTCACCTGTGAAATAGTCGATCCAGTTTCCTTCCGGAAGATAAATACCATTTCGTACGTCGTTACCTTCTTTATCTGCCTTCGTATTTTGGTAGATGGGGGCTACCAGTACGGACGGGCCATACATAAACTGATAACGGGTAGCTGTTCCCAAAGTATATTTGTTGGGATATTCGAGAAACATAGCCCGAATCATTGGCTTTCCATTTATTGCTTCTTTGGCGATACTATAGGCATAGGGCATGAATTCGGATTTCATTTTCAGATACCAGCGGTTGATAGAAGCTGCCGGCTCGCCCAGGATATGCGGATATTTGGGATTGGCTCCCCATCCGTCCATATTCAATTGCATCGGAGTGAAAGTTTTCCATTGGAAATCGCGTACATTGACCGGTACATTTTTTCCTCCGAATATGCCATCCATATCCGAACAAATGTTCGGTTGTCCCGAAAGACCGGAACCTATATAAGTCGGGATGTGGAAACGGATATATTCCCATTCACCGCCGGTCTGGTCGCCTGACCATATACCGGCATAGCGCTGGGTACCTGCCCAGCCATCCAGTGAAATAATGAAAGGACGGGCATTGTTACCATAATAAGGCATGATGGTACCTACATCTGCTACGCCATTTAGTCCGAATGAATAACCTGCACCTACCCATGCGACATCGGTTTTCAGTACGCGTACACCGGCATCGCGCACCTCTTTTACAATATCACGTTGCAGGAGGGCTTCGATACCTGCTTTGGGGTGTAAATCAGATTGTGTCCACAGGCCAATTTCAACTCCATGTTTGCGTGCATAATCACCGAACTCTTTTAAATTCTGTATGTTTCCATCCAGTGTTCCGGTTTGCCCGTATCCTGCACCATAGCCATCATTAGGAAGAACCCATCCCAGTGGCATGTCATATGCATTATAGCGGTCGATGACGGCACGGGCTGAGAACTGATAATTGTTTTTTTCACCATTCAGTGATTCTTTAATCCCTCCATTGTCTTTTTGGCTTTCTTTATATTTTTTGCCATCCTCAAAAAGAATACCCTTTTCGTCTTCTTTCCAATAGTCGCGATTGTAGGCATTCAGATGACCTTCATAAAATCCGAATTTGGGTAACAGGACCGGGTTGCCGGTCAGCTGGTAAAAATCGTTCAATAAAGCTACCGGAGTACTGTTTATCATGAAAAATAAATCCAGATAGTCCGTATCATGAGATAGTTGTACGATACCTTTTTGTGTAGCCCCAAAATCGTATTTACCTTTTTTGAATGTATGCCACATTATTCCGTATCCGTTTGTCGACCAGTAGTAGGGGGTTGGTGAAGCCACCCCGCCATCTGTCCAATTATTCGTGTTTTCGATGGCAATAATCTTTCCTTTATGTGAAAATCGTCCGTTTTGTACTCCACCACCATAAAAATATTCTTCAGGACTTTCTTTCAATGAAAGTTTGGTATGCTTACCGGAAAACTCTACCGGTGCCGTGGTTTCTGTTATTACTTTGTTCTCTATAAGGTTTATTATCTTAAATAATCCCGTCTGCTTGTCTATGGATATCCGGACGCGATTAGTGGCAATGTCAATGGTTCCGTTTTTATCGCTCAATGTTATTTGTCCTGCTTGTTTTCGGGGAGTGTTAACTAAGATCTGTGCTTCCGGGCTTGCCTGAGGATCACGGATGATACCTCCGGAATTATCTTGAAACATACGGAAAATGTTAGCTCCATAAAAATCAAGACTCAGCAGTGTTGTGTCAGAATACAGGACCTCTACGGTAGTAGGGTTAATCATTCGTGCACCCATAATGGCTGGCTGATGGTGGGATACTACTTGGGATAAGTCTGTTTTTTCACATAGAGCATGCATTGTAATGGGTGCATGGCTTAATGAAATTGTCAGAGCCAGAAAGACTACTCTACTCTGTCTCATACCTCGAAACGTTTTTTTCATGATCGTTTTGTGTATTAAATTAAGTTTCTGTATTTTATTGTTTTCTACTAAAAATACAGAGTAAGAAAATATAGAAAATTAGATGTTGCAAAAGTAATGCTCTATTTCATTTTTGAAAACTATTCTGCATATGTTTTTTCTTTGTATACAATTCTTGTCTTATTTTAGCAGTATGGTCAGCTTGTCGTTTATGGTTTATTTTAAAGCTAAACTTCTTATCACTTTATGATGAATTGTTTTGTAATTTATTGATAATCAGTGGTTGTGAAAGCGTACATTTTGGTTATGCAAGAATGTACACCTTTGCATAGCAAGAATGTACACTCTTGTGGTTCTTCTTCAATTTAGTTGAAAAAGACATGTTCCATCACCATCTTAATTCT
>OGZT01001159.1_pt1 | contig 19079 bp, 14 predicted proteins | sample 1576891 | NCBI WGS metagenome assembly OGZT01 (sample SAMEA3541521, study PRJEB24748) | human gut metagenome | biome: human gut; feature: human-associated habitat; material: faeces | place: China | collected 2012 | reverse complement strand
TCAAGCCCGGACGAAGAGACAAGGAAATTCTGGATTGAGCATGGAAAAGCATGTATCCGTATTTCCAAGTATTTTGCAGAGCAGACAGGAATCCCATGTGTGATGAATATCTGGACAGGAGACGGATTCAAAGATGTGCCTGCAGACCGTATGGGACCAAGAGTTCGCTACAAAGAATCCATCGATGAGATCCTTTCTGAGCCATATGATCCGAAGATGGTAAAACCTTGTGTAGAATCTAAGGTATTCGGAATCGGAGTTGAGGCATACACAGTTGGTTCTGCAGAATTTGCGCTGAGCTATGCGGCAATGAACAAAGAGAAATGCCTGCCGCTGATGGATAACGGACATTATCATCCGACAGAAGTTGTTTCCGATAAGATCCCGGCGCTTTTGACCTTCTTCCCGGAAATCGCACTGCATGTGACACGTCCGATTCGTTGGGATTCTGACCATGTAGTTCTGTTTGATGATGAGACAAAGGAAATCGCACAGGAAATCGTTCGCTGCGAAGGCGGTCTTGACCGCACTTATATTGCCTTGGATTATTTCGATGCATCCATTAACCGTATCTCTGCATGGGTAACAGGATTTCGAAGTTTCCAGAAAGCGCTGCTGAATGCACTTTGTACACCAAGTGCGCTCTTAAAAGAACTTCAGGATACCAATCAGATGTCAAAGAAAATGGTGGTAATGGAAGAGTGCAAGACACTTCCAATCGGAGATATCTGGGAGGAGTACTGCAGAAGATGCAATGTTCCGGCAGAAAGCTGGTTTGAAGAAATCGAAAAATATGAGACAGAAGTGCTCGTAAAAAGAGCATAAATGAAAAAGGATGGAACTATCGTTTTTTACGATCAGATCGTGAAGCGGCAGTTCCATCTTTTTTATTTTTGATATAATTTCTTTTTTTCACGAGGAGCGACACCTGTAATTTTTTTGAAAGTCCGATTGAAATGAGTCAGGTTGGAAAATCCTACTTCTCTACTGATTTGAGTGATATTATAGTCGGTTTCTAACATCAGCCTCTGTGCATGGAGAATGCGTGTGGTATTCAAATACTGAATAATCGTTTTCCCGGTTGCATTCTTGAATTCATGGCACAGATGGTAGGGACTTACATAGAGTATTTCTGCCAGTTGATTCACAGAGATATCTTCCATGTAGTGATTGTGAATATAGTCTACAGCTTTTGCAGAACGAGTTTTTGGGATGCTTTTTGCGGCTTCAAAATCCAGACGCAGCATATTTAACAGGAGTCCGTTCAGTTGATTACAGATATAGGCATCGTGGTATTTGCCTGGAACATCTATTTCATGAGTGAGAGACAAAAGAAGAGAAAGAATCTGGTTTGGAATATATCCTTCGTTCACAAAAAGAAGTTCTTTTTCTGAAAGCAGTTGACAAATGGTGTCATTTGCGATCAGGTCAGGAGAAAAATATAACACGATTCGTTTAAAAGGCATGTCCTTTTCACCATAGGAGTGATGCATGATATGAGGGGGAAACAAAACAAAATCATTCGCAGTAAGATGATAAATTTCACCTTCTATCATATGCATCCGCTCACCTTCCAGAAGATAGTATAACTCGAAAAAGTCGTGAAAATGGGACTGGGTCATATTATCATTCACTCCTTCAGCATAAGCGTAAGCAATTTTTTTTCCTTGCGAAATAATAATCGCAGCAGTATCTAACATAATCCATCTCCTTTCTGCACAAAATAGAGATGTAAAAATTGTGCATATCTAACAAAAAGCAAAATATATAAATCCTATAAGAAGAAGATTAGCATAAAAAAGAAAGATGGGCAAGAAGGAAAATAGCAAGAAAGGTAAAATAATGGCTGGAATATCACAAAATGTGTCTACCTTTAGGTACTCTGTTTTTTTATAATATTTTTAGAAATTGAAAGGAAAATGATTTCCGGGAAAAGAAAACAGGAGGAGAAAAGGGATGAAGATATGTTTACAGGCAGGAGCTGTAAAACAGATAGAAAATTATTTTTCGATATCTACGGATGGCGTGGAGATTCGTATCTGGTTTTTAACGGATTCTGTTGTTCGGATTCGTGCAGGTTTTGACGGAGATTTTGTGGAAGAATCTTACAGTCTGGTGACAACTGCATGGGAAGATCGTATGGATATGTTTATGAAACATTATCGGAAACGGATTCAGACAGCAGAAGCCCAGTTGACAGATGGGTTAGAAAAAGCGGTAATCCAGGGAAAAGTTTTGAGAGTAGAAGTGGAAAAAAATCCATTTCGTATTTGTGTTTATGATGCAGAGAATACACAGATCCATGCGGATATTGTAGATTTAGCCTACATGGAGGACAGCAATAACCGTCGCATTCACACAAGTGAGATTACAGAAGATGATTGTTTTTATGGATTTGGTGAGAAAAGCGGAGTGTTTAACAAAGCTCAGAAATTTATGAACATGAGCCCGAAAGACGCTATGGGATATAATCCGAAGGAGACAGATTCTCTTTATAAGCATATTCCATTTTATATCAAACTGAATAAGAAAACCAAGAAGGCAGTGGGATATTTTTATCACAATACGTATGAGTGTGATTTCAATATGGGACGTGAGAAAAGTAATTATTGGAAGCCTCACAGCACGTATCGTGTAGATGGAGGAGATATTGACCTCTTTCTGATCACAGGACCACAGGTGCGGGATGTGGTAGAGCGTTATACTGATTTGACAGGGAAATCCGCATTGCTTCCGCGTTACGCATTGGGCTATCTGGGATCGTCTATGTACTATCCGGAGTTAGAGAAAGATTGTGATGATGCAATCCTGGAATTTATTGACACAACGAAAGAAGAAGAAATTCCAGTGGATGGCTTCCAGCTTTCCTCAGGATATTGTGCGATTGAGACAGAAGAAGGAATCAAACGCTGCGTTTTTACATGGAATAAAAAACGTTTCAAAGATCCAAAAGATTTTTTCAAACAGATGAAAGACCGTGGGATTTGCGTATCACCAAATGTGAAACCGGGAATCTTGCTGTTGCATCCAAAGAAGGAAGAGATGCAGGCGAAAGGAATGTTTGTAAGAGCAAGCAGATCAGAGGAGCCGGGAATTGGAACATGGTGGGGCGGAAAAGGTGTTTTTGTTGATTTTACAAAGCAGGAAACGCGAGATAACTGGAAAGCTATGTTAAAAGAGAATGTTCTGGAGTATGGGACCAGTTCTGTATGGAATGACAACTGCGAATATGACAGCATGATCGATAAAGACTGTCGTTGTGATTTTGAAGGAAAGGGAGCAACGATTGGTCAGCTGAAGTCTGTGATGTCGAATATTATGTGTCACATCACAGATGAAGCTGTGCATGAGATATTTGAAAATCAAAGACCATATATTGTTTGTCGTTCCGGTCATTGTGGAATCCAGAAATATGCACAAACATGGGCTGGTGACAATCTGACATGTTGGGAAGCATTAAAATATAATATTGCAACAATTCTGGGAATGGGACTTTCCGGAGTCGCAAACCAGGGATGTGATATCGGAGGATTTTATGGTCCGGCTCCTGAGGCGGAACTACTGGTGAGATGGATCCAGAACGGGATATTTCAGCCAAGATTTTCCATTCATTCCACAAATACGGATAATACGGTAACAGAACCATGGATGTACAGCGGCTGCAAAGAATATATCAAGAAAGCGATTGAATTCCGTTATCAGTTGATCCCATATCTGTATTCTTTGATGGAGCGTGCTCATGAAACAGGGCTGCCGATCATGGAACCTCTTTGCAGTGCATTTCAGAATGATGAGAAATGTTATGATGAAGGTGTGGATTTTATGTTTGGAGATGCGCTTCTAGTGGCAAACGTGGTAGAAAAGGGAGCAAAAACCCGCAAGGTATATCTGCCGGATGGAGAAGTATTTTACGATTTCTACACAAGAGCGCGTTATGAAGGCGGACAGACAATCGAATTCTCGGTTGATTTGAGCAGTATCCCACTTTTTGTCAGAAGTGGAGCAATCGTGCCGATGGCGTTGAATCAGATGAATAATCTGATGACGCAGGAAGCAACAGGATTGAAGATCCTTTGTGCACCGGATAAAGACAGTTCTTTCGTGATCTATGAGGATGACGGAGAGACAATGGACTATGCAAACGGCGGGTATTTAAAAACTGTTCTGGATATCAAGGCAGGAGAGCAGACGGTACTTAGCTTCCGGAATGAAGGGGAGTATGAGACTGCGGTCGAGGATATTTATCTGGATGTCATTCATCGGGAAAAAGCTCCGTACTGGGTAAAGGCAGACGGACATGAACTTCCTCATTTCCTGCACAGAAAGAAATTTGAAGCAGCACAAGAAGGTTGGTATTACAGCCAGAGTCTGAAATCTGTGCAGATCAAATATAAGAATCCGAAGAAGGATTATGAAGTGATTGTGTCATTTGAACAGTTTGACATGATCGGAATGTAAAAAGAAAGGAATGAGACGAGATGAAAAAAGCAATTTCGATGCTGCTTGTAATGGGATTGAGCGCAGGCCTTCTGGCAGGATGCGGAGCTAAGAGTGTGTCAGGCAGTGAAGAAGCAACGGCAGAGAATCCGATGGTACTGACACTGTCACATGGATTGAGTGAGACTCATACGGTACATATTGCAATGGAAGAATTTGCAGAAAAAGTAGAAGAACGTACAGACGGCAGAATCAAAGTGGAAATTTTTCCGAACGCCCAGTTGGGAAGTGAGACAGAATCTATGGAACAACTGACAGCAGGTGTCATTGCCATGACAAAGGTTGCGTCTCCGATTTTGGCAACTTATGAAGAAGGGTATAATACATTCGGACTTCCGTATATTTTTGACGATACCGAGGACTTCTATCATGTAATGGATTCTGATGAGATGCATGATTTCTTCCTTTCTACAGAGGATGAGGGATTTGTGACACTGACGTATTATACATCTGGAGCACGTTCTTTTTATACAAAAGACAAAGCAATCCGTACACCGGAAGATTTAAAAGGATTAAAAATCCGTGTACAGGATATGGAGTCCCAGACAGATATGTTGGATGTTATGGGGGGAACGCCGGTTGCAATGTCTTATGGTGATGTGTATACCTCTCTTCAGACGGGGATCATTGATGGAACAGAGAACAATGAGACGGCGCTGACAACGGGAAAACATGGAGAGATCTGTAAAGTATATTCCAAAGATGAACATGCGATGATTCCAGATGTTATGGTGATGAGCGCAAAGATATGGAATACCATCAGCCCGGAGGATCAGCAGATTATTTTGGAAGCGGCACAGGAGTCTACAGACAGCCATAAGATATTATGGGAAGAAGCGATTAATGATGCGGTCGAGGAAGCGAAGAACGAAATGGGTGTGGAATTTGTAGAGGATGTAGATAAGGATGCATTCCGTGAAGCGACCAAAGGAATGATAGAAGATTATTGCGAGCGCTATCCGGGTGTTGCAGAGCTTCTGGATATCATTGAGTCTGTAAAGTAAGGAGGGGAAACCATGCAGGCAACGTTGACAAAGATAAAAAAAGGAATGAATTTTCTGTTATCCAGAATTGCGGCAGTGCTTTTGTCTGCCATGACGCTTCTGGTATTGTATCAGGTATTTACCCGTTATGTGCTGAACAGCCCGGCGGCATTTACCGAGGAAATCGTGAGGTATCTGTTGATCTGGACTGGATTTATCGGTGCAGCTTATGCGTTCAGTACAAGACAGCATATGGCATTGGTACTTGTAAGAGACAGGTTGTCTCCAAATCGAAAGAAAGTACTGATGACAGCGATTGATGTATTGATTCTTGTATTTGCATTGTTTGTTATTATTATTGGAGGAACTAAACTGGCGCTGAGCGCGGTGAAAGAATATTCTGCACTTCTGGGAATTTCCAGAGGGCTTGTATACAGTATGGCTCCGATTTCTGGAGTGTTCATCATTCTCGCGCAGATTATTAACATCTATGAAGATGTTACCGGAAACGTGATTGAAGAAGGAGGAGTAGAGTAATGGATATTGCCGTAACGACTATACTTTTGTTCGCTGTATTTGGAATTCTTTTGTTCGTGGGATGTCCAATTTCTGTCAGTATCGTAGTTTCATCAATTGTAACGGCCTTGTCTTCTCTGTCGTGGGATCAGATTACATTTATCACCATGCAGAAAATGAACGGAGGAGTGGAGAGTTTCTCACTGTTGGCTGTACCGCTGTTTATTTTGGCAGGAAATATTATGAACAATGGTGGTATTGCACGCAGACTTGTAAACTTTGCAAAATTATTCTGCGGATGGATACCAGGATCTCTTGCCCAGGCAAATGTACTTGGAAACATGCTGTTCGGAGCTCTTTCTGGTTCCGCAGTAGCAGCTTCTTCTGCAATGGGAGGATGTATCTACCCAATTCAGAAAGAAGAAGGTTATGATCCGGCATTTGCAACGGCAGTCAATATTGCTTCTGCACCGACAGGGCTTCTCATTCCGCCGACAAGTGCATTTATCGTATATTCAACCGTAGCGGGGGGTGTATCCATTTCCGCTCTGTTTATGGCTGGTTATATTCCGGGAATTCTGATGGGGCTGGGAACAATGATTGTTGCCTTTATTTATGCTAAGAAACACAAATATCCGACAACGGGATTTGTACCGATGAAAGAAGCATTAAAGGTGACATTTGAAGCAATTCCAAGTCTGCTTCTGATTGTGATTGTAATCGGAGGTATTGTAGGCGGGATCTTTACTGCAACAGAAGGAGCCGGTGTCTGCGTACTGTACTGTTTGATTCTGTCTATTATCTATAAAAGCATTGATATGAAGTTGTTTATGAAGATTTTGCTGAACAGCGCTGCGACAAGCGGTATCATCCTGTTCCTGATCTCTGCTTCTTCTGCAATGTCATGGGTCATGGCATACTCTGGAATTCCGGCAGCGATCAGCAGTGGTTTAATGTCCATTACCGACAATAAATACATACTTCTTCTTTTAATGAATATCATTTTGTTAATTGTTGGTATGTTTATGGACATCACACCGGCAATCCTGATTTTTACACCAATCTTTTTGCCGATTGCAGAGAGTCTTGGGATGTCCTCTATCCAGTTCGGCGTAATGTTGATATTCAACATGTGTATGGGAAGTATGACACCGCCGGTAGGTTCGGTATTGTTCGTATCTTGTGGTATTAGTAAGATTACCATTGAGCAGGTGACGAAGACGTTGCTTCCGTATTTTGCAGTATTGCTTGGAATCCTGCTGGCAGTGACGTATGTTCCGGCATTGTCAATGGGAATTCCGACCTTACTGGGACTTGTATAAACTGATGAGTGAAAAAGCCTGATTACCAATCGGGCTTTTTTAAAAGTGAAAGGAGTGAAATTATGTTACTGAGAAAATTTTGCGGAATAGAGAAAACAGATAACGGATATTTGATTCATGGAGATGCAGGGGATATCAAGTTGGTATTTATGACCGATGATATCATCCGGATCCGGGTATCTTTTGATCGCAAATTCAAGGAGGCTTCTTATGCACTTGTTACAACTGCGTGGGAGGATGAGCTGGATGAACTGTTTCAAGAGGAACGCACCCGGATTCAGGCGAAAGATGTTGTATGCGAAGAAAAGGAAGATGCGCTGATATTTCATACAACTGCATTGAAACTTGTTATGAAAAAGCAGCCGATTCAGTTTCTTTTGTATGATGTGGAAGGAAAGCTGATCTATAATGATCTGAAGGAGCGCGCATTTGATCAGGATCAGCTTGGAAGGGTGACACATTATTCAGAGATTCATGCGGACACAGATCATTTCTATGGATTCGGAGAAAAGACTGGGCATCTGGATAAGAAAGGACGTCATTTGAGAATGTCACCGAAGGATGCCATTGGGGCAGATCCGGAATTTGGGGAGCCGTTGTACAAACATGTTCCATTTTATATTCGTGTCAATGAAGAAAATCTTCATGCGCTGGGATTGTTTTACAATAATTCCTATGACGCTGTATTTGATATGGGAAATGAGCGAAGCGGATATTGGGACAGTTACTGTTATTATCAGGCGGATGGCGGAGATATCGACTTGTTTCTGATCAACGGTCCGAAGATGGCTTCCGTTTTGGAACGTTATACCTATCTGACCGGGCGGCAGGCAATGCCGACGAAGCAGTCTCTCGGATACACAGCTTCTACGATGTATTACGCAGAGTTGGAACAGAATTGTGACGAAGAGATTTACAAAGTCATTCAGAAACATTTTGATGAGAAGATTTATATTGATAATTTCTGGCTGGCAAGCGGATACTCTTCAGGAGAAGAAGACAACCTGCGTTACGTATTTAACTGGAATAAGAAGAGATTCCCGGACCCGGAAGGATTCTTTGAGAAGATGGAGCAGGAGATGGGCATCAATGTGATTCCGAACATGAAGCCGGGGATCCTGAAAAACCATCCTTACAGAAAAGTGTTTGAACAGTATGATGCATTTGTGAAGACCCCAGACAAAGCGGAAGATTATGTAGGACGATGGTGGGGTGGTGAAGGACGATTTGTAGACTTCACGAAGAAAGCCGGACGTGATGCCTGGAAAGAATTGCTGAAGAAGAATCTGATGGCGAAAGGAATGCGGACTGTCTGGAACGATAACTGTGAGTATGATGGAGTAGAAGACAGAAATGCCTACTGCGATCATGAAGGTATGGGCGGTACTATGGCGGAATTGAAGATCATTCAGTCTAATATGATGGCATATACCGGAAAAGAGGCATTAAAAGAAGTATATCCAAAAGCGAGACCTTACATTATCAATCGTGCCGGTTATGCCGGAATCCAGCGTTACGCGCAAGTTTGGGCAGGAGACAACTTAACAGACTGGAGAACCGTGAAATTCAACATTGCTACCATTATGGGCATGGGATTGTCCGGAATGTCCAATGCAGGATGTGATATCGGTGGGTTTGCAGGACCGGCGCCGGGAGGGGAATTATTGCTTCGCTGGATCCAGAACGGTATCTTCCAGCCTAGGTTCTGTATTAATTCTGCCAACAATGACAATACCGTAACCCAGCCGTGGATGTATGAAGAAAATCTGCCGTATGTACAGGCTGCATATGCACAGCGTTATCGTATGATTCCGTATCTTTATTCCGTAATGAGAGAGTCTCATGAGAATGGAATGCCGGTGATGCGTCCGTTGTTCCTGGAGTTTCCAGAGGATGTGAAGTGTTATCGTGATCAGAATCTGACCTTTATGTTTGGACCGTCTGTGCTGGTTGCAAATGTGGTTGAAAAAGGCGCGATTACAAGGACGATTTATCTGCCAAAGGGAACGACATGGTATGATATGAATGACAACTTCAAAGCATACGAAGGAGGTCAGACAATTGAACTTCCGGTAGATTTAAGCTCAATTCCGATGTTCTTAAGAGGTTCCGCTGTCTATATGACAACGGAAGATATCCATCATATCGCAAAAGATACGATGAAAGCACTGGATTTGTTCGTAAGCTGCGAAGAGGATGCAGAATTTACATATTATGATGATGATGGATGGTCAAAAGAGTACGAGGAAGGCAATTTTGCAGAGACAAAGATAAGTGTCAAGGCAGGCGACAGAAAGCAGATCCATTTTCATAAGAATGGTTTTTATCAGGAAAGCTGGGAGAATTTGAATTTAAATGTGGTAAGTAAGGAAAAAGGCGCTTACTGGGTAAGTGTGGACGGAGAGAAGATTCCGCGCTTCTTGATCCGTGATGCCTTTGATGAAGCAGAGACAGGCTGGTATTATGATATGTCAGACCGGATTGTCAAAGTGAAGTGTAAAAAGCCGCAGAAGGATGATTTTGAAATTGTCGTAAGCTGCGAGAAGTTTGACCTGATTGGAATGGAAAATGAAATATAAGTAATGCTGCTTAAAGTTGCATAAGATGAGGGTATCGCTTGATCATTTAACTTGGGGATCGAGCGATGCCCTGTTTATATATGAAGAAAATTTAGACGGATTCTTTTGTCTTGGTGTATCAAAACTTATTCAGATTCTTTTAGTTCTGGATGTAATTTTGCAAAAATGGCATCCTCATTGTAATCAGGTGCAGATTGAACTGCAATGTTGTAGACCGGCTGAATGACAGAGATATCCTCCTCCAACATTTCTGCAATTTCAGCTAAGGGAATCTGTTTTTGTATTTTTTTACAGACCTGAGTGATTAACCGCAGCGTGGATCCTTCTTCTTTACTTATCCTCCGTGTTTCTTGTACATCATATGCTTCAAAGCTGTCAAATAACATATCAAAATCCCTCCGTTTTATTTGATCTGTAAAGTGTTCCATTTTTCAAGCCAGCTCAAAAATTCGCCGGACGAGCGGTTTAAGATCAGTTCCTCCGGAAATTCAGCGATGCGGATCAGTTCCATTGCATGATCAAAATTTCCGATATGTCCGGTTCCGTGACTGTCACTGGACAACAGGATTGGATAGTGGAAATGTTTGCACAGGTTGAGCAGCATCATATCGTTAAAACGGGTATCGCCCCGGTAGCCGTCCGGGCGCAGTGAGCTGTCATTGAGTTCCAGAATGACATGATATTCCATTGCAGCTTCTACCAGTGCAAGGTAGTCTACCGGGAATTTTACATCATCACAATGTCCGATGATTCGTACATATGGTTTTTTCATTGCTTCTATATAAGAACGTGTATTTTCTTCCTTTGATCCGGGGCGCTTAGCAGGGCGGTGCAGGCTGGCGATCACATAATCCAGGTGCTTTAAAATTTCATCCTCAAGATCCAGTTTTCCGTGATTGTCTAAAATACTGACCTCGGCACCGTACAGCATGCGGATTCCCATCCGGTTTTTAGGTGCATAAGTAAGATTTCGGAAATATGCAGGTTTTCCGCCGCCAAGTGTGGCAGGACCATGGTCCGAAATTCCGAGCATATTTAAATGCTGTGTACGTGCAGTTTTGACCATATCTGTGATCGTGGCAGCTGAACCATGTCCGCTGGCGATTGTATGAGTATGGATATCAAATTCAAAATGTGACATGAAAAGTCCCACCTTTCCAGATTTCTGTTTCCAGTATGATGGATTTCTGCAGTTTTGTCAATGCGCTGAGGTGTGGTTTTTTAATAAAAACAACAAAAACCACATAAAATAAATTCTGATTTATTTTGATTTAAAGGATAAAGACGGGAAATGATATTGTAGTTTTGTTGACTTCTGCTGTTGTGTAAAGTATAATGACGTTAACTGGATAGAGAGAGGGTTTCTTTAGAAAGTTAATACGAATATGAGAAAGGAGCAACAAGGCAGATGGGATTGTATAATTATGACAGCACTGAGATTCCAAAGTCAGACAGAATTCCGAAGCTGGTAGAAAATCTGTATGCAAAGATGCCTGAGATTGAGTCTGCAAGAGCAATTTTGATCACGGAATCTTACAGACAAACAGAGAATGAGCCGATGGTGATCCGCAGAGCAAAAGCATTTGCACACATTCTTGAGAATATTCCGATCGTCATCCGTGACCTGGAACTGATTGTGGGAAGTACAACAATCGCACCGAGAGGATGTCAGACCTATCCGGAATTTTCTTATGAATGGCTGGAAGCAGAGTTTGATACTGTGGAGACAAGAAGTGCGGATCCGTTCTATATTTCAGAAAAGACAAAGCAGGAGTTAAAAGAAGCCAATGCTTACTGGAAAGGAAAAACGACCAGCGAACTGGCCACTTCTTACATGGAACCGGAGACACTGCTGGCAATGGAACACAATATCTTCACCCCCGGAAATTATTTCTACAATGGTGTGGGACATGTGACCGTAAAATACGGCGAGGTGCTTGCAATCGGATTTTCCGGAATCAAGGCAAAAGCACAGGCAGAGCTTGATAAGCTGTGTCTGGCAGATGGAGATTATCAAAAGAAGTCCCGTTTTCTGGAGGCAGTGATGATCAGCTGTGATGCAGCCATCGAATATGCCAGAAGATATGCAAGACTGGCTTTGAAAGAAGCAGAAGAATGCACAGATCCTGTCCGGAAAAGAGAATTGCTTCAGATTGCTCAGAATTGTGCAAATGTTCCGGAAAAAGGTGCCACAGGATTTTATGAAGCCTGCCAGTCTTTCTGGTTTGTGCAGCAGCTTCTGCAGATTGAGTCCAGCGGACATTCGATCTCACCGGGAAGATTTGACCAGTACATGTATCCTTATTATCAGAAGGACATGGAGAGCGGCAAGATCACAAGAGAGTTTGCGCAGGAACTGATGGATTGTATCTGGGTAAAACTCAATGATCTGAACAAGTGCAGAGATGCAGCGTCAGCGGAAGGGTTTGCAGGTTACAGTCTGTTCCAGAACCTGATTGCCGGAGGACAGAATGAAGAAGGAATTGATGTGACGAATGACCTTTCCTTTATGAGCATTCAGGCATCCATGCATGTATTTCTTCCGCAGCCGTCACTTTCTGTGCGGGTATGGAACGGAACACCACACGAATTCCTGATCAGGGCAGCAGAGTTGACAAGAACCGGAATCGGACTTCCGGCATATTACAATGATGAAGTGATCATACCGTCTCTGATGAGCAGAGGACTGACTCTGCGGGATGCAAGAGATTATAACATCATTGGATGTGTGGAACCACAGAAGTCCGGTAAGACAGAAGGATGGCATGATGCGGCGTTTTTCAATATGTGCCGTCCGCTGGAGCTGGTATTTTCTAATGGAATGGACAAAGGTGTCCGCATCGGTCCGGCAACAGGTAATGTGGAGGACATGACGACATTTGAACAGTTCTATGATGCATATAAAAAGCAGATGGATTATGCGATCCAGCTTTTGGTCAATGCTGATAATGCCATAGATATGGCGCATGCAGAGCGATGTCCGCTTCCGTTTTTGTCGTCCATGGTGGATGACTGTATGAAAGTCGGAAAGACAGTGCAGGAAGGTGGAGCTGTCTACAACTTTACCGGTCCGCAGGGATTTGGGGTTGCCAATATGGCAGATTCCCTCTATTCGGTAAAAACACTTGTCTATGATGAGAAGAAGATCACGATGGGAGAACTCAAAGAAGCGCTTGCAACAAATTATGGCAAGGGACTTGGAGCGGAAGATGTGGCCGCCATGACGGCTAAGATTGCGAATGAGCTTAAAGAAGCCGGAAAGACGATCGGTGAAAAAGAGGTCGCTGCAATTTTAAATACTGTAGTTGCGGCATCCGAAGCACCGGAAGTAAAGGCAAACGGGGAAAGAATCCTGAAGCTGATCGAAGAAGTGCCGAAATTCGGAAATGATATTCCGGAAGTAGATGCATTTGCAAGAGATGTTGCCTACACCTATACAGAACCTCTTCAGAATTACAAAAATCCGAGAGGCGGTTCCTTCCAGGCGGGGCTTTATCCGGTATCCGCCAATGTACCGCTCGGTGCACAGACGGGAGCGACTCCGGATGGACGTCTGGCATATCAGCCGGTGGCCGATGGTGTGTCTCCGTCTGCAGGAAAAGATGTCAATGGTCCGACAGCGGCTGCGAACTCTGTTTCCAGACTGGATCATTACATTGCATCAAACGGTACCTTATTTAATCAGAAATTCCATCCTTCTGCACTCAGCGGAAGAAATGGACTGGAGAACTTTGTAGGGCTGATCCGTTCTTACTTTGATCAGAAGGGAAGCCATATGCAGTTTAATGTTGTCAGCAGAGAGACACTTTTGGATGCACAGAAGCATCCGGAACAGTACAAGCACCTGGTCGTACGTGTGGCAGGCTACAGCGCATTGTTCACAACACTGTCCAAGTCACTGCAGGATGACATCATCCGCAGAACAGAGCAGGGATTTTAGGATACAGGCAGAAAGGTGTGCGACATGGAAGATTACTTAAAAACAAAAGGACGGATTTTTGATATCCAGAGATATTCGATCCATGATGGTAACGGAATCCGTACGATCGTCTTTTTAAAAGGCTGTGTGCTTCACTGCAGATGGTGCTGTAATCCGGAATCTCAGTCATATGAAATCGAGACTATGATGGTACAGGGAGAGCCGAAGATCATCGGAGAGGATACCACAGTCGGCGAAGTGATGAAGACGGTGGAAAAGGACAGAACATACTACAGAAGAACCGGCGGGGGGCTGACTCTGTCCGGAGGAGAGAGCCTTTGTCAGCCGGAATTTGCAAGAGATATGCTGCGGGCTGCTCATGAGGCCGGGATCACGACAGCGATGGAAAGTATGGGATGTGCAGATTACAGTGTGATCGAGGAGATTCTTCCATATCTGGATCAGTATCTGCTGGATATCAAGCATATGAATTCGAAAAAGCATGAAGAATTTACAGGACGCGGCAATGAACTGATGCTGGAAAATGCAAAAAAAATTGCCGCTTCCGGGATGACAGAGCTCAGTATCCGGATTCCGGTCATTCCGGGATTCAATGATACACCGGAAGAAATCAGGGATATTGCAGTATTTACGAGAGAGCTTGGTCATGTAAAACGACTGCACCTGCTCCCTTATCACAGGTTGGGACAGGACAAATATGACGGTCTGAACAGACCTTATCTTATGGGTGAGGTTAAGCCGCCGGCCAATGAGAAAATGCAGATGCTCCTAAAAGTGGCAGAAGAGTTTTCAGGGGTTGAGTGTCAGATCGGAGGATAAACAGAAAAACAACAAAAACAACACCTTAAAAAGTTGACTGTTGTGGGTTTGTGTGGTAATATAAGACAAGAACCAACAAGAATCAAAAGGTTTGTTTTAAGAATCCAAGGAGGAAAAAAGGATGCAAAACGAATACGAAATCAAAAAAGAGATGTGTGAAATTGGGAAAAGAGTTTATAATCGTGGGATGGTTGCTGCAAACGACGGAAACTTCTCCGTAAGAATCAGCGAGAACGAAGTATTATGTACACCAACAGGGGTCAGCAAAGGTTTTATGACACCTGATTATATTTGTAAAGTAGACCTGGACGGAAACGTACTTCAGGCAAACAAAGGATTCAGACCTTCTTCTGAAATTAAAATGCACTTACGTGTATACAAAGAGAGACCGGACGTAAAATCAGTAGTACATGCGCATCCGCTGTATGCTACAACATTTGCAATCGCTGGTATTCCTCTGACACAGCCAATCATGCCGGAAGCAGTTATCGCTCTTGGATGTGTTCCGATCGCAAAATACGGTACACCTTCTACAGTAGAGATTCCGGATGCAGTATCTGAGCACCTGCAGTATTTCGATGCAGTTCTGCTTGAGAACCACGGAGCACTGACATATTCTGATTCCTTACTGAACGCTTACCACAAGATGGAATCTGTAGAGTTCTACGCTCGTCTGTTATGGCAGACAATGCAGATTGGTGGACCACAGGAGCTGAATAAAGAGCAGGTTGAAAAACTTTATGAGATCAGAAGACAGATGGGTCTGAGTGGAAAACACCCTGCAAATCTGTGTCCAAATGCAAAAGCTGGAAAACCAAGCTGTCATTCATGCGGAGGCGGATGCGGTGCTGCAAAAACAGAAGAGACACCGGATGCAGATCTGGTAGCATCTATCACAAAGAAAGTTATGGATCAGTTAGGACTGAACTAACTTTAGAAAGAGGACTGCTATGAACGAACAGGATATTTCCAAAGCTGTGGAGGCAGTGCTGGGACAAATGAATGGACAGCATGCGCATCACGGGGAAGGACATGTCTGTCGGTGCAATAAGAACAAGATGACCTTAAAGCTGGCAAATGCTCTGATTGAAAAAGTTAAAGCATATGCACAGGAAATGGGTGTCAATGTTGTGATTGCGGTATCTGATCAGGCAGGTCGCCCTGTTGCAGTCCAGTGTATGGATGATGCGTACATAGCAAGCTTTGATATAGCACTTAATAAAACATTTACTTCAGCGAGCCTCAAGATGTCAACGGAAGAACTTAGTCATTTAAGCCAGCCAGGACAGTCGTTGTACGGGATCCAGTTTACCAATCAGGGCAAGATTGTGATCTTCGGAGGCGGAGAGCCGCTAAAAGCAGATGGCAAAATAATCGGAGCTTTGGGCGTTAGCGGAGGAAGTGCTGAAGAAGACACTGCGATAGCAGCCTATGGCAAAGAGATTTTTGAGGAGGTATTGGCGTGTCTGTAAATGAAAAAATGGTACAGGACATCGTACAGGAAGTGGTAGCTAAAATGCAGATTTCTTCCGATGTATCTGGAAAAAAAGGCGTATTTTCTGACATGAATGAAGCAATTGAAGCTTCGAAAAAGGCACAGAAGATCGTTGCGAAGATGTCTATGGACCAGAGAGAGGCAATCATTTCCAAGATCAGAGAGAAGATCAAAGAAAATGCAGAAATCCTTGCACGTATGGGTGTTGAGGAAACAGGCATGGGAAATGTAGGACATAAAATTTTGAAACACCAGTTGGTTGCTGAGAAGACACCGGGAACGGAAGATATTACAACAACCGCATGGTCAGGAGACAGAGGACTGACGCTGATCGAGATGGGACCATTTGGTGTGATCGGAGCGATCACCCCATGTACGAACCCGAGTGAGACAGTACTCTGCAATACGATCGGTATGCTGGCAGGAGGAAATACAGTCGTATTCAATCCGCATCCGGCAGCGATCAAAACATCTATTTATGCAGTAAATCTGCTGAATGAAGCATCTGTAGAAGTTGGCGGACCAGAGAACATTGCAGTGACAGTGGAGCATCCGACAATGGAAACAAGCGATATTATGATGAAGCATAAAGACATCCATCTGATCGCAGCAACCGGAGGCCCGGGAGTTGTGACAGCAGTTCTTTCTTCTGGTAAGAGAGGAATCGGAGCAGGTGCGGGAAATCCGCCGGCGTTGGTCGATGAGACAGCAGATATCAGAAAAGCAGCAGAAGATATCGTAAACGGATGTACATTCGATAACAATCTTCCATGTATCGCAGAAAAAGAGATTGTTGCGGTAGATTCTATCGCAGATGAACTTCTTCATTACATGGTAAGTGAACAGGGATGTTACATGATTTCCAAAGAAGAGCAGGATGCTCTGACAGAAGTTGTGTTAAAAGGCGGACGTTTGAACAGAAAATGTGTAGGACGTGATGCAAAGACACTTCTTGGAATGATTGGAATCACAGTTCCGGATAACATCAGATGCATTACATTTGAAGGACCGAAGGAACATCCTCTGATTGCAGAAGAGCTGATGATGCCAATTCTTGGAGTTGTAAGAGCGAAAGATTTTGATGATGCGGTAGAACAGGCAGTATGGCTGGAACACGGCAACAGACATTCCGCTCATATTCACTCTAAGAATGTGGATAACATTACAAAATATGCAAAAGCAATCGATACAGCAATTCTTGTGAAAAACGGACCATCTTATGCAGCCCTTGGATTCGGCGGAGAAGGATATTGTACGTTTACGATCGCAAGCAGAACTGGCGAAGGACTCACAAGCGCAAGCACATTCACAAAGAGAAGACGTTGCGTAATGACAGACAGCCTGTGCATTCGTTAATGGAATGCAGACAGTTTCGTCAGGAAGTATAAATAGGAGGAAACAAACATGGAAATGAACTCAGCAAGTGTGGAAGCAGTTGTAAAACAGGTTCTGGAAAGCATGCTGGAAGGAAAACCGGCAGTAAAAGCACCTGTAGCAAAAGCAAACACAGGAAGCAATGAAATTCCAAAGACAGCACATGTAGCAATGCTGACAGCTCTGGAAAATTATGAAGTAAAAGAATTCCCGATGCCGGAAGTCGGCGACGGAGACATTCTTGTCAAAGTAGAAGGATGCGGTATCTGTGGAACAGATGCACACGAATTTAAAAAAGATCCATTTGGACTGATCCCGGTAGCTCTTGGTCACGAGGGAACCGGTGAGATCGTAAAAATGGGTAAAAATGTAAAAGTTGACAGTGCAGGAAAACCATTAAAGGTTGGGGATAAGGTTGTTACCTGTATGATTTTTAAAGATGATCCGGATATCGAGCGCCTCATAATGCACCGTCAATATATCTGCTCCGGCGTTTGCAAATGCCTCCGCATAACGGATCGGCTCTTCGATCATCAAATGTACGTCCATCACAAGTCCGGTATGTCCCTGGATCGATGCAAGGACCGGAACCCCAAAAGAAAGATTCTTTACAAACATCCCGTCCATCACATCAAAATGCAGATATTTTGCTCCGCTTTTTTCGCAGAGTTCCATCTGCTCTCCCAACACTTTGAAATCTGCCGACAAGATCGACGGCGCTAGAATTCGTTCCATCATTCGTTTGTCTCCTTTTATCATCACATCTTGTTCTAATAACGCTTTTTCTCCTGCAGTTCGCGATACATCTCCACATAGTCCTGATAGCGGATCGGATGTATTTTCCCGTTTTCCACGGCTTCTTTCACCGCGCATCCCGGTTCATGCACATGACTGCATCCGTTGAACCTGCACTGTCCCTCAAAGGGCAGAAATTCCGGAAAATACGCCTTTAGCTCTTCTTTCTCAAAATCATTGACATAAAGAGCGCTGAATCCCGGCGTATCAATAATATAGGTTCCTTTCTCAACAAGGATCAGTTCCGAATGCCGCGTCGTATGCTTTCCCCTCGCGATCTTTTTGCTGATGCTCCCGGTCTCCATCCGCACATCCGGCTGGAGAAGATTGATCAGCGAAGATTTTCCCACGCCGGAGGGTCCGGCGATCGTCGTCGTCTTCCCCCGAAGAAGTTCTTTTACCTGTTCGATATTCTCCTGCCTGCGCGCGCTGGTGAAGATCACCGGATATCCGCACGGACCGTAAACAGCTTCTAATTCCTGTAATTCTTTTTCTTCTTTAATCATTTGCATTACTTCTTTTCTAGCTATTATATTTTCATTATTAACAAAACCTACATTATAAATATTTACTATAAAAATACTCATTGTAATAGAGAATATTAAAGTCACTATATTAATTAAAACTTTATTTAATCTCATAATTTCACCTACCTATATGTTCTTTAATTAAGACGATTTTAATTTGTTAAAAGTTTCAAATATTATAAAAATTTCTTAAAAAATATTATTTAAAACAAAAATAGATGTAAATAATGAT
>OGZT01001145.1_pt1 | contig 19160 bp, 17 predicted proteins | sample 1576891 | NCBI WGS metagenome assembly OGZT01 (sample SAMEA3541521, study PRJEB24748) | human gut metagenome | biome: human gut; feature: human-associated habitat; material: faeces | place: China | collected 2012 | reverse complement strand
ATGAAATGACTGAGTCAGCCGAGAAGAATTTCCCCGCTTATTCGCACCTTCCCTAATACAGAGCTGCAATTCAACTACTGCAATGTCCTCGTAATTAGGTGAATTTACAATATCGTCCTGTTCGGATGCCGGCTGCATTGCTGAAGATGAGGCATTTATGGTTCGCATATTTTCCCCTCATGCTCGTCAGTCCTGTGCGTAGGAAGAAACAGGACACTCACACTAATTTGTGTGGGCATGCTGTGATGTCCTTCTGAATTATTCCTATGCCATTATGTAAAGCGCTGTATCAGATGCTCGTCACGGCTGTCAGGCTGTCAGGCTGTCGGGTCCTCCCGGTGGGGGCCCCTGCCACGGGGCGGGAGCGTCGCGGAAAAAGGCTAGTTTTTGAAATTTTATTCGTCATCACCACTACTGTAATTGATTGATATTACAGTGGATTTATTTTTATGGTGTCGATTCTGATTGTTTTTTGTTCATCACTAACACCGTTTGCCTAAAGTTGTTCGCAAGATGCATGTTTAAAACATTCTGGAGCGGGTATGGATCGAGAGTTAAAAAATCTGACGCTGAATATCAGTCAACTGGCGGCATTGTCAGGTGTACATCGCCAGACTGCTGCGGCAAGGCTGCAAAATCTACCCGTTGCAGGGGGGCATGAAAGCAACCTCAAGCTTTATCGGGTGGTTGATATTGTGTCGGCATTTCTGGCATTACCACCGCCGGTTGCAGAAGGCGAAATGGACGCGCATGAGCGCAAAGCCTGGTATCAGTCTGAACGTGAGCGTCTTAAGTTCGAACAGGAAACGGCACAACTCATTCCGGCCAGTGATGTCAGACGGGAGTTTGCCATCTGGGCAAAAGCGGTCGTGCAGGTGCTGGAGACATTACCGGATATTCTTGAACGTGACTGCGGTCTGCAGCCTGCCGCTGTGAGCCGTGTTCAGTCCATTATTGATGATCTGCGCGATCAGATAGCCCTGCGGGTGACTGAAGCAGGTGCGGATGATGAGGAGGAATTACAGCAGGAGGAGTAATGCTGAATCAGGAAACCGCAAAGGCAGCACGAACCGATTCAGGTTATATCCTTCGCGCACCGAGACGAATGCGGGTTGCTGATGCCGTTGCTCAGTATATGCGGGTGCCTATGGGGGCAGGGAACTCAGTCCCGTGGGATCCGCTGGTGGCACCGTATGTTATTGAGCCTATGAACTGCCTGGCCTCGCGTGAATACGACGCAGTGATATTTGTTGGCCCGGCACGAACCGGCAAGACTATCGGCCTGATTGACGGCTGGGTGATTTACAACGTGATTTGCGATCCTGCTGATATGCTGATCATTCAGATGACGGAGGAAAAAGCCCGCGAACACTCCAAAAAACGACTCGCCAGAACGTTTCGCGTCAGCCCGGAAGTGGTCAGTCGCCTGAGTCCGAACAAAAATGACAACAACGTTTATGACAGAACATTCCTTGCTGGCAACTACCTGAAAATCGGCTGGCCGTCAGTCAATATCATGTCTTCATCAGATTATAAATGCGTGGCGCTGACGGATTATGACCGTTTTCCGGAAGATATTGATGGTGAGGGGGATGCCTTCTCTCTTGCCTCAAAACGTACCACCACATTTATGTCCAGTGGTATGACGCTGGTGGAGAGTTCCCCCGGCAGGGATGTGAAGGATGTGAAATGGCGACGGACTTCACCGCATGAGGCTCCACCAACCACGGGGATCCTGTCGCTCTATAACCGTGGCGATCGCCGTCGCTGGTACTGGCCCTGTCCACACTGTGGTGAGTATTTTCAGCCCTGCGGCGATGTGGTTGCTGGTTTCCGTGATATTGCCGATCCTGTGCTGGCAAGTGAGGCGGCTTATATTCAGTGTCCTTCCTGTTCAGGACGGATTTTGCCTGAACAAAAACGCGAGCTGAACGGACGTGGGGTCTGGTTACGGGATGGTGAATCCATCAATGCAGATGGCAGTCGTTATGGTGATCCCCGGCGTTCACGTATTGCGTCATTCTGGATGGAGGGTCCGGCAGCTGCTTATCAGACACTCTCGCAACTCGTTTACAAACTGCTTACTGCAGAACAGGAATACGAGACAACCGGAAGTGAAGAGACACTCAAGACGGTTATCAATACCGACTGGGGATTACCTTATCTTCCCCGCGCCAGCATGGAGCAACGAAAAAGTGAATTGCTTGAGCAGCGGGCAGAGCCAGTTCCTTCCCGCAGTGTGCCGGATGGCGTTAATTTCCTTGTGGCGACAGTGGATGTGCAGGCGGGACGTCATCGCCGTTTTGTGGTTCAGGTAACGGGCTATGGCAGCCGTGGCGAACGCTGGATTATTGATCGTTACAACATCACGCAGTCATTGCGCGGTGACAGCGACGGGGAGAGCCAGCGAATTGATCCGGCCAGCTATCCGGAAGACTGGGATGTCCTGCTGACGGATGTTTTTCATAAAAGCTGGCCGCTGGCCTCCGATCCTTCTCAACAAATGCGACTGATGGCAATGGCGGTGGACTCCGGCGGTGAAGACGGGGTCACTGATAATGCCTATAAATTCTGGCGTCGTTGCCGTCGTGATGGCCTTGGTAAACGTATTTACCTGTTTAAGGGTGACAGCATCCGGCGCGCAAAACTGATCAGCCGTACATTCCCTGATAACACCGGACGAACGGGCCGCCGGGCGCAGGCCGCAGGTGATGTGCCGCTCTGGCTTCTTCAGACGGATGCCCTGAAAGACCGGGTGAATAACGCGTTATGGCGTGACTCGCCAGGTCCCGGCTATGTGCATTTCCCTGACTGGCTGGGGAGCTGGTTTTACGACGAACTGACGTATGAAGAGCGGAGCAGTGACGGGAAATGGAGTAAGCCGGGTCGCGGTGCCAACGAAGCTTTTGACCTGATGGTGTATGCCGAGGCTCTGGTCATTCTGCATGGATACGAAAAGATCCGCTGGCCGGATGCACCGGAGTGGGCGAGCCGGGAAACCTGGCTGGAGTGTGTCCCGGACAGTACCGAACCGTCACCCACACCGGAACCGGTATCCACGCCTGTTAAAAAACAAAAACGGAAGAAAACAGTAACTGACGATGTTAACCCCTGGCTGACTTCCGGAGGATGGTTATGAACCAGAATGATATCGAAGCCATGATTCAGCGTTATACGGAAGCTGAAATGGCGGTGCTGGACGGAAAATCCGTCACCTTTAATGGTCAGCAGATGACCATGGAAAACTTATCTGAGATCCGGCAGGGACGGCAGGAGTGGGAGCGCCGCCTTGCGGCTCTGATTACACGACGACGGGGGCATCCCGGGTACCGGCTGGCGAGGTTCTGATGGCAATTCTTGATGATGTGATTGGCGTTTTTTCACCAGGATGGAAAGCGGCAAGGCTGCGTTCCCGTGCGGTGATCCAGGCTTATGAGGCCGTAAAAACGACACGGACACACAAAGCCCGGCGGGAAAACCGAACTGCCGACCAGTTAAGCCAGTACGGGGCCGTGTCGTTACGTGAGCAGGCCCGTTACCTTGATAACAACCACGATCTGGTTATTGGTGTATTTGACAAGCTGGAAGAACGGGTGGTGGGGAAAAACGGGATTATTGTCGAGCCACATCCGGTATTACGCAATGGGGCCATTGCCCGTGATCTGGCAGCGGAGATACGCACCCGATGGAGTGAATGGTCTGTCAGTCCGGAAGTCACCGGGCAGTTTACCCGTCCGATGCTGGAACGTCTGATGCTGCGTACCTGGCTGCGCGATGGTGAGGTGTTTGCCCAGATGGTTTCCGGGCGCATAAACAGCCTGACGCCTTCTGCCGGTGTTCATTTCTGGCTGGAGGCGCTCGAGCCGGACTTTATTCCCATGACCAGTGATGAGAGCAACAGGCTGAATCAGGGCGTGTTTGTTGATGACTGGGGGCGTCCCGAAAAATATCTGGTGTATAAAAGCCGTCCCGTATCCGGGCGGCAGATGGAAACCAAAGAAGTGGATGCAGAGCGAATGCTGCATCTTAAATTTGTTCGCCGTCTGCACCAGATGCGCGGGACGTCTTTGTTGTCCGGTGTGCTGATCCGCCTCAGTGCCCTGAAAGAGTATGAAGATTCTGAGCTGACTGCAGCAAGGATCGCCGCTGCTCTGGGGATGTACATCCGGAAAGGCGACGGGCAGAGCTATGAACCGGATGGTAATGGCAGCAAGGAGAATGAACGCGAGCTTACCATTCAGCCAGGCATTATTTACGACGATCTGAAACCCGGCGAAGAAATCGGAATGGTGAAGTCGGATCGTCCCAATCCTAACCTTGAAACTTTTCGTAATGGTCAGTTGCGTGCCGTGGCGGCGGGCAGTCGTCTGAGTTTTTCCAGTACGGCACGCAACTATAACGGCACTTACAGCGCCCAGCGTCAGGAGCTGGTTGAATCCACTGATGGCTACCTGATCCTGCAGGACTGGTTTATTGGTGCCGTCACCCGCCCGATGTATCGTGCCTGGCTGAAACAGGCTGTGGCATCCGGTGTTATCAGGCTACCCCGCGATCTTGATCGTTCTTCACTGTATACCGCGGTGTATTCCGGACCGGTGATGCCGTGGATTGACCCTGTTAAGGAGGCTGAGGCCTGGAAAATTCAGATTCGTGGTGGAGCGGCGACAGAATCAGACTGGGTACGTGCAGGTGGTCGTAATCCGGATGATGTCAAACGTCGGCGCAAGGCCGAAATTGATGAAAACCGCAAGCTGGATCTGGTATTTGATACCGATCCGGCCAGTGATAAAGGAGGCAGCAGTGCCGCAACGAAACGACAGGAGCCGCAGCACACCGACGACCAGTCCGAAGAATAATTCCTGGTTCAGGATGCAGGCAGGTCACCAGAGTGACGCGGATATTTATATTTATGACGAGATTGGTTTCTGGGGTGTTACAGCGAAGCAGTTTATCAGTGATCTGAATGCACTGGGCGATATCACCCACATTAATCTCCATATTAATTCACCGGGTGGCGATGTCTTTGAAGGCATCGCCATTTTTAATGCACTGAAAACACATGGTGCGTCCATTACCGTTTATGTCGACGGTGTGGCGGCGTCAATGGCGTCGGTCATTGCGATGGTGGGAAACCCGGTCATTATGCCGGAAAACTCCTTCATGATGATTCATAAACCATTTGGCTTTACGGGCGGTGATGCGGAGGACATGCGCACCTATGCCGACCTGCTCGATAAAGTTGAGGCGGTTCTGTTACCCGCTTATGCACAGAAAACCGGGAAAACCACCGATGAAATTGCTGCCATGCTGGCGGATGAGACCTGGATGTCCGGTGCCGAATGTCTGGCACAGGGATTTGCTGATCAGGTGACACCAGCCGTTAAGGCAATGGCATGTATTCAGTCAAAACGTACAGAGGAATTTAAAAAGATGCCGGAATCCATTCGAAACATGATTACTCCGCCACGCAACAGTGCTCCACGCGTACAGGATGATGAACCTGCAGCCTCCCGGACGCCAGTGCAGGCAGCAGCACCCGTGGTGGATGAAAACAGTATCCGTGCGCAGGTACTGGCAGAGCAAAAAGCGCGTGTAAACGGTATTAATGATCTGTTTGCCATGTTTGGCGGGCGTTATCAGACGCTGCAGGCCCAGTGTCTTGCCGATCCTGAATGTTCGCTGGAGCAGGCCCGTGAAAAGCTGTTGAACGAGATGGGGCGCGAGTCCACGCCATCCAATAAAAATACCCCGGCTCATATTTATGCCGGTAACGGTAATTTTGTGGGGGACGGGATTCGCCAGGCGCTGATGGCGCGTGCCGGATTTGAAAAAACCGAACGTGATAATGTCTACAACGGGATGACCCTGCGTGAATATGCCCGTATGTCACTAACTGAACGGGGTATTGGGGTTTCCGGTTATAACCCGATGCAGATGGTCGGTGCGGCGTTCACACACAGTACGTCTGACTTCGGTAATATTCTGCTGGATGTTGCGAACAAAGCCATTCTGCAGGGCTGGGAAGATGCCCCTGAAACCTATGAACAGTGGACGCGGAAAGGTCAGTTGTCTGATTTTAAAATTGCCCATCGTGTGGGTATGGGGGGCTTCAGTGCTCTACGTCAGGTGCGTGAAGGGGCGGAATATAAATACGTCACCACCGGAGATAAACAGGCCACTATTGCACTGGCGACCTATGGCGAGCTGTTCAGTATCACCCGTCAGGCCATTATCAATGATGATCTGAATATGCTGACCGATGTCCCGATGAAACTGGGCCGTGCGGCGAAATCCACTATTGCCGATCTGGTTTATGCCATTCTGACGTCTAACCCGAAAATCTCCACAGATAATGTAAGTCTGTTCGATAAAGCGAAACATGCAAACGTACTGGAGAGCGCTGCAATGGACGTGGCATCGCTGGATAAAGCCCGCCAGTTGATGCGCGTTCAGAAAGAGGGGGAGCGTCATCTGAATATTCGTCCTGCGTTCGTACTGGTACCGACGGCGATGGAGTCTGTTGCTAACCAGGTCATTCGCTCCTCAAGTGTCAAGGGGGCTGACATTAACGCCGGTATTATTAACCCGGTGAAAGATTTTGCGACCGTTATTGCAGAGCCTCGTCTTGATGATAACAGCCAGACCACCTTCTACCTGGCTGCGTCAAAAGGCTCCGATACGATTGAAGTGGCTTATCTCAACGGTGTGGATACGCCATATATTGATCAGATGGAGGGCTTCAGTGTGGATGGCGTGACAACGAAAGTGCGTATTGACGCCGGTGTCGCGCCAGTTGATCACCGCGGTCTGGTGAAATGTACGGCGTAAACGTCGCAGACAACAACTCTGATGGCCCGTAAGGGCTTTTTTTGTACCTGAAATCAGCCCCTGAACGGGGCTGTGCGGAGACAGTTATGGCAAAGAATTTTGTAGAAGAAGGAAAAACGGTGGCGATTGTTGCCAGTGCAGCCATCAGCAGCGGAGATCTGGTGCAGGTGGGCGATGTTTTTGCGGTGGCGCTGACCGATATTCCACAGGGTGAAACAGGCGACGGCATGACCGAAGGTGTGTTTATGCTGCCTAAGCTGAAAACGGATGACATGAAAACGGGTAAGAAGGTTTATCTGAAGTCCGGAAAAGTTCAGCTGACTAACAGCGGCTCTGATCCGCTGGTCGGGGTTGTCTGGGCAGATGCCGGAACCAGTGCAGAAGAAGTGCCGGTAAAACTCAATGTCTGATCCCTTTTCCCGGCTGGCAGCGCGTATGGATGCTATCACGGTCAGAAAGATGGGAAAGACAGCCTCGATTAATGATGTCGATATGACTGTGATCCCGGGAGAAACACTGGCAGAGCTGAATGCTCTGTCCGGACCTGCGGTCTCTCTGGTGGTGTTTTCTTCGGGATACCGCCCACGGCGCGGGGATCGCGTTGTTTATGACGGACAACAATGGACGGTCACACGGCATGAACGTTTTAACGGTAAGCCAATGATCTTTATTGAGTAAAGAGGTGTGGGATGAAGGGGCTTGAGAATGCCATCCGTAATCTGAACAGCCTTGATACCCGTATGGTGCCACAGGCCAGCGCATGGGCGATAAACCGTGTGGCACAGAAAGCGGTCTCGGTCGCCACCCGGCAGGTTGCCGGGAATACCGTTGCGGGAGATAACCAGGTGAAAGGGATCCCCCTGAAACTGGTACGTCAGCGTGTCCGGGTGTTTAAAGCCAGTCCGTCAGGAAAAATGACGGCCAGGATCCGCGTTAACCGGGGCAATCTGCCCGCTATTAAGCTGGGGACAGCCCGGGTCAGACTGGCCCGGCGTGGTGGAAAACTGCAGTACCGTGGCAGTGTGCTGAAGGTGGGTAAATATCTTTTCCGGGATGCGTTTATTCAGCAACTGGCGAATGGTCGCTGGCATGTGATGCGGCGTATTGATGGCAAAAATCGTTACCCCATTGATGTGGTGAAAGTCCCGCTGTCCGGACCGCTGACACAGGCATTTGAAGATGCCCGCGACCGCATTATTGCTGCGGAAATGCCGAAACAGCTGGGGTATGCACTGAAACAACAACTGAGGTTATGGCTGACCCGATGAACCGACATACACAAATCCGCCAGGCCGTACTGGCACGCCTTCGGGAACAGTGTGGAGACAGCGCCACGTTTTTTGACGGGCTTCCGGCATTTATTGATGCGCAGGAACTGCCTGCCGTGGCGGTGTGGCTGAGTGATGCTCAGTACACCGGAAAAATGACGGATGAAGATGACTGGCAGGCTGTTCTGCATATTGCTGTCTTCATCCGGGCACAGGCACCGGATTCAGAGCTGGATATGTGGATGGAGAGCACCATTTTCCCGGCCCTGAATGATATACCGGCACTTTCCGGACTCATCGACACCCTGATCCCTCTCGGTTTTAACTATCAACGTGATAATGAGATGGCCACCTGGGCGATGGCGGAAATCACGTACCAGATCACGTACACGAATTAAAGGAGGTGGCAATGACCACACCAAATCCACTGGCAAAAACGAAAGGTGCGGGAACGACGTTCTGGATGTACACCGGCAAGGGCGATGCGTTTGCGAACCCTTTATCGGACACTGACTGGCTGCGTCTTGCGATGGTGAAGGATCTGCAACCTGGCGAAATGACCGCTGATGCAGAAGATGACACTTATCTCGATGATGAAGATGCAGACTGGAAAACGACAACCCAGGGGCAGAAATCCGTCGGTGATACTTCGGCGACGCTGGCCTGGCGTCCGGGTGACAGCGGGCAGAAAAAACTGGTTCAGTTGTTCGACTCCGGTGAAGTCTGCGCGTTTCGTATCAAATATCCCAACGGCACTGTTGATGTTTTCCGTGGCTGGCTGAGCTCACTGGGTAAAACCATTGCCTCAAAAGACGTGATGACCCGCACAGTGAAAATCAGCGGTGTGGGGCGTCCGTATCTGGCAGAGGAAGGCACTGAAACAGTGAGCGTTACCGGGCTGACGGTGGCACCGGCATCTGCCAGTGTAAAAGTGGGAGCAACCACCACGCTGACCTTTACAGTAAAACCTGACGGAGCCAGTGACAAAGCGATCAGTGTGCATTCGACAGATCCACAGACTGCCACGGTGACCCTGAACGGGCTTGTGGCCACGGTGAAAGGCGTGAAGCAGGGCAGTGTCAGCATTGTGGGCATGACTTCTGACGGCGATTTTGTGGCAGTGGCTGCGGTGGCTGTCAGCGCCGCAGGTTAACAGGACGATACTCATCATTTGCCCCGGTTATCCGGGGCTTTTTTGCAGGTGGAGAACATGATGTTTCTGAAACAGGGCACGTTTAATTATGAAAAGCAGTCCGTGGTGCTCAGTGAGCTGTCCGGGCTGCAGAGAATTGAATATCTGGCGTTTGTTCAGCAGCGAACGGCAAAGTTTGATGCCGAAGAGGGAGAACTGCCGGAGGCTGAACGACAGATTGCTTTTCTGCGGATGGGGATGGATATCAATGCCTGGCTGGTTTCCCGCTCACTGTGGAATGCGGAACAGTCTCAGGATGTTGAGACGCTTTGCGCATCCGTTATTACAACATGGTCGTATGATGCCCTGGGAGCGGGGGCGGAGATGGTTCTGTCGCTGAGCGGTATGGGAGTCATTGAGAATGCCGGGGATTTGGAGCATGAGGTGCTGACGCCGGAAAAGTCCTGACGCGGGAAATGCAGTTTGTCATGCGGCTTGCCCGGGAGTTCCGGCGGGCAGACTGGCGGCGGATGCTGTCGGAAATGTCGGCCACTGAGCTTGGTGAGTGGGGCGATTATTTCCGGATGCAGAGCTTCAGTGATGTGTGGATGGATGCGCAGTTTGCCTCGCTGAAGGCATTGATCGTGAGAATGGTGTCCGGTAGCAGTGATGCTGCGGTGGCTGATTTCAGCCTTTTACCGGAAGAGAACGGGATACCGGAGCGAACGGACGAAGAACTGATGCATCTTGGGGAAGGTATTTCCGGAGGTGTGCGTTATGGACCAGATAGCCAACCTGGTCATTGATTTGGGGATTGATGCGGCAGAGTTTAAAAATGAAATTCCCCGTATCAAAAACCTTCTGAATGGTGCAGCCAGCGATGCAGAACGGTCTTCTGCCCGTATGCAGCGTTTTATGGAGCGTCAGACTCAGGCCGCCCGGCAGACAATGCAGGCGGCTTCTTCGGCTGCAACAGCCGCATCCGTCCATGCGCAGACGGTGGAGAAGAGCGCACAGGCTCATGAACGCATGGCCCGCGAGGTGGAGCAAACCCGCCAGCGTATGGAGGCACTGAGCCAGAAAATGCGCGAGGAACAGGCGCAGGCCATGGCTCTGGCGGAGGCTCAGGATAAAGCGGCTGCCGCGTTTTATCGTCAGATTGACAGTGTGAAACAGGCCAGTGCGGGGCTGCAGGAATTACAGCGTATTCAGCAGCAGATCCGACAGGCCAGAAACAGTGGCGGGATTGGTCAGCAGGATTATCTGGCGCTGATTTCTGAGGTTACGGCGAAAACCCGTGTTCTTACGCAGGCTGAGGAAGAGGCTACCCGACAGAAAGTGGCGTTTATCCGTCAGCTTAAAGAGCAGGCAACCCGCCAGAATCTTTCTTCTTCTGAGTTGCTTCGTGCTAAGGCTGCCCAGCTGGGGGTAAGCAGTGCTGCAGAAGTGTATATCCGCAAAATGGAGCAGGCAGGAAAAGCCACGCATTCGCTGGGTCTGAAAAGTGCAGCGGCCCGCCAGGAGATTGGCGTTCTGATAGGTGAACTGGCCCGCGGCAATTTAGGGGCGCTGAGGGGATCCGGGATAACGCTGGCTAACCGTGCCGGATGGATAGACACTCTGATGTCACCGAAAGGCATGATGCTTGGCGGGGTTATTGGCGGTATTGCCGCGTCCGTCTATGGTCTGGGTAAAGCCTGGTATGACGGTCAGAAGGAGGGGGAAGAATTTAACCGCCAGTTGTCGCTGACGGGGCATTATGCCGGAGTCACTGCCGGGCAGCTGTGGACGCTCAGTCGTGCTATTTCCGGGAATGGTATCACGCAACATGCTGCAGCCGGTGCGCTGGCTCAGGTGGTGGGGAGTGGTGCATTTCGTGGAAACGATATCGGTATGGTGGCGAGAGCTGCCGCACAGATGGAGCGATCGGTTGGCCAGTCGGTCAGCGATACCATAAATCAGTTTAAGCGGCTGAAGGATGATCCTGTAAATGCCGCGAAGGCTCTGGACAATGAGCTGCATTTTCTTACTGCCACTCAGCTTGAGCAGATACGTGTCCTTGGGGATCAGGGACGGTCCAGTGATGCTGCACGGATAGCCATGTCTGCACTGGCAGAGGAAACCGGTCGGCGTACTGCGGATATTGATAATAACCTCAATGCGCTTGGCAGTACGCTGAAGTATCTGTCTGATTTGTGGAGTCGTTTCTGGGATGCGGCCATGAATATTGGTCGTGAAGACTCGCTGGATGAACAGATTGCCGCTTTACAGGAGAAAGTGTCGCGGGCGAAAAGACTCCCCTGGACGGCATCATCTTCTCAGGTTGAATACGATCAGCAGCGTCTTAACGATCTTCAGGAGAAAAAACGCCAGAAGGATTTGCAGGATGCAAAAGAGCAGGCAGAGCGGAATTATCAGGAGCAACAGAAACGACGTAATGCTGAAAATGCTGCACTGAACCGGATGAATGAAACGGAAGCAGCACGACATCAGCGTGAAATTGCGCGTATTAATTCCATGCAGTACGCCGATCAGGCTGTCAGGGATGCAGCGATACAACGTGAAAATGAACGTTACGAGAAAGCCCTGGCATCCGGTAAGAAAAAAACACGCGAACCCCGTAATGATGAGGCCACCCGGTTATTGCTGCAGTACAGTCAGCAACAGGCACAGGTGGAAGGACAGATTGCTGCTGCCAGACAGTCAGCAGGCATTGCCACGGAAAGGATGACAGAAGCGCATAAACAGCTTCTGGCTCTGCAGCAGCGCATCAGCGACCTGGACGGGAAAAAACTGACGGCAGATGAAAAGAGTGTGCTGGCCCGTAAAGATGAACTGATTCAGGCACTGACGCTGCTGGATGTAAAACAGCAGGAGCTTCAGAAACAGACGGCACTCAACGAGCTGAAGAAAAAAACAATTCAGCTGACCAGTCAACTGGCTGAAGAAGAGCGCGCTCAGCGTCAGCAACATGACCTGGATATCGCCACGGTGGGTATGGGTGATCAGCAGCGGCAGCGATATCAGGTACAACTGAGTCTTCGCCAGAAATACCAGCAACAGCTGGAGCAGTTGAGGCGGGATAGTGAGCAGAAAGGAACATATAACACGGATGACTACAGAAAGGCCGAGCAGGCGCTGACGGAGAGCCTGAACCGACAACTGAATGAGAATCGCCGTTACTGGCAACAGCTTGAAGTTGTGCAGGGTAACTGGAAAAACGGAGTCCTGCGTGCATTTCAGGATTTTACCGTGGATGCAGATAATACGGCAGGAACAGCAGAACAGGTGTTCTCGTCAGCCTTCAGCAACATGGGAAATGGCCTGGCAACTTTTGTCACTACCGGCAAACTCAATTTCAAATCCTTCACCTCTTCTGTGCTGTCAGATATGGCGAAAATCCTGGCGCAGGCAACCATGATGAAATCGATAAAAGGGATTGGCAGTGTGCTGGGATTTGATCTCAGCAGCCTTTCCCTGAATGCCAATGGGGGGATTTATCAGTCTGCTGATTTGAGTCGTTACAGTGGCACGGTGGTTAACCGTCCGACGTTTTTTGCTTTTGCAAAAGGCGCGGGTGTGATGGGGGAAGCGGGACCTGAAGCCATTCTGCCATTGCGTCGTGGTGCTGACGGTAAGCTGGGGGTTGTGGCGGATATTGGGGGTTCAGGTATGGCGATGTTTTCCCCGCAGTACAACATCGAGATCAATAACGATGGCACGAACGGGCAGATAGGTCCGGCTGCCCTGAAGGCGGTTTATGACCTCGGGAAAAAAGCGGCAGCGGACTTTATGCAACAGCAGGCCCGTGATGGTGGTCGGTTAAGTGGAGCATATCGGTAATGGAGACGTTTCACTGGAAAGTGCGCCCGGATATGAATGTGGTATCAGAGCCGAAAGTGGTGACAGTGAAGCTTGGCGATGGTTATGAACAGCGTCGTGCGGCGGGACTGAATAACCAGTTGTCGACTTACAGCGTGACGATACGTGTTCGTAAATGTGAACACCCATCTTTAAAAGCCTTTCTGGAACGGCACGGTGGCGTCCGCGCATTTCAGTGGACGCCACCTTATGACTGGAAGCCGATCAGGGTGGTTTGTCGTAAATGGTCGGCAAGCGTGGGGGCGTTGTGGGTAACCATAACGGCAGATTTTGAACAGGTCGTGGCATAGGAGGCTCTGATGCAGGATATTCCACAGGAAACACATCATGAGACGACACGCCTCACTCAGTCAGCCCAGGTGGTGCTCTGGGAAATCGATCTGACAGAGGTCGGTGGTGAACGTTATTTTTTCTGTAATGAGCAGAACGAAAAAGGTGAGCCGGTTACCTGGCAGGGGCGGCAGTATCTGGCGTATCCCATTCAGGGGAGTGGTTTTGAACTGAATGGCAAAGGCACCAGTACGCGCCCCACGCTGGCAGTCTCTAACCTGTACGGTATGGTCACCGGGATGGCGGAAGATCTGCAGAGTCTGGTCGGCGGAACGGTGGTCAGGCGTAAGGTTTACGCCCGTTTTCTGGATGCGGTGAACTTCGTCAACGGAAACAGTGACGCCGATCCGGAGCAGGAGGTGATCAGCCGCTGGCGCATCGAGCAGTGCAGCGAACTGAGCGCGGTGAGTGCCTCTTTTGTACTGTCCACGCCGACGGAAACGGATGGTGCTGTTTTTCCGGGGCGCATCATGCTGGCCAACACCTGCACCTGGACCTATCGCGGTGATGAGTGCGGTTATAACGGTCCGGCTGTCGCGGATGAATATGACCAGCCGACGTCCGATATCACGAAGGATAAATGCAGCAAATGCCTGAGCGGCTGTAAGTTTCGCAATAACGTCGGCAACTTTGGCGGCTTCCTTTCCATTAACAAACTTTCGCAGTAAATCCCATGACACAGACAGAATCAGCGATTCTGGCGCACGCCCGGCGATGTGCGCCAGCGGAGTCGTGCGGCTTCGTGGTAAGCACGCCGGAGGGGGAAAGATATTTTCCCTGCGTGAATATCTCCGGTGAGCCGGAGGCGTATTTCCGTATGTCGCCGGAAGACTGGCTGCAGGCAGAAATGCAGGGTGAGATTGTGGCGCTGGTCCACAGCCACCCCGGTGGTCTGCCCTGGCTGAGTGAGGCCGACCGGCGGCTGCAGGTGCAGAGTGATTTGCCGTGGTGGCTGGTCTGCCGGGGGGCGATTCATAAATTCCGCTGTGTGCCGCATCTCACCGGGCGGCGCTTTGAGCACGGGGTGACGGACTGTTACACGCTGTTCCGGGACGCTTACCATCTGGCGGGAATTGAGATGCCGGATTTTCATCGCGGGGATGACTGGTGGCGTCACGGCCAGAATCTCTATCTGGATAATATGGAGGCAACGGGGTTGTATCAGGTGCCGTTGTCAGCGGCCCAGCCGGGCGATGTGCTGCTGTGCTGTTTTGGTTCATCGGTGCCGAATCATGCCGCCATTTACTGTGGCGACGGCGAGCTGCTGCACCATATTCCTGAACAACTGAGTAAACGAGAGAGGTACACCGACAAATGGCAGCGACGCACACACTCCCTCTGGCGTCACCGGGCATGGCACGCATCTGCCTTTACGGGGATTTGCAACGATTTGGTCGCCGTATCGACCTTCGTGTGAAAACGGGGGCTGAAGCCATCCGGGCACTGGCCACACAGCTCCCGGCGTTTCGTCAGAAACTGAGCGACGGCTGGTATCAGGTACGGATTGCCGGGCGGGACGTCAGCACGTCCGGGTTAACGGCGCAGTTACATGAGACTCTGCCTGATGGCGCTGTGATTCATATTGTTCCCAGAGTCGCCGGGGCCAAGTCAGGTGGCGTATTCCAGATTGTCCTGGGGGCTGCCGCCATTGCCGGATCATTCTTTACCGCCGGAGCCACCCTTGCAGCATGGGGGGCAGCCATTGGGGCCGGTGGTATGACCGGCATCCTGTTTTCTCTCGGTGCCAGTATGGTGCTCGGTGGTGTGGCGCAGATGCTGGCACCGAAAGCCAGAACTCCCCGTACACAGACAACGGATAACGGTAAGCAGAACACCTATTTCTCCTCACTGGATAACATGGTTGCCCAGGGCAATGTTCTGCCGGTTCTGTACGGTGAAATGCGCGTGGGGTCGCGGGTGGTCTCTCAGGAGATCAGCACGGCAGACGAAGGGGATGGTGGTCAGGTTGTGGTGATTGGTCGCTGATGAAAAACGTTTATGTGAAACCGCCTCCGGGCGGTTTTGTCGTTTATGGAGCGTGAGGAATGGGTAAAGGCAGCAGTAAGGGGCATACTCCGCGCGAAGCGAAGGACAACCTGAAGTCCACGCAGTTGCTGAGTGTGATCGATGCCATCAGCGAAGGGCCGGTTGAAGGTCCGGTGGATGGATTAAAAAGCGTGCTGCTGAACAGTACGCCGGTGCTGGACAGTGAGGGGAATACCAATATATCCGGCGTCACGGTGGTGTTCCGGGCCGGTGAGCAGGAGCAGACACCGCCGGAGGGATTTGAATCCTCCGGCTCCGAGACGGTGCTGGGTACGGAAGTGAAATACGACACGCCGATCACCCGGACCATCACGTCGGCAAACATTGACCGACTGCGTTTTACCTTCGGCGTGCAGGCACTGGTGGAAACCACCTCAAAGGGGGACAGGAATCCGTCGGAAGTCCGCCTGCTGGTTCAGATCCAGCGTAATGGTGGCTGGGTGACGGAAAAAGACATCACCATTAAGGGCAAAACCACCTCGCAGTATCTGGCCTCGGTGGTGGTGGGTAACCTGCCGCCGCGCCCGTTCAATATCCGGATGCGCAGGATGACGCCGGACAGCACCACAGACCAGCTGCAGAACAAAACGCTCTGGTCGTCATACACCGAAATCATCGATGTGAAACAGGGCTACCCGAACACGGCACTGGTCGGCGTGCAGGTGGATTCGGAGCAGTTCGGCAGCCAGCAGGTGAGCCGTAATTATCATCTTCGCGGGCGCATTCTGCAGGTGCCGTCGAACTATAACCCGCAGACGCGGCAATACAGCGGTATCTGGGACGGAACGTTTAAACCGGCATACAGCAACAACATGGCCTGGTGTCTGTGGGATATGCTGACCCATCCGCGCTACGGCATGGGGAAACGTCTTGGTGCGGCGGATGTGGATAAATGGGCGCTGTATGTCATCGGCCAGTACTGCGACCAGTCAGTGCCGGACGGCTTTGGCGGCACGGAGCCGCGCATCACCTGTAATGCGTACCTGACCACACAGCGCAAGGCGTGGGATGTGCTCAGTGATTTCTGCTCGGCGATGCGCTGTATGCCGGTATGGAACGGGCAGACGCTGACGTTCGTGCAGGACCGACCATCAGATAAGGTGTGGACCTATAACCGCAGTAATGTGGTGATGCCGGATGATGGCGCGCCGTTCCGCTACAGCTTCAGCGCCCTGAAGGACCGCCATAATGCCGTTGAGGTGAACTGGATTGACCCGAATAACGGCTGGGAGACGGCGACAGAGCTTGTGGAGGACACGCAGGCCATTGCCCGTTACGGTCGTAACGTCACGAAGATGGATGCCTTTGGCTGTACCAGCCGGGGGCAGGCACATCGCGCCGGGCTGTGGCTGATTAAAACAGAACTGCTGGAAACGCAGACCGTGGACTTCAGCGTGGGCGCAGAAGGGCTTCGCCATGTGCCGGGCGATGTCATTGAAATCTGTGATGATGACTATGCCGGTATCAGCATCGGTGGTCGTGTGCTGGCGGTGAACAGCCAGACCCGGACGCTGACGCTCGACCGTGAAATCACGCTGCCATCCTCCGGTACCACGCTGATAAGCCTGGTTGACGGAAGTGGCAATCCGGTCAGCGTGGAGGTTCAGTCCGTCACCGACGGCGTGAAGGTGAAAGTGAGCCGTGTTCCTGACGGCGTTGCTGAATACAGCGTGTGGGGGCTGAAGCTGCCGACGCTGCGCCAGCGCCTGTTCCGCTGCGTGAGTATCCGTGAGAACGACGACGGCACGTATGCCATCACCGCCGTGCAGCATGTACCGGAAAAAGAAGCCATCGTGGATAACGGGGCGCACTTTGACGGCGACCAGAGCGGCACGGTGAATGGTGTCACGCCGCCAGCGGTGCAGCACCTGACTGCCGAAGTCACCGCAGACAGCGGGGAATATCAGGTGCTGGCGCGCTGGGACACGCCGAAGGTGGTGAAGGGCGTGAGCTTCCTGCTCCGTCTGACCGTAACAGCGGATGACGGCAGTGAGCGGCTGGTCAGCACGGCCCGGACGGCGGAAACCACTTACCGCTTCAGGCAGCTGGCGCTGGGGCGTTACACGCTGACGGTCCGGGCGGTAAATGCCCGGGGACAGCAGGGCGATCCGGCGTCGGTATCGTTCCGGATTAACGCACCTGCAAAACCCGCCACCATTGAGCTGACGCCGGGGTATTTTCAGATAACGGCGGTCCCGCGTCTTGCGGTGTATGACCCGACGGTACAGTTTGAATTCTGGTTCTCAGAAAAACGCATCACGAACACAGCACAGGTGGAAAAATCTGCCCGTTATCTGGGGACCGGCAGTCAGTGGACTGTCCAGGGGAGCCGGATTAAGCCGGGGACGGATTTCTGGTTTTACGTGCGAAGCGTCAACCTGGTGGGAAAATCTGCTTTTGTGGAAGCCAGCGGGCAGCCCAGCAATGATGGTGAAGGGTATCTGGAAATTTTCCGGGGGCTGATAGATGAGACGCTTCTGGGTCAGGCACTGAAAGAGCGCATTGATGCTTCAGCGCTGCGTACGGAGGTCACGCAACTGGAAGAAGATATCCGTCAGCGGATGGACACGGATATCGCAGAAGTGACCCGGAAAATCGGGAAGGCGGAAAACAGCCTCACGCAGCTGGTTGCGAAAAAGAATGAGGATCAGACACTGGCCATCGCGCAGGTGAGCCAGAAAGTGGACCGGGTGAGCAGTGAAATCTCACAGACTGTCAGCCAGGGGCAGTCAGAAAACGCCCGACAGATAGCACAGGTCCGCCAGTACGTGGATAAAAAAGGGAGTGAAATTACCTCGACCACGGATAAAAAGCTGGGTGACCAGGCCGTGACCATACAGCAAATCCAGCGGGTTCAGTCAGACACGCGCAATGAGCTGAATGCCATGTATATGCTGAAGGTGCAGAAAACAAAAAACGGTATTCCCTATGTGGCCGGGATTGGTGCGGGGATTGAGGATGTTGATGGTCAGACCCTGAGTAACATTCTGCTGCAGGCCGATCGCATTGCGATGATTACCCCGGAGAACGGCAACACCACGCCGCTGTTTGTGGCGCAGGGGAATCAGCTGTTCATGAACGACGTGTTCCTGAAGCGACTGTTTGCGGTGAGCATCACGTCATCCGGCAATCCTCCGACGTTTTCCCTGACGCCGGATGGCAGGCTGACAGCCCGCAATGCGGATATCAGTGGAGCCATCACGGCGAATACCGGCACGCTCAATAATGTCACCATTAACGAGAACTGTGTCATCAGAGGGAAACTGTCTGCAAACCAGATTGAAGGCGATCTCGTTAAAACAGTGGGTAAGGCTTTCCCTCGTGACTCCCGTGCACCGGAGCGTTGGCCATCAGGAACCATTACCGTCAGGGTTTATGACGATCAGCCGTTTAACCGGCAGATTGTTATTCCGGCGGTGGCTTTCAGCGGTGCCAGACATGAGCGGGAGAACAGCGATACTTATTCGTCATGCCGCCTGATAGTGAAGAAAAACGGTGCTGAAATTTATAACCGTACCGCGATGGATAATACGCTGGTTTACAGTGGTGTTATTGATATGCCTGCTGGTCGCGGCGACATGACGCTGGAGTTTTCTGTATCAGCATGGTGGGTAAATGGCTGGTATCCCACAGCAAGTATCAGCGATTTGCTGGTTGTGGTGATGAAGAAAGCC
>OGZT01001142.1_pt1 | contig 19211 bp, 8 predicted proteins | sample 1576891 | NCBI WGS metagenome assembly OGZT01 (sample SAMEA3541521, study PRJEB24748) | human gut metagenome | biome: human gut; feature: human-associated habitat; material: faeces | place: China | collected 2012 | reverse complement strand
AGTCGGTTAATGTCAGTTTCAAAACGTCCACCCGGGGTGAAATCGCACACCTGGTAATTGATTCCACCGGGCTGAAGGTCTTCGGTGAAGGCGAGTGGAAAGTCAAAAAGCATGGCCAGGAACGCCGCCGTATCTGGCGTAAGCTGCATCTCGCCGTTGACAGTAAAACACATGAAATCATCTGCGCTGACCTGTCGCTGAACAATGTTACGGACTCAGAGGCCTTCCCCGGGTTAATCCGGCAAACCCACCGGAAAATCAGGTCAGCCGCCGCCGATGGCGCTTACGATACCCGGCTATGTCACGATGAACTGCGGCGTAAGAAAATCAGCGCGCTTATCCCTCCCCGAAAAGGTGCGGGTTACTGGCCCGGTGAATATGCAGACCGTAACCGTGCAGTGGCTAATCAGCGGCTGACCGGGAGTAATGCGCGGTGGAAATGGACAACAGATTACAACCGTCGCTCGATAGCGGAAACGGCGATGTACCGGGTAAAACAGCTGTTCGGGGGTTCACTGACGCTGCGTGACTACGATGGTCAGGTTGCGGAGGCTATGGCCCTGGTACGAGCGCTGAACAAAATGACGAAAGCAGGTATGCCTGAAAGCGTGCGTATTGCCTGAAAACACAACCCGCTATGGGGGAGACTTACCCGAAATCTGATTTATTCAACAAAGCCGGTATTCACATCAATGTATAAAGCCTCAGCTATGTCTGAGGCTATTATGAGCAATGTTTTTGAACAACTTGTCCAGTATCAGAGAAAAGAAACCGAACGCGCCACAGCAGCAAGTTCGATAGGTGTTATTATCGGGTCAGGAGTTGGCGCAGTCGGGGCCTCGGCATCTGCCGTAGCAAATTACAGAAGCCATCCCAAAAAGATGGTAACCCTTACACCTGACCAAGAGCATACTATCGAAAGAACTGATGATAATGCACAGCGCGCGTCAAAAAGGGAAGTTATAGAGCAACAAGCTTCTCTCAAACAAATAGATGAAAAAATAAAAAATACAACGAAAGATACGAATCTTAATGAAAAAGAAAAAGAAGAGGCGCTGAAATCATATGATAAAGAAAAAGAAGCTACTCTAGAAAAGATTAGAGATACAAACGAGAAAATTAGCACAAAACATAACAATAGGTATAATAAATATTTTACTATAGGTAAAGCAGATGTACTTTCACAGCTTAGCAATGAATCAATTCGAGCAACATCTAGATATCTAGAAAGCACTACTCATGCAGAAAAAGACATTGTTGAACAGGCTAAAAATGTTATGCATTCAGTTATGAGTAGCTATCTGGATCAAATTAGTCGTGATGTTCAAGGAAGAGATCAGGCACTTAATTTATTACAACAAATAATACAAACCATTATTGATACTGATAGCGCTATCGTTCAAGGCATTCGCTCATAAATAATTGCAATAATAGTTAATTATATTTAAGGAGGAATGACTCATGATTAATAAAGATAATAATTTAAATATAGATATTCTACGTCAGCAGAATGCAAACATTCCTCTCAAAGAGGCATCCTCGCAAAGTGAGGAGCCTCATCAACTGGGAAACAGCGAAAGCGAGGGTAATTTTCATAACAGCGCCAGTAAGGATAATAATATTGGCGCTATGCTCAAGAAAGATGTTGAGAAACTATCAACTTTAGTCAGTGAATGTAGCCCGCGAAATGAAGACTGGAAATGCCAGCACGACATACAACTTAACTTCGTTAAAAACATGCTCAGAAATTTTCCAACTGAGAACCTGTCAGAGAAAGGATCCGCGCTCTTACACGAAAGTTATTTGCTGATAAAAAACGTTCTGCAGCTTACAGAAAATGTTAATACTATTGACGGAAAGTTAAAGGATCCCGCTAAAATATTGACCCTGCATAACTCTGTGAGAAAAACCCTGGCTAACGTTGCTGACAACACAACCGGGTCAATTGCAATGGCAACGACCAAAGGAACCTTAACTCACGCTATCGCTTCTTTAGAGAGTTCTGCACCTGAAGTGAGAAGTTCAGAAACCAGCAGTACTTTAACTGCCAGTAGTTCAAGCGAATTTAAAAGTGATAAATATATATGCAGTGATATTGCTGATTTGATGAGTGTGCTCGGTAGCGACTACCTCGAAATCTATGCAAATAGCGTTGAGATAATGAGCGCATACTGGCAGGACTTCAGTGAACATATCCAAAGCAATATGGGAAAGTGGACTCACTCTAATAAAAAAGGCGATGCGATAGTTTTTGATGTCAATGCATTTCAAAAGGCCTTGATGCATTTTTATTATATCGATAAATATCCTAATGGTGATTTCCACTATCATTACAATCCAGACTATGTTTTATACCCTCCGGCACCAGCTGACAAAATTGGTGTTCCACTGGAAGAAGCAGAAAAATGGTGCGCCGCTTTAGATCTTCCGGTAATTCCACCCGATCCCAAACACCGCACACCTTCTCCGATTGTCGAAGTTGAACCGCAAGGTAGCGGTCTGTATGTTATTATTCCCAACCCTCAGATTATTGACAGTATGAGTCAGTCTTCAGACTCAATGGTACACAGGGACGATAAAGGGAAGGAAAAAAATATATCTAAAGAATTCACCGGCTACGAAATAAGCACGGCTGAATACCAGGCATGGCTGGCGGGTTATAACGGCCAGGCAGAAAACATGAAAACCGACGTGCAGGTTATCACGACTAAATACAGTACAGCCAACTCCACCTACGATACGATTATCAAATTATTATCGTCAACCATTACTGCATTGTTTGATTCAGCGAAGGATTATTTACGTTTCTGATTAAGTAACACCCACAATTATCATCCACTATCTGGTCCCGAAAAATGGGACCAGCGCTTTATATTATTAAGCATCACCTTTCATTCATTTCCTCATCACAATCTTACAAAATGAGCGTTTTTTGATAGAGCAATTCTGCCAATACTTTATTTTATATTGATCAAATTAATACTATGAATAGAGAAAACGGAAGGAGCGTTCTATGCAACTGCAACATGGAAAAAATACTACACAACAATATATATTTGGCGACTTTGTATTAAAAAACAATGGAATATTATTATTCAAAAACAAAGAATATCATATTCCACCGAAAGAACTTGGCGTTATCATTCTATTACTTAATGCTGACGGTGAAATTGTTAGCAAAGAAGAGATTATCGATAAGGTCTGGAGCGCGAGTGTTGCCAGTGATGAATCTCTAACACGATGTATTTATGCATTGCGCAAACTTTTGCATGAGAATAAACAGTGTAAGTATATCGAAACGGTCTATGGTCGTGGATACCGTTTTACTGTACCTATTGTGATTGTGACCGATAATGAACCGGTAAAGTCGACCACCACTCTTGCCGTTTTTCCCTTTCGTACCGAAGGTTCGATCAATGTTCTAAAACTCCATTACGAACTTGTCCAGGGCCTTTCAAAATATGCTTTTTGTGGTTTAGATATTTTACCCGCTTCGGTAACAAATGAGGCCAGTGATTTCTCCACTATCCATCAGTTTATCAATAAAACAGGTCCAGAATATTATATTATGGGTCAGGTCGTTCACTATGGTAAAAACTGGCGTTTATTTATTGAGTTAATTCATGCCAGAACACATAAATTGATTGATCATCAAAGCATTGATTTCAATCCCGATAATCCTCTTTCCGTATTATTATCACAAGTAATTAATATTCTTATTGAAAAAATACCCAACATTAATTTTAAATCTATTAATACACAACAAATGCCATCTCTGGATTCTGCTGTTATGTATATGAATGGCAGAATGGAAATGTACCGTTATACACCAGAGAGTTTGAAACGAGCATTAGTAATATTTAGAGATTGTGTAAGTACGCAACCGCAAAATACCTTGCCCTACTGTTGCCTGGCGGAATGCCATATATCATTAGCCCTCCTTGGACTCAGTGAACAAAAACAAGCAATAACTACGGCAGTAACCTCCATTGAAAAGGCTCTTGAAATTAACCCTTCAAATTCTCAGGCATTGGGTTTACTGGGTTTAATCAGTGGGCTAAAAGATGAACATTCAGTGTCTAATGTGCTATTTAAGCAAGCACATTTACTCAAACCTAATTCGCCAGACGTTTATTATTATCAGTCTCTGCTATGTTTTTTGAACGGTGACCTTGCAAGAGCATTTAATCTAATAGAAAAAAGCATTGCTCTTGAACCCAATAAAATGGGTATAAGCATTCTTAAATTAATTATACTTTATTACACATCCCCCCTCGATAACGCGATATCTTTTGCATTAAATCTTAACAGTCAAAACACCTGTAACAATCCAATTATTACCTCTATTCTGGCTATGTTCATGGCACTGAAAGGACATAATGATAAAGCCAAAAGTTTATTGCTTAAACTTGAGCCTGAACATGGTCTTGATTACACCTGTGTTAACTCGCTTTATACGAAGTTTCTGATCTATGGCGCATCTATAAAAAATGACATTATGAAGTTACTGGCAAATATTAGCACCAACAAAATCAATGGTGTTATTTTGCCGTTAATTTACACTGTGTATGGTAAAAAAGAATATGAAAAGCGCTGGCAACAATTAATTAAAGAGAATGATTTATGGTCAAATGTTTTGCTTCATGACCCCCGTTTGCTCAGTGTGAAAAACGAATTTAATACTATTGGTGTGATGCGTACTTCTGCGTAATAACGAATATAAATTGCCCTGCTGAAGCAGGGCAATCTAGTGATTACTTCGTTAATAATACTCTACGCACAAGCCAGAAGACTTTCCTGTCCCAAGCTCTGATATACCAGTTTCAGGATTAAATTTCTCGTGTACTCCCATGAGCTGAGTACTTGTCCAATAATCCGTACTGCTAAAAGCGTTCCCATACGTTTTTAAATTACCATATTCGCCCCACAACGTACCTACTTTTCGCGGTACTACCCCACCGCTTGGCCGCTGCGCTAATTCTAAAGATGACGGCATTTGACCATAGCTACATGAAGTATTTATGATATCCCAGGTATTACTACTGCTAGCACCTAAACTAGTAAACCATTTTTTAATCTTGAATTTAAATACAACATCATTCCCTTTACCATTCTTGGGTTTCCCAGTAATAGTAACTTCACTTCTTATCAGCACAGATAATGTTACTTCTCCATTACTATCAACATTAATTCCATAAATCCCAGCCGTCCAATTATAATCCGTATTTTTCATATTATGGGTTAGTAACAGCGTGAATTTTGCACCATCAAACCCTGTTTCTGGAAAACCATCTGTCGCCCTGAATTTTACACCATTAACACTCAGCGACTCGACTTCCACAAAAGGAAGGATGTTATAGGATGGTTGCCCGTATATACGCCAACCTTTAATCTCCATAAATGAAGTTAAATTTTCTCCTTCTTGGTAGGCCATATATGTACGTTCATATATGCCATCACCCACATATCTCCATTTTTCCCCTTCTTTCTTTTCTACATTTTGTAAGTACACTGCATCATCCAGCAAATCCAGACCGTTATCCACCGGATTTCCAAAATCATCAACTAATAAAGCACTGACAGGTAAATCCGCCCCTTCCACTACTAAAACTTCTCGTATACGAAGCTGTGAACCAAGCGGACTCACTTCACCTGGTTTGATAGTATAATTGTTTGAATAATTGGCATCGCTCCAACCAGCCATCTTCAGTTGCGCATTCAAATTCGCTTCCGCAAAATGTGCCATATACTGTCTTTGATATTGCCCATTGCCGTTGTAAACCCAATTATTGCCCTGGATAGGATCCGCATTCCTGACTTGTACGTTTTCCTCATTAAGCTGAACAACACCATCAGTAATAAAGTTACCCTGGGCATCTTTAAGAACAACGGTCACCGTTATGCTATCCCCAGCGATATATATCGTTTTGTCCGCGACAATCGTTGATTGAGTTTTTGCCGCTGCACCTGGTTGTATTCCATATAATGAGGACTTAATCTCCGCTGCCCATGTTTTTAATTTCAGACTGGCAACCAGATTTTCCTCGGCACCCCATGCTGTCCAGACAATGGTATATTCACCATTATTCTGCTCGACCCACTGCATAGAATCGGGAGTTGCGCCGCCTACCGCGAAACTATCAATATAAGACTCGATGACTTCTGATGTCAGCCCGAAAGCAGGGTTACCAAACTCATCCCGTAACGTTACTGTGACGGTTAATGGCTCCCCGGCGATATATGCCGATTTATCTGTCCTGATAGCAGAATTTGCCTGCACCGGAGCACCGCTGTGGATGGAATAACTCTCTGATTGTTTACTGCTGCCCCACTCAGACAACTTCAGCGTCGCGTGGTGAGAGTCTCCCGCCATTTGCGCCGACCATGTAGCAGTATAAACACCGGCGTTTTCAGACCATCCTCCTGAACGTACGGCTCCTTCCACTATTACGTTATCACCAGACAGTAAGGACTCGCCCCCTTCAACCAGGTTACCGTGCGCGTCTTTCAGCGTCACGGCGACGGTTATGGTCTCGCCAGCGGTGTATGCGTTTTTATCCGTGGCGATAGTTGATGTGGCTTGCGCCGGAGAACCGGACTGTATGTCATAGCGATCTGACGTTACGCCATCACTCCACGACTGCAATTGCAGGTTGGCGTGCTGATTGGTACTGGCAATCGTCGCCATTCGGGTTGTGGTATACACGCCACCTGATTCAACCCAGCTTCCCGTTTCTGACGGGTCGGTGCCAGCCACCGTCAGCACACCATTAGCGGCTAACTGTGAAGCTGCACCGGTTACCAGATTATCGAACGCATCCCGGAGCGTTACCGTGATGGTGATTGTCTCTCCAACCGTATAGTTCGACTTATTTGTTTCAACGGTTGAAGTGAGCTGCGATGCATCACCCGGTACAAAGGTGACGTTCTGGCTCTGGCTGCTGTTGTTGATGCTGGCGGTGACCACACTGGTTCCGGCGGTCTGGCTGGTGACAGAGATTTCCACCGTGCCATCCGGCTGAGTGGTCACCGTCGGGGCAGTCGTTGCGCCGTTGCCTGCCATCACGCTGACCGTCTGCCCGGCAAGCGCATTACCGTTAGCATCAGTGACCTTCACCTGCAGCGTATTCGCCGTCGCGCCGTCAGCCACTGAGCCGTCCTTAATGACCACCAGATCCGCGATCTGCGCCGTTCTGACATCGGCGATAAACGTCACATCCCGGCTCTGGCTGCTGCTGTTGATGCTGGCGGTGACCACACTGATTCCTGCCGTCTGGCTGGTGACACTGATCTCCACCGTCCCGTCTGGCCCTGTGATGACCGTCGGGGCAGTCGTTGCGCCGTTGCCTCCCAACACGCTCACCGTCTGCCCGGCAAGCGTATTACCGAACGCATCGGTCACCCTCGCCCGCAGCGTGTTCGCCGTCGAACCGTCCGCCTCTGAACCATCCTTAATGACCACCAGGTCCGCGATCTGCGCCGTGCTGGCATCGGCGATAAATGTGACATCCCCGCTCTGACTGCTGCTGTTAATGCTGGCGGTGACCGCACTGGTGCCCGCCATCTGGCTGGTGACAGAGATCTCCACCGTGCCGTCCGGCTGTGTGGTGACCGTCGGAGCAGTCGTGGCACCGTTGCCTGCCAACACGCTGACCGTCTGCCCGGCAAGCGCATTACCGAACGCGTCGGTCACCCTCACCCGCAGCGTGTTCGCCGTCGCACCGTCTGCCACCGCGTTATCCTGGCTAACGACCAGCTCCGCTATCTTCGCCGTCCTGACATCAGCGATAAATGTCACGTTCTGGCTCAGGGTGCTGTTGTTGATGCTGACGGTGACCGCACTGATTCCCGCCGTCTGGCTGGTGACAGAGATCTCCACCGTACCGTCCGGCCCTGTGATGACCGTCGGAGACACCGTTGCGCCGTTGTCCGCCAACACGCTCACCGTCTGCCCGGCAAGCGCATTACCAAATGCATCGGTTACCCTCGCACGCAGCGTGTTCGCCGTCGAACCGTCCGCCACTGAGCCGTCCTTAATAACCGCCAGGTCCGCGATCTGCGCCGTCCTGACATCGGCGATAAACGTGACGTTCCGGCTCTGGCTGCTGCTGTTGATGCTGGCAGTGACTGTACTGGCTCCCGCCGTCTGGCTGGTGACACTGATCTCCACCGTGCCGTCCGGCCCTGTGATGACCGTCGGAGACAACGTTGCACCGTTGTCTGCCGTCACGCTGACCGTCTGTCCGGCAAGCGCATTACCGAACGCATCGGTCACCCTCGCCCGCAGCGTGTTCGCCATTGCGCCGTCAGCCACGGCGTTATCCTGCGTCACCTCCAGACTCGCGATCTGCGCCGTCCTGACATCGGCGATAAACGTCACATCCCGGCTCTGGCTGCTGTCGTTGATGCTGGCGGTGACTGTACTGGTTCCTGCCGTCTGGCTGGTGACAGAGATCTCCACCGTGCCGTCCGGCTCTGTAATCACCGTCGGGGCAACCGTTGCGCCGTTGCCTGCCATCACGCTGACCGTCTGTCCGGCAAGTGCATTCCCGAACGCATCGGTCACCTTCACCTGCAGCGTGTTCGCCGTCGAACCGTCTGCCTCTGAACCATCCTTAATGACCACCAGATCAGCGATCTTCGCCGTGCTGACATCGGCGACAAACGTCACGTTCTGGCTCAGGCTGCTGTTGTTGATGCTGGCAGTGACTGTACTGGTTCCGGCGGTCTGACTGGTGACACTGATTTCCACCGTGCCGTCCGGCTGCGTAGTGACTGTCGGGGCAACCGTTGCGCCGTTATCCGCCAACACGCTGACCGTCTGCCCGCCCAACGTATTACCGAATGCATCGGTCACCCTCGCCCGCAGCGTGTTCGCCATTGCACCGTCTGCCACTGAGTCGTCCTTAATGACCACCAGATCCGCGATCTTCGCCGTCCTGACATCGGCGATAAATGTCACGTTCTGACTCTGAGTACTGCTGTTGATGGTTGCAGTGACTGCACTGACTCCCGCCGTCTGGCTGGTGATACTGATCTCCACCGTGCCGTCCGGCTCTGTAGTGACCGTCGGAGTGACCGTTGCACCGTTATCCGCCAACACGCTGACCGTCTGCCCATTCAGCGCATTCCCGAACGCATCGGTCACCCTCACCCGCAGCGTGTTCGCCATTGCACCGTCAGCCACCGAGTTATCCCGGGTGACCACCAGATCCGCGATCTGCGCCGTGCTGACATCCGCAATAAACGTCACGTTCCGGCTCTGGCTGCTGTTGTTGATGCTGGCGGTGACCGCACTGGTTCCGGCGGTCTGGCTGGTGACTGAGATCTCCACCGTGCCGTCCGGCTCTGTAATCACCGTCGGAGCGACCGTTGCGCCGTTGTCCGCCAACACGCTGACCGTCTGGCCGGCAAGTACATTCCCGAACACATCGGTCACCCTCACCCGCAGCATGTTCGCCGTCGAACCATCAGCCACTGAGCCGTCCTGCGTCACCACCAGCTCAGCGACCTGCGCCGTGCTAACATCAGCAATAAAGTTCACCGTTTTACTATCGCTGCTTTGATTGATCTTAGCCTCAACAGTGCTGGCATCCGCTACGGTACTGCTCAGATCAACCTCTGCCATGCCATGCGCATCCGTCCTGATATCTGCGCTCTGCCCTGCATTGGCAAATACAGCCGCCCCCTTCGTCACCGTAAAGGTGACGGTCTGCTCCGGCAGCACATTGCCAAACTGATCTTCCACCCGGACATTCACCGTATGTCGATCGCTGCCATTCGCCAGCACATCCGGGTTACCCGTTGTCACTTGCATCGCGACAATTTGTGCGCTGGCGGCATCGCCACTAATACTGTAATCATTTGAAGTCAGAGCGCTCGCCCAGCCGGACATCTGTAGCTGTGCTTTTAAACCGGTGCCAGGGAGTAAGGCGGTATACGTTGCGGTATAAATTCCTTTTTGATCTTCATTCCAGGCGATGCTTTCCGCTTTTGTATTTGGCAGCTGGATAGCCTGGTTGATAGCGTCTCGTTGCCCCCCGACCAGGTTTTCATAGCTATCCTTGAGTGTTACCGTAACTTTTATCGCACCGCCTGCGGTGTAGGCCGTTTTGTCGGTAACGATGGAGGAATAAGCCAACACAGCTCCGCTTTCGCGTATGGCATACGCATCAGATTGCTGCGCGCTACTCCATGTCGATAGTTTCAGCGTGGCGTAATGGCGATCGCCAGCAATCTTCGCGGTTCGGGTGCTGGTGTAAACGCCATCAGACTCTTCGCTCCAGTTACCCGTTTCATTTTTATCTGTACCGCTCACCTCGACCACACTGCTACCCGCCAGCAGCGAAGCCATCCCTTTCACCAGGTTTTTCTGCTCATCCATAAGGGTAACTGACACTTTTATCTTGCCACCCGCGGTGTATGACACATCGTCTGTCTTGATGGTGGAGGTCAGCTGCGAGATATCGCCAGTAATAAAGCTCACTTCCACAGACTGACTACTGCCATTGGTCTCGGCCTTGATAAGACTGTTTACCGCCTGGTCACTGGCAAGGTTAACGCTGGCAATCCCGTCTTTATCTGTCGTCACAATACCGCCATTTGGATCGGCAAAAACCGCCGCACCATTCACGACCGTGAAGGTAACATTTTGTCCCTGCAGTAAATTTTGATGCACATCCCTGACCGTCACAGCGACGGTATTGTGATCGCGTCTGGCAACTGCGTTATTCGCGGTGATCTGCATCGCAGCGATTTTGGCGGTATCTTTATCACCCGCAATACTGAACGCATCCGAATGTTTGGTTTGCCAGCCGGGCATCGTCAGCTGGGCCGTTAATTTGTCGCCAATGAGATGGGCCGTATAGCTTGCTTTGTAAATTCCCTCACTTTCTTCCGTCCAGGCACTAACGGCATCAGCCTTCGTGTTGTCAACTTTAACGGTTTGTTTGAGAAGTTCTTTTCGTCCGGTAACCCCGTTGCCGTTATCATCTCTCAGGGTCACTTTAACGACTATCGGCTTACCCGCGACGTAATTATCCTGGTCTGTCTCAATCGTGGAGTCAGCGCGGGATGCTGTATTCGCCACGATAGCAATCAGCGCTGGCGTCTTAGCGATATCATCGCCGTTAAATTGCGGCATCAGCGATAACGCGCCAGACGTCTTCCCGGCGGTAACTATTTGGGTATAGGTTCCGTTACCGTTGTCTTTCCATTCGCTTAAGGCGAAATCCTGCAAACCTTTCACCTGTGTTTTTAACGTCATACCTGGGATTGGCTTGCCGCTGGAATCTCGCGCGGTATAGGTCAGCGTTGAGGTTGATTTTCCATCAGCAAGCAGGATTTGCAGATCGACAGAAAGCGTTGAACCGGCGAGGCTTAATGTGGGTTTTTCCACGACCACCATACTTTCTTCACGCCGGGAGAAATTTCCTTTCGAATCTTCCGCTGTAACCGCTATCGGGTAAGTGTTGTCGGTTTCAGGCATTGCCGTGAATCGGTAGGGAGGAATAGTGACCTGAATATCCTTGCCGGAAACAGCTACTTTTCCGCCCGCTGATTGCAGGGAGGCGGCTTCAATGTCATAACCTTTCAGCGCATATTTGGTTTGTAAGGAAGAAACCAGCGATTTAACCTCACCCGGCTTGCCTTTCAACGGATCGGTCAGCGTCAGCCGCACCAGCTCTTTCTTGCGATATTCGAGGACAATATTGTTATTACGATCGACCAGGTCATAGCGACTGCCCACAAGGCTACGTCGTGCTGCAACTTCAGCCGGATCGAGCTGTTTTTGCAGTGAATGGCCGGGTTGCAACGTCAACTCCATACCAATTCGGGTGTCGTTTTCTCCCTGTTTGCCCTGCCGTTGCTCGGCACTAAAGGAGATCAGAGGAACAGGGGTATAACTCAAACCTGCGGTAATCGCGTGAGGATCATTTTGACGCTCGTCTTTACCAAACAGCGCCACTTCATCGCCATAATATTGTTCATAGACCACCTTGCCGCCCAGCTGCGGCCAGGCCGGTAACCAGCCTTCGGCGCGAAGATCCCAACCGTTCGCCGGACGTGCTTCATAGTCATTGTCGAGTTCCGGTGCACTACGCCAGTTACTGAGGCGCAGATAACCGTTGCCGCTCAGTTTCAGGTAATCGCGCCAGTATTCAACGCCCATCCCGGTTCGGGTGTGATAGCGGGTCAGGTCATGATCGATAAACATATTGACGCCAGACATCCAGCTCGATGTGAAATAACGCCAGCCGATACCGTGGTTGGTTTGAGTGCGATTATCCGTACGGTGAAGTGTGTGCTGGCTGAAGACCAGGTTATCCGGCGTTTCGTACCAGGGATGGAGAAATTCAAATGACGAGCTTTTAAGGCTGAAATCTTCATCCACACCAAGAGATACCCGGGCAGTTCCCCAACGGCTGAGCCAGTCCGTTGCCTGCGCAGATGCAGAAGAAGCCACCCAGCCACGCGCCATACTCGCCGCCTGTTCGCTGTCCATATCGCGAGCTAAAAGTGTTCCGCTTTGCTGCGCCATTTCCGCGACCTGCATTTGCGGATCTTTGCCGTCGCGCTCCATCTGCATTGCTTTCAGGTTGCGCGCTTCAGGGCTGTTACTGTTAATGAGGGGCACATCTATTTCATCGCCCTGACGCACATTGTCAAAGCCCCGCGCAAAGGTACGGAACTGATTCAGGCGACGTAATTCATCAACGGTGATACCAAAGCGTGCCGCGACCGTTGGTGGCGATTCCAACGCACCCAGGGTATATGGAATAGTTTTAACGTTCGGCAGGATCAGTGACGCGGCAGTATCCGAGTGCGCAGGATTAATATGCGTAGGGGCAGCAGCCATAACAGGGAAAATAGTTTGTGTTATCAGGCAAATACCGGCGGTCAGACGACGTAAACGATCCCCCAATCCACATATGGTGTTATCGCCCCGACGATCGCCATTCCCATGCGCTTTCCCTGCCATTTGTCATCCCTGTCGCTATGCGTTCAGATTAAATGACCTTTCTTTAACATGAGAGAAAATGATGATTCATGATTAGCAAATGATGAATACAGGCGGAATAATGGAAATAACAACAAGATAAGAACAATGCCTGATCAATGGTTATCAGGGGAAGAACAGGAGAGCTTTCCCGCCAGAGCAGTAACCCCTCCTGTAAATACGTTACTTCATTTTCACCTTTGCGGTGACCAATAACGCCGTCAGCAACATCAATGTGCCGGACAACATCAACGGCGAAGTCAGACCAATATTATCCAGCGCATAACCGCCGATTGCCGCGCCACAGGTATTAGCAAGCTGAATAACCGCCACCTGAATAGACCCGGCTTTTTCTGCCTGATCGGCCAGTGAGCGGGTGATCCACGTTGACCAGCCGACAGGAACCAATGCAAAAGTTAGCCCCCAGATAATCGCCACGCCGGTAGCAACGATTTTATCGCTTCCCCACAACGTCAGCACCAACGCACTCACAGCCAGTATTAACGGCGCGCCTGCTAAGGCCAGTTTTACCGAACGTTTAAGAATGAACGACGAAAGCGACGTACCAATAAAGCTGGCGATACCAAAACTCAACAGCACCAGCGTTAAGCCATCCACGCCGAATCCCGCCAGGTTCATATACACCGGGCGAATATACGTGAAGAAAGCAAACTGCCCGGCGAAAGACATGAAGATGGCGAGCATCCCTGCCATCACACCCGGACGTTGTAATAAGCGGAAAGTATTTTGTTTCTGATGCGAGGGTTCGCCTGGCAGCGAAGGCAATGATTTGATAATCCAGAAAATACACAACACGCCCATCGCCGCCGCCGCATTAAAGACATTGCGCCAACCGATAAGCTCGCCTAAAAAACTGCCCAACGGCGCAGCAATCACCAGCGCAATAGAAACCGCGCCGAAGATCACCGACAGCGCCTTCGGCACCGTACGCGGCGGTACCAGACGCATGGTCAGCGACGCCGACATCGCCCAGAACCCGCCCAGCGCCAGCCCCAGACAGGCACGACCGATTAAAAGCAAACTGAATGAGTTAGCAAAGGAAACCAGCAAGCAGGAGAGCGTCAGCAAAACGGCAAACAAAATAACAACGTAGCGGCGGTCAGTGGCCTGAATTGTCTGGGTAATAAACAAACTGGCAAACATTGCCACAAAGGCGGTCACGGTCACCGATTGCCCGGCAACCCCTTCCGAAATGCCTAAATCCTGGGCCATTGGCGTCAACAAACTGACAGGCAAAAACTCAACGATAATCAGACAGGCGACGCAAAACGCCACCGAGAAAACGGCTGACCAGTTCGGTCGGGTGATGGCATCCGCGCCGCGGTTTTCGGCAATAAATTCACTCATGGTGTTACCCGTGGCATGTTTCAGGGGAAAAGCCGACCACTTTAACATTGAAATGTGTGACGCATTTAACGTTTTTGCAACTTTTACGGTGTTGTGGGAAAGTTCGAGGCTGCTCGAAGAAATAAAAATCATAGGGCAAGGTGATATGTATTTTCGCGATTGTGTTGGGAACAAGGGATAAAGTATTGCACTTGGTGATATACTTTAATAACAGGACCTCAACGATATGCGCGTGTTTAAAACCAAATGGTTTGCAAGGGAAGCCAGGTCTCATGCAATAACAGATGAAGAGTTGTGCCGGGCCATTTTAGAAACGGAACAAGGTAAAGCTGATGCACTTGGCGGTGGCGTTTTTAAAAAGCGCCTTCACCAAAATCGTGAGCGTGCAATTATTCTGGCGAAAGGAGGAAGCAATTGGTTTTACACGTTTTTATATGCAAAACAGGATATGTCGAACATCAATAGTCAGGAACTGGCTGGGTTTCGTGAAATTGCAAAGCATTATGCCTTCCTGACGAAAGCCCAACTAACAGCAATGATTAACACTAAAGAACTGACAGAGATCTGCTATGACTGCAAAAACTAAATTTAAAAGTCCTGCATTTGAGGCTATTCACAGCGCAGCGGCTGGATTGTCCAGCGTCGATGCTATTTCTGCCGAAACGATGCGTACTTTTGACAAAGCCTGCCTGACCAGCGTGCAAGACTTACAACCTGTTGAGATAAAAGCACTGCGGGAAAAATTAAAAGTGAGTCAGCCCGTCTTCGCTCACTATCTCAATACCAGCGTTTCAACTGTACAAAAATGGGAAAGTGGCGCTAAACGCCCCAATGGCATTTCATTAAAACTGCTCAGCATTGTGCAAAAACACGGGCTGGAGGTGCTGCTGTAAATAGAACGTAGATAATGCATTCACCTACTGTCAGTTCCAATACCGGATGCGGCGTGAACGCCTTATCCACCCTACAGGTCAGGCGCGGTCTGTAGGCTGATAAGACGAAGCGGTTTTAATGCAGCCAGTGAACGCCCTCGGCAGGCTGAAAGAACGCGTTATAGCGCATCTGAAAAGCATTAATATCCTGCATTTCAGGTTCGGTTTCGCGCAGAAAACCCAGCGCCAGCCTGACCTGAGCATCAGTAATCGGCGCGGCAAGGCGGGCTTTTTGTAAAATCCGATGCCATTGCAGCAGATTCTGTTCGCTACCATCGACAATGACAATTTGCCAGATGAGCAACACCTGCGCGGCGTTTTGCAGGTGCGACTCATCCGGACGATGCAAATAACGTAAAAATTCGTCACCGGCTGACTTTCCCATTTGATCGACCATCGACTCCACGGGTACGACATCGATATTCAGCCGATCGCTGAGACGGCGAATCGCTTTTCTGGCCCCGGATGTCAGCACCCGAAAACCAACCACAAACACTACCGCCAGCGTGGCGAGCATTATCCAGATCATGAGTTCTCCTGCGTAATCAGAACTCATGATATCTGGAAACCCTCGCCAGTTACTAATCCACCAGAATAATCTTCAGTGCAAACAGAGCTGCGACCACCACCACACACAGGTTCAGATCGCGCCAGCGCCCGGTGCACACTTTCATGATGCAGTACGACATAAAGCCAAGTGCAATCCCTTCGGTAATCGAGAAAGTAAAGGGCATCATCACCGTGGTAATAAATGCGGGCACCGATTCGGTAAAATCATCCCAGTTAACGCGCGCCAGGCTCGAAGTCATCAGCACGCCAACAAAGATTAACGCTCCGGCGGTTGCGTAAGGAGGAACCATCGCCACCAGCGGTGAGAAGAACATAACCAACAGGAACATAACGCCGACCACAACCGCAGTCAGCCCCGTGCGACCACCGACTGCCACACCAGAAGTACTTTCAATATAGGCGGTAACAGACGAGGTGCCGATAAACGCGCCCGCCACCGAACTGACGCTATCAACATATAGCGCCTTATTCATATTGGGGAATTTACCGTTACTATCTATTAAGCCAGCTTTATCAGTTACACCAATTAATGTTCCTGATGAATCAAATAGGTTGATCAGCATAAAGGAGAAAATGATACCGGCGAGTTCAAGTGTTAACGCGCCGCTCAAATCTACTTCACCAATGACGCCGCTAATATCAGGCGGAATGGAATAGATGCCGCTAAAATGAACATCACCGAAAAATAATCCACAGCAAGACGTCACCACAATAGAAACCAGCACCGCGGCATGAAAATGACGTGATGACAACACGGTTATAATAAAAAACCCTAAAATACCTAACAACACGCCGTGAGAACTTAAATCGCCAATCATCACCAGGGTGTCTTTATTGGCGACAATAACGCCAGTGTTTTTTAATCCCATTAAGGCAATAAATAATCCGATTCCGCTGGTGATGCCAATACGTAAACTTAATGGAATGTTGGAGATCATCCAGTAACGGATACGAAACAGCGTGAGCAAAAATAGCCCAATTGCGCCCCAGAATATCGCGCCCATCCCGGTCTGCCAAGAGATACCCATCGCCCCCACGACCACGAACGCAAAGAAGGCGTTCAGCCCCATTGCCGGAGCCAGCGCCACGGGTAAGTTAGCAAATATCCCCATCGCAATACTGCCGATACCGGCAATCAAACAGGTGGTAACAAACACCACTTTCGGGTCCATTTGTGCCGCGCCGAGGATTTGCGGGTTCACAAAAACGATGTACACCATGGTTAAAAAAGTGGTCATCCCCGCAATCAATTCTGTGCGGACGGTGGTCCCATGCTGAGGTAGTTTAAATAATCGCGAAAGCGTCCCTGATTCATTACTCACGTAATCGGTATTGTCATTATTCATTTTTTTGTCCATTGGAGGAGATTTAATCCCTTGCTTTTGTAAAACAAATGACAACAACGGTTCAGTGATAATTATCACATTTCAATTGCACATTAATGGATATTCTTTAATAATCTCGCGACGTTTCTTTATGATAAATAATAATCAAATTGATAAAATCAAAATGAGAAAAATATGAATAATTCTATTAACCATAAATTTCATCACATTAGCCGGGCGGAATACCAGGAATTGTTAGCCGTTTCCCGTGGCGACGCTGTTGCCGATTATATTATTGATAATGTCTCTATTCTCGACCTGATCAATGGCGGAGAAATTTCCGGCCCAATTGTGATTAAAGGACGTTACATTGCTGGTGTTGGCGCAGAATACACTGATGCTCCGGCTTTGCAGCGGATTGATGCCCGCGGCGCAACGGCGGTGCCAGGGTTTATTGATGCTCACCTGCATATTGAATCCAGCATGATGACGCCGGTCACCTTTGAAACCGCTACCCTGCCGCGCGGCCTGACGACCGTTATTTGCGACCCTCATGAAATCGTCAACGTGATGGGCGAAGCCGGTTTCGCCTGGTTTGCCCGCTGTGCCGAACAGGCAAGGCAAAACCAATACTTGCAGGTCAGCTCTTGCGTACCCGCCCTGGAAGGCTGCGATGTTAACGGTGCCAGTTTTACCCTTGAACAGATGCTCGCCTGGCGGGACCATCCGCAGGTTACCGGCCTTGCAGAAATGATGGACTACCCTGGCGTAATTAGCGGGCAGAATGCGCTGCTCGATAAACTGGATGCATTTCGCCACCTGACGCTGGACGGTCACTGCCCGGGTTTGGGTGGTAAAGAACTTAACGCCTATATTGCTGCGGGTATTGAAAACTGCCACGAAAGTTATCAGCTGGAAGAAGGACGCCGGAAATTACAACTCGGCATGTCGTTGATGATCCGCGAAGGGTCCGCTGCCCGCAATCTCAACGCACTGGCACCGTTGATCAACGAATTTAACAGCCCGCAATGCATGCTCTGTACTGATGACCGTAACCCGTGGGAGATCGCCCATGAAGGACACATCGATGCCTTAATTCGCCGCCTGATCGAACAACACAATGTGCCGCTGCATGTGGCATATCGCGTCGCCAGCTGGTCGACGGCGCGCCACTTTGGTCTGAATCACCTCGGCTTACTGGCACCCGGTAAGCAGGCTGATATCGTCCTGTTGAGCGATGCGCGTAAGGTCACGGTGCAGCAGGTACTGGTGAAAGGCGAACCGATTGACGCGCAAACCTTACAGGCGGAAGAGTCGGCGAGACTGGCACAATCCGCTCCGCCATATGGCAACACCATTGCCCGCCAGCCAGTTTCCGCCAGCGACTTTGCCCTGCAATTTACGCCCGGAAAACGCTATCGGGTCATTGACGTCATCCATAACGAATTGATTACGCACTCCCGCTCCAGCGTCTACAGCGAAAATGGTTTTGATCGCGATGATGTGTGCTTTATTGCCGTACTTGAGCGTTACGGGCAACGTCTGGCTCCGGCTTGTGGTTTGCTCGGCGGCTTTGGTCTGAATGAAGGCGCGCTGGCTGCGACGGTCAGCCATGACAGCCATAATATTGTGGTGATCGGTCGCAGTGCCGAAGAGATGGCGCTGGCGGTCAATCAGGTGATTCAGGATGGCGGCGGGCTGTGCGTGGTACGTAACGGACAGGTCCAAAGTCATCTACCGTTACCCATTGCCGGCCTGATGAGCACCGACACGGCGCAGTCACTGGCGGAGCAAATTGACGCCTTGAAAGCCGCCGCCCGTGAATGCGGTCCGTTACCGGATGAGCCGTTTATTCAGATGGCGTTTCTTTCCCTGCCAGTGATCCCCGCGCTGAAACTAACCAGTCAGGGGCTGTTTGATGGCGAGAAGTTTGCCTTCACCACGCTGGAAGTCACTGAATAATAAATAAATATCCTCCGGCATAGCCGGAGGTTTTTCAAATGCGCCTATAAGGCT
>OGZT01001124.1_pt1 | contig 19436 bp, 18 predicted proteins | sample 1576891 | NCBI WGS metagenome assembly OGZT01 (sample SAMEA3541521, study PRJEB24748) | human gut metagenome | biome: human gut; feature: human-associated habitat; material: faeces | place: China | collected 2012 | reverse complement strand
CTTATCACCAGATTCCGTCTATCTATGCACGCCATCAGGCATGGATGGAACAGGAGGGCTATGCATATCGGCTTCCTCCCTATGATGTATACATCACACATCCGGATGAGGTTTCCTGTATGGAGGATAATATAACAGAAATCTATTCGCCGATTGTGAAACGCTGATACAAGCAGCGGCTGTTTTTCACAGTCATTGTCCTTGTATGAAAGCACATATCCTACGGGAATGGATTTCCACCTCACAGCTTAAACACCGACCGTAAGAGTAACCGTTATATCTTACGGTTTTTTTAAGTATAGCTTTCTGTAAAAGGCTTACATTCTTACGATTTACATAAGCTGATGAATTTTACGAAATTCTTTGCTTCAACTTCTAATGCTTATGCTATAATATTTAACGTGTATACATTCCACAAGTATAACAAGGAATGTTGAAATAGGAAACAGAAGGGATGAGCAAAATGATTATCCGGTCAATTGATGCTATTATCCGCATGCTGGATGCGGATTACATAGAAAATGCAGATATAGAAGAAAAGATTCAGGGTGTCTGTATTGATTCCAGAAAGGTAGTGGAGGGAAACCTGTACATACCGATTCATGGTGTCAATAACAACGGACATGCCTATGTACAGCAGGCCATTGAGCATGGGGCCAAGGCTGTATTGTGGGAGCGAAAAGAACAGAATCCGCCGCATGAGGTCGTTGTGATTCTTGTGGAGGATACCACCGCTGCTTTACAGCAGCTGGCAAAGGCATATCGCGATCAGTTGAATGCACGGAACATAATCTTTCTCGTTCCGGTTAATTTTTCAAAATCAATTTCATACGACTGGGTGGACAGATTGATGTCTACAATCGTTCCGACACCGAAAATTTTATGCTCTACTTTATCGCCCACATCAAACGTCTTTTTCGGCAGCATCTGCGGTGTGGTCTGACCGTTTTGGACGACATTTCCCACACATTCCAGCAGGTTGTAGTCAATATCCTGTATAAATGCCGACGGACGCACCGGAAAGCCTTCCGACTTTGCCGCGTAACTGCTCAGATACAGCCGTGTCTTTGCCCGTGTCACCGCCACGTAAAACAGCCGCCGTTCTTCTTCCAGCTCATCTTCATTGCGCAGGCGCCTGCTTGGAAACTGCCCGTCTACCAGTCCACAGATAAATACAATGTCAAATTCCAGGCCCTTTGCCGTGTGAATCGTCATGACTTTCACAACATTTTTTTCATCATCATCGTCCTGTGCTGTAAACAATGCAAAGTGTGCCAGCAGTTCTTCCAGCGAAAGCTTATCCTGATTTTCCGTTTCCATTGCGGCAATGGCTGTTATCAGTTCCGTCACATTATCCAGCCTTCGCTGTTCCACGTCCTGCTCCAGTTCCTCACGGTATCCGAAATCCAGCACCCGGTTGACAAGCTCTTTGCATGAATACTTATCATATTCTTTGTGTAATTCCGATATATTTTTATAATAAGTATCAATAACCTCTTTTTTGACAATGCCCTGTTCAATCTGTTCGCCGAGCGCCTGAAACAGCCCAATTTCGTGTTCTGCGGCATATTTTTTCAAATCTTCTATGGATTTCTTGCCGAAACCCTTGCGCGGTCTTTTTATCGTCCATAAGAAATCCAAATCATTCGGTGCATAAACCATGCGCAGATAGGCAAGCACCGTGCGGATTTCCTCCGAATCATAAAACCTTGCGCCGTTTAAAATCTTATACGGAATTTTCTTTGCAAGAAAGGCTTCCTCCAGCGCTCTTGTCTGGGAAGCCGCACGCACAAGCACCGTGTGGTCTGCATATTTTTTCCCGGTTGAAACCGCCGCATCTATCTGTTCTGCAATCCATACCGCTTCGTCTTTTTCATACGGCAGACAGTTATATACCGGCTTTGCGCCATGTGGATTTTTGGTATACATCTGCTTTTCCAGACGGTTCTGGTTCTTTTCAATTAAAGAATTTGCCGCCGCTACAATCTCCGGCGTACTGCGAAAGTTGCGGCTTAACGAATAATCCACGACATTTTCATACCGCTCATTAAAATGCACCATATATTCCACATCAGACCCGCGCCAGCCGTAAATACACTGGTCATCATCGCCAACAACTGTCAGGTTGTGATATTTTTCGCTTAATAAATAAAGTAAATATTCCTGATTTTTATTTACATCCTGATATTCATCACAAAGCAGATACTGACAACGGCTCTGCCATTTTTTGAGTGCCTCTTTATACTGCGTGAGAATGTAGATTGCAAACTGTATGATATCCTCAAAATCCAGCACATAATTATCGCGCTGTTTTTTCAGATAAGAATAGTACACCTGATAAAACGGGTCCTCCGTGTGACTGATTTTCTTTTGCAGGGTCTCCCTGCCAGTATCTAACATCAGCGGAATATAGGCTCTGTCCTGCTTTTCCTCACAGATTTTGTCCGCATATTCCTTTGCCGTAAAATCTTTTAACGAAAATCCCAGTTCATCGGCGACTTCACGAATCAAATCTACCTGTGCTTTCTTATCCAGAATCACAAAAGTCTTCGGATAAGAAAGGCGGTAGATTTCTTCTTTTAGAATTAAATTACAATATCCATGAAAGGTTCCCGCATAACACGTTGCAAAGTCCCCTATCATTTTTTTCAGACGGTACTTCATTTCATTCGCCGCCTTATTGGTAAATGTCATGGCAACGATGGACGACGGCTCGACATACAGCTCCAATATCAGATAGACGATTCGTTTCGTCAGTGCAAATGTCTTTCCCGAACCCGGTACCGCACGCACACGGATATTGCCTTCTGTTGCTTCTATAATCTGCTGTTGTTCCTTTGTTGCCTGTCTTTGTGACATTTTCTACCTCCTGCGCCGCTTCCACTCCGCAGCGTCAGCGGTTATTATTTTACACATCCAATCAGTTCATGAATGTCTTCAATGTTATTTTTCTTCATATAAGCGGCGATGCCGTCTACAATCTCAACGGTGGCTGTCGGATTGTGGAAATTTGCCGTGCCGACAGCTACCGCACTCGCGCCTGCCATGATAAATTCAAGGGCATCTTCTGCGGTTGCGATACCTCCCATGCCGATGATTGGCAGACGGACTGCATTGGCTACCTGATAAACCATGCGGACTGCGACCGGTTTTACTGCCGGACCGGACATACCGCCTGTTTTATTGGCAACTGCAAATGTTCTCCTGTTAATATCAATCTTCATGCCCGTAATCGTATTAATCAGTGAAACCGCATCGGCGCCGCCCGCTTCTACTGCCTTTGCCATTTCCGTAATATCGGTTACGTTTGGGCTTAACTTCATAATAACCGGGTGCTTTGCGACCTTTTTCACTGCCGCCGTAATCCGTTCTGCCGAAGCCGGATTCTGACCGAAAGCGATACCGCCTTCCTTGACATTTGGGCAGGAAATATTGATTTCAAGCATGTCCACCGGCTGTTCGCTTAACTTTTCCACCGCATCGACATAATCTTCCTCTGTTTTTCCACAGACATTGACAATAATCTTTGTATCATACTGCTTTAAAAACGGAATATCTCTTGAAATAAACGTATCCAGTCCCGGATTTTGCAGACCGATTGCATTAATCATGCCGCCATAGGTTTCTGCAATACGCGGTGTCGGATTACCCGGCCACGGTACATTGGCAACGCCCTTTGTCGTTACGGCACCGAGCTTATTCAAATCAACGTATTCTGCATATTCCATGCCGGAACCAAACGTGCCGGAAGCGGTTGTAACAGGATTCTTCCATTCAACTCCTGCAATATTTACGGATAAATTCATTACAGTTCTACCTCCTCTGCGTTAAATACCGGTCCTTCTTTGCAGACTCTTTTGTTATGTACCTTCGAATGGTCGTCTACCTGTGTGGACTTGCATACACAGGCAAGGCACGCACCAATTCCGCATGCCATTTTTTCTTCTAAGGACAGGTAGCATTCCAGTCCGTTTTCTTTTGCATACTGCTTAATAGCACGAAGCATCGGTGTCGGACCGCATGCAAATAAAATGTCACCTTCAATGCCGCATGCCTTTACGGCATCCAATACATTGCCCTTTGTTCCTGCACTGCCGTCTTCTGTTGCCAGATAGACTTTACCATAAGCTTCAAATTCATCGTTTAAGAATAATTCATCACGATATCCCAAAACAACACTCTTTTCACAGTCTAACTGCTTTGCCAGTTCTAACATCGGCGGAATTCCGATACCGCCGCCAAACAGAATTGCTTTGCGTTCCTTTGATACCTTTGAAACATCATAGCCGTTGCCGAGCGGTCCCTGTACTTCAAGGGTCTGTCCGGCGTGCATGGTTGCAAATTCCTGTGTGCCTTTTCCGACTGCCCGGTATACAATACGCAGGGTATCACCCTCAATGCCGCAGATACTGATTGGACGCGGAAGAAGGCGTGAACCATCGTTAGAATAGACCGATACGAACTGTCCCGGCTTTGCTTCTTTTGCAATATTTTCTGTTGAAAAACACATTTCATAAATGTCCGTTGCGATTTCATCTGCACGTACAATCGTTACTTTTTCTCTATATGCCATTTCTGCTCCTCATTTCCGCCTACTTGTGTAATGCACCGTTAATGTCGGCAATCATATCGAGTGCCGCCTGTCTGGAAGCTTCTGCGAAATGCTCCTCACCGAATTTTGCGTACTGTTCCTTTGTATAAGCCGCAATAATGCCTCTTGAACTGTTGACAATCGCACCTAAGCCGTCTTCGTTAAAGAAATGTACTAAATCTTCTGCCTTGCCGCCCTGTGCGCCGTAACCCGGTACTAAAATATAAGCCTTTGGCATAATCTTACGCAGGGTCTTGCCCATTTCCGGATACGTTGCACCGACAACGGCTCCGACATAGCTGTAGTCATCACCCATACATTCACTGCCCCACTCAGCAACCTTTTCACCAACCAGTTCGTAAAGCGGTCTTCCATCGATTAAGCGGTCCTGAAATTCACCACTGGACGGATTGGAAGTCTTAACAAGAATAAAGATACCCTTCTTTTCTTCCTTGCAGACCTTTACAAACGGATCGATGCCATCTGAACCCAGATACGGATTCACCGTTGCAAAATCTTCGTTAAATGCGGAAAGCTTCTTGCTTCCAACCTGCACCTTTCCCAAGTGTGCAACGGCATACGCTTCCGATGTCGAACCGATGTCCCCACGCTTTACGTCACCGATAACGACCATGTCCTTTGACTTACAATAGTCTACGGTCTTTTGGAATACCTTCATGCCTTCAATGCCAAACTGCTCATACATTGCAACCTGTGGCTTGACTGCCGGTACAATATCATAAATATTATCTACAATCGCCTTGTTAAACTGCCAGATTGCTTCTGCCGCACCTTCTAATGTTTCACCGTATTCCGCAAATGCGGCTTTCTTTAAATGTTCCGGTATAAACTTCATCATCGGGTCTAATCCGACTACAACCGGTGCGTTCTGCTTTTTAATTTTGTCTACTAACTTGTTAATCATTTTTGTCTTCCTCTTTCTGCCGGTACAGGCGTATTTATTATATGAGTTTTGGAACGTCTTTGTCTACTATAATTTCACAGCCCGGCCTGTATGAATATACAACCTTGCCGTCTGACATTGTATATCTGACTCTGCCCTTGACTGTCTTTCCGTTAAACGGTGTATTTTTTCCCATGGATGCAAACAGGGTGCTGTCAATCACATATTCTTCATTTGGGTCGATAATCGTAATATCTGCCGCGCGTCCCGGAAGCAGTGTTCCTTTGTCGCTGTTGATAATCTGCGCAGGCTTATAGCTCATACGTTCTGCCATCTGAAGCGGTGTTAAAACACCCTTGTCCACCAGCTCCGTAATCGTCAGGCTCACAGAAGTTTCAAGTCCCGTAATGCCAAATGGTGCTTCAGCAAACGGACGCTCTTTTTCTGTTCTGTGGTGCGGTGCATGGTCTGTTGAAATCACATCCATAACCCCTTCCTTTAAGCCTTCCTTTAACGCTTCGCGGTCTGCCTTAGCACGCAGTGGCGGATTCATTTTGTAGTTTGCATCATCACCTGTGATATCATCTTCCGTCAGTGTAAAATGGTGTGGCGTAACCTCTGCTGTTACATCTATTCCTTCTTCCTTTGCAAGCTTTGTCATCTTCACACTGTCCACGGTTGAGCAGTGGCACAGATGCAGTCTTGCGCCTGTGTTTTTTGCAAGCAGGATATCTCTTGCCACAATGACGTCTTCCACCGCATTCATAATGCCGTAAAGTCCGAGTTCTTTGGCTCTGTTGCCGGCATTCATCACACCTCTTGCAACTAAATTTTTATCTTCGCAGTGTGCAAATACAGGGATTCCAACTTCCGCAGCCAGACGCATTGCCTGTCTTGCCACTCTCGCATTCATAACAGACTTGCCGTCTTCGCTGACCGCAACCGCACCGTTTTTGTACAGATTTTCAAAATCCGTGATAAATTCTCCGTCCTGTCCCGCCGTAATTGCTGCAATCGGAAGAACATGGATATCTGTTACTTCCTTTGCCTTGTCAATCACATACTTCACCATTTCCACGCTGTCTACAACCGGCTTGGTATTCGGCATGACACAAACGGTTGTAAATCCGCCTCTTGCCGCTGCTCTGGCTCCGGTACGGATTGTTTCCTTATGTTCAAATCCCGGCTCCCGGAAATGTACATGCAGGTCAATCAGTCCCGGCATGACATAAAGACCTTCTGCCTCAATTACATTTTCCGCATCGGTACTGATATGTTCTGCAACCTCTTTAATAATACCGTCTTCCACAAGAATATCCCTGATGCCGTCTGTGCTGCTTGCCGGGTCTAACACCCTGCCACCTCTGATAATTGTTCTCATCTCTACCTCATTTCTGCGGCATGCGCCGCCCTCGCATTTTAATTTCTTTTATTGTTCTTATATTTATGGTTCTTCCTTACTGCTCCGGCTTCCATGATGCTAAGTACTTTTGTTCAAAATCTTTTGCAGCTGCCGGTTTTCCAAAATAGAATCCCTGTATATAATGCACCCCCAGACCTCTGAGCAGCTCGTACTGTTCCTGATGTTCCACGCCTTCAACGACCAGCTTCGTGCCGATGGTTTTTGACAGTTCCACAATCAGCCGTACAAATGCCTGTGCATATTCATCTTCCAGAATATCATCGATAAATGTCTTATCCACTTTGATTAAATCCAGCGGAAGCTGCTTGATATAATTTAACGAAGAATATCCGGTTCCAAAATCGTCCAATGCAATCCGCGGACCTAATTTTTTAAGTCCCTTGATAATCTCAAGAACACGGTTCATATCGTTAATAGCAAAGGACTCCGTGATTTCCAGAATAATATTCTTTGGATTTACACCCGTCTTTAAAAGGATTTTTTCAATATTTTTTACCACATCTTTCTGGAGCAGCTGAACTACTGACAAATTGACATTGACATGAAAGTCGGGATAGCCGTGCTCGTTCCAGTATCTGCACTGACTGCAGGCTTCTTCTAACACATAGTCCCCGATGGAGGTAATCAGTCCAAGGTATTCTGCAAGCGGTACAAAGTCGCTCGGTCCCATAAATCCGAGAGATTTGCTGTCCCATCGCACCAGTGCTTCACAGGATGTGCATTTTTTTGTCACTGCATCTACTACCGGCTGGTAGTATACCAGAAACTCCTGAATCTCTGAGGCCACTGCCTGCCGCATATTATTTTCAATATCCAGCCGCTTGCTGACATTTTCACTCGATGTATTGTCGTAAATGCTGTACTGGTTCTTACCGGCTTTCTTTGCCTCATACATGGCAATGTCCGCCGTCTTTATAATATCGTCCACTTCCGTTCCGTCGTCCGGAAAAAAGGCAACACCCATACTCATCGTACAGAAGTATTCTGTTTCCATCAGATACCACGGTTTACGGAACATCGCAATAATATTTTTAACAATCTTTTCCCAGATATTAAAATACTGCGGCAGAATAATGATGACAAATTCATCACCGCCCATTCTGTAACAGTGTCCGCGGATTCCCGCAATTCCCTGCAGTCCTGCGGCGACCTGCTGTAACAGTACATCGCCGTACTGATGTCCCAGTCCGTCATTGATATGTTTAAAATCGTCCAAATCCATAAACAGCACGGCACCTTTTTCTTTGTCCCGCACCGCTTTACGGACAATGTGGCGCAGATCATTTTCACATTTCATACGGTTATACAAACCGGTCAGGAAATCGTTATGTGCCTGATACTCGATTTTCTGCTGGTTCTTTTTCTTCTGTGTTACATCAACCGCCGTGCAGACTACTGCCGGATTGCCGTTTAACCACCTCAGATCCGAAAAGCGGACCTCGTACCACAGCCCGGACTGGGCATCACAGTATTCCTGGATGCTTTTTGTATTTTCACCTGTAAAATAAAATGTCACACAGGTCTGAATGACCCGTTTAATATCATTGCAGTTTTTCACAATATCATTTTCAAACAGCACTTCTTTCGTCTGTCTGTCATACACCATAATACCCGAATCAATACTTCCAAGAATTCCCTTTAATACCTCATAGGAATAGGATAAGGAATCTTTGCTGATACGTTCCTGCATAATGCTTTGAATTACATTTGCTACATCCGATACAAAACGAAGCTGTTCTGCATCCAGTTCTACATCGTTTGTACTGTCCGATACACACAGATACATCCGGACTTTATCTTCCGCTTTTACCGGAGCCGTCACGCTCGTTTTGATATTTGCATCCGCAAGTGCCATACGCACCGGCTCCTGTGCCGTGTCTGCCCTGTAATAGCACAGTTTCTCACCATAAAGCGGACTATCTGCCGCCGCTTTTACCTGCCGTTCTACAGTTCCCTGCGGCGCAGTCTGTGCCGCTGCCGCCTGCACTTCTGCAGCTTGTATCAGATGGTGTCTGCCGCCATAGGAAAGTACCGGATACAGACAGGTTCTTTCTTCATCATACTGCATAACAGTGACATCCGGCATTTTCAGATACTTTGATACATTTTCCAAAATGACATAAATGACATCTTTAAAAGGTCCTTCATTTTCCAGCATACGAACAATGTTAGACATGACCTGACTTTTCACCTTCATTTTACCTCATACCCCAAAACTTGTGTTTTGTACTATTATACCTTATTTGCACAGGTTTGGAAACCTTCAGTTAGAATTTTATTTATTTTTCATTGTATTCATTTTGCCGGCATGGTATTATTTGATATAGACTTAAAGAACAAAGTGTCCTGCACTTTGGAACGGAGAACATTATGGATTATATTAAATACGAAACCACACTCAAGGCAAGTGGCAGAGAATATTCTAAGATTGTATTCTGGAACCGTTTTATCAGAAATCCCATTGAGCTGATTTTAACATGGCTTCCCGCCGCGATTACAATTGTCTGCATTGCACTCGGCTGCTTTTCTTCTTATCTTGCCGTCATTTATGCAGCATGCTGGTGCTATCCCATTTATATTTTTGGTTTCCAGTTTAAAAGCAGCGTGAATTATCACTTAAAGAACAGAGATGCTTCCGAATCCGCACCATGTACAATTACACTGATGGAAAGCGGCATCCTTGCTGAAATCCCGGAATTTGAACTGACCTATAATTATAGCTGGGACGATTTTACAACCATTTATGATAAGTTTGGTTATTATATGTTTTTTGAAAAAGGGAAAATGACCGTCATGCTGCGTCAGGCAGATATGCCTGAACAGGAACGTCATGCCGCCGCAGATTTTATTAAAAAGAATGTCAATCAGAATATCTGCCGCGTATTATTTTAATGATATCAGGGTCACAAAGTCTTTTAATTTAAAAATAAAACCGCAGGAACATTTTGTATCTGCACCTGTCTTATGACTTGTGCTTACCGGAAGTTCCTGCGGTTTTTATTTACGTTGCTTTTTTACATCGTTTATCGTGCGAGCCAGCCACCGTCTACCGCTACAGTGTAGCCATTTACATAATCCGATGCTTTGGAAGCCAGCCATACAACTGCGCCCTGCATATCTTCCGGTGTTCCCCAGCGGCCTGCCGGAATTCTTGAAAGAATCTCATCACTTCTGTCATCATCACTGCGAAGCTGTGCGGTATTGTTCGTTGCCATATAACCCGGCGCAATCGCATTGACATTAATGTTGTATTTTGCCCATTCATTGGCAAGCGCCTTTGTCAGCCCCATAATGGCACTCTTGCTTGCCGTATAGGAAGGCACGCGGATTCCGCCCTGATAGGAAAGCATGGAAGCCACATTGATAATCTTGCCGCCGTCCTGCTGCTTGATATACTGCTTTGCAAATGCCTGGCTTAAGAAAAAGACGACCTTTTCATTAATATCAATGACCGTATCCCAGTCTGCTTCTGTCACATCGACAGCATCACAGCGCTTAATAATTCCTGCATTATTTACCAGAATATCTACTCTGCCGTATGCGTCCAATGCACCGGAAAGTACGGTATCTACCGCTGCGGTTGTTGACAAATCTGCCAATACCTCTGTAAAGCTTCCGCCAAATGCTTCAATCTTTTCTTTCGTTTCCGCACAGGAACGTCTTCCGACACCGACAACCTTTGCACCTGCCTCGGCAAGTGCGACTGCCATTCCCTGTCCCAGTCCGGTATTGGCACCGGTCACAACTGCAACTTTTCCATCCAGTTTAAACAAATCAAGAATCATTCACATTCCTCCTAGTTAAATCCAATCCACTTATTCATTACTTTGTAACCTGTCTTTGAAATCCATCTGCCGGATTTCCCCGGAAGATTGACTGAAAAACCAAGCATACTATAACGAAGCATTTTATAAACTTCCTTATCCTTTGCCTTGACGTAATTCCACAATTCCTGCTTTTTGGCAAGGTTTTCAGGCGTGCCTGAAAGAATCAGAAAGATCGATGATACTTCCATCATAATACGCAGATAATTGCGCATATACATACGGCATTTCCGATTGCTGATTTTCTGCTCTGTATAAAAATCTACCATTCTGCGTGTGACGCGCAGCTGCTGGTCAATTCTTGAAATCATGACCGTCTCATTGACAGACTGGTCATCCCTGCCGATAAAATAGCGGTAAAAATTCGTATTGATATAATACATTTTCTTAACATACGGCAGCGGTTCAAATACAAAAATGTTATCCACATAAAATGTATGTTTTGGCAGCTGCAATCCACATTTTTTCAGCAATTCCGTCTTATAAATAACCGTATGCATTAAAATGTACTGGTCCATCTTAAAATGTCCGATATCATTCCATGTAAAAAGAGTTTCTTCCGGAAATACATTGTCATAATGGATGACTTTCTTACGCTTTGCACCCACTTTTTCATAGACGTAATTTGCAATGACCATATCCGGTTCTTCTGCCTCGTCAAATTTTTTGAGCGTTGCCAGTACTCTGCGGTAGCTTTTTAAGTCCACCCAGTCATCACTGTCAACCACTTTAAAATATTTACCCGTTGCATGTGCCAGTCCTGTATTAACTGCCTGTCCATGTCCACCGTTCTCCTGATGAACCGCCTTAACAATCGTCGGATATTTTGCTGCATATTCATCTGCAATTTTTGCCGTTTCATCTTTGGTAGAACCATCATCTACAATGATAACTTCTACGTCCTCACCGCCTGCCAGAACAGACTGAATACATTTTTCCATATATGCCGCCGAATTGTAGCATGGAATAGCAAATGATAATAATTTCATAACTTTATACGGATTTCCGTTTCCTCCTTCTATAAATCCTATCCCTCTAAGCTTCTGACCTGTACAGCATATCGTCCTTTTCTTATCTGCGGCCGCACAAAATCTTAGCTTTTTCTTTTGATATTCTTATATATTCCTACATTCTGTCCGGGCATTCAATTGCCAGCAGTTCTATACACTGCTCTAATACGGCTTTTGTCAGACAAATTAACGCAATATAGCCCTTCTGCTTTGCTTCGTCTGTTTCTGCAAGAATCTTGGTATCGTGATAGAATCCGTTAAATGCGTTAGATACTTCATAAATAAACTGGCACAGCTTATGCGGCGCTTTTTCTGTATAGACTGCCGCCATAATTTCCGAAAACTTTGCCAGAGAAAGCATCAATGCCTTTTCCGTTGCGGAGTCCGCCGGATTAATGCTGAGATTTTCCAGTGTCTTTCCGCTATCGGTATATTTGTTTAAAATAGATTTAATTCTTACAATTGTATATAAAATATATGGACCTGTATTTCCTTCAAATGATGCAAAACGTTCAATATCAAATACATAGTCTTTGGATGCCTGATTGGATAAATCCCCGTACTTTAAGGCTGCAAGTCCAACAATCTTTGCCGTTGCTCTTGCTTCTTCTTCATCCATTGTACGGTTTTCCATCATCTTTTTATAGACTGCTTCATTGATATCGGCAATCAGATGTTCCAGACGCATCACGCCGCCTGAACGTGTCTTAAACGGCTTTCCGTCTTTTCCGTTCATTGTTCCGAAACCTAAAAATGTCATTTCTGTCTGTGGATTTACAATACCTGCTTTCTTTGCCACACGGAATACCTGTGTAAAATGCAGTTCCTGTCTTTTATCAGCCAGATAAATATAAGCATCCGGCTGATACAGCTTTTCTCTTTCCACCAGCGTTGCCAAATCGGAAGTTGCATACAGTGCGGCACCGTCTGATTTTCTGACAATACATGGCGGCAGTTCTTTGGTATCGCCTTCTTCCTGAATATCCACAACCATAGCACCCTGACTTTCGTAAGCCAGTCCCTTGTCAATCATCTCCTGTACCATAGACGGAATATACGGCTGTGCATCGCTTTCCCCTTTCCACAAATCAAAGGACACATTCAGATTATCATAGTTTTTCTTTAAATCCGCTTTGGAAACTGCCATAATATGTTTCCAGATTGCCGTACATGCCTTATCCCCGCTCTGCAGCTTTAAGGTTGCATTATGCGCTCTTTCCATAAATGCTGCATCTTCTTTGGATTTTGCACTGGCTGCCGGATAGATTTCCTCCAGCTCGGAAATGGTAAACGGTGCTTCTGCCGGATATTCACCTGTAAACTGCTCGTCAAAATACGGAAGTTCCGGCTTTCTGTCACGCAGTTCTTCAATAATTAATCCCATCTGAAGACCCCAATCGCCAAGATGTACATCACCGATTACTTTATTGCCCGCAAAACGCTGGATTCTCTTTACACTCTCACCGATTACCGCAGAGCGCAGATGTCCTACGTGAAGCGGTTTTGCCGCATTGGCTCCGCCGTAATCCACGATGACCGTCTTTGGCTTTTCAGGATTTTCATAACCAAACTGCTTTGCCTGTGTCATTTCATTGACATAGTCTGCAACTGCCTGTCCGCTTAAAATAATATTGATAAATCCCGGTTTGACGCTTTCGATACGGTCAAACAGCGGATTTTTGTCCAATTTTGCAACAACTTCATCTGCAATCATAAAAGGTGCTTTTTTGTATTCCTTTGCCGCTGCCATCGCACCGTTGCACTGATATTCGCACAAATCCGGGCGGTTTGATAAAGAAACTTTTGCATACTTTCTATCATAACCACATTCGGCAAATGCATTCTGTAACTGTTCCGTAATCTTTTCAACAATTGTATTCATGACTCTCTCCAATTCTTTTTACTATATAAAAGGGCTGCTTCATTAAGAATCTATGTTCATTAACGAAACAGCACCTCATCATACACTAATATCGGACTTCTTCCAAAAACAGTCCATAACTTTCTGCCGGCAGTGACATCTGAACATCTTTTCCATCCAGAATGTCCCGTACATTTTCCGGCTTTTTTAGACCGGTTCCAACATCCAGCAGAATTCCTATCATCAGCCTTGCCATATTATGCAAAAAATCATTTGCCGTAATACGCAGCTGCGCAATACCGCTTTCATCACAGCTGATAGTAATATTCTTAATTTCCCGTTCGGTAGACTTGCTCTTTCTTGCTGTGGTGAAAGCCTTAAAGTCATGCTTTCCAAGAAAATAAGCGGCTGCTTTATTCATTGCTTCATAATCGAGCGGATGAAATGTGTGGTAACTATACTTTCTTTCAAACACACTGGCAATAGACTTCGTATCAATCCGATACAGATACGTTGTTTCCTTTGCAAGCAGCTGACTGTGAAAACGTTCATCAACTGCTTCCACTTTCAACACGGCAATGTCACGCGGCAGATATCTGTTCAGATAATTCCTTAATTCCATGCAGTTCTGTCTGGAATTCAGCTTGAAATTAGCCACCTGTCCATAAGCGTGAACGCCCTTTTCTGTTCTGCACCCGCAGAACAGTTCTGCTTCCTCACCTGTCATCTTCTTTAAAATCTCTTTAATTTTAAATTCCACAGTATTTTCCGAAGCATCTTTGCCAAGACGCTGCCATCCGTCAAAACGTCCGCCGTCATACTGTATCAAAATTCTGTAATTATACATACTGCCTCATTCTGCCGCTTATACGGCTTTATTATTCTCCCATAACCTTTTCGAGTACAGATACGATTGCACTGCTCTCAAACGGCTTCTGGATAAAATCAGCCGCACCTCTCTTTAATGCTTCTACAATATTGGTCTTCTGTCCGGCTGCGGTAACCATTACAATCTTAGCTGCCGGATTAATCTTTAAAATCTCACTGACTGCATCAATCCCATCCAGCTTTGGCATGGTAATATCCATTGTAACAATATCCGGTTTAAATTCCTCATATTTTTTCATGCCATCTTCGCCGTCAACTGCTTCTGCTACAACTTCGTATCCCGCCTCTGTAAGCATATTTCTTAAAAAACGTCTTGATGTTCTTGAGTCATCTACTATTAATACTGTAACCATACTATTTCTCCATTCCTCCGCTTTTGCGGTTTTTTCATTTCTTTACAAATAGGTTTCCTGGCTGGCAAGCTCCACATTCTCATTGATTGCCATAATCAAGTCAAATTGACTGCCTTCGTAACCGATGGTTACGACATAAAATCCTTTTTCACTTGTAATATGCACATTATCATAAAATACCGGTGGATATAATACCACATCTATATCATCATCGCAAAGTCTTGTTGCAAATGCACCATTCGTACAATTAATCAGTTCGCAGACTGCATCGTATGCATCCATATCAAATTCCTGAAAATCTTCCATTGCAAAATCCGATGCAACTTTTAACAATACCTCATCGCTTCCGATAATTCCAAAGAAAATATCCATATCGCCATCCATCATCTGACTGCCGATAAAATCCCCTTCATACTCCTCTTTTATCGTAATCTTTTCCAGTGTCATTTCATCACCAAGATAATGTTTCAGGCTTTTTAATACACACTTTAACTGTAAAATATACTCCTCCTGACGCATCTTTACAAATGTAGACACCATTGCATCAATATCCCCATCTTTTAATACCCGCAGTTCCCTGTCTGTCAGATTGTTGCCAACGTGGTTGCGGGCGATATACCCGCCAAACATCATATCCTTCATTGCTATACCTCTCTTAACCCATCCATCATTATACTGCTCGTACAATCCCCTATGAATATCAGCACAATTATTTATTACATTATACAACACATAAACTATATTAATCAAGCAGTTTCCCAATAAAATGATATCATACCATATTCGGGCAGCACTGGCATTCTCCGCTCTTTTTCTGTTACTGTGCCTGTAATAATATTTTCCTTGAACATAACAACAGCCGCCCGGTCAACACGTTACCGGACGGCTGTCTTGTTATGATTATTTGTTTTTTACTTATCCTCTACACTGTAGTTTGGAGCTTCCTTTGTGATATGAATATCATGTGGATGACTCTCTCTTAATGCTGCAGATGACATCTTGATAAACTGTGCTGTTTCCTGTAATGTCGGAATATCCTGCGCGCCACAGTATCCCATACCGGAACGAAGACCACCCATTAACTGGAAGATGGTATCTTCTACAAGTCCCTTATATGCCACACGTCCTTCAACACCTTCCGGTACCAGCTTCTTAGCGCCGGTCTGGAAGTATCTGTCCTTACTGCCGTTTTCCATGGCAGCGATAGAACCCATGCCTCTGTATACTTTATATTTTCTTCCCTGGAATAATTCAAATGTTCCCGGGCTTTCGTCACAGCCTGCAAGCAGACTTCCGAGCATACATACGTTGCCGCCTGCTGCGATTGCTTTTACGATATCTCCGGAGTACTTGATACCACCATCGGCGATAACCGGAATACCGTACTTCTTCGCTTCTTCGTAAGCACTCATAACTGCTGTTACCTGTGGTACACCGATACCTGCAACAACTCGTGTTGTACAGATAGAACCCGGTCCGATACCAACCTTAACCGCATCTACGCCTGCTTCGCAAAGAGCCTTTGCAGCTGCACCTGTTGCAATGTTTCCGGCAATTACCTGAAGGTCCGGATATGCAGCCTTAATATTTTGTAATGTAGTGATAATGTTCTTTGAATGACCGTGTGCAGAATCGATTACGATACAGTCAACCTTTGCCTTTACAAGGGCTTCCACACGTTCCATAACGTTTGCCGTAATACCGACAGCGGCGCCGCAGAGCAGTCTTCCCTGTGCATCATGGGCAGATAACGGATATTTAATCTGCTTTTCGATATCCTTAATTGTAATCAGACCCTTTAACTTAAATTCGCTGTCTACAATCGGAAGTTTTTCTTTTCTTGCCTTGCCTAAAATCTTCTTTGCTTCGTCTAATGTAATGCCAACCGGTGCTGTAATCAGATTCTCGCTTGTCATACATTCCTTAATCGGTCTTTTATAATCTTCTTCAAACTTCAGATCTCTGTTGGTGATGATACCCACCAGCTTGCCATCATCATCTGTAATCGGCACACCTGAAATTCTGAATTTACCCATCAGATTATTTGCATCTTCGAGTGTATTGTCCGGATGCAGATAAAATGGGTCCGTAATAACGCCATTTTCCGAACGCTTTACCTTATCCACTTCTTCTGCCTGCTGTTCTACAGACATATTCTTATGAATAATACCAATACCGCCCTGTCTTGCCATGGCAATTGCCATTCTGTGCTCTGTAACAGTATCCATTCCCGCGCTCATCAATGGAATGTTTAACTTAATGTTCTTTGTCAACTGTGTTGACAGATTAATCATATTCGGCGTTACTTCTGAATACTGTGGAACTAATAACACGTCATCAAATGTAATGCCTTCGCCAATGATTGTACCCATTTCTACTGTATCCTCTCTTTCTTTCATTTTAATGTGTTTTGTGTATTATTTGACAATATAACAAAATACGCTGATAATGTCAAACACTTTTTTCTGTACATTCACTTTTTTATTCATCCATGCGGTCTGCGGCTTTCGGTACACCCGCCCGAAGTGCCTCAAGCATCTTTTCATCCGGTTCTAAGATGATGCGCACCATTTCATTGCTTGCATCCATTGTATATAAAACAACCGTCTTTTCAGGTGCTGTATTGGAAGTGTATTCTGAGGTCCGCAGTTTTTTGTGTTCCATTCCAAGCGCTGCCTGGCAGGTCGGTTTCGCAAGCATGGATGCTTTTGCAATATTGTATACCCCGCAGCGTTTTCTCATGGACTGTGACATAATTTTATCAATTGTGAGCTCACCGTCCACTAATGAATATTCATACTCTGCATTGTAATATTTAAACAATATCACCGTAAATACCACAAGTACCGCTGTGAGCAGAATTCCCAGTGCATAAGTTGACGGAATCGTTGTGACTGCAAGAATACATGCAAGAATCATAACGGTCTTAAATACTGCCGCCTGCTTTGGGGCTTTCGTTTTTAAAATCTGTTCTGTTGTAATATTATACATAAATTCTCCATTCTGCCGGAGTTTAAACCAGCCTGTCTGTTACTATCATAATCCTTTTTGTACTAAAAAGCAATAAAAACCGGCAGATTTGACAAAATCTGTCTCCTCTGCCGGTTTCAATCTGCTGCCCGTTTTACCGTCCAGCCAAAAAATATTTATTTTTATGCATTTTAACAGCAGGAATTACATCATTCCCATGCCGCCCGCACCGCCTGCCGGCATTGCCGGAACATCTTCTTTGATTGTTGCAACAACGGATTCTGTTGTAAGCAGTGTAGATGCAACACTTGTAGCATTCTGTAATGCACTTCTTGTAACCTTTGCAGGGTCTAAGATACCGGCATCAATCATGTTGACATATTCGCCGTTTAATGCATCGAAACCTGTTCCTACTTCAGATTCTCTTACCTTATTAATAATAACAGAACCTTCCAGACCTGCATTTGCTGAAATGTGGTATAACGGAGCTTCGAGTGCCTTTAAGATAATCTCTGCGCCTGTCTTTTCATCACCTATCAGTGTTTCTGTCAGTTTCTTCACTTCCTTAGAAGCATGAATATAAGCAGAACCACCGCCAGAAATAACGCCTTCTTCTACGGCTGCTCTTGTTGCATTTAAAGCATCTTCCATACGAAGCTTTGCTTCCTTCATTTCTGTTTCTGTTGCCGCACCTACTCTGATAACAGCTACGCCGCCTGCCAGCTTTGCAAGTCTTTCCTGTAACTTTTCTCTGTCGAAATCACCACGGCCATCTCCGGCCCGTTCTGATTATTTTCCTGCTCGATATTGGAGGTGGAACCGGACTGGACGATGCCGACTCTGGCGTAACCGGTCAGGTCCGGAGAACCGTCCAGCAGCCACGCAGAGGTGGTTTCAGGAGCGGCGGCGGTGGTCTGTTCGGCCGTGGTCTCCGCCGCGGTCTGCGCGGGTGTCGTCTCTGCGGCGCTTGTCTCCGTCTCGGAGGCTTCGGTCTCCTCCTTTTTCTCCGGCTCGTCGTCCTCCTTCTTGCCGGAATCCCAGTTCTTGTCCTCATCTTCGGCAATCTCAGTCTCTGTCCCACCCTTGCCGGAAATGGCGTCCAACACCTTCGGCGCCATCAACGCGGCCAGGATGCCAATCACAAGGCAGATGGGGAAAATCAACAGCCAAATTGGAAATTTCTTTTTGGGCTTATCCGGCTTTTTGGGGGAGGGAGCCGCTGTGGACGCCTGTTCCATTCTCCCCTGGTCCGCAGCCTCCTGTCTCGCCCCGCACTTGGGACAGAATTTTGCTCCGTCCTTCATTGGAGCTCCGCAATTTTTACAAAACATTCCTGTTTTCTCCTTTTTCTGATGGTATGGCCACCCGCGGCTTACGCCGCCGGTTCACCCGTTTTCGTAAAAAACGCTGCGGCGTGTTATAACGCGGTCCTCACTCCTGGAGAAGCACGTCCCACACGCCTATATTGGCCCGCCAGACCGCCTGAAACTGGGATGGCGGCACCGGCGACGTTTCCGTTCCCACCTCGATGGTCAGGCTGGGGATCCCCTTTTTGGATAAATTGTTGGCTCGTCTGGACCGTCGTCGTGGTGAATTTGCCTTGCAACTGCCG
>OGZT01001121.1_pt1 | contig 19471 bp, 15 predicted proteins | sample 1576891 | NCBI WGS metagenome assembly OGZT01 (sample SAMEA3541521, study PRJEB24748) | human gut metagenome | biome: human gut; feature: human-associated habitat; material: faeces | place: China | collected 2012 | reverse complement strand
CCGCCGTTCCAAGGACGGTTTTGAGCACCCGGAGTTTTCTATTTTGAAGGCTCCAATCAAAAAAATCCTTGGAGTGCATCATGTCAGAAACGCCTTTTCCTGTTTCCGCTCCCCCTCCCGATGCGGCATCTCTCGCCGCCCTGCTTCAGAGCGCGGCTCAGGCCCTGCTCCGTTCCGGCACGTCGTCCGAAGAAGAACACCCCGCTCCTGCGAAGGTAGAGCGAATCCAAGAGGAAATCCGCCATTATCGATTTCCTCCTTTGGCTGTGCGCTGCGAAAAAGAACTGTTGGAAGCGGAAGACGCCGAGGAAATGCGGGAATTGCTGTTCAGAGCGTTCTCTTCGCTTGAAACCTTCGCGGATCTTCTGGAACTGATGAACCCCGAGGCCAAGGTGGAAGGCGTGGTGATGCATACGCTGGCCCGGGAATTGCGGCGTATCGGCAGATTGGTGTTCAAGATCCAAGACGCTTACAGCACCGTGGAGCTTGTGGAAGCATAGCCCGACCACGGCAATACAAATTACCAAACGGATAACCCAAAAGTCCCTTAGCGACAAACCGCCAAGGGCCTTTTTTCAACATACCGGGAAAACGGGTGAATCCCATCCATATCGACGGCGGGGGAAATGCCTTTTCCAACTCCCGCCGGAACGAGCTCCTTCTGAGCCGCCCTCCCCACCAGTCAAAAGTCTTGGGAAAGGTGGGGGGTCCGGGGGGAGGGACAACCCTTCTCCAGAAGGGTTTCCCTTCCCCCGGCACTCCGCGTTCCCCCAAACTATTTGTCCGCAGGTACAGGCTGGAGCAAACCGTCGTCGGGCAGGAAAGGTTCCTCTTCAATGACGGTGGGCTGATCAAGCTCGGCATGGAGGCGTCGCATATCAAGTGCACCTTCCCACTTGGCGACAACGATGGTCGCCACGGAGTTGCCGACGAGGTTGGTCAGCGCGCGGGCTTCGGACATGAAGCGGTCCACGCCGAGGATGAGGGCGATACCGGCCACCGGGATGGTGGGGATGGTCGCCAGCGTAGCGGCGAGGGTGACGAATCCGGAACCCGTGACCCCGGCCGCGCCCTTGGAGGTCAGCAGCAGCACGGCGAGCAGGGTAAGTTCTTCCTTGAGGCTCAGTTCGATGCCGAGGGCCTGCGCGATGAAGATAGCCGCCATCGTCAGATAAATGGAAGTGCCGTCAAGGTTGAACGAGTAGCCGGACGGGACCACGATGCCCACGATGTCCTTGCGCGCGCCCATGTGTTCGAGCTTCGCCATGAGGGTCGGGAGGGCGGATTCGGACGAGGACGTGCCGAGCACGAGCCACAATTCATGGGCGATGTAGCGCAGCAGCTTGACCAGCGAGAACCCGGTGAGGCGGGCGATGATGTTCAGGACGACAAAGACGAACAACAGGCAGGTCAGGTAGAAGCTGCCCATGAGATAGCCGAGGGAGCCGAGCGTGCCGAGGCCGTACTTGCCCACGGTGAAGGCCATAGCGCCGAACGCGCCGAGCGGGGCGAGCTTCATGATGATGTTGATGATGCCGAACAGGGCCGAGGAAGCCTGACGGATGAGCCCGACGATACCGGCGACGCGCTTGCCGAGGGCGGAAAAGGCCGCGCCGCAGAGCAGGGAAATGAGCAGCACCTGGAGGATGTCGCCATTGGCGAACGCGCCTACGATGGTGCCGGGGATGATGTTCATCAGGAAGTCGATGAAGCCGTTGTGTTGGGCCGAAGCGGTGTACTTGGCGATGGCGGCGGTGTCGAGGGACGCGGGATCGACGTGCATTCCCCCACCCGGCTGGAGGGTGTTGACCACCACAAGCCCGATGATAAGGGCGAGGGTCGTCACCGCTTCAAAATAGATGAGCGCTTTGCCGCCGATACGGCCGAGCTTCTTCATATCTTCCATGCCCGCGACGCCGAGGACCACGGTGCAGAAAATGATCGGCGCGATGATCATCTTGATAAGTTTGATGAACCCGTCACCGAGCGGCTTCATGGCCTGAGCGGTCTGGGGATAGAAATGCCCAAGGGCAATACCAAGGAGAATGGCACAAATAACCTGAAAATAAAGAGACTTATATAACTGCTTCTTGGGAGCTTCCATGATTTCCTCCTGCGGGCGCCGGGACGAACGGGGAGACCTCCCCTGTTTTTGGGGAGCACGTTCGGCGGGCGCATGTTTCCGGGTGTCCGCTCACGGGGAGGACAGAGGATTCTGTCCGTTTCGCGGCGCGGGCGCGACAGGGCCAAGGGTGGGAGTGTCCTTTGCACGATTGCCGGATGGCGTCATGTGCGGAAAGGCCGTCAGTCGATCATCGCGGGAGGAGGCAGAGGGAATACGACAAGGCCCCGCCAAGAGGGGCGGAGAGGGAGGGGGACCACCGCCGGAAGCCCTGCGGACAGGAGCGGCGGGAGCATAGAGGGAGCGGTGCTTTGTCCGGCGTCGTGCGCCGGGGCGTCGTTGTCCTTTGGGGAAAGTTCATGCCCGCGGACGTGCGGGACGCGCACCTGCGTCTGGATCAGCAAGGGCTGATAGACGTCTTGAATGACCGTTTCGTATTGCGTCGGAGCGTGGCGGAATGCGCCTTTCTCCGGCTCGTGGGCATCGGCGCGCGGGCACCAGCAGCCTGCCGCTAGCAACGTGGCAAACAGGATGAACAGGTGCAGAGGCTGGAAAAGGCGTCTTTTCATGGTCTTTCCGCGCGACTAAACATGAATAGGGTTTCTTTGATCCTATATCGACGCTCCCGTTTTGGGTCAAGGAAAAACGGGAAAAAGATGGAGTGAAAAAGAGCACTTGCTGCAAGGCATTTCTGTAACTTGCCTGAATACCATTTGAAAAGAAAACGCTTGCCGGGAAAGAATTTTTCGGGACATTGGAATGTCGTTACAATATGTCCTTTTTTTCAAAAAAAGAGTGTGTATTAAAAGAATGTTACAAAGGGATACTCTCAAAATCCCGGATTTTGCCATGTACGCAAAGGAACAGCTTTTGAGGGGTGTGCTTGGTTGTTTGGTCAACAAAGAGAAGCGGAAAGGAAAAGGGAAGAAGAACTTAAGGGAGGAGAGAACTTGTCTAGAATGTCCTCTCCTTCCTCAAAGACTTTTAATGTTATCAACTTATTGTTGTTCTTTCTAACGGAAGAGAGGAGCAGAGCGTTTTTTGTTTGAGGGCGGGAGCGGTCAAAGGCATATTGCTCTTCCTTTTTGGGGAAGGAAGGGCGCGGGGCCCTCTCATTGACTCCCCTTATTCCTCCAGCTTGAGCAGCCGCCCGGCAACGACGAGGAAGGCTTCACGGGCTTGCGCGGCGATAAGCTGGTTGGCGAGGCCGAGGCCGTCACAGTAGTTCCGCCCGAGTCGGGTAGGTTCGATGCCGCCGAGCCCGGTTTCGCCGGAAACAACCACCCATCGGCAACCGGAAGAGCGGATTACGTCGAGCAGCGCTTCCGTCTCGCGGCGTACAGCACTCTCGAAAGCGCTGAGATTTTCGGGATCAGGCAGGCTGAACAGGATATTCGATACCCACAAGGTGATGCAGTCCAGTAAAACGGTGGGAGTCCCTGCCGTGTTACGGAATTCCGCAAGGGCGGTGCCAATGTGCTTTCCAAGCTGGAGCGGACATTCGAGCGTCCGCCAGTTTTCCGGGCGGCGGGCACGGTGCCGCCGGATGCGTTCCGTCATCGAAGGATCGTCCGGCCGTGCTTCAGCTGTAGCGACATACAGCACCGGCCCGTCGGCCCGTTGAAAAACCCGGGCCTCCGCGCGTGCGCTTTTGCCGCTCCGCGTGCCACCGAGATAGAGGGTCAAATCAGGCTTATCCATAAATATTGGCCTTTGCGGATCGGGAGCCCCTTCGGAAAAGGGTTCCCGGCTGCGTCATTTTTTATGCGGGAAAATGTTGCATCGGTGGCTTGCCACGAGTCAAACGCAAGCACTTCCCCCATGCGAAGCATTCACTTTTCTGATGTTTTAATATTTAACTTGTTATTTTAACAAATTATATTATCACTTTCATTGAAAGTGTGAATGCCTCTCCCATACTTGAGAAAACGTGTGAAAAGGGATTCGATAAGGCCAAAAGTCTTTGAAGATGGAGGGGTAGGGTTTGGGGAGGGGAGGAAGGGACTTTCTCCAGAAAGTCCCTTCCTCCCCTCCCCAATTTTCCTTAGGAAGAGGCCGCATATCGCTCCCACGATTGCATGAGCACGGCATGGGAAGCGGTAAAATCCTCGACGGAAAAGACCTCAAGGTTGAGCACGCCGGAGAATCCGGTTTTCCAGAGGGGGTGCATCACATCATCCACGAATTCCGGCGGCAGGAGCCTGAGTGACTTGTGGTCACGCGGACGAGGCCCGAACAGGCGGGCCAGGTTCCTTTCCGCCTGTTTTTCCGGAGCCCCCTGCTGGCCTTGCGGCTTTGCCGCGTCCGCCTCGCTTCCGCGTGGCTCCAGACCGTGCAGATGGATGACGCGCACCCGAGGGAGCCACGCCGCAAGCACAGGGGCGGGATCGCCGCTATCCTTCCAGATATGCCCCACATCAAGGCAGCGGGAGTATGGCGTGCCCGCAAGCCAGCGATCCCAGAACGAGGGGGCGTAGGTTTCAAGGTTTTCCACGGCGAGGCGTTCCGGCGCGGGCAGACACGCCGCGATTTCCCGCAAGGCTTCGGCGGTCCACTCCTGTTGCTCGGCGGAAGGTTCCCCCCCTGTCCCATGCAGTGAGGGGAAATCCACATGTAGCACAAAGCTGTGCGGATCGAGCGGGCCGGTGAGTTCGGCGACGCGGCGGATTTTCCCGATCATCGCCCGTGCGCCTTCCCGCGTATCGAAATCGGCGTCCGTGGGGAGATGCACGTGCAGGGTCACGCCCTCTCCGGCAATGATCCTGCCGAGTTCGGCGATCTCGCCGGGTGTGGCGAGATATTCGTTGCGCTCGCCCGGTTCCACCAGCAAAAGCGCCACATCATCACACCGTTCCGCCGCAAACCGCACGGCGGGCACATAGGTTTCGTGCAGCAGGAACGAGGTCGCGCCGAGGCGCATATTCGGGATTGCGTATTTCCGCATCAGGTTGCTTTCCTCCCCTAGTTTCACACGCAACAGACTATGAGGACAACACATTCCGTCAGTTCGACGAGGCACCCGAATACGTCCCCGGTGACGCCGCCGAGCCGTTTCCTTGCGGCGGAAAGCAGAAGCCATGCGGCGAGCAGGGCGATGGCGAGGGCATAGAGCCCGCGCATCCCGTTGACGGCGCATACGCCGAGTCCGAGCGCAAAGGCGATCAGCTCGTGGCGCGAGGTCACGCCTTCGTGCAGGGCTTCGCCAAGCCCGCCCGGACGCGCCGAGGGAACACGCATCGCCGCGAAAACCATGCACCGCGCCAGCATCCCGGCAAGGCAGCAGGACAGCAGGAGAGGAGCGAACGCGTCCGGTCCGCTTCCATCCGCCTGAAACGTGCCCGCCAGCGCGCCGAGGGCCGCAGCCTTGAGCGCGAGGATGAAGAACAGCGCGGCCCCGCCGAACGTCCCGAGCCGGGAATCCTTCATGATCTCCAGCCGCCGGGCCGGAGGAGCCTCAACGATGAGCCCGTCTCCGCAGTCCGCCACGCCGTCAAGATGCAGCCCTCCCGTCACGGCGACCCAGACAAGGCAGCCGATGACGCCGCACAGGGAGGCGGGCAGGACCTGTGACGCAAGGCCGAGCGTGAGGGACACGAACGCGCCGATGATGAGTCCGACCACGGGCAACCAGACGGCGACGCCCCGGAACGTGGGAGGAAGCGGCGCGGAACCGATGGGCAGGCGGGTGAAGAAGCCGAGGGCGGCGCGGAGCATCATTTCATGCCTATGCCTTGCAGGGTGTCCATTTCCGTAAGGATGCGGACGGCGGCGTCGATGATCGGATAGAGCAGCGCTGCGCCCGTTCCTTCTCCGAGCCTGAGCCCGAAGTCAAAATAGGTGGGGATGCCGAGGTAATCCATGAGGATCTGGTGCCCCGGCTCTAAGGACGAATGCGAGCCGATGAGCATGTCCCGCACGCCGGGCCGGATGCCGATGGCGATGGCTGCTGCGGCCCCGGCGATGAAGCCGTCCACCACGACCGGAATGCGCAGCGATGCCCCGCCGAGCATGAGCCCGCTCATGGCCGCGAGTTCCGGTCCGCCGACCTTGGCGAGTACGTCGACGGCATCATTCGGATCGGGGCGGTTGATTGCAATGCCGCGCCGGATGAGGCCGGCCTTGTGGCGGACGCGCTCGGAAGGGATGCCGGAGCCGATGCCCGTCACCTCGTCAACCGACGCGCCGGTGAGCACGGCGGCGATGGCCGAGGAGGGCGAAGTGTTGCCGATGCCCATTTCCCCGGCGGCAAGCAGGGTCACGCCCCGCGAAGCTTCTTCGCGGGCCATGTCGATGCCCACCTGCACACAGGCCAGCGCTTCTTCACGGGTCATGGCCGGGCCTTCGCTGAAGTCGCGGGCCGCGTGCATGACCTTGCGGCGCACAAGCCCCTCCACATCGTCGAGGTCGTTCTTCACGCCCACGTCCACGACGGAAAGCCGCGCTCCGGCATTGCGGCAGAAGGCGTTTATCGTGCCGCCGCCCTTAACGAAATTGCGCACCTGCATTTCCGTCACTTCCTGCCCCGTGGCGCTCACGCCCTGAAGGGCTATGTCGTGATCCGCCGCGAACAGCACCACGGATTTTTCGGGAAACACCGGGCACTCTTTCCCGGTAATCCCCGCGAGCCGTACCGCCAGCTCCTCGAGCCGTCCGAGGCTCCTCGGAACCTTGGCAAGATTGTCCAGATGCCGTTGCGCCGCTTCTGCCGCCTCAGCCGAAAATGCGGGAATCGTCAGTGTGTTCATGGGTTCCTCTTCTCCCTCATTATCCTTACAAGCTCAACATACCGATAAGAAACACTTCAAACAGTGTGAAGACGATGACGGAATGCCACATGAGCCGTACCGCCAGCACGATGTGCGCGGGTTTGGCGTCGGGGGTTCCGCCGCCGAGCCACGGATGATCGACGCGCAGATCCCCGTACACGGCGGGGCCTCCGAGCTTGAGGCCGAGGGCCCCGGCAAAGGCCGCCTCGCTCCATGCGGAATTGGGGCTTTCGTGGGCCGCGCGGTATTTCCAGCCCACGGGCAGGATGTCGCTATGCCGCAGGTTCGGAATGATGCGGGAGGCGAACGCGATGAAGGGCAGGGACAGCCGGGCCGGGACGAAGTTCAGCGCGTCGTCGAGACGAGCCGCGAACGTGCCGAAACGGATGTATTTTTTGTTCTTCTTGCCCCAGAGTGCATCAAGCACGTTGGCGGAGCGGTGCAGCACGGCAAGGCACGCGGCTCCCGGATACCCGAAGAAGAAAAGGCCGATGCCCGCCCAGAACAGCGTGGACAGGACCCCGTCCGTGAGGTTTTCGCCCACGCTTTCCACACAGGCGCGGGCCACGCCGTGGGCGTCGAGGCGGTCGGGATTGCGGCCCACCATCATGGAAACGGCCTTGCGTGCGCCTTCGAGATCGCCCTTGGCAAGCGGGACGGCGACGCGCAGGGCGTGTTCCTCAAGGCTCCGGGGCGCGACGCAGATCCAGATGATGATGGCCGAGACGAACCATGCCGCCCGGGGGGCGGCGTAAACCTGCGCGGCCCACGCCAGACCGCCCGCGAGGGCGGCACAGGGCAGGACGACAAGCAGACAGGCGAGAGTTCCGGAGAGGGACATCAGAGCATTGTTGGAACCGCGCCGGAACAGGGCTTCAATGCGTGAGGCCAGCGCGCCCATCATGCAGACGGGATGCACGCGGGAAGGCAGTTCCCCGAAAAGGCGGTCGATCAGCAGCGCGGCGGGCAGCAGCGCGAGGAAGGCGAGGTTCATTTCAATCCCATGCTTTGGTAAATGGTTTCCATATCGGAATGTTCGCGCACAATGTCCGCGAGCCTGTCCAGCGCCTTTTCCAGATCATAGGTGGCCAGTTGGCGGCCCTGCGGCGCAAGGCCGATGTCGGCGCGCACATGATCGAGCCAGGCGCGGCGGAAGGCGTCGTCATCGAAAACGCCGTGCAGGTAGGTCGCCCAGCGCCGCCCCGAGACATAGCCGCAGATGCGCTCCGCTTCGGAAGGATAGGCGCGGTCGGCCCGCAGGAACAGCGGCAGGGCCGAAGGGCCGTGATCGGTGAGGCCGTGGTGGATTTCATAGCCGCCGGACGGCACGTCGAGCGGGGTTTCGGCGCGGGCCACGCGCACGAGCGTCTTGTCGGCGGCGAAGGTCGAGCGCAGATCCATAAGCCCGAGCCCCGGCACTTCCGGCGCGGCGGACTCGATGCCGTGGGGATCGAGGATGGCCCGGCCCAGAATCTGCAATCCGCCGCAGATGCCGAAGATCCATTTTCCGCGTTCTGCGTGCCCGAGGATATTGTCCGCCAGTCCGCTGCGGCGCAGGTCGTCGAGGTCGGGGACCACGCTTTTCGAGCCCGGAAGCATCACCACATCGGGGTCGCCCCATTCCTCCGCACGGCGCACCGGACGCAGGCGGACGTCGGGTTCGGCGGCGAGCGGCGCAAAGTCGGTGTAATTGGATACGTGCCGCAGCATGACCACGGCGATGTCCAGTGTCCCCGCCTTTTTTTCCCCGCAGTCGGTGTGTCCCCATGAGAAGCCCGCCATGTCTTCTTCGGGAATGTTGAGGTCGCGTATATAAGGAATGGTGCCGAGCACGGGAGTTCCCGTATGGTTGAGCATGTATTCGTGGGCCGGGCCGAGCAGGGAGGCGTCCCCCCGGAACCGGTTGACGATATAGCCGGTGAGCAGGCGGCGTTCTGCGGCGGTGAAGGTCATCCACGTTCCGAGGAAGGAGGCGTAGACCCCACCCCGGTCGATGTCTCCGACGAGCAGCACGGAAGCCCGCGCATGTTCGGCCATGCGCATGTTGACGATATCGTGCTCCTTGAGGTTGATTTCGCCGGGGCTGCCCGCGCCTTCGAGCACCATGACGTCATGGTCGGCGGCAAGGCTGTCGTAGGCTTCGGTGACGGTCTTCCATAATTCCTTTTTTTTCTTGAAGTAGTCGAGGACGCCCATGTGTCCGATGGGTTGCCCAAGGACGACGACCTGCGATCCTGTATCGGAGTGCGGCTTGAGCAGGATGGGGTTCATGCGGGCGTCCGGGTCGACGAGGGCGGCCTGCGCCTGCACGATCTGGGCGCGGCCCATTTCGTCGCCCGCCGCCGTGACCCCCGAGTTCAGCGACATGTTCTGCGCTTTGAAGGGGGCGACGCTGTAGCCGTCCTGCCGGAAGATGCGGCAGTAGGCCGCCGCAAGGATGCTCTTGCCCGCGTTGGAGGAGGTGCCTTGCAGCATGAGGGCCGGGGCATGGCGTGGGGGGCGGCGGGATATGCTGGGGGAAGGGAGGAGAAAGCCTTCTGAAGAAGGGCTTTCTCCTCCCTTCCCCCAGGCATCCATCCCTCCTCTTCCTAAGACTTTTATGTTTATTGAATCCTTGTTGCTGGATTCGGGTGAAGCCGAGGTTTCGGGGAGCGGGGAGGGGGAAAACCCGCAAACGGTGTTGTGTTCGGGCACAGCCGGGGTTGTATTTCCATACACGTTGTTGGGTTTGGGTGAAGCAGGGGGGGCAAGAAGTGGGGAGGAGGAAATCCCGTGCGTCGTTTCCCGGATTGCGGAGAGGGCTTCGGCAAGGCGGCGGTGGTCTTCGGGAAAGCGGACGGCGGCACGGAACCATGAGCCGTCTTTGAGCCCGTGGTAGTTGGAGCAGTCGCGGACGGCGATGCCGAAGCATTTGAGGAGGATGCCGAGCAGATTGCGGGGCGCGCCGGGCCAGCGGAACAGAACGTAGTTGGCGGCGGAGGGGTAAACCTCGATTCCCGGCAGGGACGACAGGGCGGCGTCGAGATCCGCACGGCGTTCGGCGTTCTCGGCGCGGGTTTGTGCCGCAAAGTCCGAGGTATCCGCGAAGACGGCTTGCGCGGCGGCCAGCGCAAAGGCGTTGACGCTCCACGCAGGCAGCTCGTCCCGGATGGCTTGCGCCAGCTCCGCATCGGCGGCGAGATATCCGAGGCGCACGCCCGGAACGGCATGGAATTTGGTCAGCGAGCGCAGGGCAATGCCGTTTTTCGGAAGCCGTTGCAGCACGGAAGCCTCCGCTTCCGTCCCGGCGTATTCGACAAACGCTTCATCAATGATCCAAAGGAGATCGGAGCGTGAGGACATGAGGCGCAGGCATTCGTCCGGAGTACGGAACAGCCCCGAAGGGTTGCCGGGATTGGCAAGGAAGACCGCCGATCCCGCAGGGGCATCGGTGAGCGCGCCGAGCAGATCCTGCTTGGGGACGGCTTTATCCTTTTCCGCGCCTGTTGCCGGGGCTCCTTGATTTTTTTCAATGATTCCTCCCCATACGGGGATGACCTCAAGCCCGGCGAGGCGGCAGGCTATGGCGTATTCGCTGAATGCGGGCTCGACGACGTGCACGGAAGGCACGCCGCGCTTGCGGAGCACGCGGGCAAGCGCGTGGATGAGCTCGTTGCTGCCGCTGCCGAAGACGAAGCCGGAAGGGTCCATTTCATGATGCCGGGCCGCCGCGAGCATGGCTTCCTCGGCATGGGGGGAAGGATAGGCCGCGAGTGCGGTCATGGCCCGGAACAACGCGGCACGGATGAACTCCGGCGGGCCCTCGGGCCGCACATTCACGCTGAAATCCAGCAAGGACGCCGGATCGCGTCCGGCGGTAGCCGCCATGCGCAGCAAGTCGCCGCCGTGGGCTTCGGGTTTCATAACGATTCCTCTTTCTGAGGTTGCCGGGGACGGTTTCCCCCAAGCGTGCTTTTCCGGTTCTGTTGGTACGCTTCACCGCTGCAGGTTGCAGGACGGGGGCCGACCGCCGGTTCAATCCGTCAGATCAATATGCTTTTTCCATAAACAAGGCCTCAAGGATGCAGGCCGCGCAAGTTTCGGGATCGGTACGGGTGGTATCCACGGTCATCTGGCCGGGGAGCGGCACATGGATGGAACGCGCCTGACGTTCGGCGTGCTTCCAGTCCGGCGTGCGATCCGTGCGCAGGGACTCGCGGCGCTGCAATTCCTTGGCGTCGCAAGTGACCTGCACGGACAGGATGGAAACGCCGGCCAATCGCTCAAGCAGGTCTTCAATCCAGCCCGGATTTTCGCCGATGACGTGGTCCACGATGACCCACGCGCCCGCTTTTGCCGCCGCCGCGACGCTGGCGTGGAAGGTTTCGATGAGCGGAAGGCCCGTTTGCGCGAGTCCCGCCAGTACGGACCCGTATCCCCCCGTGCTCGCCCTCAGCAGCTGATCGATGGAAAGGGTCATGCAGCACAACCCGTAAGCCGTGTGGAGCCGCGTTTGCAATGCTTGGGAAAGCGTGGTCTTTCCCGCGCTCGACGGCCCGTTCAGGAGGATGACCTGACCGGAGGGGGAGGTGGGCCGAGGGGAGGAAAATCCTTCCGAAGAAGGGTTCTCGCTTTTTGGGGCTTGATCTTCCTCGGCATGTCCCTCATTTCCCCAATAGAGATGGACATACCCGGCTCTGACGTTGCCGAAGGCGACCCCGGCTTTTTCGACGCCTGAGCGGGTGCGGACTTCGTACAGGGGCGGATAGTCGCGGTGCAACTCGATGTCGGACCAGTGAAATTCGTGTCCTCGGAAGGTTTCGTGCCGCAAGCCGAAGGGCGCGCCGGAGAGCATGGAGGCTTCCCGGTACCCAAGGGAACGGATGCGCCCGCCCATGCGCGCCGTGGCGTCGATGACCCCGCACATGGGCCAGATGCGGCGGTCGTCCCGCGTGCCCCCGGCCTCTTCGGAGGCTTCGAGCGTGGTGCAAAGATACATGTAGCCGCCGCATTCCGCATATATTTCTCCGCCCCGTGCGGCGAAGTCCCGGATGTTTTCCCGCATGGCGGCGTTTTCGGACAACTCGCGGGCAAAGACTTCGGGATAGCCCCCGCCGAGGTACAACGCCTCAATGCCGATCGGCAGGACCGTATCCGCGAGCGGGGAAAAGGGAACGGGTTCCCATCCCTGCGAACGTAAAAAGCGTTCGTTTTCCTCATAATAGAAGCAAAAGGCCTTGTCTTTGGCGATGCCCATGCGCCGGGGCGGGACGTTCTCCGAAAGCAACGGCGCGGGCGCTTCCGGGCGCTTCGACGTGGTCAGCGCGAGAAGGCGATCAATGTCGAGATGCTGTTCCGCCATCTCCGCTAGCGCGTCGAGCCATGCGGCGGTGGTCCCGGCCTCTTCCGAGGGGAGGAGCCCGAGCTGGCGTTCGGGCAGCCGCCATTCCTCACGCTGGGGCAGCGCGCCGAGCAGCGGCGGAAGGTTGGAGCGTTCCAATGTCTCGCGTAATATGTCCGCATGACGGGGGCTTCCCACATTATTGGCAATGGCTCCGACGAGGCGGACGCCCATGCGCACGGCATGAAGCTGGAACCCGGCAACGAGCGCGGCCACGGAACCCGCCATCCCCCTGCCGTTGAACACGAGTACGATCGGAAGGCCGAGGGCGCGGGCGCAATCGGCCGTGCCTCCCGCCGGAACGCCGGGATCACGGCTGTCGAAAAGCCCCATGACGCCCTCGCAGACGGCGGCGTCGGCGTCATGCGCACGGCTGTCCCACAGCGCCCGGACACCATCACGGCCCATCATCCACGTATCGAGATTGCAGGCGGGCCGCCCGGTGGCCTGAGCATGGAAGGTAGGATCGATGTAGTCCGGCCCGCATTTGAACCCCTGCACCCGCAGGCCGCGCCGGGCAAGGGCCCGCATGAGCGCGATGCTCGCCGTGGTCTTGCCCTCGCCCGAACGGGGCGCGGCGATGCAGAAGGCGTGGAATGTCGTATGTCGCATAGGCTGTTCCCGTTTCCCGATGCCTCGAAAAGGCTTTCCAACAGGTATTCAATACACGCAAAAGTCTTGGGAGAGAGGGGATGGGGTTTTGGGGAGGGGAAGCTCTTCTTCAGAAGGGGTCTTCTCCCTAACCCAATACCTGCTCCATATACTTCTCAACATACCCCCGCGCCTCGTACATGGCCCCGGCGTCCGTGATCGTACGCGGGCCGCCGATGATGACGAGGGTGGACATATCCACTTCGTCGGCGGGGAAATCGTCGAGCCTGCCGATCCATTTGGCCTCCTGAGGCCGTCCGGCATGTCGGACATAGGCGCACAATACGTCGCCTCCGCGTCGTTCCCTGAAAATGTCGAGCGCTTCCGTGAGCAGATGCCGCCGTTTGCGCCCGGCGGGATTGTAGAGCGTCACCGGCAGGGCCGACTGCGCCACGGCCCGGAGATTTTGCCGTACTTCGTCCGAAGGGACAAGCAGATCGGAAAGGCTCACCAGCGAAAAACCGTTCTGGAGCGGCGCCCCAAGCGAAGCCGCCGCGATGTTCGCCGCCGTGATGCCCGGCAGGACCCGGATCGGGATGTCCGCGAATTCCGGCTCCCGCGCCCGCAGCTCGAACAGCAGCCCCGCCATCGCCAGAATGCCGGGGTCGCCGGAGCAGACCATGCAGACTTTCTGCCCGGCTGCGGCGGCTTCGAGCGTAGCCCGGCACCGCGCCACCTCGCCCATCATACCGTTCTGGATGATTGGTTTTCCGATGATGCGATCACGAATGAAATCAACATAATTGCTGTATCCTGCCACTGTGTCGCAATGCCTGAGCGCGGCGTCCACCTCGGGCGTGATCTGCTCGGGAACGCCGGAGCCAAGCCCCACAACCACGACCTGTCCGCGAGTAGCCTTGGGTGCGGAGAGGTGCGGCAGGCGGGCCAGCGCCAGCGTGACGTCTCCAAAGGCGGCTTTCGGGGCGTACAGTGCGGGCTGGGGGATTGAGCCGTATCCGGCGGAAAGCAGGCACGCGGCCTCGCTCACCGAAGCGGTGCCGACCTTTTCACGGACTTTGGCCGAGGGCGTGGGCACGGGCACGGCGTCAAGCCGGGCGGCGGCGTGGAACTTGACGGGCACCTGCCACTTTTCGCCCAATTCGAGGATGGCGGGCTCATCGGCTTTCACGTCGCACGAGGCGATGGCGGCGATGTGTTCAGGCCGCAAACCGAGATCGGAGAGATGGCCTTCCGCGATGAGCCGCAGTTCCAAGGGCTCGACCCCACGACGGCAACCCACGCCGAGAACAAAGGATTTGCTCGTGATGTCAAGATGCTGTACCTCTTCGGGCACCGTGCCTTCGGCATCCCAGAGCACGGCATGGCGAGCGGTAATCGTTTCCGGGCTGTCTGTGTAAATAACTTGTTCCGTCCCGGCGAAATGGCGGTCGAACACCGTGCGGGGGCCGCAGAAAGCGACCGGTTCTCCTGAGAGCAGAGCGGCGTTGAGGCTGCGGATGGCGTCGGTATTGAGGATGCGCGCATGTTCTTGGGCGGCGGCCTCGTCAAAGGCCGGGAGGCCGTTTACGTCCGTAGCGGTGCTGATCACGGCCTGCCCGCCGGTGACGCGGGCTACGCGCCGGGCGAGACGGTTTGCGCCCCCGAGATGCCCCGACGTGAGGCCGACCACATGGCTGCCGCTTTCTGAACATGACAATACGGCGGGATCGCTGGTCTTATCTCTGAGCAGCGGAGCAATCTTGCGCACGGCTATGCCGGTCGCGCTGATGAAGATATGCGTGTCGAACTGCCTCCAGTTGGCGGACAGGGTCGCATCAAAGGTTTCCCCCGGCGTATGAACGACGTCCGGCGCGCCTGTGGGACGCGTGGAGTGGATTACCGCAGGCAGGCCGAGTCCGGCGGCGATTTCCTTGGCGCGGACAACCCCCTTGTCGGTAAAGGCATACAGGGCGCAGCGCCCGTCAAAGGCTTCGTTGGCAAGGTGGTTTCTGTAACCATGTGAAAAGTCAGCGCCATAAAGCCGTGATGCGCCGCCTTGGGCATCCAGCGCCCGGCCCACGAAAATGAGCGCCTGCCGTCCGAAACCCGCCTCTTCGACCTTGCGTGCGATGTCGGATACAGTGCCCCGGAGGATGCGTTCGTCAGGCCATGTCGCACGGTAAACGACTGCCGCCGGAGTATCCGGGGGCAGGCCGCCCTCACCCATGAGATCCGTCATCAGATCGTCAATCTTTCCTGTACTGAGGAAGAAGACCAGCGTCGCTCCGGTCCGTGCGAAGGCCGCCGCGTTTTCGCCCTTGGGCATGGGAGTGCGCCCGGGGGTGCGGGTGAGTACGACGCTTTGGCTCACGTCGGGGCAGGTGAGTTCGCAGCCGAGAGCCGCCGCCGCACCGAAGACGCTGCTCACGCCGGGGACGATGCGCGAGGCGATGCCTTTTTCGGCAAGAGCGCGGATCTGCTCATTGATCGCGCCGTACATGGCCGGATCTCCGGTGTGCAGGCGGACGACGCGCTTTCCGGCGAGGGCGGCTTCGCTCATGGCGGCGACTTGCTCCCCAAGGTTCATGGCGGCGCTGTCCCTGCACTCGCAGTCGGGCTTGCAGCGCTTGAGGTGCCCGGGATTGACCAGCGACCCGGCGTACACTACGAGGTCGGCCTGTTCCAGCGCACGCAGGCCGCGCAGGGTGATGAGATCTTCCGCGCCCGGTCCGGCGCCGACGAATTCGACGAGAGGAGTATTCATGACGTTATCTCTTTCTGAAACGTAAACAGGTAGATGGTATTCTGTTGCTTCAAATGGTGGCTCGTCCCGGCAATGGGTTGCTCGTGGGCGATGTTGAGGCTGCACAGGCCGGTCCTCCGCTCGGGAGACCATGCGGACAGGGCATGGAAACTTTCGAGCGTCACCGCGCTCGCCGCCATGATGCCGCCCGGCGCCAGCCTTTCCATGCACGCCTCCAGCAGTTCCGGCAAGCCCCGCCCGCCTCCGCCGATGAAGACGCGGTCGGGGGGAGGGAGGAGGGAAGGGGGGGGAGATGCCGGGGGAAGGGGAGAGGAAAGGAGGTTGTCTGCGGATGAGGCATGGATGAGCTCGAGAGCGTCGCCTATGTGGAGCGTATAATTGGAGACGCCCAGACGGGCGCGGTTACGCTCGATGATCGCGCCGCGTTCGGGTTTGCGCTCGATGCCGACGACGTTGAGGTTGGGCCGCAGTCCGGCGGCTTCGAGCCCCACGGAACCGCTTCCGGCCCCGATGTCCCACAGCGTGCCCCATGCCGGAAGCCGCAGCCGCGACAGGATCACCGCCCGCACATCGGAGGCGGTAATCAGGTTGTTCTCGCGTTCATAGTCTTCTTCCGGGAGCCCAAGGGTGAGTATCGGCGCGGGGATGCTGTGGGATATGGGGGAATCGCCGTGAATGCCGGAATCGGGACGCGTATCGTGAGCAATCCGGGCGACGGTATGAGGGACACAGTGCCAAAGGTTCGGGAGCAGAAGCAGGATGGACGTGGGGCCGCATTCCGTGCGGGCCAGATCCGCCAGCGGGCCTGAAAAGAGGCGTTCTTCTGCGGAGCCGAGCCGTTCGGCGATGACGGCGGCGCGCCCGGCGGACGCGGGATGGAGCTTGAGCACGGCCTGCGCTATGGCGTGGGCGGGATAGCGGCTTCCGGCATAGGCGACGGAAAGCGGGGCTTCGGCAATGGCACGGGCGGGCAAGGCTTCGCCGGAGTGCGCGCTGAACAGGCGGGCGTCCTGCCACGGCAGGCCGAGCCGGTGAAACAGCGCCTGAAAAGCGGTAATGCCGGGATGATACACAATAGTGTCATCGGGGTGGGCTATGCCGGAAAGCGTACCGCCGAACCCGTGGTACAGCGCATCTCCCGAGGCCAATACCACGATATGCCGCCCGGCCCGGCACAGGGTGAGGGCGTCCGCCGCATCCTCACGGGCTTTCGCGCCGATGATCCGGGTCAAGCGGGCTTCTACAGGGCACGCGGCCAGCAGCGCCCGAGAACCATACACCACGTCTGCCCGTCCGATCAGCCCCAGCGTTTCGGCGTCCTCCGGAAAGCCGATGCCGCACGACACGACGTCAATGCGCCCAGCTTCCGCATCCATTCCGTTGCCGTCCATAGCCTTCAATCCTTTTTGCCGTCCAGAAAATACGTCAGGCCGATCGTTCCGCTGTCTTCAGGGACTCCCCTGTGCTCCCCGCTCCTTGCCGTGGGAGCTTCTGGGGAAGAGGCGGAGGCATGGGAGGGGTCGCTTTGTCCCGAAAAAAATTTTCCGTTTTTCTCCGGTTCCTTTTGCTCACCCCGTTTTTCCTCAAATAAGAATTGTCCTTCAAAATCGAAGACGAGCAGCCGCAGCGAGATGTCTTCCCCGCAACGGCGGGCAAACTGCCCGAGGGCGGTGCGGGCGAGGCGTCGTAGGATACCGGGCCGATCCGCTTCGGGGATGGACAGAAGCGCTTCCCGCACGGAAACGCTGTGCGCCAGTGCATCGTGCAGGGCTTCTTCCCCGGGCAGGTGCTTCCGTACCTCGGCACGCAACAGATCCATATCCTGACTGACTTTGTGGGCATGGGTGTTCTCAAATCCAGCCGCGTACTTGCACAATTTCCCCGCCATGCAGGCCACGACGATTTCGCGCATCCCGTATTCACAGGCCGCGGCGAGGCTCTCCGCGATAAAGTCCCCGATGCAGGCGAACGCCGTTTCGGGCAGAGAGGGAAGCCGCCGTTCCGCGCCGGACTTCGTGCGTCCGCCGGTGCAGAACACCATTGTCGTCCCGTGGGCGATATGGTGCGATTTCACGCAAATCCGCACGGTTTCGATATAGGCTTCGTGGCTGTAGGGCCGCACGAGCCCGGTCGTCCCAAGGATCGAGATCCCGCCGACAACGCCGAGAAGCGGGTTGAGGGTATGTTTTGCCAGCTCCTCCCCGTTCTCCACACCGATTTCCAGCAGCCAGCATCCGGCGTCGAGCCCGGCGCGGTGCAGGTTCTCCGCGATCATCCGGCGCGGGCCGGTGTTGATGGCCCACTTATCCTGTTCGCAGTCCAGTCCGGGGCGGGTACACAGGCCTACGCCCGCCGCGCCGCGCAGGATGACAGTACCGCCTCCCACGCTCAACGTATAATCTTCTTTCCGTGCGTCCGAAGCCGAGCAGCTCCGCATGTTCCCGAACAGGATTGCGCCGTGCGTGCAGTCCGGGTCGTCGCCGCCGTCCTTGCGGATGGCAGCCATATGGCCCTCGTCCTGCTCAAGCAGCGGAAGGATGCGCTCCCTGCCATCAAGGAACAGCATCGGGATTGCGGGCAGGGACGTTTCCGGCCGCGTCAGCCGCAGCCACGCCGCCGTCGCCACCGCCGCCGCGCACGCGCCCGTGGAGTAGCCCCAGCGCAAGGTTTTCTGTTCGGTCTGTTTCATAGCGCGTTGGATCAGGTTGGGTTATGCGAACTGGGGGAGGGGAGGGAAAACCTTTCTGGAGAAAGGTTTTCCCTCCCCTCCCCCAGACCCCCTCCTCTCCTTTTCCAAAGACTTTCGCGTTTATCGAATCCCTGTTCTGCGGTTTTACGGGATGTTGCGAGTGTCCGTTGTATCATCTTTCTGAAAAGGCAATGTGAAGACTGTTTATTTAATTATGATTAAATTATTGACTTATATTTTTGATGTTTTGTTTCCTGCAGGAACGAACGCCTCTCGCATAGACTCCCCTCCCCCAATTCCATATCCCTACGCGCTCTCCATAACGGCGTGAAGCGTGGTGACGGCGAGGGCGCTGCCGCCGCGCCGTCCTTCAAGGACGATCTGGGGAACGTCGCACTGGGCAAGAAGTTCTTTTGACTCCACCACGTTGACAAATCCGACAGGCATCCCGACGACAAGGGCGGGCCGCACGCCTTCCTCAAGCGCGTACCGGGCAATGCGGGCCAGCGCCAGCGGAGCGTTGCCGATGAGCACGATGGCCCCGTCAAGCATGGGCCGAGCCTTCTCCGCGCTGCACAGGGCACGGGTGTGGCCTTCGAGCTTGGCGCGATCGATGACGTCCTGATCGCTGATATGGCAGTGCAGGCTTTCGGGACCGTAACCGGGGTTCAGCCTCTTCAACCGCTCGATGGAAAGCCCAGCGCGGATCATCTTGGAATCGCAGAATATCGGCGCTCCAGCCCGCAACGCCCGCAGACCAGAGCCGATGGCGTCATGCCGGAAAACCAGCGTGTCCGCGATGGACATGTCCGCCGTGGTATGGATCAGGCGGCGCGCCACACGCCATTCCGGCGCGGGCATCCACTTGTGGAGATCGCACTCCGACTCGATGACACGGAAGCTCTCCCGTTCGATTTCCATACCACTCAAATTCCAACGTATGTTCATGCCGCCTCCGGCAATAAGAGTTTTGCTTTTTCGTATGCCGCTGGTTCAATAATCCCGTTTCATTGTTGCTCCACCATTGGGGCTTTTCCGTGTCCCTCGCTCAACGTCTTTTGCGGGAACGAACTCCTTCCGCGTCGCCTCCCCACCAGTCGAAAGTCTTTGGAGAGGAAGGGGGAGGTTTGGAGGGGGAAGGGGAAACTTTCTTTAGAAA
>OGZT01001092.1_pt1 | contig 19776 bp, 20 predicted proteins | sample 1576891 | NCBI WGS metagenome assembly OGZT01 (sample SAMEA3541521, study PRJEB24748) | human gut metagenome | biome: human gut; feature: human-associated habitat; material: faeces | place: China | collected 2012 | reverse complement strand
GGTCACTCTGACCGCGGAAGGGGAGCGCCTGTTAATCGCCTCAGAAGATATCCTTGACCGGATCGACAGAGCAGCGGCCCAAATCAGGGACCGCAAAACATTTCGGATCGGAGCGGCTCATACGCTGTCGATATCCAGACTGCCGCTGTGGCTGACCGCATTTCAGGAACAGCTTCCGGAAATGAATCTCTCTGTGGTCACGGACAGTCAGGATCATCTGGCCCAATATCTGGCCGAAGGAAAGGCTGACTGTGCCTTTCTGGAGGCGCAGTACGTGACAGAGGAGATGGAGACACTGGCATCCTTTCAGGAAACACTCTGTATCATCGCCCCATTCGGCTGCGCGGAACGGGAGATGATTCAGATGCCGGCCATAGTAAATAAAATAGCTGCGTGCCCTTACCGCGCCCGTCTGCTTGCATGGTTTCAATCCCATGGTGTGCCTGCTCCACGGATCATCGAGATGGACACGGTCGAGGCCATACTCCGCTCCGTCGAGCTGGGAATGGGGATTTCCCTTCTTCCCGCCAGCGTCCTGTCAGAACGGCAAAATATTGCGGTATCAGGTGAACTAAAAATGGATCCTGTCCGGATTTTTCTGTCCGTCTGCAAAGGCAGTTCCGGCAGGGCCTCCGAAATTCTCCGGGAAATTATCATAAATGGGGCGAAATCATAAAATAAAAAATATTTTCTAATAAATAATCACGACATACAGATGTCCTGTTTATTTGCTATAATAGAGAAAAAGCAGCGAAAAGAAGGCTTGAAGGAGAAGGGTATGACAGAATCAAAGAAAAAGGCAGTATTAAAGAGCAGGATCGAGCAGGTATGGGAGGTTGTGACAGATCTAAGCGACTGCAGCTGGCGCAGTGATCTTCAGAGAATCGATGTACTGGAGCCTGGGAAAACGTTTGTGGAATACACGAAGGAGGGCTTTCCGACCACGTTTGTGATCACCCGGTTCGAGCCGCCGTACCGGTATGAATTTACCATGGACAACGCCAATATGACAGGTACGTGGACCGGTCTGTTCCGCCAGACGGACGAAGGCTGTGAAGCGGATTTTACAGAGCGGGTGGACGTGAAGAAGTGGATTATGAAGCCGTTTGTACCAGGTTACCTAAAGAAGCAGCAGGAGCAGTATTTTAATGATCTGAAGGCGGCGCTGGGCGAGTGAGCGCAATTGGGAAGATTGACCTATCATGAGTAACAGGAGGCATTTATGAAAATTGATCGACTAATCGGAATCCTGTCCATCCTTTTGCAGCAGGAAAAGGTGACGGCGCCATACCTTGCCGGGAAATTTGAAGTATCACGGCGAACGATCAACCGGGATATCGAAGACATCTGCAAAGCAGGCATTCCGCTCGTAACCACACAGGGGCCCAATGGAGGGATTTCCATCATGGAGGGGTACCGGATCGACCGGACTGTACTGACTTCATCGGAGATGCAGTCGATTTTAACCGGACTTCGCAGCCTGGACAGCGTATCCGGTACCAACAAATACCAGCAGCTTATGGACAAGCTGGCCATGGGGAATTCTTCGATTCTGACCTCAAACAGTCATATCCTGATTGATTTATCGTCCTGGTACAAATCCTGTCTTGCGCCGAAGATCGAACTGATTCAGGCGGCGATCGGCGCAAGAGAATACATCACCTTTGCGTACTTTGGTCCTTCCGGCGAGAGCAGAAGGAAGCTGGAGCCGTATCTTCTGGTCTTTCAGTGGTCCTCCTGGTATGTGTGGGGATACTGTACCGATCGTGAGGATTATCGGCTGTTCAAGTTAAACCGGATGCTGGAGCTGAAGGCGCTGGATGAGCGCTTTGAGGAGCGGAAGGTTCCTGCGTATGATATGTCACCGGACAAGGCATTTCCGCCGCGGATTTCCGTCACAGCGGTCTGCGAGGCAGATATGAAGTGGCGGCTGATTGAGGAGAGCGGGCTGGAGAGCTTTCAGGAGAGGGAAGACGGAAAACTGGTATTCAGCTCCTGCTTTTCCGATTCCGGAAGCGTATTTAGCTGGCTGCTCAGCATGGGAGACCGTGTGGAACTGGTGGAACCGGAAGAACTCCGGGTGAAATTTGCCGCCATGGCAGAGAAAATTTGTCGTATTTACCGTTAATGATGACATACAGTTGTCGTGATTAAAGTGTTATCCTGTAAGCGTACATGAGAAAACCACAGAAGTGGTGGAAAAGAGGACAACCGGATGAATTACGAAATCGTGACACTGCCTGAGAAGAAGGCGGCAGGAATAACAGCAAGGACGAATAACCATGCGCCTGATATGGGAAGCGTCATAGGCGGGCTGTGGGAAAGTTTTTATGCGAAAGGGGTTTACGACAGTATCCCCGCAGACAGAAGAGGCTGCGTCCTCGGAATTTATTCAGACTACGAGAGCGATGAGAACGGCGATTATGATATGACGGCAGCCTGTGAGGTGGCGGATGATGCCGGGCTTCCGGAGAACTTAAGGATCCGCACGATCCCGGCAGGCAGATATGCGAAGTTTGTAGTCAGGGGAGATGTGCAGCAGGCCCTGGTTCAGTTCTGGATGGAACTGTGGAGTATGAACTTGAATCGTACGTTTCAGGCTGATTTTGAAGAGTATCACGGGATGTCCGGCGAAGAGGCGGAGATCCATGTCTATATAGGATTGAAAGAGGATTGAACAACAGGAGAGGGAATGATGAGTATGGAATTCAAACGGGTTACTTTGGAGAATATCGAAGAAGAGCACATCTGCTGTGCCATATCGGATAAAAAGGGAGAGACCTGCGTGGCCTCCAAGAAGGCGTGGCTGAAGGAACGGCTGAAAGAGGGACTTGTGTTCGAAAAACTGGATGTGCGCGGAAAGGTATTTATCGAGTACCTGCCGGCGGAGTACGCCTGGGTGCCTGTCGATGCAGATGGATACTACTATATCGATTGTCTGTGGGTTTCCGGCCAGTATAAAGGACAGGGCTATAGCAGCCAGCTGCTGGAGCACTGTATCGCTGAGGCCAGGGCGAACGGGAAGAAGGGGCTTGTTATACTTTCCTCTAAGAAGAAGATGCCGTTTCTGTCGGATGGCTCCTACTTAAAGCATAAAGGATTTGTGACAGCCGATACTGCCGCGCCGTACTTTGAGCTTATGGCACTCCCATTTGAAGACGGGACACCCCTGCCGCGCTTTTTAGAGTGTGCAAAGACCGGTGAGACCGATGAAAAGGGATGGGTTCTGTACTACACAGCGCAATGTCCCCACACGTCGAAATACGTTCCGATTCTGGCGGAATACGCCAGGACTCAGGGCATTGAGATCAAGACAGTAAAGCTGGAATCCCGGGAAGCTGCAAGGCGCGCGCCAAGCCCATTTACAACATACTCCTTATTCTATGACGGGAAATTTGTGACGAACGAGATTTTATCAGAGAAAAGCTTCGAGAAATACAGGAAGAAAGTGTAACGTGCTGCGCAAAACGCAGATCAATTCACACTTTCCCTGGTCTGAGAAAAGAAAAAGGAGACCGATGATATGTCTGATATTGCAGCAGATTACGAGCTTCAGGCAGACAGGCTGCGCAGATTGCTAAAGGCGAAAAAGACCTTTGAACCGGCTATGGAATTGGCACTTGACCTTCATGCGGTCACACATACGGGGGTGGTTTCGGGAAGCAGCAGCCCCACGTTTTGCGATCATGTGCTGGAGGGCCTGGCAGATGAGGATTACAGTGTGATGCCGACTGAGAAAGATGAAACCATAGCCTGGCATTTATGGCATATAGCCCGAATCGAAGATCTGGTCAGCAATCTTCTGATTGCCAGACAGTCTCAGATTTTCGATGATGATTGGATGGATCGTATGAATGTGACTGTCAAAGACACCGGTAATGTTATGAGCGACAGCGAAATAATCAGTTTCAGCCGGCACGTCAAGAAACAGGAGCTGATCAATTACCGCAATGCGGTAGGCTGTCAGACCTGTGCCGTGATCAAATCACTTACCCCGAGCGACTTAAAACGGAAACCCGAGTCCGAATATTTGGACCGGCTGGTCAGCGAGGGTGGTTTACTGGACCGGAAGGGGTCTGTCTGGCTGAAGGATTTTTGGGGGAGATATACGGTGACAGGACTTTTGCTGCTGCCTTTGACACGCCATCATATGATGCACCTGCCGGACAGCGCTGCGATCAAAGAATTTATAAAAAGCGGTGCCGTACCTTTTCTGAAAGGATAATTTTCTCCATAAAAAAGCAAAAAAAATGTGGACTCCGGCGATCCTAAACGGAAATCGCTTTTTCCACATCTATATCATACCACAAAAATCTCTTTTTTTCAAGACTTGTAATGAAAGTCTGAAAGGCGTAGAATCAGTACTTACCAAATACGGGGAGGAAAAGAGATGCAGGAGAATTGGTATGAACTGATGGAAACAGTACAACGGAAGCAGGAACTGGAAAGAGTGCTGGCTTGCAACGAGAAGACAAAGTCCTTCGGACTCACACTCACTGAGGAAGATGCTGGGAGACTGATGGCAGGCCGGCGTGATTCCCTGAGGACGCAGATGCGGGTCGAATTCGGAAAGGGGGTATTGCCGGAGATCATAGAGACTTTCTGTGATTCTCCCTATTTGCAGCAGGAAAACTATGCTGATGTGATTGCGGAGCTGCAGGAAATCTTCTATCTCTATAAGAACGAATCAGAAGACAACTTAACGGATGAGGAACTGCTGACATTTATGAAAGAACAGTTTGACGGTGTCTGTTACGGTTCCGTCGCCTATCTGGAGGAAACGTGCCTGGAACGTTTTGCGAGGGCGATTCGCGCCGGATACCGGGATTACGTGGAGGACGGTGGAAAGGGAGAGTACGAGAAATTCTCACAGGAAGCACGTTGGGACAGGGATCTCTTTTTGGAGACACTCTTTGACCTGCTCAGTTAGGAGGCGGACATGGATTATACGATGGAAGAACTGCTGCCTGTTGTCGGAAAACTTACGGAAAAGTATACCAGTCTTTCCAGCACCTCCGTCACCTATGAGACGGCACAGCAGCTGATGGGAGCGGTGTTTTACTGCCTGCGTGAAGCAGAATATGAAGCGGTGAAGACAGGAAAAAACAGCGTAGCCACCGCCTCAGACACGGATTTATGGAGGTTTTACCAGCAGGGGTATGAGGTGGTTCTGGAGAAGACCGCCAGGGCCAAGAAGGTCTACGATCAGATCATTGCGAATTTTCGTTCCTTCGGTAACTGCTGTTATGAGGATACGGTCATCAAAGGGATGCCGGAATTCTTTGTCCATTACGATGCCAGATTCCGGCCCCAGGATCATCTGCTCACTCTGGATTACCCGATTTTACGGCCTGTAGGGAAGCGAAAGGGAATAGACGCCATCTACTTTTATTTATCCTGTGTTCTCCTGGAACAGAGATTCTTAAGCAAGTTTCCGGAAGCGTACGGGAAGGCGGTCCTGGAACACTACCATGGGGATTACGAGGATCTAATTCTGAATGTGGCTTCTGTCATTATGCGGAATCTGGTGATTCATATGATGATGGGGAAAAAGCTGTCCGGGGATACGGTGACGGCAGACGATACGGAGCGGTTTTGCAGCCATGTGAAGAACTGTGAACCACAGAAACTCGAGGAAGCCATAGGTCAGCTGATGGAGCAGCTGGCAGGCGGCCCGGAGGGGGACAGAGCCCTGTTTTCCTATCTGTCCTGCGACAGGAAGGATTTTGCAGCAGAACTTAGGAACGCAGCGGAGTATGGATGCATGGACCGTATGATTGTTTATTAGAATTACGCAGAGAACCCATTTTAAGCATAGTTATGGCACTATAATAACATTATAATAACACAGGAGTCTGCAGTTCAGGAAAAGGAGGCGGTTTATATTGAAGATGCCTGAAGCAATCGGCAGTCAGCTGTTTGCACCATGCGGAATGAACTGTATGGTGTGTTTTACACACTGCAGTACTAAGAAGGCCTGCGGAGGCTGCCTGGGAACCGAAGAGAGCAAGCCCGGACACTGCCGGACCTGTCTGCGAAAGAACTGTGCAGCTGAAAGAGAGCTATCCTACTGCTATGAATGCAGCGATTTTCCATGCAGAAGGATCCGGGATCTGGACAGAAGCTATCGCAAACGCTATGGCGTCAGCCTCATAGAACAGTCCCTGTTTGTGAAGGAAAACGGCATAGAATTATTTCTGGAAAATGAGCGGAAACGCTATACCTGTGCGGCCTGCGGAGGTGTAATCTCTCTCCACGACCATCGATGCAGTGAATGCGGGCGGGTAACTTCTGGATAATTATTTATGATGAAGAAAGCGGTTTAAAAGAATAACAAAATATACATAATGCACAAAAAAATAAAGATTTATTGATAAAAAGGCGAATAGACTAAAAAACTTTTAGCGTATATAATAAATTTTGTGATTAAATATTGGTGCTATTCATTATGTATATCCTGAGAATTGGCTCAGAGTCTCTACCAACTACCGTAAAGAGTTGACTACATAGTTTATGTAGTTGACTCTTTTTTTGGTAATTTCATGTTTGTTGGTGGAAGGGAGCGACAATCGTAAACCTTTAAAATATAGACTACAGGATAGCAAAGCAGGCAGTCTTAACAGGCAGTTTATTTAAAGGAAGATGGAGGACATATTATTGGAACGAAAAACAGGATTCGCAGACAGGTTTTTTGGGATATCCCAGAGTCATTCAAGCGTTAAAACGGAAGTACTTGCAGGAATCACAACATTTATCACAATAGCCTATATCCTTATTCTGAACCCACAGATTTTATCCGACCCATACTTGATTATGGGAGATGCAGCGATGGCGCAGAAGATTGCCAACGGCGTCTTTATCGGTACCTGTATCGGAGCGTTTATTGGTACGATCCTTTGTGCATTGTATGCAAGGGTTCCGTTTGCTCAGGCGCCGGGCATGGGATTAAATGCATTTTTTGCATACACCGTGGTGCTGGGAATGGGATATACGTATGGACAGGCGCTGGTTATCGTATTTATATCCGGTATTTTTTTCATCGTTATTACCGCAATCGGTCTGCGAGAGGCGATAATCAGATCAATTCCCGACGCGGTTAAAACAGCGATTACCCCTGGTATCGGTCTGTTTATTACGATTATCGGACTGAAGAATGCAGGAATCGTCATTTCCAATCCGGCCACACTCGTAAGCCTGGTTGACTTTTCCAAATGGAGAAGCGGCGCGGATATGGTTTTGATCAATGGCGCGCTGGTGGCACTGGTTGGTCTGGTCATCATGGGAATTCTGCATGCGAGAAAGGTAAAAGGTTCCATTCTTCTGGGAATTATAGCGGCAACCCTGATTGGAATCCCGCTTGGTATTACGCATCTTTCAAATTTAGATATGAATCTTGGAGTGAAATTCCAGGATTTCGCGGAAGTATCATTTTTAAAGATGGATTTTGCCGGCCTGTTTGCCGGAACAAACTTTGTGGAAACTCTGTTTACGGTAACGATGCTGGTCATCAGCTTCTCCCTGGTCAACATGTTTGACTCCATTGGGACACTTCTCGGAGCGGCTAAACAGTCGGGGATGATTGATGAAAACGGCGAAGTAATCCGGATGAAGCAGGCCTTAATGTCAGATGCGGTCTCGACATTGGCAGGCGCAATGGTAGGAACCTCCACCGTTACCACTGTGGTGGAATCCAGCGCTGGTATCGCGGAGGGCGGAAGAACGGGTATGACGAGTCTTGTAACCGCTCTGATGTTCCTGGGAGCCATTCTCTTTGCACCGATTGTCAGCATTGTTCCGGCGGCGGCCACTGCCCCGGCACTGATTTTCGTGGGGATTCTGATGCTCGGTAACATCAGAGATGTGGATTTCAGCGACATGAGCAATGCACTGCCGGCCTTCTGTACAATCGTATTTATGCCATTTACATATTCGATCGCCAATGGTGTCGCATTTGGACTGATTACCTACTGTCTGATGAATCTCATGACAGGCAGAAGGCGGGAAGTGAAGGCTTTGACGCTGATGATTTCGTTTGTGTTTGTTGTAAGATATGCGTTTATGACCTTGGGATAGAGTGGGAGACCGGTTTAAAAGAGCTCTTGAAAAGATATGATAAAGTGTGGTAAAATCGAAACACAAAGATAAAAACACAGCCCGGTAGGTAGTCCGGGCGCAGCGGACAATATTCGTGAAACCGCTGTCAGTAACCTTCCTCCTTAGGTCGTCCGTTCTTTGTCTATTTTGAATCATATAAGGAGGATATCATTATGGACAAAGTATCGCTGACCTTTCGGGTATTTTTTGAGGACCCGTTCTGGATCGGAGTCGTGGAACGGATTTCGGACGGAACGATGGAAGTATGCAAGATCACCTTCGGTATAGAGCCGAAGGATTACGAGGTATATGACTGGCTCCTTAAGAATTATTATCGGCTGCGATTCAGTCCGGCCGTGAAAGCTGAGGCAAAAAAAGAACATACCAACCCGAAGCGCAGGCAGCGGGAGGCCAGGATGCAGACGGCGGTCTCCGGCATCGGAACGAAGTCGCAGCAGGCCTTAAGCCTGCAGCATGAGCAGCTGAAGGAGGAACGGAAGATCCGGACCCGCGAGCAGAAAGAAGCGGAAAAGGAAGCCAGATTCGAATTAAAACAGCAGAAACGGAAGGAGAAGCACAGGGGCAGATGATTCTGCCTCCTGTGTTTTTTTATATTTCATGATAACAGGCAATACCGCTATGGAAACACCCAGGTCCTCCGTATAATCGAATCCCCTGTTTGAAGACTTTTCGTTACTCGTTTCATATTATGTTTCATATTATATTGTAAAGATCAAAATCGGGTAAAAGAATATGAAAGAAACAGGCTATCGGCGGGACGCGGCACTGGAATATGCAAAGAAATGGGCCATGGGCAGAAATCCACGGTATTTGGACTTTGAGCATTTTGGAGGAGACTGCACGAATTTCGCCTCACAGTGCATTTACGCGGGGAGCGGGGTCATGAACTATACGCCGGTGATGGGCTGGTATTATAACAGCAGCACTGACAGGACGCCGAGCTGGACGGGAGTGCAGTATCTTTACAATTTTCTCGTAAATAACAAATCGGTTGGTCCGTACGCGGCAGAAACCGGTCAGGACGGTGTACAGCCGGGAGATCTTGTACAGCTGGGCAATGCCAACGGTTTTTATCACAGTCCGGTAATCGTCGCAGTCACGGACGGCCGCATTTACGTGGCGGCGCACAGCTTTGACGCTTATATGCGCCCTCTTGATTCCTATTTATACGTGAAATCCCGCTTTCTGCACATACAGGGAGTACGCAGTTGGTAGATACCGAAAGCAGAAAACAGGCAAAAGCTATTGACTATTGGGTTACCAGATAGTTTATGATAGGAAAAGGCAAAGCCAAAACAAAGAAAGAAGGGGAATCATGTATATCCATGTTGAGCCGGTAAATGACAAGAACCGTGAGGCGGTACTGGCTCTCAAAATTCACGAAACACAGAAGGGATTTGTGGAAAGTCCCGAACAATGCTTAAAGGAGGCAGCGGAAGAGAAATGCTGGCGTCCGGTAGGCATCTATGACGGAGAACAGCTGGTAGGCTTCTCCATGTACGGTTATTTCTGGCAGTATCTGCCATTTGGCCGTGTCTGGCTGGACCGGCTGCTGATCGACCGGGATTATCAGGGCCATGGCTATGGCCACATCGTACTCCCGATGATGATCGAGAAGCTGAGAAGCGAATACCACAGAAAGAAGATTTACTTAAGCGTAGTCGAAGAAAATCAGGGTGCAATCCACCTCTATGAGAAATTCGGATTCCAATTTAACGGAGAGACCGATGTCCATGGAGAGAAAGTTATGGTGCTGAACGAAACCTGAATTAGTTGACAAAATTGTAAAAATATGATATATTATCTTTCAATAAAAGGGAGTAGCGAACCATCATCCGATGGATTTTAAATCGTCTTCTTGGTGTTTTTATAAGCACCCGTATAAAATGAAATGTGCAAGACTTTTATTGTGGCAGGAACTACCACGGTAAGAGTCTTTTTCTTTTCTTCATAAAGGAAGTTCCAGCCACGCACGAAAACTTTTAGTTGTCGTCAGACAGGAAGGAGAATCAGTATGGAAGAAGAGAGAAGAAAACAGGAAGTAGAAGAGGCGATCGCCGCCGCAAACCGTGTGCTCATGAATCTGAGACAGGCCGAAACCGCGCTATCAAGTGCAGGCAGCTGGGGAATCTGGGATATGCTGGGAGGCGGAATGTTTACTACCTGGATCAAGCACTCCAGGATCGATGATGCTAGAACGTCTCTGGAGGAAGCCAGACGCAGCTTAAGAAGCCTGCGCAGGGAACTGATGGATATTGATATACCGGCAGATTTCAAAATCGATATTGGGGAATTCCTTAATTTTGCCGACTATTTCTTTGATGGATTGATCATAGACTGGATGGTCCAGGCAAAAATCAGGGAGGCTTCGGACAACGTGAGTGAGGCCATACGCCGTGTGGAGACGCTGCGGACCAGACTTCACGAAATGCTGTGAACAGAGGCAATTCCCTAAACAGGCAATACATTTACAGGAGAGGAGGGCTGAGCCGGTTCACGGCCTGGCCCTCGCCGGATGCAGGAAACAATCTGATGAGGTCTTTCACGAAAATACTGTTTATGGTATACTAATACTGCATTGCGCTGCGCAGTACTGGGAGCACTTGATGTTGACTTGATATTGACTTGATATTGAAATGGAGGAATCAGTTTGAAAGAACGCGAGATAAAATACGATTTTCTAAGGGCGGTGGCGGTGCTGGCGATTATTATGGTCCACGCCATACCGGCTGTCTCTGTCAATGATAAACAGTGGTGGTTTGCAGCAGTCATGCAGCCGCTTCTGCTCAGCTTTGTCGGAATATATTTTATGCTCAGCGGTCTGTTCCTTCTGGATTCGGCGACCGGAGATATCACACAATTTTATAAGAAACGGGTAAAAGTCATCGTTATCCCGTTTTTATTTTTCTCGGTTCTTTATTATCTGTTCTATGTCAGCCGCAGCCAGGAGGTCTTATCCTGGTGGGAGTATCCGGTGGAATTCCTGCGGGATTTTTTCAGTGGTACAGTGCCTATGGCGGACCATATGTGGTTTATGTATGTGATCATAGCGCTCTACCTCTGTACGCCGTTTCTGGCCCGTATGATGAAGGCGATGAATGATAAGGAACTGAAATATTTTATTCTGCTCATCCTTGGAGTACAGACACTGACCAACTATGCCGGCGGATTTGGCATCGGACTGGATCAGATTCTCGATTATATGGTGTTTAAAGGCTGGCTGAACTACTATGTCCTGGGATATGCGCTGAAGAGGCTGTTCAAACGGGAGGAATTTAAGTGGTTTGCCCTTGCTGGAATCGTGGGGCTGGCTCTGACACTGCTGCAAAAAAGGTTTACGCCTGGCTTTGTACCGGGAATTCACGATCTGGCGCCTACCATGATCGCCATGTCGGCGGCAGTGTTCTTACTGTTTGAGTGCTATGGCAATTTAAAATGCAAGGCTGCCAGAACAGCCGCTGTCTGGATGAGCCGCCACAGCTATTCGGCCTATCTGGCTCACTATCTGATTTTAAAGGCCGCAGCCGAATTGCTGGTGGATCAAACCGTGGTGAGACATTTTTACGTTCCGCGCATTGTCTGTGCGACGCTGCTGACTGCGATTCTGTCCTTTGCGGCCGCATGGATCTTAGACAGTACGGTGATTCGATGGCTGCAAAATTTAATTAAGACGGATCGTGGCAGATGATGCAAGGGAAATGGACCAACGAAAATGAATCAATAGAGATGAATCAATATAAAGGGGAGATGTACGAGATGTCAGGAAAGAACTGTGAAAGCTGTATGTATTATACATACGACGAGGACTACGAATGTTACGTATGTGATATGGATTTGGACGAAGATGAGATGATCCGCTTTTTAAGGGGCGACAGCGGCGGCTGTTCTCATTATCAGTTTGCCGATGAATATAAAATCGTCCGAAAGCAGATGTAAGACATAAAAAAGCCCCATAAAAGGGAGGAGCCGGTATCCTTCTGTAAGAATACCGGCGATTATGAAAAAAATTTTATCTGATGTAAGGCATAAGCATCTTTCTCTTATGTTATAAGTATATCCGGTAAATATGAAGATAGTTTGACCGGGATGTAAAAAGATTATGACCAGAATATGAACAGAACGCGCTTCATATTAATTCGATCTTAAGGGACAGGCAGTTCGATCAGAAAGCTGCGCTGCCGTCATATGTAACGCTCTTCAAATTCTGAAATGGGAATCGGTCTGGAAAAAATATACCCCTGCACCATGTCGCATTTGATCATACGGAGGTATTCGACCATCTCATCTGTCTCAATTCCCTCTGCCACTGTGTGTACCTTCAACTTTTTAGACAGCTCGATGAGGCATGCAATCACATCTTTTGCCTTTTCACCAGCCATATTGACAAAGAAGGAACGGTCCAGCTTGATCGTATCCACATCAAATTCCTTGAGCAGTCCCAGCGAGGAGAATCCCGATCCAAAATCGTCCAGGGAACATAAAAATCCAAGCTGATGCATCTGGCGGATCATTTCCTTTACTACATTAATCTGGCGGTTGTCAAAGAAGATGGATTCCGTCAGCTCAAACTCGATCATTCCCGGCGGTATTTCGTATTCTTTTGCAATATCTGCAAATTTCTTCAAAAAATTATGTTCCAGGAAATGCTGTCGCGATAAATTAACGGAAACAGGGATCGGATTTTTTCCGCTTGCGATCCAGGCGTGCAGCGTTTGGCAGACCTGTGTAAAGATATAGAAATCCAGGCTGCATATTTTTCCGTTCATCTCGAACAGAGGTATGAAATTCGAGGGATAGATCACACCCTTTTCCGGATGAATCCAGCGCACCAGCGCCTCGGCGCCTTCCGCCCGATTAGTCTCCAGCCGGATCTTCGGCTGTAAATACACTTTAAAATCATGATTTTTAATGGAACTGTCAAATAAATCATTTAGCTCCTGTTCCATCTTCATGCGCTCGGTCAGGCTGTTGTCGTAAAAGGCGCATTTTTCCCTGTGTTCGGCAGTCTGGCTCTGGCATGCCAGTCTGGCGCGGTCCTGCAGAAGCGTGATCTCCAGACTGGGGTCATCCACCACACAGGCTCCCTGCCGAAACGTCATGTGGCAGGCGGGCAGATCCGTGCTGCGAAAGGCGTTGATTTCCCGGATCATCTCATCCAGACGGTTCTGAAGTCTCTCCGGTTCGTGTTCTTTCAGACACAGGAAGAAGTGATCCGATTCCACACGGGCGGCAAATTCATCGTCCGCAGGCCGGAGCTGGCGTTCCAGGACCTGGTATAAGTAGGCCAGAATCCGGTTTCCGGTCGGTATACCCAGGCGTTCGTTGATGAGCTTAAAGCCATTGACATTTACCAGCAGGATGGAATACGTATCGGGAGCCATAGTTTTGGCCAGTTCCGTGTATTTCAGTTGAAATGCCGCATTGTTGGGACCTCCGGTAAGCGGGTCCACAAAAGCCAGACGTTCCAGCTGTTTCCTGTGAATGTGGTAGAAACGGTATACCGAAAACAGGAACAGGGAGAAGAGCAGTATGGTCAGTCCAATGATGACAAATGACTGCAAAATATAGCGCTCCGCGCCGCTGGACAGAAAATTCGCAGGTATGAGCGTCAGCAGAAACCAGTCATTCACACCGAGTGAATTGTAGGACAGGATCAGATTTTCCTTCGTAACCGCCGTAAATTTCAAGATCCCGTTTTGGTTGCTTTTCATGTTTTCCTGCATTCGGTGAATTTCATCTATGACCTTCTTATCCTTATTCTCCCTGAAAATATCATCCAGCCGCAGAAATGGCTTTAAGTCTGTGGGTGAAATTACCACCTGTCCAGTGCTGTTGATGATGCAGCTGAGCATCTCGCCGTCAAAGTTCTTAGTGGAAATCATGGCCTGCATATTCTCCTTGCTTCTCACACCGATGAGAACTTCGTCGATCTGGCCTTTCCTGGATATTGGGACCGAGTAAAAAATACTTTGTCCCCCTATGTAATTCGCCTTTACCTCCCCCTCAAAAGAGGCGAGAACGCCGTCAATCTGAAAGAAGTCTGCGGAAGCGATCCAGGGAGGAGCGGAGTCGCCGTCAGAGGAAATGATGGTGCCATCCCTGTGCAGCAGAATCAATGGGTCAAACTCCAGGATCTGCGCTTTTCTGTGTAAAAATTCCACCAGTTGTTCTTCCCCGGTACACTCCTCATCCAGATGGGAAGCCGTATCGGATATTGTGACGAGGCTCGTCATTTTATTGGTCAGGGCGTCGTGGATATCGCGGGCGGTCTGTACGGTTACGTCGTCTAAGTATTTTTGTGTGCTTTGATTTAAGGCTATGCGCAGATCAGCTGCATTTCCGATTAAAATTGTAAAAACCAGAAGAATCCCTACGGACAGGACTCCGATTTGCAGGCCTTTCCTGAAAAAGGGATTGTGAAAATCAGGTTTTTTCTGTTCTCGTATTTTCATCTATATTGTCTCCATTTATAAAGAACATTGTGATAGTTATACTCCGTTTTATTTTAATTTACCCTATTTGAGAAATCAATATAATATTTGTGTACGTTAGCATATAGTATAGAGAGAAAATGTGATATAATGAAGGTGGTTTTGTGAATTATGAGGCAGGCCAGGGAGAAGAAAAACGGTTCTGGGAAGAGGCATTATGAAAGGTAGATAAGATGGAAGAGAAGAGGACACTATTTGAATATTTATATAAAAATCTCAGAGAGCAGATCATGACAGGATACTTAAAATATGGAGATCCGCTGCCATCCATGAGCCAGCTCTGTGAAAATTACCATGTGGGGATCCGGACGGTAAAGGATGTTCTGGCCGCATTGAAAAAAGAGGGGCTTATCCATACCGAAGAGAGGAGGCCCTCAATCGTGGCGTATCAGCCGGACTGTGAGGTGCAGAAGGAACATGCCATAAGATCCGTGCTGGAGCGGAGACATACGATTCTGGAGGTCTATAAGACGATGGAGCTGATTATGCCGCGGCTATTCGCATTTTCCATGGTATCCTGCGGCGGGGAGAAGGTGAGCCTGAGCTTTCGGCAGCTAAAACAAAGCAGCAAAAAAGAGATTACTGTCCGTTGGAAGGCTTCATCGGCGGCGCTGCATAATCTTTTGGATGCTTCGGACAACCTGCTGTTTCGGGATGCGTTTACGAGCCTTGAGATCTGCGCACGGGTCCCATTTTTCCTTGAATTCCGGAAGTCTCCGGCATTTTCGGCTTCATACAGGGCGTATAAGGATCCGCTGTGGATGCTGGAGGCGGTCAATACAGGTGATCCGAAGGAAGTGCGCCGGTGCTTTCAGACAATGTATCACGCGATCGCAGGCGATGTTAAGCAGTATATGGAAGAACTGTCGGTTATGGTTCCATTTCCGGCGGAAGAGGAGAAAAGCTATTATTACTGGAGCCCGGAAAAAGGACGGGACCATTATTACATGCAGATTACCCGTGATTTGATTGATAAGATTGGAGTGGGAACCTACCGGGATGGGACGTTTCTGCCTTCTGAGGCCGCACTGGCCGAAGAATACAAAGTTTCTGTCTCTACGATCAGGAAAGCGGTGGCCATGCTGAATAAATGTGGATTCTGCCATACATACAACGTTAAGGGAACACAGGTGACGCTGTTCAATGACGATGCAACCGTGCAGTGCATGAAGAACAAGGTATTTAAAAATGATACGCTGCTTTATTTGAGCGGGCTTCAGTTTATGGCTGTCGCGGTCTGGCCTGCTGCCATGCTTACTGCCGAATCGATGAAAGTGGAAGCCAGAGGCCTGCTGGAAAAAATAGAGCAGACCGGAGCGGTTCCGCTGGATCTGATTATGCATTCCATGGCAGAGCACCTTTCCCTGAGACCATTACAGGTGATATTGCAGGAGGTGAGCGGGCTGCTCCACTGGGGATATTACTATAGTTTTTACAGCGATGGTTCCACACAATCCAATGAACTGAACCGGCGGTGCCGGAAGGCAATGGATTGTCTGCTTGAGGGGGAGGCAGAGGCATTTGCCCGTCAGCTTTCGCTTTGCTACTGCCATGTGCTGGAGGTGGTCCGGGAGCACATGGTTCAGTGCGGGCTTTATGAAGCGAAAAATCTGGTCACGCCAAACCCGGAAGATTGGGAAGAGACTGGGGAATAAAAAATATTTAAAAAGTTTTCAGATGGCTGCGATAAAATGTAAGTCTGCTCCGTTGTAAGGATGAAAAGGAAGAAAAAACCAGTTTTACACGAAAGGAGTAAAGACATGAAGAAAAATTTTATGGCGGCCATAGCGGCAGCGGCAACGGTAACTTTAGGAGGATTGGGGCTTTATCTGGGGGCTCCCAGCCAGTATCTGGCATTTGATATTAACCCGAGCATCGAATTGAAGGCGAACAGGCTGAATCAGGTCGTTTCTTTAAAGGGGACGAACGAAGACGGAAAAAAATTGTTACAGGAGTATCGCATGGAGGACAGGAACCTGGACAACGTCCTGGAAGATGTGGTCGATCTGCTGTACCACGCGGGATATTTTACCAACAAGGACAAAAATGATATCCTGCTGACCGTAAAATCCGGTTCGGCCTCAGAAACCACGGTTAAAAATGTGAACCACCATCTTGCAGACTATCTGGAGGAATGTCAGATCGAAGGCCGTGTTTTGGATCAGCATGTAAGCCTGACGAAGGAATTAAAGAAGCTGGCGGAGGAACACCACATATCCGCCGGACGTATGGCTCTGATCGAAAAGATTTTGGCAAAGGATGACAGTGTGACGGCCAATCAGCTGGCGAATATGCGGATCAGTGATCTGGTGGCTTACGCAAAGGACGAGGGAATCTCTCTGGATGCCCTGGAAGATAAGCTTGACCACGCCAATGACTGGTACCGAAGCGATAGGCTTGAATGGCTGGAGGAGGAGCTGGATCGGATGGAGGAGAGTGAGGCGGCAGGCGGGAAGTATGATGATCGTTACGATGATGATGATCATGACGATGATCGTTACGATGATGATGATCGTTACGATGATGATGATCGTTACGATGACGATGATCGTGATGATGACGATGATCATGAAGATGACGATGATCGTGATGACGACCATGACCAACATGACGACACTGGCCGTGAAGGTTGATGACGACCATGATAATGACCAATATGATAACGCTGGTCGTAAAGGTTGATGGCAATCACTATGAAAACGGTGGCCGTGAAGGTTGATGGCAATCACTATGAAAACGCTGGCCGTAAAGGCTGATGGCAATCACTATGAAAACGCTGGCCGTAAAGGTTGATGGCAATCAATATGAAGACGCTGGCCGTAAAGGTTGATGGCAATCAATATGAAGACGCTGGCCGTAAAGGCTGAAAGCGACCAATATGATGACGATGACTATTAAGACTTATGACGACCATTATAATAGCGAAGCTGCCATGATAAAGAAACCGCTGTTACCTTCGTGAAAGGTGATATAGATCGAAGGCAGCGGCGGCCTCAAAAATAAATATTGACACAATTTTGAACAGAAAAGTCTGATAAAGGGAGCGCGGGAATAGCCTAAGAATAGCAGATGGCTGATATAGTATTCCATGATTTCAATACTGGTGTGCGGTGAGGAGAAGTGAGTATGATATTTTTCATGGTAGTGGGAGGGGAGCCGGAGAGACACACACAACGGCTTATTATAGATGAGAATGTGATCGTGCGGATTGGGCAGGATGACCGGTCCGCGCTTGAGGAATTCTATACCCTGACGGAGCGTGTACTGTACAGTTACGTCCTGGCGATCGTTAAAAATCCGTATGATACTCAGGATGTTGTACAGGACACCTATTTAAAAGTACGGGCATCCGCGCATCTGTATCAGAAACAGGGGAAGCCGATGGCGTGGCTTTTTACGATCGCCCGAAATCTCGCCATGGACTTATTCAGGCGGAATTCCCGCTTTTTATCAGAAGAAGCATTTGAGATGGAAGACACGATGGAATATTCTTATGTGACAGAAATCACAGACAGACTGGTTTTAGAGACAGCCATGAATATTTTAACAGAGCGGGAGCGGCAGATTCTTTTGCTTCACCTGGTGGGGGGAATCCGACACAGAGAGATTGCTGCGAATCTGGGGCTTCCGCTGTCCACGGTCTTGTCCTGCTACCAGCGGACGCTAAAAAAATTGAGACGATATCTGGAAGGAAAGGAGTAAGGGCGATGAGTAAAAAAATGGAGACACCACAAATCAAAAAATCGCTGAACCGGGCAGTAGACCAGCTTCCTCAGCCTTCCCTGCAAAAAATAATGGATACACCAGTGGTAAAAATGGAACAGATGGACACCGCCACCAGGCAGGAGCCATTGAAAAACAGCTGGCTCCACAAATTGTGCAGTCCGGCACAGGTGCGGCATGTGGCAGCCGTATGTGGCTGCCTGCTATTCTTTTTTGCAGCGGGTATCGGCGGCGTATACTCCTATGAAAACATACTGGTAGACAGTATTGTAGACATGGACGTGAATCCAAGCTTTGAATTGAAAATAAATAAAAAAGACAGAGTCCTTTCCTTTACACCCCTGAACGAGGACGCAGCTCAGGCGGCAGAAGGACATACGTACAAGGATTGGAACGTTGAAGATGCGGTTAAGGATTTATACCGGATTATGGAAGAAAAAGAGTATCTGACAGATGATCGGAGAACTGTTTTAATTTCAGTAGAAAATAGGAATCCGAACCGTGTAAGCCAGCTCCAGAGCCAGTTAAGCAACTGTATCAGAAAAACAGCCGAGGAGAGTAAAAAAACGGTCCGTATAGTGACACAGGAAAAGAAAAAGGATCAGGCATTGAATCAGACAGCCCAAAATTATCACATTTCCAGTGGTAAACTACAGTTTATCCGTATGATGACAGCGGCTTATCCGGATCTCGATGAAAAAACTTTGTCAAAGATGTCCATGGAAGAACTTTACCGCATTATCTTTGATCGTGAAAAGGAAAAACCGGCGTGGCTCCAGATGGACGAGGAAGACTGGAATGAGTATAAAGAAGAAATGAGAAAAGAGAAATACGGCGATCGAGATTCTGATGATGGAGATACAGATGATCATGATACGGACGATAATGATTTGACCGATAAAGATTCGGATGACCATGATTCAGACGATGGGGATTTGGCCGATAAAGACTCGGCTGACCATGATTCAGACGATGGGGATTTGACCGATAAAGATTCGGATGACCATGATTCAGACGATGAGGATTTGGCTGATAAAGACTCGGCTGACCATGATTCAGATGATAAGAGTCCGGCTGATCAACATTCGGCTGACCATGATTCAGATAATAAAGATTCACGCAATAAGAATAAGAATAAGAACACCCGAGATACAGATGATAAGGATTCCGACGACAAAGATTCGGATGCCCGGGCTTCCGTTGATAAGAATTCAGCAGGTAAAGATTCCGACCACGGGGATTCGGCCAATAGGAATTCCGAAGGCAAGGACTCGGAAGACCGAAAATCAAATGCCCGGGACTCTGACGACGACGATTCCAAATCGAAAGATGATGAAGACAGCGACGATGACGATGAACACCAAAATTCTGAAGATGAACGCGATGACGATTAAGACTCCACTCCATAAACATCCCGAACGGGAGGGCGGTTTTTGTGCTTCTTAGA
>OGZT01001087.1_pt1 | contig 19861 bp, 15 predicted proteins | sample 1576891 | NCBI WGS metagenome assembly OGZT01 (sample SAMEA3541521, study PRJEB24748) | human gut metagenome | biome: human gut; feature: human-associated habitat; material: faeces | place: China | collected 2012 | reverse complement strand
GCACGCCGCCAGCGTTCATCCTGAGCCAGGATCAAACTCTCTGATAAAATGTTTGTTCCAAGTTCAAAATCAACATACTAGCTAATTTATCCCTTTTACTGTTTTAAAGGATCTTTCGATCGTTTTGAATTACTTATTCAGAACTTTCGAGGATGTGTTTCACTGTTTAATTATCAAGGATCTTTACTGTTCCGACTCGGATCAGCTCGTTTATTTTATCACAGAGCTTTTCGTTTGTCAAGAACTTTTTTAATTTATTTTTTGAAGCTCTTTCGAACTTCTTTGCTGTTCTCTCGATCAGCAACTCGTTCATTTTATCAAACTTGTTTGCTTTTGTCAAGAACTTTTTTCAAGTTTTTTGAAGCAGTTTTTGCAACCCGCGGCAGCCACCCGGCTCCGAACTAGGTTTTTCTGTTTCAAAAGAACTCATTCACTGTAGCTCTCGCTGACAGCTTAGTTATAATAACACCGCCCAAAGCAAAAGTCAACACCTTTTTTCGAATTTTCTTATTTTTAGAAAAATATAGTTAATTCTGCATATTTTGTATTTTATCTGACTATTTACAATCTATCCGAAACCGTCCAAAAGAAAAGGCGCCTTCCGGCGCCCTTTCCCTTTCAACTCTTATTTCTCACGTTTACGATAAACAACTGCTCCGACCACTGCTGCTGCAGAAACGCCGAGCAGGATCACCCACAGCATCACCTGTGTGCGGTCTCCCGTGTCCGGACTCTTTGTTGCTTTCTTCAGATAGAATACGGTATCCGCCTGGCCCTTGCTTGAAACGATCGAAATCGTATGCTTGCCTTCTGCCAGACTCTTTGTATACTCGGCCTTCAGCGTAACCTGCGTATTCTCTTTTCCAGCCGTCACATAATTCTTCGCATCAATCTCTTTCTGGTCGATGAGAACCTTTTTGAGATCCTTTGCTTCAAAATCTGCGGTGAAGGAAAGCTCCTTGCCCTGCATACCTGACTGATTGACTCCTTTGGTAATCTCCGGAAGATTCTGCGCAGTCATCGGTTTCTGTTTCAGGCCGGCAATCGCTTTTTCCAGCGCTGCCGCATAACCATCCACCGTCTTCTGCTCCGTGATATTCTTTCCGCGTACAATCGCTGCTTTTGCATCATTGACTGCTTTTACGCTCTCGTCCGTGTATTTCTTCAGATCGTTTGGAATCTTCTTCACTGCGGCATCTACTTTGCTGTAGTCCGCATCCTTATACGTAAGGCCGGCAATCGCTGCCTCGATCTTTTTTGCGTAACCGTCTACGCTCTCCTGCTCTGTGACCGGCCGCTCGGTTACGACGCTGTTCTTTGCATCTTCCAGTGCTTTTACAGACGCATCGGTATACAGACTGAGGTCCGCCGGAATCTTTTTGATGGCTTCCTCTACTTTGGAATAATCTGCTTTCCGAACCTGCAGTCCTGCCAGTGCATTTTCAATTGCTGCTGCCCAGCCGTCTACTTCTGCCTGATCCAGAATGGTTTTTCCGCTTTCTACGCTGTTGATCGCTGTCTGAAGCGGCTGAATGCTTTCTTCCGTATAAATACTCAGATCATTCGAAACTTTGGCAAGAGCCGCGTCTACGGTGCTGTAGTCCGCCGGTTTCAGGGTCAGTCCGTCAAGAGCTGCTTTCAGGTTTTCTGCAAACTGATCGACTTCCTCCTGTCTGCTGTCATCCAGATCCCATACAATGGCTTCTTTTGCCACATTCAGTGCTTTTACACTCTTTTCGGTATAAATGGATAAGTCTTTCGGAATCTTTCCCAGGAGTTCTTCCACTCCCTGATAATCTGCCGGAACCGGTTTGCGTACCAGTGCTGCAATTGCATTCTCCAGTGCTTCCGCATAAGCATCAACTGCCTGCTGCTCTTCTACCGTTTTGGTGCGGTCGATGGATGCGATGACTGCATTCAGTGCTTCCACGCTTTCTTCCGTATAGATAGAAAGATCTCCCGGAACTTTGGCAAGTACTGCATCAACTTCTGTGTAATCTGCGCCAAGAAGCGTCAGTGCGTTTACTGCTGTCTGAATGGCTGCCGCATAACCATTTACGGTTTCCTGTTCAGCTGATGGCAGGTTCTCTTTTACCGCATCTTTTGCTTTCTGAACAGCTGCCGCGCTTTCTTCTGTATACCGGCCCATGTCCTCCGGGATCAGCGCCAGCGCTTCTGTTACTTTGGTGTAATCTGCGGCTTTTACAATCACAGTGAATTCCTGTGTGAAGTCAACGCCGGTTTTCTTTCCGTCTTTGATTGTCGCCAGAAGTTTTACGGTTCCGGCATTCGTTACTTTCAGGTTTGTGCCGTCTAAAACAGCACCTGTCATTCCGGCATCCGTGATTTCCCATGTGATCTGTTTCTGATCTGCATTTTCTGGAACTGCTTTGCCCGTCAGTGCGGTGATTCCCGGGATTTCTTTCGGTATGCCCTGGATTTCTGTTACAGCTACGTACTCATAGGTTCTTATCTGGATTTCAATGGCATCTTTTGTTTCCGTTTCTGCGATCTTTGTTACAATCCAGCTTCCGTTCCAGCTGTCTGCCTTTTTAAGCAGATAATCTGCCGGAGCCTTTTTGGCCTTTTCCGTAAGATCCTTCAGATTCCAGGAAGCCGCCGCTGCGATCACAGCCTCTTTTTCTGTTTTTATTCTTTCTTTGTCATCTTTCTTTTCATCCAGATTTGTTTTTTCTGAAAGTATTCGGATTTCTCTGTTCTCTGCATCATTTTTAATCTCCGTATCTTTGCCGAGAACGTCGCCTGCTTTCAGCGAAAGCTCTCCGAACTTCCACGTTTTGGCTTCCTCTTTTGCGAATGCCATGGTTGGGAACATCGTCACGATCAGAAGCATGGACAGTACAAACGAAAGCATTTTTTTCGTTTTCTTCATAACACAAATCCTCCTTTCCTTTTGATTGTTTTGCAGCCGCCAGGGGCCGCAGTTTCTCTTGTTACTTTCATTATACGTGTGTCAGAAAAAGAGTCAACGGGCCGTAAAAATTCGTAAGAATTCTTGTGCATTTCCGCTAAAATACTTTCAACGTTTTTTCACAATACTTCCATGAATTTTTACGGCCCGTCAGATTTTCTTAAGATATTCCTTTATTTGTGATGAAGCACATATTTCACATACGCAATTCTGCGGCTGTCCGGTGCCCAGGAGTTGACGTTGATACTGCCCTGGCCGCCGAAAAGATCCAGCACTTTTTTCTTATTCTGTCCGTCATAATCCATCATTCCAAGCGATACATACATGTTCGGCAGATGCTCATTCGGTTCCAGCTCACCTTTAGCGAAGGTCAGGTAAATGACGTGTTTTCCATCCGGCGAAACGTGGCCGAACCAGTTGTTGGCATCGAAATCGGTCATCTGGGTGAGACCGCTGCCGTCACGGTTCATCCGCCATACCTGCATCAGACCGCTTCTGGTGCTGTTGAACCAGATGTGCTTTCCGTCCGGTGAATACTCCGGACCGTCGTTGTAGCCTTTGCCGTCCGTCAGGCAGGTTTCCTCGCCGCCGTCTGATGGAATCGTACAGATCTCAATGCGCATAGTCTCCTCCTCCGGCTTTTTGCGGAAGGCACAGTACGCAAGCTCTTTTCCGTCCGGCGACCAGCCGTGCAGATAGCTGAGACCCGGTCCGGTGAGGTCTTTTGGTTCACCGCCTGTCATCGGGAGCACGTAGATGTGGGATTCATACGTTCCATCTGTGAGTTCCGGCGGCATGCAGCTTACCGCCAGCAGCTGGTTGTCCGGTGACGGAACGTGGTCATTGTTGCACTGCACGCAGAAACCGGTATCAACCTGCTCCACATGGTCTTTGTCGATCTCATAGCGGTAGATTTTTCCATCCGCATTATAAAGCAGGGTGTTTCCATCGTTCAGCCAGTTCGGTGCCTCGATGATTCCCGGAAACTCATGCAGCACGGTTTCTTCTCCGGTCTCCACATCCATCGTGCAGAGAATGCTGTCGGTGTTGTCTCTGTCCCCTGTCCATCCAGAGAGCATTTTTCCGGCGCGGCAGGTATCCTCCAGTGTTGCCGCATCCATATCCACAATCTGCAGTGCACCGTTTGCACGGGCGAACTGGAAGCAGGCTTTCAGATCAACCATGCCTTTTCCAAGCGGCGCTTCCTGGCCGGTGATTTTCATATCTTTATAATGAACGGCTTTGACTCGGTCCGCATGCGCCCAGAGGAACTCTTCCGGGTCGACGCCGCCGCAGTACATCCAGCCGACATCTACTTCTGCTCCGACTTTTTCACCGCAGGCTTCCAGGAGATATTCGTACGCTGTTTTTCCATTCACGCGGATACAGATATCTTCTTTTTCGTTGTGGATCAGAAGACCTGCTCCGGCTTTTTCCAGTTCTTCTGCCAGTTCGCGGTATCTTGCAGCGGTTTCGTCCAGAACATCTTTTGTCAGGCGTGCCGGGCTCTTTACGACAAACCAGGAAATGTGGTATTTCTGCGCCAGTTCTGTAAGAATGGCAAGTTCTCTTTCATAGTGGTATTCATCCAGGAAAATGTGGACCGCATGAACCTCAATGTGGTATTTTGCAAGCAACGGCATTGCCTGCTCCAGATCCTCCGGGATCCAGAAACCGTAGTCCCTGGCATCAACACGGAATCCGAGACACGGCTCGATCTGGCGGTAGCCTGCCTCATAGATTTTCTTTAAAAATCCTTCGGGATCCTGTTTCCATTCTTTGGATACCCCATACATCTGTACACCAAAATACATATTGGTTTCCTCCTTCTCCAGATCCGCTGTTTCCCCATTTTCAGCGGATTTTCTTTTCCTCCATTTTACCACATTTCTTCTATTATAGATATGATTTTTCCTGTCAGTTATAAGAAACACGCTTTGCGTAAAAAAGGCGCCCCGTATGTGTTTTTTCCACATACGGAACGCCTTTTTCCGCCATTTTTTTCAGGGCCTGGTTATTCTTACACAAACTGGTTCGTTTTCTCATCGTACTCATAGTCGATGAGCGCCAGTTTTTCCCGCAGATCGGATTCCTCTGTCTGCATGGCCGCGCAGAATTCTGCGAGCGACGGGTAAAAATCTCTTAACTGCGTATTGACATAGCTCAGCAGCATTACGGGATCTTTCGGCATCATTCGTCTACTACCTCCACACCTGGTTTGATCATTGCCTTCAGGCCGCCGTTTTCCACATCCAGAAGGATCGTATCGCCCTCGCTGACCTGACCGCCAAGGATCAGTTTTGCGGTGCTGGTTTCTACCTCTTTCTGTACGAAACGTTTCAATGGACGGGCGCCGTAAACAGGGTCGTAGCCGCCCTCAATGACAAACTGTTTTGCAGCCGGGCTCAGTTCGACGGTAAGCTCCTGGTCTGCCAGACGTTTGTTCAGTCCTTTCAGCAACAGATCTACGATATGACCAATGTTGTCTTTTGTCAATGGTTTGAACATAATTGTTTCATCCAGACGGTTCAGGAACTCCGGACGGAAGTGTGCACGCAGATCCTGCATGACCAGGTTTCTCGCCTCTTCGGAGATGCTGCCGTCATCCTGAATGCCGTCCAGCAGATACTGGGATCCGATATTGGAGGTCATGATCAGGATCGTATTTTTAAAGTCTACGGTACGGCCCTGGGAGTCGGTGATACGGCCGTCATCGAGTACCTGCAGCAGAACGTTGAAGACGTCCGGATGCGCTTTCTCGATCTCATCGAACAGAACAACAGAATATGGTTTTCTGCGCACTGCCTCAGTCAGCTGGCCGCCCTCCTCGTAGCCTACATATCCCGGAGGCGCTCCGATCAGACGGGAGACGGAGTATTTCTCCATGTATTCACTCATATCGATTCGAACCATGTTGTTCTCATCATCAAACAGCTTTTCTGCCAACGTTTTCGCAAGCTCTGTTTTACCGACACCGGTAGGTCCAAGGAACAGGAACGAACCGATCGGTTTTGTCGGATCCTTGATTCCGGCTTTGGAACGGATGATCGCATCCGAAACCTTGGTGACTGCTTCATTCTGGCCGATAACTCTCGTGTGAAGTTCATCTTCCAGGCCGAGGATCTTAGTTCTCTCGCCTTCGGTCAGTTTTGCAACCGGGATTCCGGTCCAGCGGGAGACAATTCTGGCAATCTCTTCATCCGTTACACTCTCGTGTACCAGTGAGAGATCTTCATTTTTAACTTTTTTCTCTTCTGCTTCCAGCATCTGCTGTAATTTCGGGAGTTCACCGTACTGCAGTTCAGCGGCGCGGTTCAGATCGTAATCATTCTTTGCTTTCTGGATCTGGCGGTTCATGTCCTCGATCTGCTCACGCAGTTTGGACAGTTTCTCAACGGAACTCTTTTCATTTTCCCACTGTGCCTTTGCAGAATTGAAGGTATCCTTTAACTCAGCCAGCTCTTTCTGCAGTGTTTCCAGACGCTCGCGGCTCAGATTGTCGGTCTCTTTTTTCAGTGCGGCTTCCTCGATCTGCATCTGCAGAATCTTACGGCGCTGCTCATCCAGCTCGGCCGGCATGGAATCCAGTTCTGTCTTGATCAGAGCGCATGCCTCGTCGACCAGGTCGATTGCTTTATCCGGCAGGAAACGGTCGCTGATGTAACGGTTCGAAAGGGTTGCGGCTGCAACGAGGGCACCGTCGGTGATTTTTACGCCGTGGTAAACTTCGTAGCGCTCTTTTAAGCCACGCAGGATGGAAATCGTATCCTCTACGGTCGGCTCATCAACCTGAACCGGCTGGAAACGGCGCTCCAGGGCGGCATCTTTTTCGATGTACTGGCGGTACTCATCCAGCGTTGTGGCACCGATGCAGTGCAGTTCGCCTCGTGCCAGCATAGGTTTCAGCATGTTTCCGGCATCCATCGCGCCGTCGGTCTTTCCGGCTCCGACGATCAGGTGCAGCTCATCGATAAACAGAATGATTTTTCCGTCGCTCTTTCTGACTTCCTCCAGAACGGCTTTCAGACGCTCCTCGAATTCGCCGCGGTATTTTGCTCCGGCTACCAGGGCTCCCATATCGAGGGAGAAAATGGTTTTATCTTTCAGGCTCTCCGGTACATCGCCGTTGGCGATTCGCTGGGCCAGGCCTTCTACGACTGCGGTTTTACCAACACCAGGCTCACCGATCAGAACCGGATTGTTTTTTGTCTTACGGGACAGGATACGGACAACGTTCCGAATTTCGGTATCACGGCCGATAACCGGGTCCATTTTCTGGTTTCTGGCTTTTTCTACGATATCCTGTCCATATTTTTCCAGGGTGTCGTATGTTGCCTCCGGGTTGTCGGTGGTAACTCTCTGGTTTCCGCGCACGGTGCTTAATGCCTGCAGGAAACGTTCTCTTGTGATGCCGTACTCCTGAAACAGTTTTTTCATGGACGGGCTTGGGTTTTTCAGCATTGCCAGGAAGAGGTGTTCTACGGAAACATACTCGTCTCCCATGGCTTTCGCCTCATCCTCAGCATTTATCAATGCTTTATTCAGATACTGACCGATATACGGCTGACCGCCGGATACTTTGACGCGGTCGTTCAGCGCCGTCTCGACACGGTTCAGAAAATGATCTTTGTTGATTTCCATCTTTTCGATCATTTTCAGAATCAGGCTGTCGTCCTGATGCAGGAGGTTATACAACAGATGCTCCTGCTCTATTTCCTGGTTGCCGAAATCGTATGCGGTCTTTTCCAGGTCCTGTACAGCCTGCAGCGATTTTTGTGTGAATTTACTGATATTCATAATCGGCTTCCTCCTTATCTATTTGGGTGCTAACATTCGCTCCGAACAAAAAGAGCGTTGATGTGAATTTTCTTTTCTTTCTTTGTTCTAGTCGTACTATAACACTAGTTATTAGCACTGTCAAGAGGTGAGTGCTAATTTTTTTTATTTTTCCCGACGCTCCTTTTCTCCCTCCCCCCCCCCCTAAAAGATTTTTATTCATCGCCGTACACAGCAATAAAATGAATCAGTGCCTCTGTTTCGGAACTGGCATACTTTTTGGCAGATGCTTCCAGCGGCTGTGATTGATATGCTTCAAACGAATCGCCCTCGTCGCGTCCAGATATGTAGCGATTATCATTTAGTTTCCACTTCCTCATTTCTTCAAAATAAGCAGTATTCGCCATTTCCGAATTCCAGTCCATTCGCTCCAGCAGATAATACTCCATTCCATGATAACATTCTTCGCAAATTCCCGTAAAAAATTCTTCTGCTGTCTGAGATGTTAAATGCTCTGGAGCATACCATATTTCGTTCTCTTCATTATTATATAATGCAACGCAATTCGATGATCCTGTCTCTTTCACATACAGCGGAATTTCGGGAATTCCAAGTCGTTCTGTTTCAAGCCGTACCATCTTCTGCGCTGCAATTGTTCTTTCTTCCAGTGTTTTTTGCCTCCATTCGCTCTCCTTTAAGCTCAGCAGAAATTCTTTATTTTCCTGAAAAATGTTCTCCTGATTCTGGACGAGATTATAGTCCTTTTTTCGTTCGTAAAGTTCTGCCACTCCGGACGGAGACTCAAGCTTCCAATATATCATCATACAAGTCGGTACCATACTCACGCATACTGAAACAAACAGAAATGCGTTTAAGTCACTTCTTTTTAATCTCCAGAATTTTTTCGGAGAATATTTTCGTTTTTTTCTATGTAAATCTCTTAAAACCGTAACAAGAAATATCCCATCCAGCACTGCAAGAAACAACACAATTTTCAGTGAATATTGGGCAAATAAAAACAGCATCAGTATGCTCGGCGGAAATGTATAGAATAAAACTTCATTTGCAGTTCCATCTGCGCAGTAGCTTCGAATGGGTGAGGCCAGCCACAAAATCAGGCACAGCGCATAGGCAAAAAGCATTGTCCCCGACGAAATATGGACGGAACATTCTGTAATATATACCTCAACCTGTTTCACATACATCACATACAAGATACAGATCGGATATAAAATCGAGCTTTTGCTCAACCAGTATGCCGCTGATTTTCTTTCCCGTCTTCTTTTCTGTTCCTCCATATCAGATCCCCCCTGATTTTTCTTTTGTTTTATTTGAAATACTTGTATGTTTATTTTAGCGTAATTTTTCGTTTTTGCCTATCCTTCGTTTTTCAGTTGAATCTTTCTGTAAAAACCAAAATTGCGAAACCCTGTTTTGGCAGGACTCCGCAATCTCTTTTTCCTATTTACTTTATGATACATGACGGGCAGCATATTTCATTTTCTGGTTTCCGGCGCATTTCTTAAAATACTGCCGGATCGCATCTTCGTTCATATCGTTTCCGATAAACACAGCCTGGCCGGCGTTTTTCTGTTCTGTGCCGGTGATGCTGTAGCGGTGATCGGCGACATCAAATTGGAGAAACTGGTCTCCGGCTGCGAACTGTCCTTTTGCACGGATGATATTTCCAAACGCTCCGCGAATGATCTGTTCCAGAAAACACCACAGGGTTTCCGGTGCCTCCATTCGGATATTTTCGAAGGAGAAGGTCTCCGGCATCTTTTCGCCGCTCTGCGTATCCTGTACTTCTTTCTCATATCGGCCGCCCAGCAGCAGGCTCTGGTAATCTTCCCGTGTCATCGTGGATGCATAATCCGTGATGATTTTTGCCTGCGGGTTAATTTCCTGCAGAAATTTCTGGATGCGCTGTTTTTCTTCCGCCTGGCATGCTTCTGTTTTGGAAACAATGATCGTATCCGCGCTTCGGATCTGATCCTGATACAGCTCGGGATATTCCGCCATATAGCGGCGGTAACTGTAAACATCCACAATAGTGACCGGCGAGAGAAGCTGAATTCTCTCGTACTCGATCTGACGCAGATTTTCTATAATCCGGGCGAGACTTCCGACGCCTGTCGGTTCTACGATCAGGTATTCCGGGTCTACCACATTGGCAATGGTCAGCACGGATGCTGCAAAATCCTTTTTCCCGATGCAGCAGATGCACTGCTCTGTCATTTCCCATACATTTTTCTGCGTTCCTTGCCGGTTCTGGCCAAGACGTGCGCCGTCGATTCCTGCGGCTCCATATTCATTTTCCAGTATGGCAAACCGCTGATCGACGTTCCTGGCCAGCCGTTTGATAAATGTTGTTTTTCCCGCGCCCAAAAAGCCGGATACGATCAATATTTTCATACGTTTCCTTTTTCAGTCAAATTTTCAAATCATCAGTCAGCCAATTTAACGACTGGTTTGATTAAATCCTTCGGTTTATCTCTCATGAGGAACAGTGCTTCTTCCAGATGATCCCATCCATCAAACACATGTGTGGACAGCGGGCTGACATCCAGCTTGCCTGCCGAAACAAGAGCTCCCAGTTTTTCCATGCGGAGTCTTCCGCCAGGCATCAGGCCTCCGTTAATCTGTTTGTGACCCATTCCAACGCCCCACTCTACACGCGGAATATCAATGTTGTCACCGGATCCAAGATAGTTTACATTTCCGATCTTTCCGCCCGGTTTCAGGCATTTTACTGCTTCTGCAAAGGTTTCTACACCACCGCCGGCGATGACTACTTTATCAACACCTTTTCCATCTGTCATATCAAGTACCTGCTGGAAAATCGGTCCGTTCTTGTAGCTGACAAAATCCGTTGCGCCGTATTTTTTTGCCGCTTCTACGCAGACCGGTCTCGTTCCGACAGCAATGATTCTCGATGCGCCGCGCATATTCGTTCCGGCTACCGACATCAGACCAACTGGTCCGATTCCGATGACAAGAACTGTATCACCAAACTGTACATCGGCAAGCTCTACGCCGTGGAATCCGGTCGGCACCATATCGGAAAGCATGCACGCGTCGACAACATTGATGTTTTTCGGAAGCAGCGCAAGGTTTCCATCGGCATCATTTACATGAAAGAATTCAGAAAAGACACCATCTTTGAAGTTGGAGAATTTCCAGCCTGCCAGCATTCCGCCGGAGTGCATGGAATAACCAGCCTGTGCTTCCAGAGAATTCCAGTCCGGAGTGATGGCCGGCACAAGAACCCGGTCTCCCGGTTTGAAATCTTTTACGAGCTCTCCGACTTCCACAACCTCTGCACAGCACTCATGGCCCAGAATCATGTTATGACGGTCACCGATGGCCCCTTCCCATAAAGTGTGGACATCTGATGTGCAGATGGCAACTGCCAGTGGACGGCAAATGGCATCCATCGGCCCGCATTTCGGGCGTTCTTTCTCGATCCATCCGGATTCACCGATTTTCAGCATTGCATAACCTTTCATATCTTTTGCTCTCCTTTCAGATTGTTAATGATTTATCGATTCCTATGATTCGAATATATCACTAATAGGTTACTAATTCAACAGAAAAGTCACGGAATATCGTAGAATATTCCGTGACTTTTTTATAGCTTTTGCACAATAGATTACTTATAGATACTTTTTATCAAATTCTGTACCGACCGCATTCCCATACCGAAACGGCTACAGCCGGCTTTCTGCATTTCCTGTATAGTTTCCAGACTGCGGATTCCACCGGCGGCCTTGATCTGAATGCGACCGGCGGCTTCACGGCTCATGATTCGAACCTGCTCCACGGTGGAAGGACAGCCGGGATACCATCCGGTGCTCGTCTTTACATAATCCGCACGGCCTTCCACACACAGATCCACTGCCTGGCAGATTTCCTGCTCCGTCAGCTGCGGTGCCTCGATGATCACCTTAAAAATCGCCGAAGGCACCTGCTCCCGGATGGCCAGAAGTTCTTCTTTTACATAAGAAAATTCGTGGCTTCTGAATGCCGTAAGATTCATCACCATGTCGATTTCCCGGCAGCCAGCCTCCCACAGTTCTTTTGCCTGCCGCTTCTTCTGTCCGGTCGTATCTCCGCCGCCCGGAAAGCTTACCACGCCTCCCGCATGGATTTCTCTGGTGTCCTGCAGTCGTTCTGCCACATGGGCGCTGAACGCCGGCAAGGTAAACACAGCAGCCAGACGATATTTCTTTGCCAGCTCCACCATCGCATCAATTTCATCCATTGTATGAAATGCCTGTACACAGCTGATATCAATCTGCCGCATCAGTTTCTTCTGTTCTTCTGTCTCATCGCTCATTTACTCCGTCCTTTTCCCGAAATCTCCACCTCGTACTTGCTTCCGATGATCCGCACGTGGTCAATGCTCACCGGCCGGTTCTGCCAGTAGGTGACTCTGTGCACCACAAGAAGCGCATCCTTCGGCTCCGTTTTCAGAACCTGGGCTTCCATAAAGGTCGCGGATTTCGCTGAAATTCTGTCTCGTGTCTCATCAATCTGCAAGCCGAATTTCTCCTCCAGAAACTGATACAGCGCTACAAACTGATTCTCATACGCCTCGATGCCAGGGACTTTCGCATATTCGATATAATTTTCCATCAGCGTAACAGGCTCTTCATCCGCAAGCTGCAGCCGCTGAATCCTCGCCACGCTGGTTCCCTCCGGAATTTCCAGTTCATCGGCGAGCTGTTTGTCCGCCGAAATGATGTCGATCATCATATCTGACGTCGTTACCCGATATCCTTTTTTCATCAGGGATTCCGTGACCGATGTGACCTTGTTATAATTCTGAATTGCCTTATGATTCAGCACCCTCGTTCCAGAACCCTGGCGAACCTCAACCAGTCCCTCCTGCACCAGCATCTTTACTGCATTCCGTACCGTAGTACGGCTGACCTGATAGATTTTCTCCAGTTCACACTCCTTCGGCAGAAATCCCCCGACAGGATATGTTCCCTTATTGATCTCGTTTTTCAGTCTGCTGTAAACCTTCACATAAGCCGGTGCATTTTTCATCTTCTTCCCCTCCCGTGAAATATCAATATCCGCTTTTTGATCCTTTTTGCAGTATACCATATTTTGACGGCACAATCGAGTCCCAAAGAAGAGTTCCTGTTTTCTGCTTTGTCACCGACACATACTCTGCCAGACGCACAGAAAAAAGGCAGACGCATGTCATTTCTTTATGACTCACATCTGCTCTGCATGAATCTTCTTTTTTCTGCTGTCTGCGAAATACTTCCATTCTCCAGAAGCAAATCTCTCTTTCTGCGGTGTAAATTTTTGTTACAAATTTTTTATTGTTCTTTTCTATTTTTTCGTATCAAACCGCATCACCGCCATGTGCACCACGTACGGCACCAAGATGACCGGGATTGCCAGGTATGCCAGGATGCTGTACACCTTCTGGATCAGCGTCAGCAGACCAAACTGTGCGATAAGGAAGTCCGCGATGCAGCAGACAAGCGCGGCAAGGATCTGGGTGCGGCTGATTTTGCCTGCGGTTTCTGTTCTGCTGCTTCGTTCAGCGAGACCGGCGTGGATTCGTTTGACCATGGCGGCAACCATGTTGACGGCTGTGGATACGGCACCGAGGATGATCAGTACGGAAATCAGCGGTGTCATGAATTTACTGCCGACGCCCTGCTGAACCATAAATAATGTCGGGACGCTCTGCTGGATCATTTCCGGGTTCTGGTATACGGTCATGATTCCGAGGACGACCATGATCATCAGAAGGGCATTTAATACGGCACCGACTGCCATGCTCTTTCCGGCATCCTGCGGTTTTTCGAAGGATTTGGCATGCTGGACGAAGACTGCGACATTGGCAAGCTGGAAGGTTCCGTAGAGGAATGCGGCGTACAGGGCTTTGCCGAATGGGAGGTCTGCGGTTTTCATGGTGTTTACAGTATCGCCGATCTTTCCGGCTCCGGCGATGATGTTCGGGACGTAGACGATCAGCAGACCGGCAATAATGCAGATGGACAGCACTGACGCTACTTTCCGCACCAGATCCGTTCCGAATACCGAAACGACGAAAATAATTTTCCAGTTTCATAACGATTCTCCCTTCTTCCTAACAAGCAAAAGGGCATACTGACCTTCTGTTGGTCAATACGCCCTTGTATCTCCGATGTGCTTTAGTATATCACAGTTTTAACGCGAATGCACTCAATTTTAAGCAAAACGCAAAAGATCCCGGGATTTTTCTCTCCCGGGATCTGAAAATTCTTACTATGTAATTCTTTTTTAAACCACACGTCTTACCGCAAGAATCGTGGTATACGCTGCGTTGCTGCTGATCTTGATACCGTCGCGCTCATTGCTTGCGTGTACGATTGCACCGCCGCCGATGTAGATGGCTACGTGGCCGCTGTAGCAGATAATATCGCCCGGCTGAGCCTCTGCATAAGATACACCGCGTCCTACACCACGCAGTGCACTGGAGGAATGCGGAAGGTCGTATCCGAAGTGTGCGTAAACGCTCATGATAAAACCAGAGCAGTCAGCTCCGTTGGTAAGGCTTGTGCCGCCCCATACGTATGGATTTCCAATAAACTGTGTTGCATAGGATACGATGGCACTTCCGGTTGCGCTTCCGGTGCTGCTGGAATCATCCGAGCTGCTGGTATCGCTGGACGAAGAATCATCGTAAGAGCTTCCTCCGTTAGACGGTGTTGTTGTCGTGGTGGAGCTTCCTGTGCTGGACGGTGTGTTGTCTGCCGTTGTTGTATTATTTGCAGCACTGCTTGCGGCTGCTTCTGCTGCTGCCTGTCTTGCTGCTTCTGCCTGGCGGGCTGCCTCGGCTGCTTCTGCTGCCTGACGGGCCTCTTCGGCTTTTCTTGCTGCCTCTTCGGCTGCAATCTCCTCCTGGATCTGCTGGATCTTTGCGTTCTGCTCTGCCAGTACTGCGTTGTACTGTGCAGCCATGTCGTTCAGGTCTGCGATCTGGTTTTCGTAGTCATCGGAAACGGCTTTTTTCTGCTCAAGCATTGCCTCAAGGGACTGCTGCTGTGCTTCCTGCTCTGCCTCACTGGCTTCGAGATCTGCTTTTTCATCTGCAAGCTGATTGCTGTAGTCTGTTACCTGCTGTACAAGATCCATGTACTCCTGCAGGCACTCTCTGTCGTATTTGTATAACTTCTGGGTGTACTCAGCCTGGTTGAGAATGCTGCTTAAATCTTTTCCCTCCAGAAGAAGTGCTGCCCAGCCGTTGTCTCCGCCGCTCTCATAGAGGAACTGGATTCGTTTTTTCATCAGCTCGTACTGCTCGTCCTCTTCAGCCTGGGACTGTGCCAGTTTTTCCTGTGTTGTTTCAATTTCTGTCTGTTTCTCTGCAATTTCATTTTTCAGATTTTCCACGGATGCCATGGTTACGACAAGCTGTGCGTCCAGGTCATCAATCTCGCCGGTAATCTGATTCTTTTTGGTTTCCAGATCGTCGATTTCTGCTTTTGCGTTGTCAAGCTGTGCGCTGGTCTCTGCCTGTGCTGCCTGCTGCTGCTGTAACTGCTCCTGTTTCGAGGCGCTTACTGTCATTACCTGAGCTGCACTTACGATCACTGCTAAACTTAAGGCAAGAAATTTTTTTCTCATTCTTTCACTCCCAAATTGATTCGTTGTATGTAGGTTTCTTTGTTTCAGGTTTCCCTGTTTCTTAGAAATTCAATTATTCTGTAACAATTTTGAAATATTTTTCCCAATTCTTTTACATAATATCACAATTCACAAATGGATGCAAGGAAAAATATCCCGACTTTTTGTAAACAATTCGTGAACAGTAACGATACATGTTATTTTACCTTCTGTACACTCACACAACTCAATTTGTATTGATCCGGCGAGGAAAGCGCATCGCCGTCAGGGATTGAAAAGTCCTCTGCGGAGAATTTCGCACAGAGTGCCCGGTACTGATCCTCTGTAAAGTACGGCACCGCATCCTGATTCCATTCCAGACTGATTTCCTGATCGGTCACGCCGCGCGTTACAATTTTCCCGCCTTCAAAATCCTTTTGTTTCATTTCTTTTAACGCATTGTAAACTGCAGTTCCATAATCCAGACGTACTTTCAACACGGCATTGGCGTACTCCTCCACGCCGCCGTTTGCGATCAGTGCTCCGCCTGCCGCAGATGCTGCTGCGCCAAGTACATTCTGATACGATGCACCGTCCGAGAAGAGAATCTGTCCGCCCTCACCATACCAGCTTTTGATTTTTTCCAAATACGACGGTGATACGCTGCTGCTTTTCCGATACGTATAATCCAGCGTGATGCTGTTTTCTCCAAGTCCCAGATCCGCAGCGGCCGCCTCTGCACCGAGTGCATAACCTGTCCCGTACTTTGTTCCGTTCTCTTCGTTTTTCTGTCCGATATAGCCCAGGTGCGTGTAGCCGGCCTGTACTGCCGCATATCCTGCCAGGTAGCCGGCCTCTGATACATCAATTTCCAGGCTTTCTGTATTTCCGCGGAGACGGCTGCGGCCGCTCTCACTGACCGGTTCTGCCTCCAGCAGCAGAAAACGGACATCCTTCCAGTCGCGCTGTGCATCGTAAACGGCGCGGCTCATGCTCGTTCCGGCACAGACGATAACGGATGCTCCCTTCTGCGCCGCCTCTTTGATGGTGTTTTCATAGTCCTCTGTTGTCCGTCCTGCCGGAACACTTGCTTCATATTTCAGACCGCTCTCGTCTCCATACTGCGCAAGACCGTTCCATGCTGACTGATACACGGCATCGGAAGCTACCTCACTGCCGTCGGTTACCAGCACCAGATCCACTGGTTCCGTCTTTTCTTTTCCGCAGCCGCCCAGCAGCAGCAACGACACTGCGCCAAGACAGAGCGCCCATTTCCAGCTCTTTCGCATGTTTACTCCCCTTGTATTTTTATTTTCCAGATTTTTTCTTTTGTATTTCTGATCTGCGTCTTTCATGCACCTTCTAGTATAGACAATTCCAGCGCAAAAAGAAAGAGAGAATACACGAACTACAAAGTTTTTTTGTATTCTCTCTTATTTTTTATAGAAGATATTTTACTGGAACAGATCGTTCAGGATTTCTGCCGGTTTCTTCCTGCGGTAGCCTTCACTGTCACTTAAGATACTGCTGCTCCAGGTGAAATGATTCACACCGGTCAGATAGGACCGGTCAAGAACTTTTACACCATACCGCTCATACGCAACCGGATAATACATTTTCATGTATTCATTTGCCAGCTCAATAGCTTCACTGTTAATGCTTCCTGTTGAAGAAACGGTTCCGCCAAGCTGAATATACGGCGGTGTCGCATGAATGACAACCACGCTGCCGTCCGAGCACTGGCCAATGACAATCCAGACATGACCGCTCTTGCTGACCACATCACCCGGCGTAAATTTCTGGGATGTATCGCCTGTCACGCAGGTTCCCCAGCCTTTTCTTGCAAAGTAGGCCGGCATTCCAGTGGAGGTTGTCGTTGCATACTCTTTCGTCACCTGATGTGCGGTCCATCCGACATAGCCGGAACAGTCAAGACCTTTTCCGTACTCATACAGATGATCGGAATAGTTGTAGGTGGAATTCTGTGTATTGAAGAATTGTTTCCACTGCGCATTGACGCCGTAACTCTCTGCCTCTGCGTCTGTGTGGCCGCCTCCCCAGATATACAGGGTGTTTCCAAGCGGAAGCAGTGCATTTTTCAGAAAGTTCCGTACGGTGCGGACACCGATCTGCGCGGACGGTTTAAATCCGTCCGGACTCTGTACCAGCTTGCCGTCCTCATCGAACACATACGTTTTTCCGTCGATCACCTGTTTTCCGGTTATCATGCCGCCCCAGTTTCGGAAATAGTATGTATTTCCGCCAATCGACTGCCAGCCGATTGCCATTTTCGAGTCAGATCCAAGGTAATAGAGGTTATTATCATAGGTAATAAACGCATTCTTGTACATGCCGCCCCAGCTTCTCGGATAATAATAGTTATAATCCCAGTATACCCAGCCGCTTGTCGCCATAACGCCGTTTTTGTCTACATAATAATAGTTTCCGTCGTACTGAAACAGCTCGTCATCTCTTCTGGTTCCATTGGCGTTGATCCAGTAATGCGTTCCGTCCAGAAGCAGCCAGCCCGTATGGCTTGTGCCGTCCTCATCGAAATAATACGTTTTTCCGCCGTTCTGCACCCAGCCGGTGGCAAATGTTCCATCTGAATTGGCATAGTATGTTTTACCGCCGATGGTAAATGTCTGATCATGGTACAGACCGCCCCAGCTCTGGAATGCGTATTTTGTTCCGCCGATGGTATGAATTCCGGTGTACATGCCGCCCCAGCTTCGGAAATAGTAGCGGTTTTTGTCGTAGGTGATCCATTCAGACGATGCCATCGTACCGTCTTCTTTCATCCAGTACCAGTTGTTGTCATATTTCACCCAGCCGGTCTGAAGCGACGTATCCTTGTTGATCCAGTAATACGTTCCGTTGGTCAGATACCAGCCCTCTTTTGTAATCTGCTCGCCGTCTTCCAGAAAATAGTATTTCTTTCCATTGATATCGCAGACACCTGTATAGAAGGTTCCGTCATCCTTTGCCCAGTATTTCTTTCCCTGCCAGGTAAAAGATTCGTTATGGTAAACGCCGCCCCAGCTGTGGAAATAATATCTTGTTCCGTCAACCTCTTTCATTCCGGTGTACATCACACCGTCACCGTCGAAATAGTATCGGTTGTTGTCATACGTGATCCATTCAGATGCAGCACGTGTGCCGTCCGCTTTCAGCCAGTACCATTTGCCTTCCAGCTTCAGCCAGCCGGTCTGAACAGAACCATCCTGATTGATCCAGTAAGTCTGATCTCCCAGCTGAACCCAGCCGGTCTGGCTGGCATGATAGATCGATCCGTCATTCTGCGCTATGTAGGTTTTTCCTTTTACGGTAAAGAAGGTGTTTCGATATACACCACCCCAGCTCCGGAAATAATACTCGTTTCCTCCGATGCTCTGGAAACCGTTTTTATAAATGCCGCCCCAGCTCTGGAAGTAATACAGATTGTTGTTGATTTCTTTCCAGCCGGATGCCATCATGACACCATTATCATCAAACCAGTACCAGTTATCATCGTACAGCAGCCAGCCGGTCTGCAGGACGCCGTCTTCTCTTACCCAATAATATGATGTGCCTTTTTTCAGCCAGCCTTTTTGTGTGATCTGCGCTCCCGTAGTATCATCAAATGCGCAGAGATCACCATGTCCATTCATTGTTCTGACTATTCCACGGGCAACGATACCATTTTCCTGTACATAGTACATTTTTCCACTGATGCTGAGATACACATTTCTCTGAATGCCGCCCCAGCTCTGGAAATAATAAAGGTTTCCATCTACTTCCTGAAAACCATTTTTATAGATTGCTCCGTCTCCCTTGGCATAATAAAAATTATTATCGTATGTGAACCAGCTGTTTTCTGCCATGCGGCCGTTCCGGTCCGGATCCAGCCAGTACCAGTTTCCATTCCGGTAAAGCCATCCTGTTTTCAGCTGTCCGTTCTCATAAAAATACCAGCCGCCGTCGCCTGCCTTAACCCAGCCATTCTGACTGGCCCGCACAGCAGCACCGCTGTCCTGTGAAGCCTGTGTCTGCGTTTCACTCTGTATCCCGCTCTGCTGATCCTCTGTCTCCACAGACTGGTCCATCACCGTGCTGCTCCCCACAGCACTCGCGGAAACAGTCGTCGGATGTACGCTGAGCATCAGCACCATAAAAAGTGTACCGCCCAGAAGACTTCTCAATTTTTTCTTCGATGTCATTGGCAAGTAACTCCCTTACTATATTATATCTGCTTTTCTCTCCATGTTATCATTAGAAATTATATTATCTTTTGTAATATTTTGCAATAAAAACGTAAAAAAAGAGACATTCACGAAGGAATGTCTCTTTTTTTCTGTGTTTTATTTCACGCTTTATTCTGTCTTTTCAAGACAATATCCTGTGTTATTAGAACAATCCTGTAATCTTTCCAGTAGCGTCTACATCGATACGCTCTGCTGCCGGAACTTTCGGCAGACCTGGCATGGTCATGATGTCACCGGTGATTCTAAAAAAACATTCGTATCTATGAATGGGCAGGAAGTTTTTAGATTTGCA
>OGZT01001078.1_pt1 | contig 19974 bp, 14 predicted proteins | sample 1576891 | NCBI WGS metagenome assembly OGZT01 (sample SAMEA3541521, study PRJEB24748) | human gut metagenome | biome: human gut; feature: human-associated habitat; material: faeces | place: China | collected 2012 | reverse complement strand
TTTCCGGTCAAGTCGTGGGCGATACCGCCAAAACACTAAGTGAAAGATTTGGAAAAGTGTTACAGAAACGCCAGTCTATGACCATCAACAGAAACGATAAGTCCACATCCATATCCACGCAACTCGACAGCCTGATCCCCGCCAGCAAAATAGCAAATCTGACACAGGGTATGTTTGTGGGAGCAATCGCCGATAATTTCGACGAACGGATAGAGCAGAAGATTTTTCATGCTGAAATAGTCGTGGACAACGAACGGGTAAAGCGGGAAACCACCAAATACCAGGAGATACCCGTTATTACCAACTTTGTTGATAAGGACGGAGTGGATAGAATGAAGGAAATGATAAAGGAAAATTACGACCGTATCAAAGAAGAAACTCGTCAGATAGTCGATGAAGAACTTGATCGAATAAAGAACGACCCGATACTTTGTAAGCTGCTACCGGATCAGGAGTAAACTTAATTATTCATCAAAAGATTTATTGCTGAATATAGAAAGGCATAAGACAAGATAATTAAGAGCAACAGTAATTATAGGCAGATCAAACATCTAAAGGTCAATGTTTTTTTGTATTTTTGTGGCGTCTTAAATGTCTGTTTTATGGAAATAGCAAGATTAAAAATAGAGAACTTCAGAGGAATAAAGAAAAGCGAACTTTTCTTTAATTCCCATACAGTTTTAGTTGGAGATAACAATGTTGGCAAATCTACAGTCTTAGAGGCAATAGACTTAACTCTTGGGCCAGATAGGTTGTCAAAATATCCAATAATTGATGAACATGATTTTTATGCGGGAGAGTACTTACTCGCTGATAAGTCTGTCGAAATAAATATTGAAACAGTCATAATAAAGTTAAGCGAGGAACAGATGCGCCACTTTCATACCAACATTGAGTGGTGGAATCTCAAAAGTAAATCGTTTGTAAATGAAGCAGGGAAAACCGGTGATAAAAATGTGGTTGCAGCATTGCGTGTAGCATTTAAAGGATACTACGATAAGGAAGAAGATGATTTTATTTGTAAAACCTATTTTTGCAATCCCATAGAAGGAGTAGAAGAACAGTCCCGATTCGGAAAAAATGACAAAAGGTTGTGTGGCTTTTTATATTTGCGGACATTAAGAACTGGATCGAGAGCATTAAGTTTAGAAAGAGGATCATTATTGGATATTATCTTGAAATTAATGGAGTTGCGCCCCCAAATGTGGGAGGATATTTTAACACAATTGAGGGATTTAGGTGTCGCGGAAAAACCTGAGCTCGGCATCTCCGGTATATTAGAGAATATACAATCTGCTATTCGAGAGATTGTTCCTGTCGAATGGGCTGAGAATCCAAAATTACGTGTTTCAAATTTAACCAGAGAGCATTTAAGGCATATTTTAACCGTTTTTATTGGAACTGGAGCAACTGCCAGCGATGGCACACAGTATTCTGCACCTTTTCAACATCAAGGAACCGGGACTATTAATGCTTTGGTTTTAGTATTGTTATCTATGATAGCAGACCTAAAGCAAAATGTGATTTTTGCGATGGAAGAACCTGAAATAGCGATACCGCCATATACTCAAAAACGGATAATCAATAGCATTAGAGAAAAATCGGCACAAGCAATATTTACATCTCACTCTCCCTATGTTTTAGAAGAGTTTGACCCATTGCAAGTATTAGTACTTAATCGAGATAAAGCTGGGAATCTTATAGGGGTTCATGCGACTTATCCTCCTGCCATTAAACCCAAAGGTTATAGAGGCGAATTTAGACGTAGATTTTGTGAAGGCTTACTATCACGACGTGTATTAATAACAGAGGGACGGACTGAATATGATTCTTTCCCAGCTTGTGCAAAAAGATTAAATGAAATATACCCTAATGATTTCAAAACATTAGATGCTTTAGGGATAACTATTATAGATGCAGAAACTGAAACCCAAGTTGCTGCAATAGGTGGATTTTACAAAGGTCTCGGGAAGGAGGTATTTGCCGTTTTTGACAAACAGTCAGCCGAAAGTTTGGCTGAGATAAATGCAAATGTTCACCATGCCTTTGAAGCGCAAGAGAAAGGATTTGAAAAAATTATTCTGAATGGTATCTCCATTGAAATTTTGAAAAAATATGCAAATACGCTTGAAGATAGTGGAGAGTGGCCTACACATATAACTCCTAAACCTAAAGCGTGTTCTTCTAATGAAGAATTAATAGATGTAATGTTTAAGTACTTAAAATCAAGCAAAGGTTCGGGAATAGCCGCCGAATTATTATCTTCATGTAACACAAAGGAAGAAATGCCAGAATATATAGTAAACACTATTGGAAGTATTACTGGATTAATAGAATTAGTTTGAGAATATGTTTGAGTTGTCTGATGCAAAAAAGGAGTTATTAGGTTCTGGAGGCAATCTACTTGTTTTAGGTGGCCCCGGTTCCGGCAAGACAACAATCGCTCTATTGAAAGCAAAGCATGAAATTTTAAATGATGCCTTATTGTCTGAACAACAGATATTATTTCTTAGTTTCGCTCGTGTAACAGTTTCAAGAGTTGAAGAGAAATTAATAGACTTAGGGTTTTCAAAAGAAATAAAGCATAAAATAGAAATTAATACATATCACGGATTTACATGGAGCATATTGAAATCACACGGTTATCTTCTATGTGATTTCAGAAAAATCAATCTCCTTCCTCCCCCAGAAGCCGCTGCAAAATTAGCGGAAATTGATCCCGCACAAAGACCATCTGAACAGAAAAGATTGTTTTACGAAGAAGGCTGTTTACACTTTGATCTTTTTGCGGAATTATGTTCAGAACTGTTTGATAAAAGCGATTCTCTGTGTAAAATTATTTGCGACAGGTATCCAATAATTATATTTGATGAGTTTCAAGATACCAATTTAAGTGAATGGGGACTTGTTAAGAATTTAGGAAAATATAGTAGAATCATTGCTCTTGCAGATGCAGAGCAGCGTATATACGATTTTAGAGGGGCAGATCCGGCAAGAATAGATGATTATATGAATCATTTTAATCCGACTCTCTTTGATTTTGAAACTGAAAACAACCGAAGTAACGGTACAGATATAACTAAGTTCGGGAATGATTTACTGACAGGGAAAAACGTTAATAATGAATATAACGATGTAAAGTGTATTGCTTATCCCTTTTCAAAGCCTCCCCACATTAAATTAAAAACGGAAATCTTAGCGGCTCGAAACAGATTAAAAAAGGATTTAGATAATTGGTCGTTAGCAATATTAGTTCCCTCAAATAAATTAATGTTACAAGTTTCTGATTTTTTAAGTGGACGACAGAACTTTGTCAATGGAGCAGCATTACCCTCAATAGGTCATGACGTTGCTATTGATCAAGCAGCACTTTCATTGGCGGCTGTTTTTATTGCTGGTTTAATGGAACAAGGAGAGCCTGATTTAGAAATAATGGATAGATTAATTAGTCATTTGAATGATTATGTCAGAGGGCGAGGTGGAGGAAAAATTACTAAAAAAGATATTGGAATATCTCGCTCTTTGGAGCAATTCATTAAAGCTCGTGCATCAAAAACGAATAAACCAATGTTATTGGAATGCCGTCAATTAGCAATTTCTTGTTCCGAGTTGCAATTGTGTGGCGATCCTATAGATGACTGGATAAATATGAGAGGTATTATTGGTTCTTGTAAGTCAGATGCTCTAAAACAGCTTTTTAAGGATGCAATGTTTATAAAATTGCTACATAAGGGTTCTATCTTACAATCAGGACTTGCTGGATTATGGAGAAGTCAAGGCAATTATCAGGGAGCTGTTAATTTGGTAAGAAATGCTTTATTACAAGAACATTTTAGCATGACCGCGAAAGTTCCCAAAGGAATTCTCTTAATGACGATACACAAAGCAAAAGGAAAAGAGTTTGACGAAGTTATAATTTACGAGGATAGATATAGTCGAAGGTTTTTGCACAACCCCAATGACAAAGGTGATGTTCGTAGATCTAAATTGTTATTGAGAGTTGCTGTTACCAGAGCAATTAAAAGAGCAACGATACTAACTCCTGCACAGGAAAAATGCTCATTGCTATTTTAAATAATCTTCAATCAAAGCTATTATTAGTGCTGGTATTATCAGGAATTACCCAGAATGGAAAACCTTCGTTATAAATAACAGTTCAAAAGTATACCACCATTCCAATTGAAAAGTATACCAGCTAATCAGAAAAAATAGAGGCTAATGTCAGCACTTGATGGAGTGCAGGCGTAGCCGAAACGGAATCAAGTGCTGACATAATTAATCAAGATTAAGCACTACTTCCATAACGTTTAATTTCTTTGTGATGTAAAAACCAGCACAGAGATAAAATGATTAGCATGAAAGACAAATCAGAAATTATCAGATTACGAAATTATGAGGGTTTGAGTGAAAGGGAAATTTCACGCAGACTAGGTTTTAGCCGCATTACGGTTCACCGTATCCTGGATGAGTATACCAAAGCCCTGAAGGAACAGGAAGGGGATAAATCCAGGATAGAGGCGTATATATTAACGCCCCCAATTTATAAAACAGAAAATCGTCCCAAACGACGTCTTACCGAGAATATCATCCGTATTATAGACCATTGTCTGGAGGAAAACGAAATTAAGAAACGGTCCGGGCGTCATAAGCAGCGTATGTTCAAACAAGATATACATGAGTTGCTAGTGGAAAAAGGTTATGACATATCCTATTCTACAGTATGTGGTTATATCAGCAACCAAAGCAGTCAAAAAGAAAAGGAAAGCTTTATCAAACAGGGTTATATCCCGGGTGAGAAGGCGGAGTTCGATTGGGGGGAAGTAAAGCTTTGCATAGCGGGTCGTTGGCAGAAACTGTACATGTCCGCATTTGCTTTATGTAGCAGCAATGGCCGTTGGGGGGATCTGTTTCACCGGCAAGACACGCTGGCCTTTATGGAATCTCACGCCAACTATTTTGAATAGCTATTCCGGTGATATGCACCCACCTAAAAAGCAGATATGCCTCTATTTTATGACTTAACGAACATTTCTAAATCTGCCAAATTTACAGTTTTTTTCTTAAACTCTCTCCCTTTAGTTCAAAACGATGCGATGTGTGTACTATTCTGTCTAAAATTGCATCGGCAATCGTCTCTTCTCCAATAATGTCAAACCAGCTTGCCACAGGGAACTGGCTTGCTATAATCGTAGCCTTTCTGTTATGACGGTCCTCGATGATTTCCATAAGATCAAGTTGTTGTTGTCTTTCGAGGGTAGTGAGTCCAAAATCGTCAATAATGAGCAGATCGGTTGCCGCAAGCTTTTCAAACTGCCGGATTATGATACCCTCCAGCCGGTTTTGTTTGAGTTTGATCATCAGTTTCTGCATGTTGTAATACGCCACCGAGTAACCTTGCAAACAGGCTTGGTGACCCAGGGCGGATGCAAGGAAGCTTTTTCCTACACCGGCCGCTCCGGTGATAAGGATAGAGTCTCCGTTTTTTATATATTCACCCAAAGAAAGTCTTGTGATCAGTGACTTATCTATCCCTCTTGCCGGATCATTGCTTAGTTCCTCGATGGAGGCTTTATAACGGAAAGCTGCATTTTTAAGCAATCTGGCACATCGGTTGCTTGTGCGTTGGTCTTCTTCGGACTGAAGCAACAGCTCCAACCCATCGGACAGTGATAGCTCATTTACCTTACGTGTTTCATACAGGGTTTGCCAACAATGGGCCATTCCCGGGAGCCGGAGGCCGGCTAGTCTGGACTTGATTTGTTCCATGATTATTTTTTTTATAGTTATTGATAATAATGCTTTCCTCTGATATTGTGGTGTTTGGGCAGAGTTCCTCCAGCGACCTCTTGCTCATTGATGAGATCTCTTTTATCCATCAGATTCCGAACAAATTTATAGCTGGTTATATGGTTCTCTGTCGCAATATGGCATGCCCGGTCAAAGAGAACCGGGTCACTTTTGCGTTGCAGGCTCAGAAGTCCGTCACAGCGTTTGTATAATATTTCTGGCACCTCCTGGCTATCAAAAATGAGTTGGATTAACCTGTACAGCGCCTCCGATCGGTTTTCTGCTATCCGCAAATAATATTCAGGGCTTCGCTCCAGATAGTGATTATGGGCCGAACACAGATGTTCTTTTTGTGTGGTATAGCCAAATTTGTATGAACGGGGATGAGTAGCCACCAGTTCACCCTTAACATAAACCTTTACAAGCGTACGGGTATAAATAACCTTGGCCTGTTTGCCGATGTGTTGAAAAGGTACAGAGTAATAATGTTTATCCCGGCCCAGATAGATGCAATTGTTCTGGGCAATCTTCAGTTCTGTATAGTATCTTATTTCAAACGCATGAGCCGGCAATGCCCTGAGAAGCGCTTTTTCTTCTGCAAGAAACTGTTCTTCCCTGCTATACGATTTTTGCTGCATACGGGTTTGGTTGTGTTCCCGAGTTTTTTCTTTTAACGCCTTATTCAGCTCTTCCAGAGAGAAAAAAGTCTGATGACGCAGTTTGGCGTAAACCCGTTGATAAATCCTGTTTACGCTGCTTTCCACCAGAGCCTTATCCTTAGGCTTGCGAACCCTGGCGGGTGTTACAACACACCCGTAATGGTTGGCAAAGTCTTCAAGTACATGGTTGATATCCGGTTCGTATTTATCTGCTTTGATTACGGCAGCCTTCAGATTGTCAGGTACCAGTATCTTGGGAGATCCCCCTAATTCCTGCAGGCAACAACCCAGAGCATGGATAAAGCTTTCGGTCCGTTGATCCATCACTGCCTGCACATAGGTGTAGTCAGAGAAAGGCAAACAGGCAACAAACACCTGAACAGAAACGATCTCTCCCCTTGATTTGTCTATATAACAGAGGGTATCTCCTGCAAAATCGATAAACAGCTTCTCTGCCGGGTTATGAGTGAGAATGGCTGTTGGCTTGCGGGCAGATTCCAATTGGGAGAGATGATAACAGAACTGAGAGTAACTGTAACCATCAAAACGACTTTGTCGGTATTCCTGCCAAAGCAAATGTCTGGTTACATGTTTTCGCTTTAACTCACTTTCTATATAGGGCAAAAGCGTTTTCAGATCATCGAAGCGGTCCTGGCAATAAGCCGGAGAACCGGCATGCAGACGTCTTTCCAGCACAGGATCGTCTAAGGTAAGCAGATCCTGACAACTTAACGGATCCAGACTCAATGTCCGGATGTATTTGTTTACCGTATTTTTATAAATACCTAGCTGCTTTGCAATCTGTCGGTTGGATACGCCCGCCAGGTGCAGCTGAATCAATTGTTTAATTGTGCTCATTCGTTTTACTTTTCCTGACATATCTATGCGTGATTGATTTCTTTATCACGCAAAATACTCGAAAAGTCACAAATAATAAAGTAAAATCGGGTGGGTGCATATGCGCCGGAATCTAAGTGAACCATCTCCGGAATATACTATGCCCCAACAGTATAGTTCATCGCCCAATTTCTTGGACTGGGTGCATATGCGCCGGAAAAAAGAGCGAAAAAGCAAACCTTGCCCCCTATTTGATGCCTCCAGAACAAAAGTGGGTGCATATGATCCGGAATTAGGTGCAACGCACCGCTGCTTCCTCTTATGATTCAAAAAAAATGAACTGAATTCCCTATTTTTCTCTAAAAATGGGTGCATATCTGCCGGAATGGCTGTTTAAATCAAATCTTTTTGATCCTATTTAACTTTCCTTTTCCTTCTGGACTGGGTGCATATGCTCCGGATTATCTATTTTGAAGAATGTAAAGGTGTTCCCCATGAAGTTGTATACGACAATATGCGTGTAGCCGTAGCTTCTTTTGCCGGAAATGAAAAGGAACCAACCCAGGCTCTTCTTCGAATGACGGCATTCTATGGCTTCAAATACCGGTTCTGTAATGTCAGACGAGGAAACGAAAAAGGACATGTGGAACGTACGGTGGAGGTTTTGCGCCGCAAAGCCTTCTGCCTAAAAGACACTTTTGATACCATAGAACAGGCAACGGAGCATCTGCACCAGACCTGCAGGAAGCTAAACGCATCCGAAGATATCAGGCCAAAACTGGAGGAAGATCTTCGCTCGCTGTTACCCTATACAACACCAATGGGTTGTTTTGAAAGGCGAGAACTCAAAGTAGATAAATGGTCTACCATCACATTGAATACCTCCCATTACTCTGTACCCGACACGTTGGTAGGCAGAATGGTCGAGGTTAAAATATTCAGTGAAAAGTTACTGATATATATGGACAATGCCCCTGTGGCGGAACATGAACGTTCTTATTATTCAACCTGGTCGCTCAATCTCAATCATTATCTACAGACACTGAAGCGAAAACCGGGTGCTTTAAGTGGTTCTGTTGCGTTATCACAAGCTCCGGAATCAATCAAAGAGCTGTATTATAAGTACTTTACGGATAATGGAAAGTCTTTTGTTGACCTGCTTATCTTCGCAAAAGAACATGCAATCTCTTACGATGAAATCGCTCTTGCTGGCAAAGAAGCCGAACAGTCCGGAATCAAAACAGTTACAGCAGCACATATTACAACCTTGCTATATAACAGGCTCAATCAAACACCTCCGCTTTACAAGCATGAACAAAAAGACGAGATAGAAGATTTTGCCATCAAGCAATTATCCATGTGGTCTATGATGATGAACAACAACTCTAAAATAGTATAATAATGAAAGAAAATGAATCCAACCTAAGGCAGCAAATAACAGACTTGTCGAAAACGCTGAAGTTGCCTTCCATTCGCAAAACATTGCAAGATACCACACAGGAAGCTGTTTGCCACTCCTGGAGCTATGAACAGTTCCTCTTCACCCTGCTTCAGAATGAAGACGCACATCGAGAAGAGAATCGTAAAAAAGCTCATGTTAAACGTGCCGGATTCCCTCAGTATAAATACCTGCAGGAATTGAACCGGGAAGAACTGCCCGATGATGTAAGAATCGTATTGCCTGAATTAGAAACTCTTGAGTTTATTAAAAACGCTCAGAATATAGTCCTTGCCGGCAATCCGGGAACCGGAAAAACCCATATAGCCATCGGCCTTGGTATTAATGCATGTAAAATGGGATATAATGTGTTGTTTACTTCCATCCCCCAGTTGCTTACTCAGATCCGGGAATGCCGTTCGGCCAGAACGCTGCACCAGCTGGAGTTGAAGTTTATTAAATACGATCTGGTAATATGTGATGAGTTTGGTTATGTATCCTTTAACAAAGATGGTGCTGAAGCCTTGTTCAATCACCTTTCCTTAAGGACTGGACGAAAAGCAACAATTATTACTACCAATCTGGCTTTCGATCGATGGAAAGAAATCTTCGGAGATCCAATCCTCACGGCCGCAATGGTAGATAGATTAACCCATAAAGCATATCTAATAAATATGAACGGTGATTCTTTTAGAATGAAAGAAACTCAAAAATGGATCAAAAATAAAAGAATCTAACCTGCGTTTAGATAACTTTTTTTATCTTCGCAAACAATGAGCACTGGTATACTTTTCAACTGGAATATGGTATACTTTTCAATTGTTATATACACTTCGTAAAAAATCATGAATAATGCTTTATTATACTTTTCAGAGGTAAAGTCGAAGAAAGTATATTGAAATATTAAAGGATTATTTCCTTTGAGTTGAAATTTATCTAAATCCACAGACAAAGAGTCAAAAATATCGCCCAAATGGTCATTAGACATATCTCCCATTTTTATTTGATTGGTTGTCACAGCAAGAAGTCTTTCCCATGTATAACCAAACTCTTGATAAAACAAAGCATAAGCTACTTTTCTTATGGTTCTATCGAATCGCCTTCTATCTATTTGAATTGATTTTGCATTTTCCTTGTAAAAAGAAACGTCTTTCAGAGTACTAATAATGGCGTTTGCAAGAGCAGAACTTCTTTTAAGAGAGGAAAATGATTTAGAAAAAAAATGATCAATAGATGTTTGGTTATTCTCGATAGACATCGTTATAATATTCCTTGCGTATTCATCATCTTTAGATGTATCCTCATTGTGAATTTTGCAAGCAGGCACAGTATATAGATTAAGCCTCATATCTTTAGGAAAAAAACATCTCGGAGGAACATGCTCGACGGATGTACTCTCATTGTCACACATATAACATTTCGCCATAATATATCTTTTGGTATTATTTTATTGGTATTAATCTACACTCCCCCTCCAATAGATATTCATAAACAGGAATCGTAGAACTTTCTCCATTCCAATATTTAAGAGTTTGATTTTTAGCTTCTTTAGTTGTAATATTATTAGGTATTAAATCCAACAAATTCATATCCCCTTTGAATAATTTTCTTTCATTAATAATTTCAACCTTACAGATTTCCCCTCCCCCTTTTATTTTATCTCTATAATAGATGCAATCATTTACGCTATCAAACAGGAAGAATGAATCTGCTCTTTTAGGCTTGTTTGGACAATATTCTTTTCGTACTAACTCGTAAATATATTCCCAAAGATAAAACCCTTCATTAAATAGCTGAATACCTATTTTAATAAGAGATTGAATTATCAAGACAAAATCTTCTACTCGAATCGGAAAATTTCTTTGTGCATACACCTCCTTAGAATAGGAAATTAAGCCATTATTATGTTGAGAAAAATTCTTCAGATACATTTCACCAAATAAGGATAAACCATTGTTTAAGGTGAAATAAAAATCGAGAGGAATTTCCAATTCTTCAGAAGAACTAACTATAAAATCCAATAAATCTGCATAATTATTGGATTTTGACAATATTAAACTGTAATTTGTGCTATAAGTATCAATAATAGCTTCTCTATCTATATGATTTACAACTTTATAATAATCCATATTTTTACTTATCATAGGTCTATAATCTCATATTATTTATAATTCCACCGTCTTCAATAACTGGAGATAATGTCCCTGTTGTTTCTTTTTTCGTAATCAATTCAAATACCCATTCCCATTATTCCCAAACAGATAATTCTGTTGAGGCTTATCACTCGCTTTCAAACCGTACTTTTTCACTACCTCATCCAACAAGCTCTCATCCAAATGCAGGTATGCCCCGAATGACGGGTGGTCTGTCAGTCCGAAACCTACCATTATCCCGTCTTTTTCATCTTCCAGACCCCGCATGAACACAAAATAATTGTGCGGATTGGCTCCGTCCATATTGAACATTATTTCTTCATCCGACAACTTTGGCGGAGTAACCCCTTCGGGCATCAATTTATAATAATCATAGTCCACCCATCCCCGGTTGCGGTAAGACGAGAACAGTTCCCTTAACTGCTCGGTTGTCAGATGCTTTATAGAATAAAATTGCTCAACCATACCTTAAAAATATCTCTGCCCAAAGGTAGGCAATATTGCCGGATAAGGTGGAAAAACTACCCACTCAATTTTCTCCGCCGACAAGACTTTGCTGCCACAAGTCGCCAGTTGATTGCCGGAAGCCTCCGCAGGCTTGATACCACTTTGTCAGTCAATATGTTACATCTAATTTCGCCTATGCACTGATATTGGTGCGAACTAAAAACATTCGTAAATATGGACGAAAAATTAAAGAACGATGCAAAAAAAGTAATGCTCGTTCAAGATGCAAGCAGCGGCCAACTGAAAGCCGTTACCGATGTGGATAAGGACGGAAATATTCAGACCGTCGAACCCACTAAAGCAAATCTGGCTTCCCTGTTGAATGTGAACACAAACGATTCTTTCATTGAAGCCTTTTTAAAAAAGATGATGGAGCAGGCGGATAATCCGGCACATTCAGGGTTATCCAATCCCATCAACAAGGTCTTTATCATGACCGAGAGTGTTTTCAACAAACTCGTCAAGATGAACTTTCCACCCGAAGAACTGGAAAAGTACCGTGTCGATCCGGCAGCCGAACTGGCAGCCCGGCAGGGACAGAACCCCAAAGTACAGCAGGGTGGCGGCGACACCACTTCCCAATCGACTTTCCAGCCGATGGACGTAAGCAAAATCGACCGGGCAGATTTGGAACGCAAAGGGATTAAGTGGGAAGATATGGAACCGCACCTGAAAGCGATGTCCTACGGCCATAAGTCCAACAAGATGGTTGAAATGAATCCCGAAATGGAGCCGGGCGGTATGCGCGTCCCCACAAAAGGACGCATCTCGCTGGAAGAACAACCGGACGGCTCAATCAAGGCTATTCCACATTACCATCAGGAAAAACCGAATCTGGATGCACCCCTGCATGGGACAAAGCTCGATGATGAAGCAAAAGCCAATCTACTGACAACGGGCAATGCCGGAAAAGTGATTGAACTGGAACTAACTCCCGGCAAGAAAGAACCCTGTTATGTTACCCTTGACAAAATGACCAACGGATTGGAAGTTCTGCCAGTCAGCCAGATTGGGCCGATTGACAAAATTAAAGGCGTCGAACTTACCGAAGGACAGAAGTTGGACTTTGCCGCAGGACGCAAAGTGTTGGTTGAGGGCATGACTTCCCGCAGCGGGACTAAATTCGACGGCTACGTTCAGGTTAATGCTTCCGATAAGAAATTCGATTTTACCTATGACGGCTTAGACCGTAACCGCTATGCTCAGGAGAATAAAGAAATCCGCCAGCAGAAGAAAGCGGGAGGTCAGGAAACAAAAAAGGAAGTTTCACAGGGTGAAGACAAAAAAGAGATTTTCATCCCTAAAAAACTGTTGGGAGTTGAGCTTGACGAAAAGCAGATTAAATCATTAGAAGCAGGTAAAGCCACCTATGTAAGAGCCATGATGAAAGACGGGCAGGATCAGCCTTTCAATGCGTGGGTTAAACCGAACTACGAAAAAGGCAAGCTGGATTTTTACAAATGGAATCCCGACTACGCCAAAAAGCAGGGTGCAACGGTAAAACCCGCCGAAGAAAGCAAAACTCAGGTAGCCGTCAATTCCGAGGGTAAGACCAACGAAGCAACCAAGAAAGTGGACAAGCCACTTCAACAGGGGCAGCAGAAGCCGACCGAAAGCCAGCAGAAGAAGCAGGACGAGAACAAGCAGCGCCAAAATCCTCAAAAACGGCAGTCTGCACCTAAAGCAAGGAAAAGCCGTGGGGTTTCTTAATTCATTAATTAACAATCAAAAAACAAAATCACAATGAAAGTATGTATTGCAGAAAAGCCCAGCGTAGCGCGTGAGATCGCCGCTATCGTGGGAGCAACAACAAAGAAAGACGGATATTTAGAAGGCAACGGCTATGCCGTTACGTGGGCATTCGGTCATCTGGTCGGACTTGCCATGCCCGAAGCCTACGGTTTAACAGGGTTTAAGGCGGAGAATCTGCCGATACTCCCCAAAGAGTTTATCCTTCAACCCCGACAGATTAAGGAGGGCAAGGAGTATAAGAATGACCCCGGTGTAATGAAGCAGTTAAAGGTAATTAAGGAGTTATTTTCCCGTGCCGACCGGATCGTCGTTATGACCGATGCGGGACGTGAGGGAGAACTTATCTTCCGTTTTATATACAGTTACCTCGATTGCAAAAAGCCGTTCGACCGCCTTTGGATCAGCAGCCTGACCGACCGTGCCATTCGTGAGGGACTGCAAAACCTCCGTCCGGGCAGTGATTACGATAACCTGTACCTGTCCGCCCGCGCCCGCAGTCATGCAGATTACGTCGTAGGAATTAATGCCAGCCAGGCATTAAGTATTTCCGCCGGGAGTGGTGTATTCTCTCTCGGACGGGTACAAACGCCTACATTGGCGATGATATGCAGCCGTTATCTGGAAAACAAAGATTTCAAACCGCAAACCTATTTCCAACTCAAACTGCATACAGCTAAAGATGCCACCTCTTTTTCAGCCCTGTCTTTGGATAAGTATGATACCCGGACAAAAGCGGATGAACTGTACACCCTTGTAAATTCCTGCGGTACGGCAAATGTGGTAAGTGTGGAACGCAAAGAAGCCAATCAGGAGCCACCATTATTATATGACTTGACTACTTTGCAGAAAGAGGCCAACAGTAAACACGGTTTTTCGGCAGATAAAACCCTCACGATAGCGCAAGCGCTCTATGAAAAGGCCGTACTTTCCTATCCCCGTACCGGTTCCCGTTATATCTCCACCGATGTATTCGATGAAATACCGCAGCTACTCGACAGCCTGAAAAGCTATTCCCGTTTTTCCGCTTATGTTTTTTCAATGGAAAATGCCCCGCTTAATATCCGCAGTGTGGACGACAAAAAGATTACTGACCACCATGCAATTATCATTACCGAAAACAAGCCCGGCGAACTTTCACCTGACGAACGCATCATCTACGAAATGGTTGCCGGACGTATGCTGGAAGCATTTTCTAAAAAGTGTAAGAAAGAAAATACGGTTGTTTCCCTTGAATGTGGCGGAGTAATATTTACAGCACGGGGAAGTATTATCCTTTCTGCCGGATGGCGTGGCGTATTTGGCGCACAGGAAGAAGAAAAAGAGGAAGATGCCACCGTACTGCCCGATATCACTCAGGGAGACAGCCTACCCGTGAAAGGTTGCGACGTATTGGAAAAACAGACCAAACCCCGCCCGTTACATACGGAGAGCAGCCTATTGTCCGCAATGGAAACCTGTTCCAAAGAAGTTGAGGACGAAGCCGAACGGGAAGCTCTCAAAGAATCAGGCATCGGAACGCCTGCCACCCGTGCAGCCATTATCGAAACACTATTCTCCCGTGAATATATTGTACGTGAAAAGAAATCACTTGTACCCACCAATAAAGGATTGACCGTGTATCTGGCTGTTAAGGATAAGAGGATTGCGGATGTTTCAATGACCGGCGAGTGGGAAAGCGCACTGAATAAAATCGCTTCGGGAGGGATGGATGCAAATACTTTTCACAAGGGTATAGAAGTATATGTCGCACAGATTACAACGGAACTGCTCTCTATCTCTATCGAGGGGGCGAGCAATCGTACCGGATGTAAATGCCCTAAGTGCAGCGGACAGGTGGTTTTCTATCCTAAAGTCGCCAAATGCCGGAATGAGGATTGCGGACTGACGGTATTCCGTTCCATAGCCGGAAAAGAGCTGACGGATGTACAACTATCCGACCTTTTCGGTAAAGGGAAAACCGGACTGGTAAAAGGCTTCAATAAAAAAGCCGGAGGAACTTTCGATGCTATTATTGCTTTCGACAGTGAATATAAAACCGTTTTTGAATTTCCAAAAAACAAACCGGGCAATGCAGGGAAAGGGAAAAAGCGGAAATAATCGTATATTTGCCACTAAGATTCTAATCATAGCATGTTTTTTTAAGATATGTTTTGAAAGGAATTTTAGTGGTGGGCGCTTCGGGTGGGAATCCGGAGCGCCTTTTCGCTTTTCCCCTCTCCATATTTTCAACCACTAAAATTCCAATGTTATGGCAAAAAATAATTCATCGCCTGGTGGCGAACTATCCTATTACGGGCTATCCCTCTTATCGTATCTCAGTGACAGTCATCCCGACAAAACCGGGGATAAGGCATTTATAACAAAACGAGCCGACCTTGCAGCAGAGGCTTACAGCGAGGCAATCCGAAACGGACTTACCCATATTGAAGCAGAAGAACTGGCAAATGCCGAACTATACCGGGGTTTACATTTTTCCGTTTACAATACCCTTGTAAATATACTCTGGGACGAGTTTTCGGTAGAAATTCCCGAAGATACGGCCCGCAAGGTCGCCCTGCAGGTCTTACCGCTATGCGGTAACGTGCTGGCAAAATACACCCTAACAGATGATTTTGCCGACACTCCTGCATACGACCTTTTATATACGGAACTCGTAGGAACAATCCAAATACTTCTGGAAGATGGCGCGGTTTAATAAAACGGCGCACCTTCGCCAGAATATCGACGCGATAAAGGCAGCCTTTACGCTCGACCGGGAAAAGCGGGAAGCCACCCCGGAGGAAAAAGAAGTATTGCAGCAATACAGCGGTTTCGGAGCGATTAAGGAAGTGATAGACCCGCTGCCGAAGAACGGCGGGAAAGCCACACCCTTAACCCCTCTTATCGAAGAACTGCATACAGTCCTGAAAGAGAACACTGCCAGTGAACGGGAATATAAACGCTATTTGAATGGCATCAAAGATTCCATTCTATCTGCTTTTTATACTCCACCCGTCATTGCCGACACTCTGATTGCATCGTTAATACAAAGTGGTGTTACACCCCAGCGGGTAATAGACCCAAGCGCCGGAGCAGGCGTATTTACAGACAGTCTTAGAAAATCCGCTCCCGATGCAGAAATAACCTGTTTTGAAAAAGACCCGATGACAGGTATGATACTAAAACACCTGCGCCCGGAGGATAATGTAAGGGTACAGGGGTATGAAACCATCGAGCCAAAGTATTCCGGCTATTACGATGTGGCGGCCAGTAATATCCCTTTCGGGGATGTTGCACTGTTCGACCCGTCTTTCTCAACAAGTACCGACCCCGCCCGTAGGCAAGGTACACGAACACTGCACAACTATTTCTTTATGAAATCGGTTGATACCGTCCGCGATGGCGGTATAATCGCCTTTATCACCTCACAGGGCGTTCTCAACTCCGAACAGAACCGCCCCATCCGTGAGTGGCTTGCGGACAGGTGCGATGTGGTTTCCGCTATACGTCTGCCTAATAATCTATTTACAGACCATGCCGGAACCGAAGTCGGCAGCGACCTCATTGTATTGCAGAAACGACCGGCTGGCGAATATCCCGTAACCGACCGGCAGACGGATTTTATCGAATCCCGCAAGCTGTCAAACGGTATTTCCATAAATAACCTGTTCCGGCAGTTAGACAGGGTTATCCAAACTGATGCCAAAGTAGGAACCGATCCTTATGGCAAACCCGCAATGGAATTTACCCATTCCGGTGGCGAAACAGGTATTGCCGATGACTTGCGACGGATGCTGGGCGAGGACTTTTCCAAACACCTCGACCTTGAACGCTACCTCTCTTTTGCTCCCCAGCATGCGGAGCAAACGCAAGAAAGAAAAGTAGATGCTCCACAAGTTGAACCGGAGCAGCATACAACAGTGGACATTGCAAGTGCTTCAAACAAAGTGGAAGCCGATGTTTCCACCTCGCACCTGCAAAGACCACAGGAGGAACGACTGCCAAATGACCTTAATCCCCTTTGGCAGACGGATGAGCTTGATCCGTTCTGGCAAGCCGTAGAGGAACACTTTGAAACTATGGACAGTCGGGATAATGCTCAAACGATTATCCCGACAGAGGAACAGGATGCTATCGCAAAAGCACAGGCGGAAGGACATAATCTTGATACAACCACCGGAGAACTGACGCCGATAGCTGATGTAGAACCTTTACAGGGTGTTCCGCATACTGATGAGGAAATCTATGAACCGACTGCTGAAGATTGGGCAGATTACGGCGCATACTTAGCCGAGCGGGAAAGCCGGGGTATAGAAGAACGACTACCCCAACCGGAAGACTACGGCATTATTGAGCCTGCCCCGGAAACTCCCGTTCAGGCGACTATGGAGCCGAAGCTAAACCAACAAACCACTCAGGCGGGCAATTTCAGCGGGACACTTTTTGACATGGACGACCCCGCTATTCTCGCAAAGCCGACTACGGAGGCTGCTCCAAAAGTAAACGTACAACAAGAACCGCTGATAACCCTTTATGACCTGTTCGGTTTCTCCGAAGAAGAACGCTCTCAGGTAAGCCGTCCCCGCAAGCGGAAAAAGACTGCCAAACCTAAAAAGAAACAGGAAGAAGACCGGGTAATCGAATGGCGGGAAGAGTTGATGATAGAGGCTTACGAACGTCGTCAGCGTGAAGAAAAGGAACAACAATCGAGACAACCCTCGCAGGATAATACACCGCTTGTTTATCCGGTCGAAGATGCCCGCAGAGCGGAACAACAGGAAGCCTTACGGCGTGAGCAGGAACGGGAAGAATACCTGAAACCTATCCCGTTCAAAGCGGAAATACTACCTCATTACCGTGAGGGTTCGCTCGTTTCGGACGAGCATAACCGTATCGGATATCTGCGGGGTATGGAAGGCTTGCAGCCTATGTTCCACCCGTTGGAACTGACCGAAACACAGGAAAAGAAAGCCTCTATCTACGTCGAAATACGTGATACTTATTATCATTTATATCAGAATGAAGCCGAACGGCTGGAAGCCAACCCCGCCCTCCGGGAAATGCTAAACCGTCTGTACGATAATTTCACAGACCGTTTCGGCAGGCTGAATGAGAAGAAAAACCTCGACCTGATTAAAATGGATTCGCGGGGAACGGAAATCCTTTCTTTGGAACGCTACATTGACGGGGTAGCACAGAAAGCCGATATTTTTCATCATCCGGTAGCGTTCAACCCCAATGAGATTACCGAAGCTGCCGATGCCCGTGAAGCGTTGGTCGCAAGTCTGAATAAATACGCCGGGGTAAATCTGGAATATATGGCAGGACTTACCGGAGGAACACAGGATAGTATTCTGGAAGAATTGCATGGCAGCATCTATTTCAACCCGGAAATTAACGGCTATGAAATTGCCGATAAATACATAGCCGGAAATGTCATAGAGAAAGCGGAACGGGTGGAGCGTTTTTTGAATGATAACCCCGACCATATCCCGGCAGCAAATTCTCTGCGGGCGCTTCGGGAAGCTACCCCGAAACCCATTGCCTTCGATGACCTTGATTTTAATTTCGGCGAAAGGTGGATTCCTAAAGGTATTTATGAAAAATACGCATCGCACCTATTTGATGCAGATGTTACAATAAATTTCGCACCCAACATCGACGAGTATAGCGTAAAGGCAGACAGGACGAACGTAAAAATAACCGACCAGTATGCCGTGAAATCACAGAGCCGTACATTCAACGGCATACACCTGATGAAACACGCCCTGCAAAACACTTCACCGGACATCACCAAAAAAGTAAACAAGCTGATTGACGGTAAAATGCAGGAGGTCAAAGTGCGTGATCCCGAAGCCATACAACTCGCCAACTCCAAGATAGACGAGATGCGGAACGGTTTTTCCGACTGGCTGCGCGACCAATCGCCGGAGTTCAAGGACAGGTTGGCTGACCGCTACAACCGTATGTTCAACTGTTTTGTGCGCCCCAACTACGACGGCTCACACCAAACCTTTCCGGGACTTGACCTCAGGGGATTGGGCATACAAGACCTGTATAAGAGCCAGAAAGATGCAATCTGGATGGATAAACTACTGGGCGGGAATATTTGCGACCATGAGGTCGGAGGCGGTAAAACGCTGATTATGTGTTGCGGGGCAATGGAGAAAAAACGGCTCGGATTAGCCAATAAACCCATGATTACAGGCTTAAAAGCCAATATTCATGAGATTGCCAAGACTTTCTGTACCGCCTATCCGAACGCAAAGGTTCTTTACCCCGGCAAGGAAGATTTTACTCCCAAAAACAGGGAGAGGATCTTCCGTGAGATAAAGAATAACGATTGGGATGCCGTTATCCTGACACACGAACAGTTTGCCAAGATACCGCAATCACCGGAACTGCAACGGGAGATATTGCAGACCGAACTTGACAGCGTGGAGGAAAACTTACAGGTTCTTAAAGACCAGGGCAAAGAAGTTTCCCGTGCCATGCTGAAAGGTTGCATAAGGCGAAAGCTCAATCTGGAAGCCAAACTGCAAACGGTTATGCACACCATTGAAAACCGTAAGGATGATACGGTCGATTTCCGCTTAATGGGTATCGACCACCTCTACGTGGACGAATCGCACAAATTCAAGAACCTTACGTTCAATACCCGCCACGACCGGGTAGCGGGATTGGGAAATCCCGAAGGCTCACAACGTGCGCTGAATATGCTCTTTGCCATCCGTACCATTCAGGAACGCACGGGGCGCGATTTAGGCGCTACTTTCCTTTCGGGGACAACCATATCCAACTCCCTTACCGAGTTGTATCTGTTGTTTAAATATCTCCGTCCGCAGGAAATGGAGCGGCAGAA
>OGZT01001075.1_pt1 | contig 20018 bp, 18 predicted proteins | sample 1576891 | NCBI WGS metagenome assembly OGZT01 (sample SAMEA3541521, study PRJEB24748) | human gut metagenome | biome: human gut; feature: human-associated habitat; material: faeces | place: China | collected 2012 | reverse complement strand
GGTCTTGAGAAGCGTCCGAAACTCCGGTTTCCGGGCTTCGATGATCCGTGGAAAGAAACTACTTTATCTGCACTTTTCTCTAAAAGCACACAGAAAAACGCTGATGGTCATATCACAAATGTAATTTGCAATTCAGCAAAGCTCGGTCTTATTCCGCAACGCGAGTATTTTGATAAGGACATCGCAAACAGCGATAACACAAGCGGCTATTATATCATCCGGCAAAATGACTTCGTATATAATCCGCGTAAATCATCCGACGCTCCATACGGTCCGATCAGCAGCTACAAGTATGCAGAGGATGGCATTGTTTCACCGCTGTATCTTTGTTTTCATGCAAAAGGCGAAATTAACCCACTGTACTACGAGTGGTATTTCCGGTCATCGGCTTGGCATAGATACATTTATATGTCTGGCGATAGTGGTGCGAGACATGACAGAGTAAGCATCAAAGACGATACTTTCTTTGCTATGCCCATCAATCTTCCGTCAGAGCAGGAACAGAGCAAAATTGCATCCTTCCTCCAAAGTCTGGATGAGAGAATTGTTGCACAAGAGAAACTTGTAGCATCCCTCAAGAAGTATAAAAGAGGATTATCTAAGGCAGTTTTTTCAACGAATAGCGAACTGTTCCCTAAGAGTACGGTTGCGTCACTTGGCGAACTATTTCCTTTCATTCGGAATGGATTCGTAGGTACGGTAACACCGTTCTTTACCAGCCAAGAAAACGGTGTGCGGTATCTGCAAGGGACTAACATCCATGACGGTAAAATCTCTGATGAAACAGCTTTCTATGTCACTCAAGCTTTCAATCAGAAACATAGCAAGAATATCCTAAAAAGCAATGATATTCTTGTCGTTCAATCCGGTCATGTCGGAGAGTGCGCAGTCGTAGGTGATAACTATGCAGGTTCAAACTGCCATGCACTTATCATTATGAGCAATGGAGGCGAGTGCGCATCTGACTATATTTGCCAGTATATAAATTCGGATGACGGGAAAAAGAAAATCGCCGCAATTACAACAGGTAACACGATTAAGCATATATTGGCGACATCTATTGCAAATATCGAAGTCCCTTTACCATCAAAAAAGGATCAGCAACGAATCGCAGAACTATTGAATAGTTGGGATAATCGTATCGAGCAGGAAATACGCAACCTCTGTAAACTTGTCAGAATAAAAGAAGGCTTGCTACAACAGCTCTTCATATAAAAAGTTGCTGCATTAAGGCGTTTTTAGTTTGAAGTATGCCCTCAAGTTCTTCGTTTTCTTGTGCGCATTTATGCTCAAGGGCAGCAAGAAAATCAGCGATGTGGCATTGCTCTTCATATATAGGCAGACTGAGAGGTATTGTCCGGCATTTCTCCTGATTTAACTTAGGCTGTGCTGTTCCGGTATTGTAGCGTGCATAGTCAAGGCTTTCAAGCAGTTCACGCAGGAATCTAATATTTTGCCCTTTGTGCGGACGCATTACATGAGCGTGGTTATTAACCCAGTATTTGCCCGTCGCAATAAAACATAACGGAGAGCTACGGTTAATGATATTTGCCCCATCTTCTCCAAGAAGAATAAGTGGCTCATCGAAAATATAGTCATCAATACTGTCAATAATTCCAGATGCACCGTAGTACGGATATTTTCCCTGCCGTTTGGCACGATCAGCACTTTCGAGCGGCTTGCGTTGACCGTCAAGAAAGTCAACCGCATCTTGGAGAGTGCAAGCTGACCATTCAGGATATGGTTTTCCGTTCTTGTCCACAAAGCGTATTTGTTTAGTCATAATCGCCTTAACGACACCTCTTTTATACTTCTGATCAAGCAAACAGAATGAAGCTATATGACCGACAAAATCCCTTGCAGTAGCGGAATATCTCTGCTACTGCAAGGGATTTACCTTTGCTACAAGCCTCTATTTGATTGCTGAAATAGCCCTCAAGTAACGGTCTTGAGAAGCGTCCGAAACTCCGGTTTCCGGGCTTCGATGATCCGTGGAAAGCTGAGAAACTTTCAGATTTTGCAGAGCGTGTCACACGGAAGAACACCAATAACGAAACGAGTCTGCCTCTCACAATTTCGTCCAAAGATGGGCTTGTGGATCAGATCAGCTACTTCAATAAGACCGTAGCCAGCAAAGACATGAGTGGCTATTATCTCTTGAAGAATGGTGAATATGCCTACAACAAGAGTTATTCAGTCGGGTACGATTTTGGCTCCGTCAAGCGTCTTGACCGCTATGATATGGGTGCGCTTTCTACACTCTACATTTGCTTTGCACTCAAGAAACACGATTCTGATTTTATAAAAGCCTACTTTGATTCACTCAAATGGTATCGTGAGATTTACATGATCTCTGCCGAAGGAGCGAGAAATCACGGGCTTTTGAATGTGCCAACTGATGAGTTCTTTGACACAAAGCATTACATTCCGCAGGATTTAGCGGAGCAGCGAAAAATCGCAAACTTCATGATTGCGTTAGAGCGTCGAATAGTGGCGCAGCAGTCCCTCGTGGACAACCTCAAGAAGTATAAAAGAGGTGTCAATAACCAGATACTCTCTCAGATTGACAATAGCTATAATTGCAGGCTTGGCTCGGTATGTGAAATTGTCGGTGGAGGAACACCTGACACTCTTCATGCAGAATATTGGGGAAATACAGTGGAATGGTTCACCCCCTCTGAGATTGGTAAAACAAAATATGTCAACAACAGTGTTCGCAAATTAAGTGATATTGGCTTGGATAATTCATCTGCAAAACTGCTTCCCATTGGAACGGTTTTGTTGACAACCCGTGCTACCTTGGGCGAGATGTCCATTGCAAAACGAGAGTGCAGCACCAATCAGGGCTTTCAGTCGTTGATTCCTCACACTGATAGAGTTTCATCTGAGTATCTGTATTATATGCAAATCATCATTAAGCCATGGTGCGAAAAGTATGCTTCCGGCAACACATTCCGAGAAATAAGCAAGTCTGCTCTGTCAGATTGCATCATCCCTATCCCAGACAGAGCAAGGCAGGAACAGATAGTTAAGCTGTTGAGTTCCATTGACATGATAATAGACGCAGCAGAAAGCATATCAATGTCTCTATCTAAGATACGCCATGGCTTGATGCAGCAGCTCTTTATATGAAAAGTTGCTGTAAGAAAAATGTTCTTGCCTTTTCTAAACAATCCAGTAGGATTTGTTCTTGCGTGATTTTGCCGTCAATTTTTGAAAAAACAGCTCCAATTTTCTTCTGAGCTTCATACGAAGGGATTTTAACAAAAACACCTAAAAAATCTTCGGCATATATCCTGTATTGTCCATAAAGGCAGCCTTGTCGATATTTTAGAATACGGCTCATAATCGGCTTTTGTTTAATAGCCTCGCTGATAAACCACGGATCGGCATCTTTTATGGAGAATATCTCATAAACATCAGAGATCACGGCAGAGCCATAAAGGTTAAGTCCTATTGAGCCGACATCAAGGTTATTGGAACTATAAATGAAATCGTTCAAATCAGTTCTCTTATACAATTTTGAGCTTGCATCTTTCACCAAAAAACCACGATCATACCGTTCGCCTTTGTCGCACACGCCGCCTGTTGCGGTAAATGCCATCAACGGGGCATCTGTTGTTGGAAGTTGTTTGATGCTTTTTGAATGGAGAAATTCTCCGATTCTATGTTCCGTCCATGTTTCTGTCGTAATTTTGATTTTCTCTGATAAAACATCATGGAGCAATCCTCTTTTATACTTCTTGAGGGATTCAACCAAATCACGCTGCTTTGCGATTCTTTCATTGAAAGCAGAAAATAGGGTGGAAATCTTCTCTTGCTCAGTTGGCTCACAATATGGTATTCCGAGCCACTTAAATGCTTCGTAGCTTATCTGCCGTCCGTCTCTGATGCCTTCAACAGACTTTGAAAGATTGTGGTTGATAAACTCATCTGTATGAAAATATGCGTCATAGAATAGGCTTGAATGAGGACGCTTGCAGCGTAAGATGGTGTATGCTGGACTGACTATTCCAGCTTCATTTGCCATTTCCAGACCACCTTCAAAAGAGCGCAGATGAATAATAAAGTCTCCTTGTTCAACCTTCTTATAGTTAGATAAAGACGCATCATCATAGTGGATGTTACGACCAGCTTGCTCTCTCGGAAGAGTACCTTTTCCTTGAATGATTGTCAGCACAGTTTCGTCCGGGTGATTCCTGTCGGTGATATTCTGAAAAAGTTCTTCTGCCTTGAGCACTTTCCACGGATCATCGAAGCCCGGAAACCGGAGTTTCGGACGCTTCTCAAGACCGTTACTTGAGGATACATTTGCCATAATTATTTGCCCTCCACATCAAAGGGGAAATCAAGTCCCAGCTCATCGAAAAACGGTTTCAGTTGTGCGTCGATGCCCTTGATCTCAGTCTGAATATTGCGGATTTCTGCTGCAACAGCATTGAGGTTAATTTCCTCTTCCGGCTCAAAGGTATCAACATAACGAGGAATGTTCAGATTGAATCCGTTCTCTTCAATCTCCTGCATTGTAGCAACATGGGCGTATTTATCGACATCCACACGATGCTCGTAGGTTTCGACGATCTTATCAATGTCGCACTCACGGAGGATATTCTGATTCTTTCCGGCTTCAAAGTCGTTGGACGCATCAATGAAGAGAATGTTATCCGAGTTGCCGTTGCGCTCCCTCTTGAGGACAAGAACGCATACCGGAATGCCCGTGCCAAAGAAGAGGTTTGCAGGAAGACCGATAACAGCGTCCAGCACATTCAGCTTTTGGATCAGGTGCTTACGGATCACTTCTTCGGCTGCGCCCCGGAACAGAACGCCGTGAGGCAGCAGGACAACAGCTCGTCCGTCTTCGTCCATGTGGTAAACCATGTGCTGCACAAAAGCAAAGTCAGCCTTGCTCTTAGGCGCAAGTTTGCCGTATTCATTGAAACGCTCGTCCTCCATGAAGTGCATATCAGCAGACCAATTTGCAGAATACGGAGGATTTGCAACCTGAACACGGAACTTCATGTCTCCGAAGTAGTCATGTTCAAGCGTATCGCCATTGTAGATATTGAAGTTACGGTACGGGATGCCACGAAGGATCATGTTCATTCGGGCAAGGTTATAGGTGGTCGAGGTCAATTCCTGACCGTAGTAGTTACGCACATTTGCATAGTTCTTGAGACGAAGCAGCAAAGAGCCGGAGCCGCAAGTCGGATCGGCTGCGTCCTTAACATCGGTCAAGCCAAGACAAGCAAGGCGGCACAGCAGCTCGGCAGGACCCGAAGGCGTATAGAACTCACCGGCTTTCTTACCGGCTGTGGCAGCGAACTGACCGATCAGATACTCGTAGGCATTACCCAACACATCAATCTTCGTGTCATCCACGCTGAAATTGATCTCGTCCAGAGAAGCAATGATTTTCGCCATGACAGCACTTCTATCTTTAACGGTATGCCCCAGCTTCGTAGAATCGAGCTGCATATCGGAGAACAATCCGTCAAAGTCTTCCTGTGAATCGTTGCCGATAGTGGATTCCATCAGAGCGTTGATTGCTTTCTGCAAGAACTCAATGTCGAAGGAACGGTTTTCAACCATCTTGACCATCTTGCGGAACAAATACTCCGGTTCGATGATGTAGCCGAGGTCACGCAGAGCTTCTTCTACGATGGCAGCCTTGTATTCTTCATCATTCCAAGCATCCTCGTAGCTGATATTATCGTCTTTGAGAAGATTAACCATGTACTTCTCGGTCTTGTCGGAGAGGTAGTAATAGAAGATCATGCCCAAGATATAGTTCTTGAACTCGTATGCCTCCATATTACCTCTCAGGGCATTTGCCATCGCCCATAGTTTGTTGCAAAGCTCTTTCTGATGAGCCTGAATAGAATTATCCATTGTTCTCTCTCCTTATTGGTATTTCTCAGTATGCTGCCGGATAAATTCGACGATCCGGTTGACCAAAGACCTCTTCTTGAGCAACGGCATGGGCTTCTCAATACGGTCACGGATGTTTCCTGCATCCATTGTGCCGGAGAACTCATACTCAGAAATGATGTCCGTCAGCATGGAGGAATCAATATCCTCAGTCTTTGCGAAAGCAACGATCTCTTCTCGTTTTGCTTCATTTTCAAAGTCGTTGTATGCAGCGTCAATCTCATCCGCACTTTCAAGTCCGACAACGACACGATCCAAGAACGCTTGAAGAATTTCAACCTTGCGAAGCAACTGCGGATTATCCGTTCTGCTCAATTCTTCCTTGATGTGCTTGATGTCGTAGTCCTTCTGCTTCTTGTCATCAAAGTGGATGTTGCGGATCAAGTTCATGATATAGGCAACATTGATGCGGTCACTCTCCATGATCTCAATGCAGAAGTCCACATCATTCAGGACAGATACGACTTCTCGATCAGTTTTTTGCCGGGAGTAAAGCATCAGATACTTGCTCTTGTAGTCCTGATACTCCTGCTCGGACATGATGAGCGCATCCTGATCAAAACTGAACTCAATGAATGTCTGCAAGGATTGGAGGTATTTTGTCAGCTCACGGAAAGTGATGACAAACTTCTTCTGGTCATCCTCGCTCTGCATGGTATCGACGGACTCAGGGTAGAGTGCCACTTCCTTGAGCCTCATAACCATTTCATTGAACTTCTCAACAAAATACTGATAGCCCGGAACAACAATGCCAGAGGTGTCCTGACTCTTGGAGAAGAGCGTCAGCGCATCATCTGTCCGTTTTTTGAGGTTGCGGTAGCAAATGATGATACCAAACGGTTTTGTTTCTTTCTCGACACGGTTCGTGCGAGAATAGGCTTGCAGCAGATCATGGTACTTCAAATCCTTGTCCACATACAACACAGAGAGCTGCTTGCTGTCAAAGCCGGTCAAGAACATATTCACGACGATGAGAATGTCCAGCGACTTTGTTTTCTTCCCTTTGACTCGATCTGAAATATCCTTGTGATACGCGGAGAAGGTGTCGGTAGAGAAATTCGTGCCGTACATCTCGTTATAGTCCTTGATGATACGCTCCAAAGCATCTCGGCTATGCTCGTCCTTACCCTCAGCATCTTCGTTCTGCCCATAGGAGAAGATACCGCTGATGTTCAGATCGTGTTTGATCTTCTTGAAGATGTCGTAATATTTGACAAGAGCTTCAATGGAGGAAACAGCAAAGATAGCCGTGTACTGACCATTTCTCGTTTTGGCTTTGTGGTTCTGGACGATGTGGTTTGCAATGAGGGACATTCTCTCATCCGACATATAGAGTTCGCCAACATCAATCGCGTCAGCCAATGTCGGATCGTCCCAGTCAAAATCGCCTTCCATCGTCTTTATGTACTCAATATGGAAACCGAGGACATTGTTATCGAAGATAGCATCCTTGATCAGATAGTTATGCAAACATTCCCCAAACAGCATTTCGGTGGTCTGTATGATCTTGCCCTCCGTCTTTCCGTTCACTTCAAAACGGGGCGTACCGGTAAAGCCAAAGAACTGCGCTTTCTTGAAATGCCGAACAATATCCTTGTGCATATCTCCGAACTGGCTGCGGTGGCATTCATCAATGATGAAGACAACCTTTTCGTCACGGTATGCGTCCATTACCTTTTCGTATTGAGGACGCTTAACGGCATTTGCCATCTTCTGCATCGTCGTGACAATGAGCTGCCGGTTCTTATCCTTCATTTGCCGCACAAGAATGTCTGTGCGATCTGTGACATCAACAGAGCCAGCCTCAAACTTGTTAAACTCTTCGGTGGTCTGAGAGTCCAAGTCCTTACGGTCAACAAGGAAGATAACCTTCTTGATGTTCGGATTGGCTGCGAGGATTTGAGCTGTCTTAAAGGATGTCAGCGTCTTTCCTGCACCGGTGGTATGCCAGATATAGGCGTTGCGATTTGTGAGCGTAGCCTGCCTTATAAGGGCTTCTACGGCATACACCTGATAGGGGCGCATAACCATCAGAATCTTATCCGTATCGTTCAGGATGGTATAGCGTGTCAGCATCTTGATGATGTGATCCCTTGCCAGAAAAGAGATTGAGAAGTCCTTCAGGTTGGTAATACGGATGTTGTTGAAATCCGTCCAGAAGAAGGCGAGGCTATACATCAAGTCCCTGTCGGAGTTGGCAAAGTATTTGGTATCAACGCCGTTGGAGACAATGAAAAGCTGAATGAAGTGATATAGTCCGTTATAGGAGTGCTTCTTATAGCGCATGACCTGATTGACTGCTTCTCGAATGTCAATCCCCCTGCGCTTTAACTCGACCTGAATCAACGGCAAGCCATTCACAAGAATCGTTACATCATAGCGGTTGACATACTTGCCTACAACCGTTGTCTGATGTGTAACTTGGAAGATATTCTTGGTGTGATCCTGATCGAAGAAGGAAAGGTAAACCTTCGTCCCGTCCTCACGCTCAAGGACAAACTTGTCTCTCAGAATTTTTGCGCTCTGGAACACGGACTTTCCAAGCATGAGGTTAAAGATACGCTCCCACTCTTTATCGGTGATAGGCGTATCAAGTTTGGGCGCATTGAAGGCTTCAAACTGAACTTTGAAGTTCTCCACCAATGCGTCATAATCAGGAATATCGACTGTGCTGTATTCCTGCTTGTTTAGCTGCTCTATGAATTGTTGCTCAAGAGCCGCTTCGCTCTGGTATGCCATATCTTCATCTCCAATACTTGAGGATCATTTTTGGTTGCCAACCGATCCTCATTTTATTCTATCACGGCTACTGTCCGATATAACGGACTCATTTTCGTTTTATTTCCAATGTCACATCGCCATTATCCGCAATGGACATTTGCATCGTTTTCAAATACTTGTCCACAAACTGCTTCTGTTCCGAAGAACTCATTTCAATTCGAGTCGCTCTTAACGCCTCTGTGAACATCTCGTAGATATTCAGCCGCACCGCCTGATCTATGTAATGATACATCTCTTTGAACAGTGCGCCGATCTTAATATCCTCTGCATTGCCGGAGTAGAAGTCATCAATGTAGCAATAGAATATACCGGCATTGACAAGTGCGTTCTTCAAATCCGGTCCGCAGTTTTCGCGCTCTATCATGACAAGGAACCGAGCCTCCGGTAAAGAAGAAATCAGTCCCCAATAGTCGGAGTCGCTGGACACCAAAATAAAGGAATCCACATTGTTTTTGTAATGCTCCTGACAAGTTCGGGCAATCAGCATCACATCGACCAGAGACTTGTTCTGCTTTACCCGTTCGGTCATCATGTGTTCGACCGGGATGTGGGTAAAACTATCCAGAATACGCCAAGCAGATGCACTATGCACATCATCAAACAGGATGATGGATGCTATCTTCTGTGTGTACTGATAGTCAAGATTCTTGAGCGTAGCGCAGAGCTTGTACGGATCAGAGTTTTCACAATCTACCACTACGACAACCTTTTCGCTGCTACCAATAAACTCGTAGATGCTTCCTTTAATGTAACTTCCAGCATCAGAAACTTTACTGTACTCTGTAAAGTAGTCACCGTTCATTTGATAAAGCAGCGTCACGAATTTTTTATCGTTATAGAGCAGATTACCGACATCCTCCGGTTCCCAGTTTATATACATCTGGTAAGGATAAAAGAGCAAGTGAGCGTAATAAATATCTGCTGCTGCTTTTGTCCCTTCCTCTTTCAAGCCATCTGGCATGAGAAAGAGGTTTTTTACATACAGCCAATTCAGCCAAAGAGGAAATAGCTTCTTGCAATTATTGATCCGATCAGAAAGCAGCTTGTTTATCTCAACGATATGCTGACTTAGCTTCGTGCTGGACTTCTTTATAAAACTAATGCCATCCTCATTTAGTTGTTGAAGGCTATCCTGCGGCACATATTCCGGCATACTGCTGATTGAGAGATAACTAAACTTCATACGCTCGTTGATATGCTTGAAGTTTCTTTCAATCGCTGTCCTTATGATACACAAATGACGGATTATCCGTGCCGTTTTGTCTGCATCAAGTTTTTCGTATATCTCTATTTTGGGTGCTTCATGCTCATTATCAAAAATTCGTTTCGGAACACCAATTAAATATGCAACCTTAGAAACAATTTCATAGGTGCTGTCTCTGTAGGTGACTCGATCATCTGTGGGAAACGCCTCCGCTTCAACGAGGGCATTTTTCTCAGTCACAGCATTCTCAAGGACATCCATATATGCTCCTTTCGCTGAGGTATTTTTCTCTACCTATAACAAAATAGCCGCACGAAAACTCGAACCTACTTCTTGCCCGTTCGCACAGCTTCACATATATCTCCAATGTCACAATTCAAATAGTCGCAAATGCGCAGCAGAACAGAGAGAGCTACATCCTCGTTCTTATTGAGCTTACTCATCGTGCCAGGAGACAGCTCTATATCCTTGCGTAAAGTTGATTTTGGGATCTCTCTTTCGATGAGCATGACCCATAATTTCTTATAGCTTATCTTCATAAAAGCACCTCTCTCAAACGCTTATAGTGAGACTCATTATATTATACACCAAACGCTTCAAATTTTCAATACGATACTCCAAAAATTCAAAATATATTTCAAGTTCATGGAGCGCATTACGAAGAAGAAAGCCTGAGCCGATTTATTCATACGGCTCAGGCTTTGGTGGTTATTCCAACTCGCTACTTTTGGCTTTTTCATGCTCCTGTGAAAGCGTTGGACTGAGGAAATCATCGACATTTGCCTTCATGGTATCAATCACTTTAGCCTCTTTTTTGAGCCTTGCTCGTTCGTCGTAGAGACGCTGCTGCTCTTCCAAAAGGCGTTGCTGCTCGGCTTGCAGAGACTTCATACTTGGAAGTTTTTCACCATCTTGCATAGCAAGCAATGTACTCTTTGCTGCTTCAAAAACGACAAGCTCTGCCTCGTGCGCAGCTCGAAAACTCGGCTTGTTCTTCGTCTTTGAGTAGGCATCATAGACCGGCTTGAGCTTTTGATAGGTTGAGATATTCTTGATAAGCGGCTGCACCTTTCGGAGCTGCGCTTCAACGACTTTCAAGTCAGCGCCGGTACGCTCATAAGAACTATGTATGTCTTCGACTTTCTTTTCAAGATCGGCATATTGAAGCAGCTCGTTCTCAGTGAGGTAGTTTAGCGTTCTGGCGGCTTCTTTGAGGATCTTAATCTTCATAGAATGCTCAAAGCCCCTGCTGTCGATCTGCTTAATTCTGTTTTGAATATCGCTGATGAGAGAGATGTTCTTCCTACCGTTCTGCATCTGCCGTCTGCGGGCATTGCGTCCTTGAATGCGTTCCTTGATCCGGTCCTCGGTGTAGTTATCTCCGATGGTTTTTGCACGGGTGAAACGCTCTTGCCCTTCGGCACGGAAGGAGATGTATTTGCCGGTTTTGATTTCATATCCGGCGTCCTGCATCAGCTTCAAAAACTCATCGTAGTCCTTTGATGTGATCACACAGCGATCAATGGTCTGCTTGAGTTTTTGCTTCCAACTTGTACCGCGTTTGGCTTCGGTGTATTCCTTGTAGTCCATGCCTTTTCCCTGAGAGGGAGGAATAACTGACAGCCCGTGTTCAGCACATATCTCATCACTGAGATGCCGCATCTCACGATAGGTTTTCTTATTGCTTCGGTACGCATGGAAGTCTACATAGTTGACTGCGTTGAAGATAATGTGATTGTGGCAATGCCCCTTGTCGATGTGCGTTGCAATCACATACTCGTACTTTCCCTTGAGCCATTCGTCGGCAAACTGCTTACCGATTTCATGCGCTTGTTCCGGGCTGACTTCATCAACCGCAAAGGATTGAATCAGATGTCTGGCAATCACCTTTGGCATCTGCATTCCTTGTTGAACGGCAAGAGATCTTGTCCACTCAAATTCCTTCGCTGCGGCATCACTGGCAGCACATCCGTAGGAAGAGACATAGAGCTGGTCATCTGTTTTCTGCGGATCAAGAATGTATGCGAGAGCCTTGTTCACAGTTCCTCGGATTGGCTTGATTTTAGTAATCGCCATATCTCAGCCTGCCTTTCTTTCAGCTCTGCAACATCGTCCTCATAGAAGTGTCCTGTGGAGTTAATTCGGCGGCAAATGTGATTGATATTTGCCGCTGCACGAGATACTGCGGCGGCAAGTTTCTTCTGCTGCGTGTAGTCCACTTTGATGATGTAACCGTCAATCGCCATCTTGCGAAGATACGCTCCCATGTTCTTTGTACCAAGCTGTTTCATCTTTCCTTTGATAATCCGCTTCTCGTCATCTGAAACAAAGAAGAGTATCTGATTTGGTCGTGTTCTGTTTGCCATAAGCGGTTTGTCCTTTCGTAAAGATAGAGGGTTTGGGAGACATCCCAACAAGCATTTTCGGGATTAAGGGGAGGGTTTCCTTAATCCAAAATCGCCGTGTGTATATACACCGGCTGTGCTTGCTAATCTCCCAAAATCGTATTCCCCGAAGATTCCTCCGTGAAATGTCCCTTCACTTTACAACGGACACAATAAGAGCGTTTGTTGAGTACCGGATTTCAAAAAAGTCAAAAAATCATTGGATTTCCCATGTGAAAGCCACGGTGTCCGACACTTCAATATCATCCGGCTCGATCTCTGGCGCGGAGCATTTATTCATCGCCATAAGAGGCTGAATGCAGTCTTCGACCTCATAGCTTGTTCTGGAATACACATTGAGTTCGCCCCAGTTGTAGTCAATATTGAGTAGCTGCCCAAGCGTACTGCCTGATGCTTTGCAAAGAATCTCCGCCTTCGCTCTGGCATTCTCCGTCGCGCTGATTAGCAGCTCATCGCTGACCGCTGACGGGTTTCTTACAGTGAATACAATACTGAGTTCCGGCTTTGCACCGCAATCCGCAATCGCAGAAATGACCTTTGCAAGCTGCTTGCTGTCGAAGTCAAAGGCAAGTTTTAGGCGGTAGGTGCAAGCATATCCTGCAAACTCCCGCTTGTAATTTCCTTGCCGATCCTTGACGTTCTCGTACCTTGTCTGAACATCAAAGCTCGTGGTTTTCAAGTCTTCTTTGCGGTACCCAACGCAGACTGCGGCACCTTGCAGCCTTTCGATTTTCTCGGCAGCTTCCGACATTGCACGGTCATAGGTTTTAGATAAGGTTTCAATGTTCAAGGAGAGGATGATGTAATCCGGTCTGGCGGAGGCATTGCCTGTCCCTTTTACAGTGATCGTTCTCATTGCTTTCTCCCGTCCTTTCTGGAATTGAAGTCCTCATCAATACGCTTTTTCCAATCCGTACCTAGCGGTACGCTGCAACGGACAGCGGAAACCGCTTCGCTCAGAACTTCATAGTTGAGCTGCGTTCCCTCGCGGTCAGAGTGGTAGTTGACCGCTCGATCTGCACCAATTCCGAAATGCCTTGCCGTTTCAACTGCGTCGATGTTTGCACCGAGGAACAAAAACTCCCAGCCATACTTTTCCTTCTGACGCTCAATCATTTTCTTGACCTTATCGCTATCATAACGGCGGCTTGCATTCTCCATGCCATCCGTTGTGATGACGAACAGCGTGTGTTCAGGCACATCCTCAATTCTTGCGTACTTATGGACATTTCCAATGTGATGAATTGCTCCGCCGATAGCATCCAGAAGGGCGGTGCAGCCGCGAACGGAATAGTCACTGTCGGTCATCGGCTCGACCTTTTGAACTGGTACACGGTCATGAATAACCTCGCTCACGTTGTCAAAGAGGACGGTAGAGATCAATGCCTCACCATTCTCTTTTTTCTGCTTTTCAATCATGGAGTTGAAGCCTCCGATGGTGTCTGCTTCCAGCCCGCTCATCGAGCCGCTGCGATCAAGGATGAATACAATCTCCGTTAAGTTTTTTCTCATGTTCAGTACCTCCGTATATAAAAATATGACTGCTTGGCGTCTCACCTTACAGTCATATTGTACTTCGGTATTCACTTCATTTGGTCGCATGGCAAGCGACATTATTCCAGCGATGAAAACAGGTCTCCGCCAATACTTAGAATGTCATCCATCGGAATCTTCGTGCCGTCCTGCATGGTGATTCGCCGCTCGAAATCATCAACCTTTTTGACCGCGCTGGTAGCTGTTATGTATTTGCCGCCAGCCTTCCGCTCATCAGGCTGGAAGTAGGTAATGGTGACTTCCGGTGCATCATCAAGGGCGTCCATGAGAAGCTGATACTTCATGTCCAATGCAGTCAATGCTTCCTCGTCAAGCTCGATCTTATCATCGGTTAGACGCCCGGTTTCTTTGATGGCAGCATCGTAGCCGGTGAGTGCTGCGAAGGGAGCGAACTGCGCCGCACGATCTGACATTGGCATCTGTGGTCGCGTCTTGGAGACGTGGTGAGGACGCCCCATAATCTCATCATATTTGCTTTTCATGTGCATCCCACATCTCCTTTTACAGTCAAATAATAGTTACAGCGTTGCCTTTTTCCACTTCCTGATCTTCGTTCTAAATGTTCCAAAGGGAGCAACGGTATTGACGTGAATAAACTTGTAAACCTCCCATACCGCTGTTTTGGTAGCATCATCTGCCCACTTTCTCATGTGCGGTTGAAATAACTCTTCTTCACTCATAGAATCAATCATTGTCTGGATAGAAGTAACGTTTCCTTTTAACTGATCCTTCAATTCCACTAAGGATGAATGAGAGTATGTATCTGTGAACCATTGGTATAGATCGCCCAGCTGATTCCACCTAAACAGTTCTGATGGTGTTTTCACTTCAACTCCGCGCTTCTCGTCATTTTCCCATTTTAGAAGCAGCGTTGTCCAACCGATCTGATAAGCAAGATTCTCAGCCGGTGTTCTGTCCACCTCGGCTACTCTTATATCTTTTAGGGCTTCCGGAATAGAATCAAATTCAGCAATGTATTTTTCAAAGCCTTTGCTGATTTCGGCTTTTAATTCCTCTTTATCCTTGTATGTTCTCAAAATATTTTCTCCTTGAAATTGAATTGCTGTTCACGCCTTATGCCCGCCGATCTGAGCATTTCGATCCTTTGCGGTTGCGCCTTCTTCAAGATTCATCGCCTTGAGGATCGCGTTCTTTCCGTACTTCTTCTTGATGGCGAGAGCAGCCTTCTGAATTTTTCGCTCCCGTTCCAAGGCAGCGTCTTCGGCTTTCCGCTTTTCCTCTTCGGCGGCATAGTCAGTGAAGAGGTCAAGCTGGACAGCACCGTCATTTTTCTTCGGTGCGTCCGCTTCCGGCAGGACGTGATTTGCCACAACATACATACGGCGGACAAGCAGATTCTTGTCCACGATCCGGTCAAACAGCTTTGACACAGCACACATTATTTTGCGGGTAGAGGATGTGTGACCGTCGAGGTTAATAGAGCCGTGCGCCTGTTTGGGAATCTCTCGACCGTAGGGGTCTTTCTCCACCGCGCCGTGATACCTTGCCCGCCGCGCCGGGTCGGTCAGGTTCTCAATGTCATAGCCAACAGTGAGAACCATCTGGTCGGTGACAAGCCCCTTGTCCACCAAGTCCAACACGAGCAAGTCCGTCATTTCCCGGACAACCAGCTTTGCTTTCTCCGGCTCATAAGGGCAGTGCAAAACCTGACCGGAGCTGAGGCTGTTGGAGCTGGGACGATAGGCTTTAATTGCTTCAATGGTAGTCGGTTCCCAGCCCCACGCATGGTCGATGAGCAATTCCGCGTTCTTTCCGAACAGCTTGTAAAGCAAGTCCTCGTTCCGCTCGGAACAGAGGGCAACATCGCCCATGGTGAACATTCCATTCTGTTCAAGTTTCTTGGCAATGCCTCGACCTACGCGCCAGAAGTCCGTGAGGGGCTGATGCGTCCAAAGCTCACGCCGGAACTTCATCTCATCCAGCTCCGCAATGCGGACGCCGTTCTTGTCGGCGGGGATGTGCTTCGCCACAATGTCCATTGCCACTTTGCAGAGGAAAAGATTCGTACCGATCCCGGCGGTTGCTGTGATGCCGGTTGTCTCAAGTACGTCGAGGATGATCTTCATGGCGAGGTCATGTGCCGAGAGCTTGTAGGTATTCAGGTAGTCCGTCACGTCCATGAACACCTCGTCGATGGAGTAGACTACGATGTCCTCCGGCGCAATGTACTTGAGATAGACCTGATAGATGCGGGTGCTGTACTCCATGTAGTACGCCATCCGAGGCGGCGCGATGATGAAGTCAATCGCCAGAGACGGGTTTGCTTGCAGCTCCGAGAAGAAGTGCGATGTGCCGTCCAGTCTGTGTCCCGGTGCGTCGTGCTGCCGTCCGACATTCGCTTCCTTCACCCGCTGCTTGACTTCAAACAGCCGCCCGCGTCCGGAGATGCCGTAGCTCTTGAGGGAGGGCGTGACGGCAAGGCAGATGGTCTTGTCCGTCCGGCTTTCGTCCGCGACAACAAGGTTTGTGTCCAGAGGATCTAAGCCGCGCTCCCTGCACTCCACGGAGGCATAGAAGGATTTCAGGTCGATTGCGATGTAAGTGCGTTGCTTCATCTTCTTTGCCTCCGCTTTCTTCTTAGATTAGCTCTAATGACATTTCATTAGAGTTTTTAATGTTGAATACGACACGCCATTCAATATCACCCTCCACCGGCTCAAAGTGTAGAGAGGAACAAGCCGCATGGAGTTTTTCTTTTGAGCTGCCTCCACACACGATTGCGATTGGACCGTCCGCTCCGCCGATAATGCCGATACAAGCAATATCGTTTTGTGCCTCTGGTGCATAGCGGTCAGAGCATGAGGCAATTTCTAAAGGCTTGTCTCCCTCAGCGCAATCACAGATCGAAATATCATTGTCCGGTTCAGGAGAAAGCGTATAGCTCATAGCAGTAAAATGCGTGGGATAGAACCACCGGTCGGAACCAACGAACTTTTCAGAAATTGTTTGCTGCTCCATTTCCTGAACGGTCAATGTATATTTTGTTCCGCTGACCGGATGGGAAAAAGAAAACGAATCGCCGGGAGCGTGTGTCTTGAAATGCGGTCCCGGGACACGGCGTGACTGCTGTTCCATTGTAAGGGAGAGGGCTTTTATTTCAGGACGGCGTTTGCTTGTCCATGGAAAAGCTGCCCGAAAAATCATCCATCCATAGGATGTATCCAAACCATAGTGTTCTAATGCCCACTTTGCTTCCGCTTCATTGATCATCCTGTCCGGCAAACATGGATTAAAGACCACCGAACAGCCGTGGGAGGTCAGCATTGTTTTCCCGTTCAATTCCAAACGAGGAATAAAGTCAAGGCAAAGTGGATTGTCTAAATCTATCTGCATTTGCTGCTCCTGTGTGAAGTATTCGCAGGAGTCGTTTTCGGGGTGTAAATCCCATTTAGTCATGAACTTACGAATGTCTTCATCTGGGGTGCGCATACAAAAGTCCATGACGAGTCCCTTACTGCAAGAATACGCCGCAGGAATAACCCAATGATGCCCAGCCCAGTCAAATTGCTTATTCAACCGGATTTCCGTTCCGGCACGGCCTTTTCCCGAATGTCCCCAGAAGTTTCCCTCAAAGTAGACCTTCCACTCAGGCATGGTCAGTTCTGCTTCCGGGTTCATATCAACATCATAATAGTCCTCGGTGTACTTGATCTTGCTGTAATCAAAAGATGCTTGCAGTTTTTTGATGTATGCCCACGGCTGTTCCATAGGCGTCAATTTCATTTTCTCGGCAAGCTCTAATAGCGTTCTTTGCTGATCCTGCGTTGGAGGGTTATCCCGCAAAAAGGCTTCAAATTGGGACTTATCCAACATCCACGCCTGTTCCAACGCTGCCGAATCACTGCAAGCAAGGAGCAGCCTCAAAAAGTCTTCAAAATTGTTTGCCAACGGATGAACATAATCAGGAGCCGAGTTCATGGGACTAACGGAAAAAACCACACCGCCAAAGCCTCGAACAAAGCAGAAGTGGATGCCATCCACACCCGCCCAGCCAAAAATAGATGCACCTTTGGGCGTGCAAAAGTAGGGGTTATTATCTTCACGACGCTCCACCCCTACGGGCGAAAGGTCAATACCACTCCGCAAAAATTTCTGAAATACTTTATCCATAAGCCTTATGCTCCTATCAAGCTCTGGTCAAAGGCAAACAGAGCCTCGTTGATCTCAAAGACGTTATAGTTCCCATGCTCCACGAAATACTCCACGATGATGTCAAACTTGTTGGAGTGGGAGAGTGCAAAACCAGCCTTCATGAGCATATCCTTCATTTCCGCAAGGGGCAGCTCAAGGGCAATGGAAAACGCAATGACTGTGGGCTTGGAAGGCTTGTAGGACTTGTCCGAGCGGATCTTCGAGAAGAGTTTCCGGTCAATGTTCGCCTTCTTGTAGCACTGTGCGTCCGTCATGCCGCGTTCGTCAATCTTCCGCAGAAGCATCTCCGAAAAGCTCTCATCGATCTGTCCCAGTGCATCGTCAAGAGTTGCTGCCTTTTCAGAACTGACTGCCATAGGAGCTGCGAGCTTTTCAATAGCTTCATCACAAACGGATGACTCGCAAGGTATGGGTTCTTCCGTCCGGAAGGCACTCATTCTGCGCACACGCTCAGAACGACTATCGGTATGCTCGTCCACATAGCGGTCATCTATGTACGCTGCAATATCAGCAAATAGCTTCCCGCTGATCTGATAGGCTTTGCGGTCGAAGATGACGATGTACACCGTCATTTCGTTTTCAAGAAGGAAACTGCTGATGGTGTCAATCGCAACCTTGAGAGCTTGATCCTTCGGATAGCCAAAAATGCCGGAGGAAATCAGAGGGAACGCAACCGACTCGCATCCGTATTCCTTCGCCAGCATGAGCGATGTCCGATAGCAGGATGTCAGTAGTTCGCGCTCACCATGCCGTCCGTCATGCCAGCGCGGACCTACTGCATGAATGACATATTTGCAGGGTAGCTTATAGCCCTTCGTGATTTTTGCGCTCCCGGTTTCGCAGCCGTGGAGCGTTTCACATTCTGCCAGCAACTCCGGACCTGCGGCACGGTGAATACAACCGTCCACACCGCCGCCACCCAGCAGTGACTCGTTGGCAGCGTTGACGATGGCGTCCACCTTCATTTTTGTGATGTCATTTCTGACGATTTGAAGCGGCATTATTCAGTCCTCCGTCCGGTTACTTCGCGCCGGTCAGCAGCTTGTCCAGCGGGATTCTTTCCGGGTATTTTCCCTCGGTCAGAATGTCATATAAATACCTGTTATCCAGAATCATATCATCCCGGATAAGCTGCCAGTTTGCCTTTTTCCTGAAAAACACCTTGAAGATCAGAAAGTTCATGAACGCCCCAATTACCGGCGTTGTCATGCCGAAAGCCTCGGTGTGAGAGAAATGGCATCCTGTTTCAGTTCTTTTCCCTTCAAAGGTGATGAACGCCGTCTTCTTGTCGCTCCGGAATACAATGCGGAAGTGGTTCTCATCCTGTTCGCACTCCGTAATCGTGCCTGTCACATCGTAGTCCAGCCCCATGACGATCTCGCGGAAGCGGACCTTGCTTCCAGCATGATAGTTCCCGTTATAGAGATTGCATTCGATGTGGTAGGGACTCCATTTCACAAACTCTTCCTCAAAGTTAGCAGTCCATGCCTTTAATTTTTCATAGGAAGCCGGAATTTCTATCTGCTCTGTAAGAACAATCATTGTCAGTTTCTCCTATTCTGTCAAAGCGGCATCGGTGTCCGGGCGATCAGAATGACCGCCAGAATCGCGCCCACAAATGCAGCAGCCCCTATGACTGCCAACACCTTTTTGCCGAGTTTCTTCTTCGCTGCCTTGCCAATCAGCGCGGCGCAAGCCATGCAGACAGCCGCAGCAACAAGCGCAATGCCCAGCGTTTCCCATAGCCAAGAAAGTTCATGTAGGATTTTCATGCGATCATCATCTCCTGTTCGTTAAACTGGAATTTTCAAATTAGTCTTTGCAAATAACCTTTGAATCTTCACCATCAATTACAATTCCCTGACGGTTGTTAATTGGGCATAGATTCAAATCCGAAAACTCAGTCATTATTTTCTCGGTAACTTTCTTAAATGGTGCTGTAAGATAATGCGGAAGAACATAGAAATCAATCA
>OGZT01001074.1_pt1 | contig 20021 bp, 20 predicted proteins | sample 1576891 | NCBI WGS metagenome assembly OGZT01 (sample SAMEA3541521, study PRJEB24748) | human gut metagenome | biome: human gut; feature: human-associated habitat; material: faeces | place: China | collected 2012 | reverse complement strand
GGCAACGGACTTTGACTCCGTCATGCGCTGGTTCGAATCCAGCCAGCCCAGCCACCAATAAGAAATCAAGCTGTCTTAGATAAGGCAGTTTTTTTATTTTTTGACAACAATTTTTTTCTGTAGTAAGATATTCTTAGTGATATGAGAAAATATTCTATTTGAGGTGAGGTAGTCCAACATACTTGATATTATACAATCAGTAATATGAGAATGTCGTGGAAATGAAGGGTAAATCATAATTGAACAAAATTTTTAAGCTGTTAATATCAGCTTTTTTGCGTTCATATGATTTCAGCCATTTATTTCACACTGGGTATAATGATTTTCCAGCTGTGGGTAAAACCATAGCTTTTTTTATTCTCATATCACTAGAATAATTCAAAAGGGAGACATATCATGAATAAAAAAATAATGAAATACCTCAAAGGAATACCTGTAGAATATACACCAAGCAGTAAAAAGTTTTGGGATGATGAGCATATATCTAAATTTATGTTGGAAGCTCATATTAATTCAGATACAGAAAGTGCTTCAAGGAATCATAGATTTATAGAAAAATCAGTAGAGTGGATAAGTTCTTTGATACCAGATATGAAAGGAAAGAAGATTCTTGATTTAGGATGTGGTCCTGGAATATATGCAGAAAAGTTTTGTGAAAAAGGATTTGAAGTGACAGGAATAGATTTTTCAAAGAGATCAATAGAGTATGCTGTAAACTCAGCAGCAGAAAAAAATATGAAGATAGAATATAAATATATGAACTATTTGGAAATAGATTATGAGAATGAATTTGATATGGCAGTTTTGATATACTGTGATTTTGGAGTACTTTCTTCAGAGGAGAGAAAAATTCTATTAGATAAAATATGCAAAGCTTTGAAATTTGGAGGAATACTAATTTTAGATGTATTTACAGAGGTCTTCTTTAGAGAGTTTGAAGAAAAAGTAGAGATAACATATGCAGATAGAGGATTTTGGAGTGAAATACCATATTCATGTATTCAGAGAAATAAAATATACAAAGATACATTGACATCTTTAGAGCAATATATAATTATAACAGAGAATGATTGTGAGTGTTATAATATTTGGAATCATATCTTTGATAAGGAATCTGTAAGTATAGAATTAAAAGTAGGAGGTTTTTCAGAAATTAGATTTTTTAATAATGTAGCAGGAGAAAAGGGAAAAGAAGAAAGTCCAGAATTTTGTATTTATGCTAAAAAAATATAATTACTTATAAAAGCATATATTTCTTGATTTATTACTTATAAATACTTATAATAAAAAGAAAAAGTTAAGGAGTATCTTATGTATCAAGAAGAAAGAATATATGAAATATTGAAAATGCTGAAGAATAAAAAAACATTATCTATTCATGAAATAATAAGTATATTTGAAATATCAAGAGATACTGCCAGAAGAGATATTGTAAAACTTGTAAATGAAGGGTTAGCTTTGAGAACCCATGGAGGGATAGCCATACCAGAGTTTCAGACAGAAATATATTCCTACAAAAAAAGAATTCCTGAAAACATTGAAATAAAAAGTCTTCTTGCAGAAAAAGCAGCAATGTACATAGAAAATAAAAAAATATGTTTTTTAGATGTATCAACCACTATTGAAGGTATGTGCACCTATATACCAGAAAATATTCATGTTTATACACATTCACTAGATAATATGGATAGACTTTCAGAGAAACAGTGTGCTGTACACATATTTGGTGGAACATTGAACAAAGAAAATAGATTTTTTTATGGAAATGATACTTTGGAACAGATCAAAAGAGTGCATTTTGATGCCGTTTTTTTAGGTGGAGCTGCCATTCATTCTGATGGAGTGTATGTGGAAGATAATGAAGATGCTGCTATAAAAAATATAGTTTCTCAAAGAGCAGATTTTGTATGTGTTTTAGTGGATAGTAGTAAGTTTTTTAAAAAAAGCCATTTTAAAGGGATAGAATTTGAAAATATAGATATGATTATGACAAATGGAGATATTCCTAAAGAAATAGCTGGAAAGATAGAAAAATATGGTATTGAGATTCGAATAGTTCATATAGGGGGAAAAGATGAAAAAATATAAGATGATATTCAGCGATATAGATGGAACTCTTCTGGACTCAACACATCAAGTAAGAGAAAATACAAAGAAAAAAATAAAGGAAATAGAAAAAAAAGGAATACCCTTTATTTTAGTATCAGCAAGAATGCCAGAGGGAATATATACAATACAGAAGGCTGCTGATTTAGAATCGCCAATAGTTGCATATAGCGGAGGACTGGTATTAGATACAGACAGAAAAATTATCAAAAGTAATGGAATGAGTCAAAAAAAAGCTGATGAGATAACAGGATATATTAAAGAGAAATGGAATAATATGTGTATAAGTATTTATTCAGGAAGTTTGTGGATATCTTTTAATAGAAGCGACTGCTGGATAAGGCAAGAAGAAGAGATAACTACGCTGAAATGTATTGAGGGCAACTTTATAGATATTCTTGAAAATAATACTGATGTACATAAAATAATGTGTATGGGCGACCCTGAAAAGATAGCTGAAATAGAAAATATATTAAAGATAAAATACCCTGAACTTTCAGTGTACAGATCAAAAGATACATATTTAGAGATAATGGATGGAAAAACTTTAAAATCTAATGCTGTAAAAGTATTATGTGAGATAAAAAATATTTCTATTGAAGAGACAATCTCTTTTGGAGATAATTTCAACGATATAGATATGCTTACAGCAACTGGAATGGGTGTAGCTATGGGCAATGCTCCTGACGAGGTAAAAAAATATGCTGATAAAATAACTTTGGATAATGACAGTGAGGGACTTTTACATATGCTTGAAAAACTTGGAATGTAAAGGTATAATTAAATAATAAGAATATGTATATGCTCAGTAATAAAATTAGTGTAGATTAATTTTACATAGGGAGGGAAATGTTATGACAGTAAAGGAAATGAGAGATTCTCTACGTGGAGAGCAGTTAGTCAAAGCTTTGAAATCAAGAAATATGGAGGCATATCTTGTAGACACAAAAGAAGATGCTTTGAAAAAAGCTCTTGAACTTATCCCAGAAGGAAGCAGTATAGGCTGGGGAGGATCAGCAAGTATAGAGGAAATAGGTTTGAAATCTGCTGTAAAGAATGGAAAATATGCTGTAATTGACAGAGAGCAGAGTTCTTCTAAGGAGGAAGCTGAAAAACTTATGCGTGATATTTTCTTTTGTGATTACTTTCTTGCCAGCAGTAATGCTGTTTCAGAAGATGGGATTCTGGTTAATATAGATGGAAATTCAAATAGAGTAGCAGCTCTATGCTATGGACCAAAGCATGTGGTGATGATAATAGGAATGAACAAGGTTGTAAAAAGTGTAGAAGATGCAATGTCTCGTGCAAGAAATACGGCTGCACCCCTTAATGCTCAGAGATTTGATATAGACACTCCTTGTAAAAAAACTGGATGCTGCTATGACTGTAAAAAACCAGATACAGTATGTTGCCAGATATTAATTACACGTTACAGCAGACATGTAGGAAGAATAAAAGTAATTTTAGTAAAAGAAGATTTAGGATTTTAAATAATTGCAGCACCCTTCAAATAATGAGGGGTGTTTTTTTATTGAAAAATTTATGAAGTTATATTTATGATTCTTAATTATTTTATTAAAATAATATTTCTGCTTATATGTATATGAATAATAATAAAATATAAAATAATAATTTTTAACATAATAAGTTGCTCATTTCTATAAGTGGTGCGATGAATTGTTGAATTGATTTTTAGATAATATAGTGATAAAATAAAAGCAATATATATCTTAAAATGTATAGAAGAGTAATTCGAAATAATAAAAAATTTTAAGTGGTGAGAGATTAACAAGAGCAGGGAGTGTTAAAGAAGTAAGCTTCTTTTTAGGAAGAAAATATAAAAGGAGAAAAATGATGCCGATGAAAAAAATGGTGTTGGTAATTGATGACAACTATATGAACCGGTTAATACTAAAAAATATATTAGATTCTAAATATAGAGTTTTGCAGGCAGAAAATGGAGAAGAAGCTCTGGAAATACTGAGAAAGGAAAAGGACAACATTTCAGCAGTGCTTCTTGATACTGTTATGCCAGTAATGGATGGCTATGCTTTTTTATCTGAAAAATTAAAAGATGAAGAATTAGTTCATATTCCTGTAATAGTGACAGCACAGTATGAAGATGAAGCCTTGGAAGTGGAAGCTTTATCAAGAGGGGCCTCAGATTTTTTGGCAAAGCCTTATAGACCAGCTATTATTCTTCATAGATTAGCTAATATCATTAAAATAAGGGAATCATCATCTTTTATAAATAAAATAGAAAAAGATAGTCTGACAGGTATATATAATAAAGATTTCTTTTATTTTAAATGTACTAATTTTTTTAAAGACATTCCACAAAAAAATTATTATATAGTTTTTGCTGATATAGAAAGATTTAAACTCGTAAATGATATATATGGAAGTAAACAGGGAGATGCCCTTCTTAAATATACAGCAGATGTAATCAGAGATGAAATAGGGGAAAACGGAATCTGTGGAAGGTCAGAGGCAGATCATTTTCTTATGTGCATTGTAGATGTATCAAATATAAAAGAACTTTTAAATAATATATCTAAAAGAGTATCAGAGTTTAATAAAAATATGAATATTGTTATACACTATGGAATATATCAAGTGGAGGATAAAAATATTTCCATTGAACTTATGTGCGACAGGGCTATAATTGCTGCAAGTATGGTAAAAAATAGATATAATATCAAGTATTCATATTATGATGATTCTATTCGTAAAAAACTTCTTCAAGAGCAGATAATGATAAATGATATGAGGTCATCTCTTGCTGAAAAAAGATTTAAGGTATATTATCAGCCTAAATATGATTTTAAAACTGAAAAAATAGTAGGAGTAGAAGCTCTGGTAAGATGGGATCATCCTCAATTGGGAATGATATCTCCAGGAATATTTATAGAACTTTTTGAAAAGAGTGGGTTTATCACAGAGATAGATCATTTTGTGTGGGAGGAAGCTTGTAAAAAGTTAAAAGAATGGAAAGAAAGGAAATATGAAAACTTATCAATTTCAGTAAATGTATCTCGTATAAATCTATATAACAACAATCTTCCTGAAATATTGATAGATATGGTAAAAAAATATAATATATCTCCCCATTCTCTACATCTTGAAATAACAGAGTCAGCTTATACAGAAAACTCAGAGCAGATAATAGAAGGAGTGAAAAGACTTAAAAAAATTGGATTTATAATAGAAATGGATGATTTTGGAACTGGGTATTCCTCTTTGAATATGCTGTCGAAGCTTCCTATCGATATCTTAAAATTAGATATGAGCTTTGTACACAGCATAGAAAAAGATAAAAATAGTAAAATAATGCTTAAAGTAATAATGAATCTGGCTAAAGAGCTCAATCTGGTGGTGGTAGCAGAGGGAGTGGAAACAGAAAAACAGGTGGATACTCTTAAAGGTATGGGATGTCAGTATGCACAGGGGTATTATTATTCTCCTCCTGTATCAGAAGAAAAATTAGATCAGATGTTTATTGAAGATAAGACTATCATTTCTTCAGGGAAAATAGAGGATCTTTTAAATTTAGATGATAAAGAATTAGTTAAAGTAGTAGGTTCAGAAGAAATTGATTTGAATATAAAAAATATGATTTTTGATTTAAAATATCATTCACAGCATGATCCACTCACTGGACTGTTGAATAGAAGAGAGATGAAATCAAGAGTGAACAAACTATTGGAAAATGGCGATGTAGAAGGAACTTTTATTATAATTGATGTTGATAATTTCAAAAAAATAAATGATGTACAAGGGCATGTAAAGGGAGATGAAATTCTCAAAAAGATAGCAGAAAGCTTGAGAAAAAGCTTTTTGGAAATAGATGATATCTCAAGGATAGGTGGAGATGAATTTGTGGTATTTGCTCTGGGAGATATATCTAAAGAAAAATTAGAAGAAAAGATGAATAAATTTTTTGAACTGATAAAAGATGTAGAGATAACATGTTCGGCTGGAGTATGTAAAACTTCCCATAGAGATGACTATGATTCACTGTACTACAATGCAGATATGGCATTGATATCAGCTAAGATTTCAGGAAAGAATAAATATAAAGTATTTACAGAGGGAATGCAAAAATATTCTCCTATCAACCATTTAAAAAATGTAGAATGGATGCTGGATCAAATTTTTGATATGGTCTTTATATCTGATGCAGAGACTTCTGAAATAATGTATATCAATCAACCTGCTTGTGAAAAATTTGGAAAGAAAAGAGAAGAGTGCTTGGGAGAAAAATGTCATACTCTTATGTGGCATTCTCCAACGCCATGTGGAAGATGCTCTAAAATAAGTAATTGTAAAAATGGATTCTACAATGAAGAAACAGAACTTAATGATGGAACACCAGTTCAAATTAAAGTTAAAGTAGTTGAATGGGGAGGAAATAAATATAAGATTCATTATTTGAATAAAAAAATATGAGGGAGTAATTATGAATTATAAAGAGGTATTGAAGGAGCATGGAACTGATATTGAGGTGACATTGCTAAGATTTTGTCAAGATGAAAAGCTTTATAAAAGATTTTTAGAAAGATTTTTTAGAGGAGAAAATGTAGAAAGAATAAGAGAAATCTGTAAAGATGAAAAATATCAAGAATTAGAAATAGCAACTCATACATATAAAGGAGTCTGTGGAAATTTAGGGTTATCTAAACTTCAGAAATATTTTGAAGAAATTAGAGAAAAAATTCGTAAGGAAAATTATGAAAATCTAGAGGAGTTAATAGAAAAAGCTTTAAAAGAAAAGAAAGAGTTGGGAGAAGCATTAGAAAAATCAAGAGATTGGTATTAAATATTAAAAGCAGAGAAGGTTTTGTCTAGTGAGTGTACTAGACTTAAAATTTCTGCTTTTTTTATATTTTAAAGAAAAAAATTACTTTAAGAAATAATTTAAAACGGACAGTTCTCATTTGTATAAGAAAGCGAACATTAACAGACTTTAAGTCCTTATTTTTTCAGTACTTGTTTTTTGACACTATTAAAAATTACATTTATTTTTTAAGTTGATATTTTTAATATTAAAGAGTATAATAGGATGGAAAAATACTTTTTAAAAGTTCGCTTTTTTATACAAATGAGAACACTTGCATAATTGTTGGGATTATAGAATGTTTTCAAAGTGTGAAACAGAGATTAAAATATAAATATATAAAAGAGAATAATTATAGAGAAAAATTAAAATATAATTCTATTGGAGGAAAAATGACAGAGACAGAATTTATTAAATTTTATAAAGAAAGAAATGGACTTAAAAGTAAGAAAGAAGCGAAAGAAAAAATAGATAATTTCTGGAAGGCATTATTTAAAGCTATAGATGAAGATAAAAAAGTAGTATTTAAGAATTGGGGAATATTTGAAGAAAAAGATGTAAAATCAAGAAAAATAGTGATTCCAAAGCATCCAAAAGAGATATATACTCAACCTAAAAAAGTATTAAAATTTAGAGCAGGAGAAGGATTAAAAAACTCAGTGAGCAGAAGAGGTGAAAGCAGTGAATAAAAGAAGATTTGCAAAAGTATACAGGGACTTGAGCAATGAAAAGATTGATATAAATCAGGCATTAAAAGAGATAGAGAATTTTTTAAAAACAATAGAAGAAGCTTTGATAGCTGATGGAAAAATAAAGTTCATAGAAAAAGGAACTTTTGAAATATTGGAAAGAAAGCCAAGAATAATATCAAATCCACTAACAAGAGAATTGATGACAATATATCCCAAGAAAAGTGTAAAATTTACTTCTTCAAAAAAATTAAATAAAAAAGAAGCTGACTAAAATTATTTGTTTTAGCTAGCTTTAGATAAGTATGTATTGTTTATTGAATAAGTTTAAGGAAGATTTTTTGATTTTAATAAAAATACAATAGAATAAAAAATAGTATATTAAAAAAAGCTGATATTCAGCTTTTTTTAATATGTATATAGATAATAATAAAATATTTATTTTAGCCTTCTTCCAATTTCTTTTAATTCTTTGATTCTTTCAATTTGTTTAGCCATATCTCCTATATCGCCAGCAGAGATAGCTTCATTTATAACAAGGTTCCAGTCTAAATATTCGCAGATACATTTGAATTGTCTGCTGATAAGATCATACTGTTCCCCATTTACTTCATCAGCTCCAACTGCTACTATCCCTATATTTTTCTTTTGTTTAGGAAGAACAGCATTTTTAAAATACATTTTATCAATAAGCATTTTAAGCTGGGCAGTTATTCCCCACCAATAAACAGATGAACCAAATATTACAGTATCAGCTTCACATATTTTTTCTACCAGAGGAATACAATCATCTTTTATAATACAAGTTCCACCATTAGTATGACAGCTGTTACATCCTGTACACCCACTCAATTTGTATTTTGTTATATCTACAAATTCTACTTGATTAGATAAAGTATCTATTCCAGATTCAATAGCTTTTAGAGCAGTTCTAGTATTTCCATTCATTCTTGGACTTCCATTTAATATCAAAATTTTCATAAGAATTACCTCCTGTATTTAAATTTAACCTATCTTGATTATACTGTATTTAAATGTTTTTTTATAGTAAAAGATTATAGAAATAATTGTATATTAAAAAGGGATGCTTTATTTTATGAAAAAAATAATGTAAACTATATTTAAAGAAAAATATTGAAAAAGAGAATAAAACAATAGAATAAAACAATAGAAAAGATATACTTAAAAGGAATAAACTAAAATTTAAGATTAAATTTTTTTGGAGGGGAAGATGGAAAATATAAGAAAATATTTGAATGCAGAGTTGGAAGAAAGAATTGATATACTTTGGGATGATATGGGTTTTGATATAATTATAAAATTTAAAGGAAAAGAACATATCATAGAATACAAGAAAGAGGGAACAGATAGAGATACTACTATTAAAACATTGAATAAGGTATTAAGTCCTGATTATGAAATTCGTTTTTGGATGGATTCAATAGGAAGTGATACATTAGGATTTTTTCCCAAGACATCAAAATTCTGGAAGGAATTAGAAGATGAGTTTGGGGCAGAAAAAGTAAGAAAATATTTTTCTATTATAGACGAAAATAGTAGAATGTTTGATATGAATATGAATGAAATTTTTAAATTAATGGAAGAATTAAAAAAATAGTATATAATTAGATAGTGAAAGAGTTGTTACAAGGTTAAAGCAGGAGGACCAAATATGAGAGATATAGATTATGCCTTTTTTAGTCAAATGAGTTATTTGAATTGGGAAAATCTAAATAAAGAAAATATAAGAAAGGCTGAATCTAGTGATTTAGTGACAAACATATTAAATACAAAAGAATTATGGGGTATATTGAGTCCAAGTACAAATTTAAAGAAAAAAAAAGTAAGTGAATATACAGGAAATGATAAAAGGCTTTTTATGAAGTATAGATTAGAAGGTAGAAAAGGACCTTTTTTTGATTTTTCAGAATGGAAATTTCTCTTAGGTGTAAGATACAGTGATATATGTAAATTATATTTAAAAGAAAATGAAAAAATTTTAAATAATAAATATAAAGGAAGTTTTAAAGGAACTGTTTTTAAAAGAAAAAATAAAATAATTATTGCATTTAATGGTGGAGAAAAACTCATAAGTATCAAAAAAGATGTTATTACAGTTGATGATATGAAAATGTATGAGAGAAATTATGCACCTCTTGTAGCTGGATATTGGCTTTATAAATATGTAAAAGAAAATTATGCTGAAGAGGGAGATGAAATACATTTAACAGGAAATAAATATGGGGGATTTATTGCGCAATATGTATATATGGCAACAGGGGGAAAGGACAGAACTGTTTTGTGGAATCCTATTGGTTCTGGAATAAATTCAGAAATGAAAGAAGCTAATAAGCCCTATAGAGAACTTACAGGATTGAAAAATATTGTAGGTTATACAGAATTCACTAAAGAAATAATAAAGAGAATATATTCAAAATTTATATTGGAAAATGGGTGGGTATCTCCTGCCATATTAGAGGAGGACGCAAAAGATAAAATATTTCAGATATTTGAAGAAGTTGACAATGAAGCAGATAAGATTTCAAAGAAATCTTTAGTAAAGCTTACTGAACCAATGGAGGTATTGTATTGTATTCTTCTTACAACATATTTGTACAATGATGATTATGAAAGAAAAAGAAAACAGAGCCTTATGTATACATATTTAATTGAAGATGAATGGGCAGTACATGCTATAAACAGAATAGGAGCAGTAATAGATATAGCAACTGGAATTAGAACTGAAAGAAGAAGAGTGGAAAGAAAAATAGCTCCTCCTTATGAACTTCCTTTTCTGACTTCAGAGCTTAACGATGTAATTATGTTTATGAATGACCAAGGAAATTTGGAATATGGAAAAATGAGAAGAGAATTTGCAAGGAATAGTCTAAAAAGTGTAATTAAAGCTCAAATGAAAATATTAATAGAAAATAATATAATTATAAAAAATGAAGCAAGAATGGAGATAAAAAGAGAAACACTTGAAGAATTTGATATTAAATATTATTCAGCAGGAGTTCTTTATAGTGGAAGAAAATTTGGTTTGGAAAGAAAGTTAGATTTAAAGATATTCAGATATATAAAAACTATGAGAGATAATATTCTTTTTTCAAAGGAACCATATAAAATAATTTCATGTAAAGAAAAGGGAGAAAAAAGTAAAGAATATATAGAACTTGGAGACTATATAAATATAAGATCTTTAGGTGATATTAAATGTGGAGCTCCAATTAAAATATATATAATAGAGTAAAAATTATTATTGAGTATATACATATTAAAAAATAAAATATTTTATTGAAGAATTTATGTAAATGGAAAGAAAGATGAATAAAATGCAAAGAAAGCACGATAATTCATCGTGCTTTCTTTATCATTTCATAAGAATATCTCCAATATAAGTAATATGTTCTAAAATATACTTTTTACATTTCTTTACATTGCGCTCTTCTAATGATTTTATAATATTAAAATGCTGTGCAATTTGAGCTTTTTTAAATTTCTGTTTTTCTGATAATAGAATTTTTTTCCAGTTATCATTTGATATGTATGTAATGTATGTAACGCTCATATTATATACAAAAGAAATTAATTCATTATCAATGGAATTTACATAAATGGAATGAATTAATATATCATTTTTACTTGCTTCCATATAATCATCTGTATTTTTAATATTTTCAATTGCTTCATACATTTTATTAATATCTTCTGTGGTTATTTGCTGTATAACTTTTTCTACTATTCCTATTTCAATAATTCTTCTAAAATCTAATGTTTGTAAAGGATCACCTTCTAGTAAAAATGCTAATATACACAAAGGAGAATTCAAAACACTGTTATCTACCTGTTTTAAATAAGTTCCTTTTCCATGAATACATTCAAGTATTCCCATACATTCTAAAGCTGTATACACTTCATGTACCATAGAACGATTTATACCAAGTTTATGGGCAATAAAATTTTCAGAATATAATTTTTGTGAAGCTTTAAATTTTCTTTCTTTAATTAAATTAATTAAAAATTTCATAACATCTTTTCTAGTTAAATTATCTTTATCATTATCATACAAATTAACCACTCCATTAATTATTCTACAACAGCTCCTTTATTTGCAGATGATACCATTCTAGAATATCTTACTAAATAACCTTTTTTGACTTTTAGAACTGGTTTTTTCCAATTTTTTATTCTTTCTTTTATTATATCATCTTTAACTTCTAGATTTATACTTCTATTTTTAATATCTATAGTAATAATATCTCCATCTTCAATAATAGAGAAGACACCTCCTTCCATAGCTTCAGGAGAAATATGACCTATTGCAGCTCCTCTTGTTGCACCTGAAAATCTTCCATCTGTAATTAAAGCGACATCTTTGTCTAAATGCATTCCTACAATTGCAGCTGTTGGGCTAAGCATTTCTCTCATTCCAGGACCACCTTTAGGGCCTTCATATTTTATTACAACAATATTACCTTTTTTTACATCCCCATTAAAAATACTTTCAGCTGCTCCTTCCATACTTGTATAAACTTTAGCAGGACCTGTGTGTATCATCATTTCAGGACAAACAGCTGCGGCTTTAACAACACAACCATCAGGAGCAATATTTCCTTTTAATATAGCTATTCCTCCTTCAATATTATAAGGATTATTAATATCTCTTATAACATCATAGTCCTTAACAGATACTGATTTTATATTTTCTCCTAGAGTTTTTCCATTTACATTAATTGTATCACAATTTAATAGATTTTTCTTATTTAATTCATTCATTACTGCAGGAATGCCTCCAGCAATATAAAAATCAAACATAAAACTATCTCCAGATGGACTTATATGACATAAATTTGGAGTTTTTTTAGATATCTCATCAAATAGTTCTAAACTAATTTCAATATCAGCTTCATGAGCGATTGCAGGTAAGTGGAGAGTAGTGTTAGTTGATCCAGCAATTGCCATATCAACAGTTATAGCGTTGTAGAAAGATTCTTTGCTGACAATATCTCTAGGTTTTATATCTTCTTTGACAAGATCAACAACTCTTTCCCCACTAAGTTTTGCTAAAGCTATTCTTTCACCGTAATATGAAGGAATAGTTCCGTTTCCTGGTAATGCAAGACCTAATACTTCAGATAGACAGTTCATACTATTTGCTGTAAACATTCCAGCACATGAACCACATGAAGGACATGCTGAGTGTGCATATTCTTCCATTTCACTTTCATCCATTTCTCCAAGTTTATATGATGCTATTTTTTCTATACATGTGCTGTAGTCTGCTGGTTTTCCTCTATAATGACCTGTTGCCATTGGACCTCCACTTACTAAAATAGCGGGGATATTAAGTCTTAAAGCAGCCATCATCATGGCAGGAACAATTTTATCACAGTTTGCTATCAATACAAGCCCATCTAAACCGTGTGCTAGTGTCATAGCTTCAATACTATCTGCTATAAGTTCTCTTGAAGCTAATGGGTATCTCATTCCTTCATGACTCATTGCTATTCCATCACATATTGCTATTGCAGGAAATTCAACTGGAATTCCTCCTGCTGATGCAACTCCTAGTTTAGCAGCTTCTGCTATTGTTCTTAAATGAAAATGTCCAGGAACTATTTCATTAAATGAATTAACTACTCCAATTAAAGGGTTTTTTCCAACTTCTTTTTCTAATTTTCCTGTTGCATATAATAGAGCTCTTGCCTCTATTCTATTAGGACCTTCATAAACTTTTTTACTACGCATTTTATCTATCCTCCCTTATAAGAAAAAACTAAAAATAAATACTATAAAACAACCTGTTATACTCATGACACAAGTAGTAGTACTCCAAGCTTTTAAACCAACTTTTACATCCATTCCAGAAAATTTTGTAACAACCCAGAAATAACTATCATTAATAATTGATGCACACTGTGCTCCAATACATATTGCTAGAGTTGTTATTAATGGTGAAATACCTAGCCCAGAAATCATTGGTGATAAAATTGATGCTGTTGTTATCATAGCTACTGTTCCACTTCCTTGTGATAATTTAAGTAGTGATGACATTATCATAGGCAAAAGAATAGGTGGGAAACTTGATGAAGCAATTATATTTGCAACATAATCTCCTATTCCAGAAGTTCTTAATACTGAGCCTAAAGCTCCCCCTGCTCCAGTTATACATATAATCAGTCCAGCATCTGCTAGTGATGCTTCTAGTGTTCTTACTACTTCATCTCTTGAAACGCTAGCAGTTAAACCATATATAGCAAGAAGAGTACCAATTAAAATTGCAGTTATAGGATTACCAACAATAGAGATTATAGGATTATTAATTCCTTTTGCTGTACTTACTGTATTAATAAGAATTAAAATAACAGGAACGATTATTGGTAAAAAAGACATAAGACCATTAGGTAAGTTTTCATCTGTAAATTTTACTTCACTTGTTGATTCAGGAATTATATCTGGAAGTTTATTTGATATATATTTAGAATAAATAAGAGCAACAGGCATCATTAATACTGAAACTATAGTTCCCCATATAATTAATTGACCAACATCAACACCTAGAATTGCAGCAACACCAAGTGGACCAGGAGTTGGAGGAACTAAGTGATGTGTTAAATATAACCCAGCTCCAAGACAGCAACCTAATTTAACCATTGATTTTTTTGTATTACGTGAAAATTCTTTTGCTAATTCTGATAATATAACAAAACCAGAGTCACAAAATACAGGAATAGAAATTAGCCATCCAGATAGTAATAAAACTACTTCAGTTCTTTTGATTCCTACTAACTTTAAGATTACAGAAGCCATTTTTTTTGCTCCACCTGTAACTTCAAGAATTTTTCCCATCATAACACCAAGGCCGATAACTATTCCTATACTTGATAATGTTCCACCAAACCCTGATGATATAGAAGCCATTATCTCGTTAGTTGGCATACCTGCAAGTAACCCTATAAATATAGCACTTATAAGTAATGCTGGAAATGCTTGAATTTTAGTTTTAAGTATAAAAAAGATAACAAGAGCCAATCCTAATAATAAAGCTATTACTAATTGCATATTCAACCTCCTTTGTACAATCAATAATTATTCAAAATTTAAAAATTTTAGATTCATATGATTTTTAATAACTAGTTTTTATTTTCATATATTCAAAGTATACTATCTGAAAAATTAAACTTCAATCTTGTCAACAACTTTATTGTCCTATTATGGAAAAAAATATCCTTAAATTGAGTAAAATGTGGATAAATACCAACACTTATTTTACAAAAGAAGAAGAGATAAGAGGGAATTTAAAAGTTAAATTTATAATGATATATTTTAATGGCTTATGATAAATAGGAATTTTTTTACCTTGATTTTCGTTGTCAGCAAGAGGGCATTGTGATATACTGAAAGTAGAGCGTTTCTATTTAAAATAATTTTTAAATAGGTAGATTATTCAGAAATTAACAGGAAGAGGTGAGGGAAAATTAAGGTTTTGAAAAAAATATTAATAATTAACTTTATGATTTTCAACATAGGATTTGCTGCTTTAGGTTATGAAGATCTTAACAAAGAGCATTGGGCTTATTCCTCAGTAGAAAATCTTGTAAAAAAAGGAATAATAAAAGAAAATTCATATAAATTCAATGGAGGAGATCCTGTATCTAGATATGAGTTTGCTTATGATCTTTCAAAAGTACTAGACAAAGTAGATCTTGAAAAGGCCAATAAAGAAGATTTGAATATACTTGAAGCTTTAATTCTTGAGTTTTCAAAAGAACTGAATAAAATAGGATTTGATACAGAGACTTATAATTCAAAAATAGATAATATAAATGAAACTGTAGAATTGTTAAAAAGAAGAGTAAATGAAAATGAAATAATAATAGATCAGCTTAAGGTAAGGATAGAAAAGTTAGAAAATAAGAAATAGATAAGGTAATAAACAGGGAGGAAACAAAATGGAAAAACTGTCATTGGATTATTCAAAAGCATTGGGATTTTTTAACGAAGCTGAACTGTCTATGATGAAAGAACAGGTAGCTGTGGCTGAGAAATTTTTAAATGAAAAAACAGGAGCTGGAAATGACTATCTAGGGTGGATAGAGCTTCCTACTAATTATGACAAAGAGGAATTTCAAAGAATAAAAGCAGCAGCTGAAAAAATCAAGGGAGATTCAGATGTACTGCTCGTAGTAGGTATAGGGGGATCATATTTAGGAGCAAGAGCAGCTATAGATTTTCTTTCTCATACTTTCTATAATAGCCTTTCAAAAGAAAAAAGAAATGCACCTGAAATCTATTATGTAGGAAATAATATTTCTGGAACATATCTTTCTCACCTTTTAGATTTATTAGAAGGAAAAGACTTCTCAATCAATGTTATTTCTAAATCAGGAACTACTACAGAGCCTGCAATAGCTTTCAGAGTATTGAAAAAACATATTGAAAAAAAATATGGAAAAACAGGAGCAAAGGATAGAATATACGCTACTACTGACAAAGCTAAGGGAGCATTAAAAAAACTTGCTGATGAGGAAGGGTATGAAACATTTGTTATCCCTGATGATGTAGGAGGAAGATTCTCTGTACTTACACCAGTAGGGCTTCTGCCAATTGCTTGCAGTGGAGTAAATATAGATGAATTAATGGAAGGAGCAAGAGCAGCTCAAAAAGCATATACAGCTCCATTTGAAGAAAATGATTGTTATAAATATGCTGCTATTAGAAATATTCTTAATAGAAAAGGAAAAAATATTGAAATGTTGATCAACTATGAGCCAAGACTACATTATCTTGGAGAATGGTGGAAACAATTATTCGGAGAATCAGAAGGTAAAGATGGAAAAGGGCTTTTCCCAGCAGCAGCAGATTTCAGTACTGATCTTCATTCAATGGGACAATATATACAAGATGGAAGAAGAGAATTGTTTGAAACAGCTGTACTGATAGGAAATCCAGAAAAAGATATAACTATAGAAGAGGAAGCAGTAGACTTAGATGGACTTAACTATTTAAGTGGAAAAGGAATGGACTTTGTAAATAAGAAAGCATCACAAGGAACACTTCTAGCTCATGTAGATGGTGGAGTACCAAATCTAGTAGTAAGTATACCAAAAGCTACTCCTTTCAATCTTGGATACCTGTTCTACTTCTTTGAAAAAGCATGTGGAATCAGCGGATATCTTCTAGGGGTAAATCCTTTCAATCAGCCAGGAGTAGAGTCTTACAAAGCTAATATGTTTGCTCTTCTTGGAAAAAAAGGCTATGAAAAAGAAGCGAAAATATTAAATAAAAGATTAGAAAATAAATAGTGTAAAAATTTGAGGATAGGAAGTTTCTTATCCTCCTTTTTATATTAAAGAATCAAGTATATTTCTAAATAAGTTCTTGCTAAGAGCAATGAAATAAAGATATAATAAAGTGAACTACTCACCACTTAAAATTACTTCATAATTTTTGCCAGTTTTTCGAGGAATGGCAAATTTCCTGGAATCTATGGTGATCGGGATGAAGACACTGAATTATTCTGCATCTTTTTACGAAGACGAAGAAGAACAAACAGAGAGCAGGACAGAACAGCTCTTAGAAAAGATTCTTGGAGAGAAAGCAGAGAAGATCATCATGGGAATCGTACTGGTATTTTCACTGGCAATTTCCATCGGATTATTTATGATCCTTCCATACATCGCATCCGAAGCACTCGGAAAGCTGATCAGGAATGAATATGTGATTTTATTTATGGAAGGTATTATCCGAATAGCGATATTTCTTGGATACATTGTGTTGATCTCAAGAATGGAAGACATCAAGAGAGTCTTCATGTATCATGGTGCAGAACATAAAACGATCAACTGTTTAGAAGCAGGTGTTCCTTTAACTCCTGAAAATGTGGATAACTTTTCAAGATTACACAAAAGATGTGGAACAAGTTTTATTTTTATCGTTATGATCATCAGTATGGTATTTTTCTTCTTTATCAGAGTGGATACCATCTGGTTACGAATCGTATTAAGATTATTATTTTTACCATTGGTAGCTGGTGTTTCCTATGAATTTATCCGGCTGGCAGGAAGCAGTGACCACCCGCTTGTTCAGATATTTTCAAAACCAGGACTGGCACTTCAGAGACTGACAACGAAAGAACCAGATCACTCCATGATCGAAGTTGCGATCGCATCGGTGGAAGGTGTCTTCGATTGGAGAGAATATTTAGAAAATCTTCATAAAGGGGAACAAAAAGAAGATGAATAGAAGAGAATGGGTCCTCTATGGACAAAAGGAATTAGAAGAAGCACAGATTGAGAATGCATCCGGTGATGCATGGTATTTATTTTCCGAATGTTTTCATATATCAAGGGAAGACTACCTGTTTGGGATGACCGATGAGATCAATGATAAAGAAGCGGAAGAAAGATATAAGGAACTGATTCAGAAGAGAAAAGAACATGTTCCACTGCAATATATTTTAGGAACACAGGAATTTATGGGATATACATTTAAGGTAACACCAGATGTACTGATCCCAAGAGCAGATACAGAAACAGTATTGGAAGAAGTGCTTGATCAGTTAAAACAGTCAAAGAAACCAGATACGATACTGGATATCTGTACAGGATCTGGCTGTATTGCGATCAGTCTGGCATTGATTTTAAAGCCAGAAGTTTGTGTTGGAACGGATATTAGTGAAAAAGCATTAAAAATTGCAAAAGCTAATGGCGAAAATCTCGCACCTATGGTAAAATTTATTCAAAGTGACCTTTTTGAGAATGTCACAGGAAGCTATGATCTGATCATTTCGAATCCGCCCTATATTACAACGGAAGAATGTGGGAAGCTGATGCCGGAGGTAAAAGACTATGAACCGATGTTAGCACTCGATGGGAAGGAAGATGGACTTTATTTTTATAAGAAGATCATCAAAGAAGCGAAAAACTATTTAAATCCACAAGGAATGCTCGCATTTGAGATCGGATATGATCAGGGAGAAGCAGTGAAGAATTTGATGGAAGCACAGGATTTTGCCTGTGTTGAGATAAAAAAGGACCTGGCAGGATTAGACCGGCTGGTCTTTGGATTTGCAAGAGAAGGAGAATAAGATGTTTGATAAGTTAGAAGGTTTAGTAGATCGTCTGGACACTGTACTGCAGGAATTGAATGATCCAGATGTAGCAGGTAACCAGAATCGTTTCCGTGATCTGATGAAAGAACAAAATGAGCTGACACCGATCGTGGAAAAATACAAAGAATACAAAGCAGAGAAACAGAATATCGAAGATAGTTTGATGCTTTTAGAAGAAGAGTCTGACGAAGAGATGAAAGAACTTGCCAAGGAAGAACTGAATGAATCTAAGGCAAATGTGGAAAGATTAGAAGAAGAGTTAAAGATTCTCTTAATTCCAAAGGATCCAATGGATGACAAGAATATCATCGTTGAGATGCGTGCCGGTGCCGGTGGAGATGAAGCTGGGTTATTCGTCGCTGACGTTGCACGTATGTATCGAAATTATGCAGAAAGCAAACGTTGGAAAGTAAATACATTAAGTTTTAATGAGAGTGGAATCGGTGGATTTAAAGAACTTGTATTCATGGTATCTGGACAGGGTGCATACTCAAGATTCAAGTACGAAAGCGGTGTACACCGTGTACAGAGAATCCCTGCAACAGAGTCTGGAGGAAGAATCCATACATCTACAATTACGGTAGCGATCATGCCAGAAGTGGAAGATGTGGAAGTAGAGATCGATATGAATGATTGTAAGTTTGATGTATTCCGTGCATCAGGAAATGGTGGACAGTGTGTCAATACAACAGACTCTGCGGTACGTTTAACACATATTCCAACAGGAATCGTTGTATCATGCCAGGATGAAAAATCCCAGTTAAAGAATAAGGACAAAGCGTTAAAGGTATTACGTTCCCGTCTGTATGAATTAGAGCAGCAGAAAGCACACGATGAAGAAGCAGCGAAGAGAAAGAGCCAGATCGGAACGGGAGATCGTTCTGAGAAGATCAGAACATACAATTATCCACAGGGTCGTGTTACAGATCACAGAATCAAGCTGACACTTCACAAATTAGATTCTATCATGAACGGTGATTTAGATGAATTGATCGACAGCTTAACAGCAGCAGATCAGGCAGCAAAATTAAGTAACATGGAAGAAGAATAATACAAAGAGATTTATAAGGGGTCAGGTGATCAAACCTGGCCCCTGCATATATTTAATTGAGGTATACAAAATGAAAGATGGATTTATCAAAGTTGCAGCCGCAACACCAAAGATCAAAGTGGCAGATCCTGCATACAATACAGAAGAAATTTTAAAGATCATCGATGCAAGGCAATCCCCACTTTTTTAGGATTGTCCTGGTCGTGATTGGAAATATAATAT
>OGZT01001071.1_pt1 | contig 20063 bp, 21 predicted proteins | sample 1576891 | NCBI WGS metagenome assembly OGZT01 (sample SAMEA3541521, study PRJEB24748) | human gut metagenome | biome: human gut; feature: human-associated habitat; material: faeces | place: China | collected 2012 | reverse complement strand
GAAGGAAAACAGTAGATATTAACCAAAATGTGTAAAGTGAATACAGGCATAGTCATACGATTTAAAAGAGAAATATAAAGGTGTACACTTTTGTGTGACAAGAGTGTACATTATTACACTGCAAAAGTGTACACTCTTGTTATACAAAAATGTACACTTTTATATCGGTTGATAATCAATGCTTTAACTCGTCTATTACTTTCAGTAAATATTGCCCGTACTGATTCTTCAGCATCGGCTTTGCCAGTTCCTGCATTTTATCTGCTGTTATCCAGCCTTGACGTAATGCAATACCTTCCAGGCAGGCAACCTTTAATCCCTGGCGCTTCTCTATCACTTCGATAAAGGTACTGGCTTCCGAAAGAGAATCATGTGTACCTGTATCCAGCCATGCAAAACCACGACCTAACAACTGGACTTTGAGCTCTTCGTCATTCAGAAATTCCTGATTCACGGTGGTTATTTCTAACTCTCCACGGGCAGATGGCTTGATATTTTTGGCCACTTCAACCACTTTATTAGGATAAAAATAGAGTCCGACTACGGCATAGTTACTTTTGGGATGAACCGGTTTTTCTTCAATGCTCAGTACATTCCCCTCCTTATCGAACTCGGCAACTCCGTAACGCTCCGGATCGCTGACCCAGTAACCAAACACGGTTGCTTTCTGTTCTTCTTCGGCCAAACGAACAGACTCTTTCAACATCCGGGTAAAGCTTTGCCCATAGAAAATATTATCTCCCAATACCAGACAGAATCATTACCGATGAATTCCTCACCGATGATAAATGCTTGTGCCAATCCATCGGGCGAAGGTTGCTCTGCATATTCAAAACGAACACCAAAGTCGGAACCGTCTCCTAATAGGCGCTGGAAACCCGGCAGATCATAAGGCGTGGAGATGATTAATATTTCGCGGATACCGGCAAGCATTAATACGGATATCGGATAGTAAATCATGGGTTTGTCGAAGATAGGCAACAACTGTTTACTTACCCCTTTGGTGATAGGATACAGACGGGTGCCTGAACCTCCGGCTAATACAATTCCTTTCATATTATTATAATGATGGTTGGTTCGTTGATAACTTCATTCTTTTCTTATGGCACTTGGTAGTTACTTTTTCTACAAATCCAGCTGGCATATCTACCTGTGCACATCCAAGCATATCCAATCGGATGGCAACTTTACTTTTTCCGTCTACCATTACCAGTTCTCCTTCCAGACCTGTTAATGGACCTTTGATCACCTTTACCAATTCTCCCGGAGCAAGTGGGGTAGTAGATAATTCCACTGCATCTTTGGAGTAGTCCAACATGAATTTGAATTTCTCCATTTGTTTATCCGGGATAATAGCAGGAGTTGATTCTCCTCGTAACACCATATACCTGCTAACGGATGATAAGGTTAGAGGTAAAGAGCGTTCTTCGGGGGATACACGAACGAAGAGTATCATTGGAATCACCACGCGTTCCACCTTTTTCCGGCGGTCACTCCATTGATGAATTTCCTCTTGAATGGGGAGGAAACATTCGATACCCATAGCGTTGATGCGATCACGAGTTTTCTTTTCGTGATGGAGGCGAACGTAAGCTGCAAGCCAGTACTTCATAAAGTTATATTCTGAGATTTCTGATATCGAAGGAGGGGGATACCGGTGCTTTGCTACGAAGCGCTTGAGCACGCTACGCTGTTACCTGTCACAACTCTGTGAGGTAATCTTTGATACAATAGACCAAATCCGATGCAAAGATATATATTATTTACGAAAAAAAATAATTTGTAGATAAAAAATAATATAATAAATGAGTTTTGTCTTTTTAATTCTTTATTTGAACTCTGTCTTTTTACTTATAGTAGCTTCTTATTTATTTCTTGAAAATATATTACTAATATTGCGATTATAGTCCTTTTTGTAAAAAGGGTTTGGAGCTTTTTTAGAATTCATTAATGCGAATGTTATCTTTTTTAAAGAAGGTATGATGGTATCTGTGAAATAAATGATATAATTCTTTGAATAGATTTTTATGTAAATGAATATTTCTTACTTATTTTAAGATGTTATATTTTATAATATTGCTTTGGTTGTTTATGTATGAAACCTTTATAGGGCTTTTGTTGATGTAATAATCTGATTATATGACTGATTATCGCGTGAGATACTATGCGTAATTATAAAATGGATGAATTTCTTTTATCTCTTCTTTGCTTTCTTAAATTTTGATTTTGTTCAATGGCTTTTGTTTCCCTTTTCAGTTTTATTAATGGATTGTTTGGGGGCAAGCCGTATTTCTTTCCTTCGTGTAGTAGAGTATGGATAAGAATGTCCGAAGATTATTTTTTTTTAATTATCTTATATAATTACATTTATGTAAGATGAATAGTGTTTGCATTTCTTGAATATGTTAATTTATTAACTTTTCCAAGAATGCCAATGTCTGAGTTTTATGTAACTAATTATTTAATAATATATATTTCTGTATTATTTACATTATTCTTTGCCGATGTTTTTTAATTAGTCTCGTATTCGGTGGTCGCTTTTATCGATTTCTTTCTATTCTTTATTTGCAAAGCGGTGATTAAGATTTTAATGGCAGATAGAGACTGCTGTTTTCTCCATTGAGGAGGATAAGAAGTAGTGCCACCATAAGAACCAAACACAGCTCCTATTCCGGATATAAGATGGGTGTGAAGGAGATGCCGGTTAGTGGCAATCCATTTTTCTTGTTTGGATACTGACATCCCGATAAATAGTACATCAGGTTTGAATTCGTTTATAGCTATTATCATTTCATTTGTTTCTTCTTCAGAGAAACTGTCACGATAAGGAGGGCTATATGTCTTTACTCGGATATTTGGATATTCTGTGAGAATACGTTCGGTAATAAGAGCAAGAGTCCGGTCAGAAGCTCCAAGATAGAATACTGATCCCGCTACTTTATCAAGGTGTTGAAGTATAGACAGATGTAGGTCATCCCGCGATACATTGTGAATCTGCTTTCCTGTGAGCCAACGGGCAGCAAGCGTTATGCCTGCTCCGTTTGGAACTAATATATCACTTTGGAGGAGTGCTTGCTTGAGTTCTTTATCCTCATTGGCCATGAGCCAGATGCGTGAGTCTATGGCATGTATCACCATTTGCTGGTCGGGAATAGAGTCAAACTGGTAGTTATTGGTGATTACGAAGTCTCCCATTGGGATTGATTCGGTTTGTTTTAATAGTTTCTTATTTAAGCTTTGAGCCCTTCTTCTTCTCCGTTTGTTGAGGTATACATCACATAAGATACCTGCTATAAGATCAATGGCCAATATCAGATTGATATTGAGTAACTCATGCAAAAGGATATTGCACGCTGTAATGAAGAGCGTAGTTATGGTGAGGGTCAAAGTGATTCTGCGGTGACTAAATCCCAGATCGAGCAATTTGTGATGGATATGATTGCGATCCGGATGGAAAAGTGATTTTCCCTGGCTGGCCCGCGTATACATAACCCGAGCAGTATCAAACAGTGGAATAAACAAAACCGACCATGCTATAATAATAGGTGGTATGCCTGTTGAAATTGCTTCGGAAGAATCCCTCATGCTATAATACACCGCAAGAAAGGCAAGTATGTAACCCAGAGTGAGCGATCCTGTGTCGCCCATGAATAGTTTTCTTCGGGCTATAATATTATAATATAAAAAAGGAATGAGTGTACCGACTACGGAGAAAGTAAGAATAGGCATTGTGTAATTGTCTGCAATGATGAAGCCGATACCCAGAATGGCTGCAGCTGAGATACTGAGGCTCGCTGCAAGTCCGTCTACTCCGTCAATAAGATTAATAGAATTAATGATATATACAATCAGCAGAGCTGTGAAGGGTATTCCGATATAGGGTGATAATTCGTATATACCAAAAAGCCCATATAGGTTGTTGATGTAAGTTCCGGATGCTATCAGCAAAAGGGCAGATAAGGTCTGAATAATGAATTTATGTGAATAGCGTGCACCAATCAAGTCGTCTTTGACTCCCATTAATACCAGAGGAAGAACGCCGCATATCATAAAAGAAAGGCGAATGAAGGACTCGGATGAATGACTGATATTAGATGTTCCCATCCATATAGCCTGTAGCCCTGCTATGGGCAGAAAGCTAAGAAGAATAACAGGACAGAAAGTGATACCGGCCAATCTGGGGATAGGGTTGACGTGGGATTTACGCTTGTCAGGCATATCATATAGACGTTTTCTCCTGGAGATGAGAAGAACGCGTGGTAGCGTGATGAATTCTATAAAGATAGCTACAACAAGTGCTGCAATGCAGCATACAATTACACTAAATATAGGATTAATTAAAATATTCATTGTCTGTTTAATATTTGTTCCATTACTTATTAGGTAAGGGAATCTCAAATATCAAAAAGTCAAAAGAAAGTCGTTTTAGTGTTAATATAGTCTAACGAAAAAGTCGGTTTAGGAAGGAAAAACTGTCTGTTTTATTGAATTCTGTTTGATGTAACATTTGTAATTACATCAAACAGAATTTTCATATCAAATCTTCGTTTATTGAACAATAGGTTTAAACTGGTGTATTTATTATGTTAAATTGGTTTTTTTTGAAAAAAATATCAAGCTTTATTGTGTTAGATAGAAATTTTATCCCTAATTTTGCAGCGACAAGAAAAAATAATAGTCGTTCTCTTACCTAATAAGTAATGGAACTCTTTTTGAGTATCATTTTTTTCTTAGAAGTCACTGCTGAGATAATTTTTTTGTTTGCTTCACTCATCGTTTTGTTATCCAGCGATTCCAGATATACATATGTTACTTTTTCCGATGAATGTCCCATTCCTGTACTGATGATTGAGACAGGAATTCCTTTTTCCCTTGCTGTACTTGCCCAGGTGTGCCTTGCTACGTATGAGGTAAGGTGAGGCGTTATCTGTATCATTTCCGATATCTGATGTAAATGCTTGTTATACAGCCGCAATGCGCTTTTGTATTGCTTGTATCCCTGTTCTCCTACAGCATTTAGTATCGGTAGCAAGTAAGCAGAGCTTTTGCATTCACGTGCATAGCGTTTAATGATCTTGTGCGCACAGTTTTCAACGGTAATATACAGCTGTTGCCGGGTCTTATGACGGCGGTAAACCAGTATGTTTCCATTGACATTACTTTTACGCAGATAAGCTAAGTCTACGAATGGGATTCCCTGTAAGTAGAAACTTAGCAGAAACAGGTCACGACTAAATTCCAGCTGCGGGTACCGACTAAAGTCTGCTTCACGCAATTGGTTGATAATTACCGGTTTGATAGCCCTTTTAGCCGTGGTATCGCAGCCTACAAATACATTCTCAAAGATGTCTTTGGTGTTTATTGTAGCTACTCCGGCAGCCACTGCCTGGTTGAAGATAGAGCGCAACATGCGCATGTACAAAGAGATCGTGTTTTCATACAACCCCTTCAGAAAGAGATGCTGCTCAAACCCTTTAATAAGTTGAGGAGTAATCTCGTCAAAACGGGTGGATGGAGTACCTGTAAACAATTGTAAACTGTGCAGCGTACTTAGATAACTATCTGCGGTGCTATACCTTCCAGACAGTTTTGCTTTTTCAATCAATGATTTTGTGAAGATTTGTATTTCCATTTCTATGCTTCCTTTTAGGTTTGTTCAATAAACAAAGAATAAGATCGAAATGATTTTGGTTGCTTAGATAATGAGTTGGTAAAGATAGGATAAAGATATGGTAAAAAAAGAGCGATTTGCATATTTTTTGCTATGATTTTATTTTGAATACCTGGAAAATAGAGAAATAAAAGAATCTCTAACGAAGATGATATATTATAATATTTACTGTTTTTTCGCGGTGTATTAATCATTTTAATCGAGAAAATTATGGTAATAGCTTATTTGAGAGTAAGTACAGAAAAGCAGTTTTTAGCCAATCAGAAAGAAGAGATTTTAAGATTCGCAGAGAAGAATGGGTTGGCTATTGATAAATGGTACACCGAGACGGTGAGTGGGAGTGTAAGTACGAAAGAGCGAAAACTGGCACCGCTATTGCGACAGATGAAGCCGGGAGACACGCTGATTGTTACAGAGATTTCAAGATTAAGCAGGACCCTATTGGAGATTATGACTATTTTAAATTCATGCATTAAGAAGCAGGTAGTACTGTATAGTACTAAAGAGGGATATGTCTTTCAGAATGATATAAACAGTAAAGTGTTAGGGTTTGCATTCGGCTTAATGGCAGAAATAGAACGTAATCTTATTTCCATGCGTACAAAAGAGGCCTTGGCAAGACGCAAGCAGGAAGGAGTTGCATTAGGGAGGAGAAAAGGAGATAATCCTAAATTGCAATTATTGCATGATAACAGAAAATATATTTTAAAACAAGCACGAGGTGGTGCTAAACATGCGAAACTGGCACGTGAGTTTGGAGTGTCCAGAACGACCATGTTCCGGTTTCTCAAAGCAGAAGGAATGACGGCAAATACCTGATGAACTTAAAAAATGTGAATTGAGAATTTGGATGTGCTTGACATCTCGTGATAAATCTCAATTCACAAATTTTGAAATTAACACTTTGTTCTATAATGTTTTAATTGTTCACTCTTTTATGAAGGTTCTTAAGTTCAAACGCAAGCATGAGTCTGAAAAGACCGATGATGAGGAAGGTGAACGAAATCATATATACAGCATATAATGCACCTACTGCCGGTTGCCAAAGAATGAGTAAAGAGCATAATATAGCTAAAATCCCGAATGCCATATACCAACCCCAGTCACGGGTTCCATAACGTTTCAGATCCATGGAGTAGCCTGTGGCAGAAAAACCTCGGAACATGAGCCAGAAAGCGATAAGGAAAGGTATAACTTCCATGCTTACCATTGGGTAAACTACAAGATAGATACCGATGATGAGATCAATAATGCCTCCGGCGAGATACCAACCCCAACTTGATACGTGTTTATTACTTATAGCAAAAAGAATTTCCAGAATACCACTGACTAACATGGAGATACTGAAGATGATGCTTAGAGCTACATAACTGCTTAACGGAGCAAACATAAGGCATAACGCTACACCGATATACAAAATACCTAAAATAAGAGACATCCACCAATTTTTTACTGAATGTTGAATCTCATCGAATACTGTTTTCATACGAATGTGATTTTATTAATTGATACTATAAGTTTGTTAGGGGAGTAACAAATAGAGAGAAAAAAGGTTTGGCATGGCAACTTGATATACAAATCGGTTGTATGATGAATAATAGATCATATGGGGCTTCATTTATTATTCAGTTATTTTTTTGTGAACCTATTGCAAAGTTTAATTGTTCTATACACAAAAGAGCGAAACTTAAGACTCTTTTTTAAAATACTAAATAACTAATAATAATATACCTTATGGCAACAACAAATTTCAAAGGACAACCGGTAAAGCTGATCGGTGAATTTATACAGGTGGGAAAAGTAGCTCCTGATTTCGAACTTGTAAAAACAGATTTATCTTCTTTTTCTCTGAAAGATCTCAAAGGAAAAAATGTGATTCTTAATATTTTCCCAAGTCTTGATACAAGTGTTTGTGCAACCTCTGTACGTAAATTTAATAAAATGGCGGCTGGTTTGAAAGATACAATCGTATTGGCTATCTCCAAAGATCTTCCTTTTGCTCATGCGCGCTTCTGTACTACTGAAGGTATTGAGAATGTAATTCCATTGTCGGATTTCCGCTATTCGGATTTTGATGAGAGTTATGGTGTACGTATGGCAGATGGTCCGCTTGCCGGCTTGTTGGCGCGTTCGGTGGTGGTGATTGGTAAAGATGGTAAGATTGCTTATACAGAGTTAGTGCCGAAAGTTACGCAAGAACCTGATTATGATAAAGCACTGGCTGCTGTGAAAGAATAAATTATTAAAGAGAGAGAGCCTGTGCCTTTTAAAGGCACAGGTATTAAAGATTTTGACCTAATAGGGACTGGTTTATAGATATGGTAATATCGCCATCTCTTCAGTTCTTGTTAGGTTGTGTTTTTTCAGAAATAAATAAAACCTAAACAGAATGAATAGAATGCAATTAATGTCTGTCGCCTTTTTATTTATGGGCGTAGGAATGCTGTCGGCTCAAACAGAGCCTACAAAAGAAGCTTCTCCCTGGACAAGGGAAGGATATGCCGGGTTGAAATTGACCCAGGTAAGTTTAACAAACTGGGCTGCCGGTGGCGACAACTCTGTTGCCTTTGATTTGCAAGGTGCTTATCAGGCTAACTATAAAAAAGGAAAACATCTTTGGAACAATCGTCTCGAATTGGCTTATGGATTAAATAAAACGGGTGAAGACGGTGTAAGGAAAGCGAATGATAAAATCTATCTGAATTCTAATTACGGATATTCTATAGCGAAGAGCTGGTATGCCAGTGCTTTTGCTACTTTTCAGACGCAATTTTCTCCTGGATATGATTATAAGGTAAACAAAGATATCTCTGTTTCAGAGTTTATGTCTCCTGCCTATCTGACCACCGGACTTGGTTTTACTTACGAACCCAATAAGATCTTTACGGTAGTACTGTCTCCGGCTTCCTGGCGTGGTACGTTCGTGCTCAATGATCGTTTATCTGACGAAGGAGCTTACGGTGTAGATCCGGGCAAGCATTTATTGTCGAGCTTCGGAGCAAATCTGAAAGGAGAGGTACGATATGAGTTTATGAAGAATATGACAGTCTATTCCCGTCTGGATCTCTATTCTGATTATCTGGATAAACCGCAGAATGTGGATGTGAATTGGGAGGTGCAGATAAATATGGCAATTAATAAATGGTTCTCAACTACATTAACTACCAATCTGATGTATGATGACGATGTGAAAATAGCCCAGAAAGACGGAACAAAAGGACCACGGGTGCAGTTTAAGGAAATATTAGGAGTGGGATTGCAATTTAATTTCTGAGTTTAGTTTCACCACAGAGGACACAGAGAACACAGAGATACTGAATAATTATCTAATTGACTTTAATAATTAAAACTCTGTGTGACTCTGTGTCCTCTGTGGTGAAATAAACTCAAAACAATATGAAGTCCTTATTTCTTCTTCAGTGCTTTGTAAACCAGGAAACCTACAATAAATACTCCTACAGCGATGAAAAAGTAACCCAGTTCGTGACTGTATTCACCAACGCGTGCTAACAATTGCTCTTCGCTTTCGATACCCGGAACGGAAGCCAGATGGTATCCGATAGCTGCCAGTATACCATTCCATAAACCAGCTCCAAGAGTGGTGTATAACAGGAAGGTGGAAAGCTTCATACGGGCAAGACCGGCAGGGATAGAGATTAACTGACGTACAGCAGGGATTAGACGGCCTATAAAAGTAGACAATGCGCCGTGCTTATCGAAGTATTCTTCTGCATGTTGCACTTTAGCTTCGTCGATGAGGCACATGTGCCCAAAACGACTGTTGGCAAACTTATAAATGATAGGGCGTCCTAACCAGTAAGCTAAGTAATAGTTGATGATTGCTCCGATATTTGCCCCGATTGTGGCAAACAATACTACCAGATACACATTCATTTCATCATTTACAGCTGCTTTGTAAGCCGCAGGAGGTACAACTACCTCAGACGGAAAGGGTATAAACGAACTCTCGATGGCCATTAACAGGGTAATAGTCCAGTAGTTAAGGTGATCGAGACACCATTGAATGAAGGCTACAGATTCCATTTGCTTAAATTCTGAATGCTAAGTTTATAATTTTAATTATTTTGATTTAGTAGTTAGAATTTAGTAGTCAGTAGATAGAATCGATACACGTGATAATTCTTATGCCGAATGGCTTCCAACTACTATCTACTAACTTCTAATTATTTTCTTCCTCAGTCTCTCCGTCATTTACATCATCAAGTTCATTCATGAATGTTTCCAGATTCTGCAAAATATCTTTGTCTGTATTTTGTGACAACATTTCCTGAATCATCTCTATGTTAAGCGGAGTTTCTGACATTTGATTGTATTTCTGAAATCCCTTGTGATCTCTAAGAATCATACAGATAGAAGCCAGACGGCCATTGATTCCCGGATAATCAGGATCTTGTTTCTTTGCTTCCTCAAAACAGAGGCGGGCATTTTCTACCATACCATAGTCCAGACTGTAGTTGCCTATCTGTACTAATGTTTCGGCTTCGGGTGCATATTGCAATGCTACGGCCCAACACTGTTTAGCTTCCTCAAACTTATCTTCTTCCAGATAAAGCCGTCCTTCTTGCAGATAGATTTCCACACTCTCGGGTAATTGTTTTTTAGCCTTTTCGCAGAGTTGGTGGGCTTCTTCGTATCTGCCTAATTTCGAAAGGCAGAAAATTTCATTGCTGTATATATCCGAAAGGATGGGAGAGTTATCGTCTCCGATAATTTCCATTGCCTGTTCATAACTTCTGTAAGCCAGTTCCCATTTCTCCTGATTGGCGTATGCCAGCCCGATAAACATATGGGCAAAGTCGGGAGGCAGACTTTTGCTCTGCAAGGCCAGTTGATATTCCTGAATAGCTTCGGTCTCATTCTCCAAATGAAAGAGGCTGTGTGCTCTAATGATGTGTGCCTCTCCGAATTTATCATCGGCAGCAAGGGCAAAGTCGCAGGCCTCGACAGCTTTGTCAAATTCCTGCTGGCTGAAATGGCATTTGGCAAGCCCGGTCCAGTAAGAAGGATTGTACGGATTCTTGTCAATCAGCTTGTTGTAGAAACTGATTGCCTTCGTATTACGCTCTCCACTACGATAGCAATCGGCCATGGCTGCAAGGAATTCTTCGTTTTCCTTATATTCTTCCAGTCCGAGTGTAAGCCATGGCAATGCCTTCTCCGGATATCCCATGTCCATATAAAGATATGCTACATCGATGATTGTTTCCAGTGATTTTTCTTCTTCGATGGAGTTGAGCAGGGTTTCTGCTTCGTCCAGTTTGCCTTCGTTCAATAGGATTTCGGCTTTTAGCAGTTTGACCTCCGGATCATAATCTTCTGCGATGCTGCCAACTACGGCTATGGCCTTTTGAAGTTGCATCGTATCCAGATACAGATAAGCCTGCTCTATCAGGAGGTCTGTGTGTCCCGGATGGAGTTCAAGACCGTAGCTGATCACTTCTTGTGCTTCGTCAAAACGGCGGTCCGTGGCATATTTGTCTGCAATGTCTGCAAGTTGGTCTCCGTCCAGGTAAAGCTGTCTGTTTTCAGCTTTCGCTGTTTCGTAACTTGCGATGAGTTCATTCAATTCTTGTTCTTTATCTGTAGATGGGTTTTTTCTGGCCATTTGATTAATTAAAAATGAGAATTAAAAATTAAAAACGAAATTGGAGGAAGAAAGAAACGGACTGTACTTTTGTGTATGTGCAGTCCGCTTTTATTTTCCAACTTTTAATTTTTAATTTTGAATGTATCTTTCAACCCCACGGTACGGTTGAATATAAGTTTGTCGGGAGCCGACTCTTTATCTATGTTGAAGTATCCTATGCGCTGGAATTGCAAGTAGGAGAGCGTAGGCAATGTAGCTACATACTTTTCTACATAGCAATTATTGAGTATTTGCAAAGAGTCAGGATTAATGATCTCTTTCATAGCCTCCAATGCTTCGCAGTTTTTGGCTTCACGGATGGCAGCCAGTTCGTCACGCGGGTTCTCTACTTTCCAAAGACGGTCATAGAGGCGTACTTCTGCAGAAAGGCAGTGTGCACAACTCAACCAGTGCAAAGTACCTTTTACTTTGCGATTGGCATCGGGCATACCACTTTTTGTATGCGGATCATATTCGCAATATACTTCAGTAATATTACCGTTTTCATCCTTCTTGCATCCGGTACACTTCACGATGTATGCATTTTTGAGGCGTACTTCCTGTCCCGGAGTCATGCGGAAATATTTCTTCGGAGCATCTTCCATAAAGTCTTCGCGTTCAATCCACAGTTCACGGCTGAATTCGATTGTATGGCTGCCTGCTTCCGGATCTTCCGGATTATTAATTGCATCCAGCTCTTCTACTTCTCCCTCGGGATAGTTGGTAATAATCAGTTTCACCGGATTCAATACCGCAGAAACACGGGTAGCACGGGCGTTGAGGTCTTCACGTACAGCACTTTCCAGCAGAGCAAATTCATTGAGAGCATCATAAGTAGTGTAGCCAATTTTGTCAACGAACTTACGGATAGACTCTGGTGAATAGCCACGACGACGGAAACCGCAGATAGTCGGCATGCGTGGATCATCCCAGCCATTTACCAGACCTTCTTTTACGAGTGTGAGCAGATTGCGTTTACTCATCAGCGTATAGCTGAGGTTTAATTTATTGAATTCGTACTGACGGGGACGATTGTCATTCAAGTCATTCCCTTCTTTCAACCAGTCGATAAAGAGATCGTATAATGGACGGTGTACGACGAATTCCAGTGTACAGAGTGAGTGAGTCACTCCTTCAAAGAAGTCACTTTGTCCGTGTGCGAAGTCATACATCGGATAGGCTTTCCAGGTAGTACCTGTACGGTGATGCGGATGTTTCACTACACGGTAGATAATCGGGTCACGAAAATGCATGTTCGGATTTGCCATGTCTATTTTAGCACGGAGTACCATAGCACCTTCTTCTATTTCGCCACTGTTCATTTTTTCAAATAAGGCAAGATTCTCCTCAATGGGGCGGTTGCGATAGGGGCTTTCAGTTCCCGGTTGAGTCGGAGTTCCTTTTTGTGCGGCAATCTGTTCGGAAGTCTGTTCGTCAATGTAGGCTTTACCTTCTTTGATAAGACGCACGGCAAAATCCCAAAGTTGCTGGAAGTAATCCGAAGCATAATATACATTTCCCCATTCAAAGCCGAGCCATTTGATATCTTCTTCGATGGCTTCTACATACTCCACATCTTCTTTGGTTGGATTGGTGTCATCAAAACGAAGATTACATACACCGCCATGACGGGCTGCGAGGCCGAAATCGAGGCAAATAGCTTTGGCATGACCTATGTGAAGATAACCATTGGGTTCAGGCGGAAAACGCGTCTGTACCTTTCCTCCGTTTTTGCCCTCTTTTAAATCATTTTCTACAATTTGCTCAATAAAGTTGAGGCTTTTTTTTTCGCTTGTCACCTCTTCGTTTCTAATATCTGTCATAGCGTTTAATGAGTTACGAGTTATGAGCTACAAAAGTATGACATTTTTTTTGCATAACCTTATTTCACCGGAATATATCCACTCTTTTTTATAATATCCTGCCCTTCCTGAGAAAGAATGAAGTCAATAAGAGGTGTTACTGCTTCTTTGTTCTCTGCATTGTAATAGTAATAAAGAGGACGTACGATGGGATAAATTTTACGAGTCGCATTTTCTACATTGGGCTGGGCGTAATGCTTGTTGTCATAAGATACTGACAACGTTTTGATACGTGGTGATACGTAGGCCAACCCGACATAGCCGATCGCTCCTTTTGTTTGGCTTACCGATTGTATGATAGCACCGGTGGCAGGCATAGAGAGACTACTGGACATATAATTCTTATTTTTAAGTACACTTTCTTTGAAGAATTCGTAGGTTCCTGAAGAGGTTTCCCGGGAGTATACAACGATCTTACGGTCTTCGCCACCCACTTGTTTCCAGTTAGTGATTTTACCCCGGAAGATATCCTCCAACTGTTGACGGGTGAGTTGCTTCACCGGGTTTGTCGGGTGTACTACCACGGCAAGGGCATCATATGCAACGATAACCTCCTCTATATTTTTTTGAGCAGCCCTGGCCTTCATCTTTTCACTAAACTTGATAGGGCGGGAAGCCATAGCAATGTCAGTGGTATTATCCATTAAGGCGGAGATGCCTACTCCGGTTCCACCACCTGTGACGGTGACACGGCTATCTGTGTTTCTATTCATAAAGCGTTCGGCAGTTTGCTGGGCAACCGGAAGAACCGTGTCACTACCTTTGATCCGTTGAGCCTGAATACCTGTGGTTATAAGAATCAGACTCAGAAATAATATGCTTTTTGCATTCATAAATTCACTTATAATTGGTATTTCACTCGCAAATTAAAAAAGAAGATGTTACATTCTTGTTATAAAACCTACAATGTTTGCTCTTGTAACATAAATGTAACACTTTTGAAACATTTCCTTCAAGCGGAATTCACACCTCCTTAATATGATACTCTTTTCTTTGCATTCAGAAATCAAACAATAGGTATGAAGAAGATTTTCGAAAAGATTGTAGAGGGAATGCTTACTTGTAGTGGCTTTGTTACAAGTATAACTATCCTGCTTATCGTACTATTCCTGTTTACTGAAGCTTTTGGATTATTCAGCAGTAAAGTGATAGAAGAAGGATATGTATTAGCTTTAAATAAAGACAATAAGGTCAGCCAGCTAAGCCCGGCTCAGATAAAAGATGTTTTTGATGAAGAGATAACGAATTGGAAAGAACTCGGTGGGGAGAATCTCCCTATCCGGGTTTTTCGTTTAGAAGATATCACACAATATTATACGGAAGAAGAGTTGGGAGATGCTTATCAGTATGCCGGGGCACGTATTATGGAACTGATTGAGAAGACTCCGGGGATTGTAGCTTTCGTCCCGCAACAGTTTATTACAACACCGGGTAAGGTACATTTTATCAAGGATAATACCATTTCCGTAAAAGATGTATTTGCCGGTGCCGAATGGTTCCCGACGGCTACTCCCGCTCCGTTGTTTGGCTTTCTGCCTCTTATTACCGGTACCCTTTGGGTGAGCCTTTTCGCTATACTTATCGCTTTGCCGTTCGGGCTTTCCGTATCTATCTATATGTCCGAAGTAGCCAATCCGAAAGTACGTGGCTGGCTGAAGCCTATCATCGAATTATTGAGTGGAATCCCGTCCGTAGTCTATGGCTTTTTCGGGTTGATAGTAATTGTGCCACTTATACAAAAAGTATTCGATTTGCCGGTAGGAGAGAGCGGGTTGGCTGGAAGTATCGTATTGGCCATCATGGCACTGCCTACTATTATTACTGTGACGGAAGATGCAATGCGCAATTGTCCGCGTGCCATGCGTGAAGCCAGTTTGGCGTTGGGAGCCTCACAATGGCAGACTATATATAAGGTCGTTATTCCTTTTTCCATCTCCGGGATCACTTCGGGAGTTGTGCTTGGTATCGGTCGTGCTATTGGTGAAACGATGGCTGTACTCATGGTGACCGGAAATGCAGCGGTAATTCCTACTACAATCCTTGAACCGTTGCGTACCATCCCGGCCACTATTGCTGCCGAACTGGGCGAAGCACCTGCCGGTGGTCCTCATTATCAGGCGCTGTTCCTGTTAGGTGTAGTATTGTTCTTTATCACATTAATTATAAACTTTAGTGTAGAGTACATCTCGTCTAAAGGCGTAAAACGAAGCAAATAACATGGAAATAGCAAGTAATAATAAGGCGAAACGTCGTTCACAAGGCATTGCTTTCGGAATTTTCCGGGCGTTAAGCTTGTGTATCGTACTGATCTTGTTTGCCATATTGGGGTTTATTATATATAAAGGTATAGGAGCTATAAATTGGGATTTTATTACTTCTGCGCCTACCAATGGTATGACGGGAGGAGGCATCTGGCCCGCTATTGTAGGTACGTTCTACCTGATGATAGGAAGTGCGCTTTTTGCCTTTCCGGTAGGAGTGATGAGCGGTATCTATATGAATGAGTATGCTCCCAAAGGAAAGCTGGTTCGTTTTATTCGAGTGATGACAAACAACCTGAGTGGCATTCCATCCATTGTTTTCGGATTGTTCGGTATGGCTCTGTTTGTCAATTATCTTGGGTTCGGTGACAGCATTCTGGCCGGTTCGCTAACGTTGGGGTTGCTTTGTGTTCCTTTGGTGATTCGTACCACAGAAGAAGCGTTGAAGGCGATTCCTGATAGCTTGCGTGAGGGTAGCAGAGCGTTGGGAGCAACCAAGTTGCAAACGATCTGGCATGTGATTTTACCAATGGGTATGCCCAATATCATTACCGGACTGATCCTGGCCTTAGGACGTGTTTCCGGTGAGACGGCTCCCATCCTTTTCACTTGTGCAGCCTATTTCCTGCCGCAGTTGCCTACCAGTATTTTTGATCAGTGTATGGCATTACCTTATCACCTTTATGTGATTTCCACCAGCGGTACGAATATGGAAGCTCAATTGCCGTTGGCTTATGGCACTGCCTTGGTGTTGATCCTGATTATTCTGTTGGTAAACTTGTTGGCGAATGCCTTGAGAAAGTATTTTGAGAAAAAAGTAAAAACAAACTAAGTAAGATTTACGATTAGACAATTTACGATTTACGATTGATGTTGCAATTCGTTTCAAGTTGCATCGCATATTGAATCAAGTTGCATCGCATTTTGTAAAATCATAAATAGAAGTAATTTCAATCGTAAATTGTAAATCGTCAAATCGTAAATATAGAAATATGGAAACAATGGTAAGTGCTCGTGATGTGAATTTCTGGTATGGTAACTTTCATGCATTGAAGGGTATCAGTATGGAGATCGAAGAAAAAACGGTAGTAGCGTTTATTGGTCCTTCGGGCTGTGGTAAGTCTACCTTTCTTCGTTTATTTAACCGTATGAACGATTTGATTCCTGACACTCGCCTGACAGGAGAGATTCGAATCGATGGTGAGAATATTTATGATAAAGGCGTGCAGGTCGATGAACTCCGTAAGAATGTAGGAATGGTTTTCCAGCGTCCCAATCCGTTTCCTAAAAGCATTTTTGAAAATGTGGCGTATGGTTTGCGGGTGAATGGAGTTAAAGACAATGCTTTTATTCGCCAGCGTGTCGAAGAGACATTGAAAGGAGCAGCACTTTGGGACGAAGTCAAAGACAAGCTCAAAGAGTCTGCTTATGCTCTCTCCGGCGGGCAGCAACAGCGTCTTTGCATTGCACGTGCTATGGCCGTATCTCCTTCTGTATTGCTGATGGATGAACCAGCTTCCGCCCTCGATCCTATTTCTACGGCAAAGGTGGAAGAATTGATTCATGAGTTGAAGAAGCAATATACGATTGTCATCGTGACACACAATATGCAGCAGGCTGCTCGCGTTAGTGATAAAACGGCCTTCTTCTACCTGGGAGAGATGGTAGAATATGACAATACAAAGAAAATCTTTACGAATCCGGAGAAAGAAGCAACACAGAATTACATTACCGGAAGATTCGGATAAAAAAATAATTATTCAATGTGCCAATTGAATAATGTGCCAATGTGTCAATATGCCAATGTGCCAATTGCCATGCGGCATGTTGTTGTATTACGGTTAATTGGCATATTGGCACATTATTAAATTGACACATTATTAAATTATTATATTATGGTGAAGTTTATAGAATCGGAGCTCATCCTACTGCATAAAGAAGTTGATGAGATGTGGACATTAGTTTATAACCAGTTGGATAGAGCTGGAGAGGCTGTATTGACACTTGATAAAGAACTTGCCCGGCAAGTGATTGTTCGTGAGCGGAGAGTGAATGCTTCCGAGTTGAAAATAGACAGCGATGTGGAGGATGTGATTGCCTTGTATAATCCTGTGGCTATTGATTTACGTTTTGTGCTTGCCATGCTTAAGATTAATACCAATCTGGAACGCTTGGGTGACTTTGCCGAAGGGATTGCCCGTTTTGTGTTGAAGTGTGAGGAGCCTGTTTTGGATGCCGAATTGTTGAAACGTCTTCGTCTGGAAGAGATGTTGGGAGAAGTGCTCTCTATGCTTGAATTGGCAAAGCGTGCTTTGAATGAAGAGAGTATTGAACTGGCTACCGCTGTTTTTTCCAAAGACAACCTGTTGGATGAAATCAATGCTGAAGCCACTACGGTTCTTGCCGGTTATATAAAAGAACATCCTGAAAGTGTACTTTCCTGCTTGAACCTCGTAAGTGTGTTCCGTAAGTTAGAGCGTTCCGGAGATCATATCACTAATATTGCCGAAGAGATAGTGTTCTTTATGGATGCGAAAGTGTTAAAACATAGTGGAAAAACGGATGAACACTATCCGGAAAAGTCATAATATGCAACTTTTTATACAAAAATTAGTAGTACTTAAAAAAAAGTTCTATATTTGTCTGCTGTAACGGGTAGGTAGTGAGGCGGCTATCTTGAAATGATAATAAATCCAAAGAAAATTCAAAAAGATGTTATAAGACATGTTTTAATATTTGGTTCATAACGAGAAAAGCGCCTATATTTGCACCGTTATCCTGAAAACAATCTTTTTACCTTAAAAAAAAACTAATACCTATTGAAAACTGAAAAGCGGGGCTTTGTGAAAAGCCCCGCTTTTTTATGTTGATTCTTTATCCAATCCCATTTTCTTTGTATCTTTGACCCCTGTGAGGGGGTGGGCGAATGCGAGTCGCGTCACACCTCCGTTTTAATTGTGAATCCTAAATTAAAAATAGAACTATGTTTTCCGGAATCGTAGAAGAGTATGCTACCGTTGTGGCACTGGTGAAAGACCAGGAGAATATACATTTCACACTGAAGTGTTCGTTTGTAAATGAATTGAAGATAGATCAGAGTATCTCTCACAATGGGGTCTGCCTGACCGTGGTCAGCATGACTGAAGATACCTACACTGTGACTGCCATGAAAGAGACACTGGACCGGTCGAACCTTCGTCTGCTGAAAGTGGGGGACAAGGTGAACGTGGAACGCAGCATGATGATGAACGGACGTCTGGACGGCCATATTGTGCAGGGACATGTGGATCAGACCGCCGAATGTATCGATATCAAAGATGCAGACGGAAGCTGGTATTTTACGTTTAAATATGCTTTCGACAAGGAGATGGCCAAGCGCGGCTATATTACGGTCGATAAGGGTTCGGTTACGGTCAACGGTGTCAGCCTGACGGTATGCAACCCGACTGACGATACTTTTCAGGTGGCGATTATCCCATATACCTACGAGCATACCAATTTCCATACTTTCGGGAAGGGCAGTGTTGTCAACCTGGAATTTGATATTATCGGCAAGTATATCAGCCGGATGATCCAGTACAAATAAGGTGAACCGGGGAGTAGAGGTGAAAAAGTATGAACGACTTTCTGCAATTGGTAAATGCCCGGCAAAGTGACAGGGCTTACGATAAATCGCGTCTTGTGGAGGCGGATAAGCTGGAACGCATCCTTGAAGCGGGACGGCTGGCACCTTCTGCCTGCAATGCCCAGCCTTGGAGGTTCGTGGTAGTGACCGATCCGTCATTGGCGGAGAAGGTCGGTAAGGCTGCTGCGGGCTTGGGAATGAATAAATTTGCCAAGGATGCTCCGGTGCATATCCTCGTTGTAGAAGAGTCTGCCAACATTACTTCGCGGCTGGGCGGAAAACTGAAGGGAAAACATTTTCCGTTGATCGATATCGGTATTGTGGCTGCACACATTGTGCTGGCTGCCGAAAGCGAAGGGCTGGGATCATGTATACTCGGCTGGTTCGATGAAAAAGAGATAAAGAGCCTGACCGGTATTCCCTCTTCCAAACGTGTATTGCTGGATATCCTGATCGGATATCCGGTGAAAGAGAAACGAAAGAAGATCCGGAAAGAAAGCGGGAAAATTATTTCTTATAACAGCTATTAATGATCTGAGTGATACAGAATGGGCTCTGCGGGTAGGAGACATAAAGAAAACCCATATCGCTCTTATCGGAAACGGAATTTATTTCACCACAGATTACACCGATTTTCACGGATTATATCATCCGGTTCTCGGTGGAAGAAATTATTAATCTGTGTCAATCTGCGTAATCTGTGGTGAAAACCCTCCGTGAGACTCCGTGTCGCTCTGTGGTGGAAAGAGTTTGGATACCGTTTCCCGTGCTGAACTACAAGTCTTTCAGCAATACTTTGCTTGCCTTTTTATAATATTCTTCCCTGGAGTCAAGCAAAACCTTCCATTGCTCGCTGAATTCCTCGTCTTTATCGACTTTAAAATCTTCTGAGCCGTATGTGTCCAGCCGGTCGAGCAATAGCGCTACATTCAGCTGATTGATGTCGATGGAAGGCTGGTATGCGATATCCTCGCTTTTTTGATCGGTGACTACTTCG
>OGZT01001069.1_pt1 | contig 20070 bp, 19 predicted proteins | sample 1576891 | NCBI WGS metagenome assembly OGZT01 (sample SAMEA3541521, study PRJEB24748) | human gut metagenome | biome: human gut; feature: human-associated habitat; material: faeces | place: China | collected 2012 | reverse complement strand
TTTGCGATAATCTGCGTTTCAATGATACGATCATTTAATTAGGATACAGTACTTATGGAATCATTCAGTATAAAAAAACGTCTGAAAAGCTTTACTTATGCATGGAAAGGAATCAGAGGCTTTGTATGTAGGGAACACAACGTATGGATTCATCTGACAATCGCTATGTTAGTAATTATTGCAGGCTTTATTTTCGATATAGAGAAGTTCGAATGGGTAGCAATTATTATCTGCATAGGGGTTGTTATCGCGGCAGAAGCATTCAATACAGCTATCGAGCGACTCGTGAATTTAGTATCTCCTGAATGGCATCCGATAGCCGGTGAGGTAAAAGACATTGCAGCAGGCGCTGTACTGATATGTGCTATCGCAGCAGCAATCGTAGGATTAGTTATCTTTATACCATATATTAATTGAAAATTGAAAATGGAAGAAAGGCAGAAGAAACATGCTGGAGATTTACCAGCAGTCTTTCATTTTCAATTTTCAACTTTCAATTTTCAATTATTCAACTATCGTACCCGCTTTTTCTTAAAATAAGGATAGGTCAACAATATGAAAAATAGCAAAGCTATCGGAGTCAGAATACGCCCTAAATGATAAACAGCATCTACAGAAGACTCAGTGCTCAGATAGCAAGCAGCAGCAACTCCCAAAGACATGCCTGTTTCCCATGCTAAAAGATGAGTGGTATTGGCAGTGCCACGCTGGCAATGTTGTGACAGTTTTACAAACATCAGCAAGAACTCAGGAGTAACCAATCCAAGTCCCACTCCCAACAATATGGCAGTTACAATAGCCGGCAGTTCTTTCAGTAAAATAAAAGAAACCATCATCAGGCTAATTCCTAAAGTAATTACTCTCAGCGTTTTCTCCTCACGATAAACAAACCTTGCCAGCAATACAGAAAACAGGAACCCCACTCCTACTATTGCAAAAAACGGAATTTCGATATTACCTATAAACACATCACTCAATGAATTATGAAAAACAGGTAACAACAATCCCGGAATGAAAGCTATCAACATAAGATTGAAAGCGGGCAACCATCCTCGTAAAAGTAAAAAACGGTCGGACGAACATAGGTTAGTCACAATCGGTGCACGGAAAGGTACATAAACACGGGAAACAAAGAAAATGCCTACCAATCCGGCAATAACCGATACATACAATAAGGTTTTAAAATCATACCACTGATACAAACCTACCCCCAATGCTATGCCGATAAGCATTCCTAACCGGGCCGCCCACGAGAAAGCAATATTTCCCGAACTACGCAGATTAGTATTGGTAATATCAATAGCCAGCGTAATACCTGCCGTAGTAGCCATACCAAATGCAATACCTTGTACGAAACAAAGCAGCAACAGCTGTGTGATATCATTAACAAAACCATATCCCACCGTAGCCGCTACCATCGTTGCAAAAGAGAAAGCACAGACATACTTCCGCTTATATGCATCTACCAGATACGCATGAAAGGGACCAATGGCAAACATTCCCAAAGTAAGCAATAAAAACATTGCTCCGGTTTGAGAAACCGGCACACCCAAGTGATCCGCCATCTCTACCGGAACAACCGGAAATAGCATATACAGGGATATGAACAACAGCAAATTAGCAATACATATCCGCATAAAATGAATTGTCCACAAATGATTTGTCATAAATATTAATATTGTTCCTTCTCGTTCGGGAAGTCACAGTTCTTTACGTCCGAAACGTAGTGACTGATAGCATCCGTCATCACTGTGAACAAGTCAGCATAACGACGCAGGAAACGGGGACGGAAACCATTGTTCATACCCAACATATCCTGAATAACAAGTACCTGACCATCTACATCACCACCGGCACCAATACCAATGACAGGAATAGTCAGTTCACTAGCCACACGTTTGGCCAGTTCGGCAGGTATCTTCTCAAGAACCAGTGCAAAACAACCGGCTTCTTCAAGTAAGTGTGCATCACGAATCAGCTTTTCAGCTTCTGCTTCATCTTTAGCACGAACCGTATAAGTACCATATTTATTGATTGACTGTGGCATCAGTCCTAAGTGACCCATGATAGGAATACCTGCACAAAGAATGCGCTTTACAGTTTCGATGATTTCTTCGCCACCCTCTAATTTTAATGCATCGGCATGGCTCTCTTTCATAATACGAATAGCAGAAGCAAGACCCTCTTTTGAATTTCCCTGATAGGAACCAAACGGCATATCTACTACCACCATAGCACGTTTCACTGCACGCACAACAGACTTACCATGGTAAATCATCTGATCGAGCGTAATAGGAAGAGTTGTCACATTACCTGCCATCACATTGGAAGCAGAATCACCGACAAGAATCACATCCATTCCGGCACCATCAACAATCTGTGCCATTGTGTAATCGTAAGCAGTCAACATAGATATCTTCTCGCCTCTTTCTTTCATTTCTATCAGGCGATGTGTAGTCACTTTTCTGGTGTCATCTGATATATATCCAGCCATGTTTCTATATATTTATGAATTAATAAATTGGGCGCAAAGGTATAACTTTTAATTTATAACAAACAAGAAAAGAAGAAGAATTCATATTTTGGAGAATTTCCCAATCCGTTTAATTACTTTATTATCAGAATTATTACAACTTTGATGATACTCCAATAAACCAAACAAGAAACAAGCAAGCTCCCGGCCCTATGCAACGAGAGTACTTGTTGAAAACATTAAATAAGTTAGTGGCAGAATAAGTTTCATTTCACCATAGACAGTAACTTCTCATAGGTCATTCCCATGAAATCATCCATGATAACATCTGCTTTATCTGTGATCGTTTCACGGGAATTTGTGGTTGCCAATCCTATAACAGTAGCACCGGAAGAACGCCCGGCTTGCAAGCCGTGAAAAGAATCTTCAAATACAAAACTGTTCTCCGGAGTAGTCCCAAATATCTTCATTCCAAGCAAAAAACAATCCGGAGCCGGTTTAGAATGTTCAAACATCTCACCGGTAAGAATACGATCAAACTGTGTCTTGAATTCGGGATGAGCATGATAGACATTCTCCATCTTGTCTTCGTTGGAACTGGTGACAAGAGCGATCTTCACACCATGATGACGAAGATCGGCAAGGAAACCTTGTACCCCCGGAAGATATTCATAGACCATATCTTTCTCAAACTTATTAAGTTCACGAGTAATCTGCTCACGTACCGGAACAAGATCTCCGGAAAAGTATTTATCATAAATCTGTGCCAGGGTCTGCCCTTTTATTCCGGGACCAAAATTCTCTTTATGCAGATACTTTTGTCCCTGTTCATTCCAAAAAATAGTATACTGTGGTTCTGTGTCCATTATAACACCGTCAAAATCGAACAATGCAGCAATTGTCTTTGTAGCATCCATAAACATCTTTTACCTTTAAACGTTAAACGTTGTATTTACATCGGCGCAAAGTTCAGAATAATCAATGGATAAGGCAAATTATTCGTACCTTTGCACCACTTAAAAAACCGTAACGACTCAACATATGGCGCAACAAACCGACCCACGCATTCTGGGAACCGAAAAAATCGGGAAACTTCTGTTACAATACTCTATTCCCGCTATTATCGGAATGACTATTACTTCACTCTACAACATTATTGATAGTATTTTTATCGGGCATGGTGTAGGAGCTATAGCTATTTCCGGCTTGGCCATTACATTTCCGCTGATGAATCTTGTGGTAGCTTTCTGTGTACTTATTTCGGCCGGTGGGGCTACTATTTCTTCTATCCGCTTAGGGCAGAAAGATATGGAAGGTGCAACAGAAGTGTTGGGCAACACATTAATGCTGTGCCTTATTAACTCGGTAGTATTTGGCGGCATTGCTTTTATTTTTCTGGATCCTATACTAAACTTCTTCGGTGCCAGCCCTGCTACATTACCCTACGCACGCGATTTTATGCAGGTAATCCTACTTGGCACTCCTGTGACATATACCATGATAGGGTTGAATAATGTAATGCGTGCCACCGGATATCCAAAGAAAGCGATGCTGACTTCTCTGGTAACTGTATTAGCCAACGTAATTATTGCTCCTATATTCATATTCCATTTCCATTGGGGAATCCGGGGAGCGGCTATGGCAACTGTAGTATCGCAATTTATCGGTATGGTATGGGTAGTGCAGCATTTTCGCAACAAGGAGAGTTTTGTTCATTTCCGTCCTGGTTTCTGGAAAATGAAAAGACGTATTGTAGCCAGTATCTTTTCTATCGGTATGTCCCCTTTTGCAATGAATGTAACCGCTTGTGTCATCGTGATCCTTATCAACAACAGCTTACAGAAGTATGGTGGAGACATGGCTATCGGCGCATACGGTATTATGAACCGGTTGTTAATGCTCTACGTTATGATTGTTATGGGACTGACCATGGGGATGCAGCCCATCATCGGTTACAACTACGGTGCACAAAAACAGGATCGTGTAAAACATACGCTCCGCCTGGGTATCATCGTTGGTGTACTGATCACAAGTAGTGGTTTCATTATCTGCGAACTCTTTCCGCACACCGTTTCTGCTATATTCACTGACAGTGAGGAGTTGATTAATATGGCAGCGACAGGGCTGCGTATCTGTATCTTGATGTTCCCTCTGGTTGGTGCACAGATTGTTATTTCTAACTTCTTTCAAAGTATCGGGAAAGCAAAAGTCAGCATATTCCTCTCGTTGTCCCGCCAATTGGTATACTTACTGCCCTGCCTTCTGTTATTTCCCGGCTGGTATGGGTTGAATGGCATTTGGATGAGTATGCCGGTATCAGACGGACTGGCTTTTATCACAGCAGTAATTAGCCTGATGATCTATATAAAAAGGATAAAACACAATGCCTAAAACCAATTAAGATTTCAGATTCAGTGTCCTTATTTTATAGTATTTGTACGAAAAAGAAAGATATTAATTACAACTGTTTTCAAAACAATCCTTACAAACAGTAGGTTTATTTAAAAAAAGCATTTATATTTGTTAGTCAATAAAACCTTTGAACTATAAAACAAATACCTAAGCTTATGAAAACTATAAAAAAACTAATCTGTTTATTATTTTGCATTTTGTCATTGTTTGCATGCAGTAAAGAAGAATCCAATCCCCAATATGATCCGTCTAATGTCTTGTTCAAGGACATCCCTATTAGCGCCATAAAAAGTTGCGTTATAGGCCATTGGATACCATTCCGTCAATATGGAGGAGTTGCCGGTATAACAGAACTCAAAGATATTTATGAAGAATATCAAGAAAATGCACTTATTATAGAAAATAGAGCAACAAATGATTATACAAGAATAGAAATAAAAAAGTGGATTAAACAGGATGATGCTTGCATACTAATAGGGACAGATAACACTCCTATTTTGTATATGTATGGCATAAAAAAAGATATACTTTCTACTTCAATGGGAAAAGAACCCTCACCTGATAATATAGTAACCCTGAGTTCACGAACAAAATAAAAGCATGAAAAGAAATCCATTATTATGGATCATTTGACAAATGCATAACTTGATACAATAGTGTTAACAATGTTAACGCTATTGTTTAACATTCGAGTTTTATTTCATAAGAGTGTACACTTTAGTATATCAAGAATGTACAATATAGTATAGTAAAAGTGCACAATTAACATTTACAGAATTGTACACTCTTGACAACCTATAAACAAGAGTTTCTGATTCATTATAAATCAGGCTATTACATAGATACAAACATTCATCGTCTTCCCTAATTTATCTCCTTAAAGGATTCTTATAATTACTTTTTTGACAACTATGTATTTAGCGAATGAATCATAGTTATCTTATCGACATAAATAACTCATTCAGCGGCGAAACTTCCCCTTACGTCTATCATTTTTGCAACAGTTATTATAGGTACGTACCTTCGCATACATCAATAAAGAATAATAAACTGTAAGAAGTATGATAAATGTAAGAAGATTGACAGTAATAACACTCTGCGTAACCAGTAGTAGCATAGGTGGTAATGTCCTCAGGGCACAAGATAATCCGGCTATGAACACTTACGCTACTCCAGCCACAGAACAAACGGTGGAGAACAATTCTCAACAACTCCCTGCCGAATGGACTTTACAAGACTGTATCGACTATGCTTTAGAGCAAAACATCACCCTACGCAAAAGCCGTATTAATGCAGAAAGTACAGCCGTTGATGTAAAAACAGCTAAAGCAGCTCTTTTTCCAAGTCTCTCATTTTCTACCAGCCAGAATATGGTGAACCGTCCATATCAGGAATCAAGCAGTACGGTAAGCGGAACCGAAATTCTACGCAGTAACAGTAAAACCAGTTATAATGGTAACTACGGACTAAATGCACAGTGGACTGTATACAATGGCAGTAAACGTCTGAAAACAATTGAACAGGAGAAGCTGAACAATCGTGTAGCAGAACTGAATGTAGCTATCTCAGAAAAGAATATCGAGGAAAGCATCACACAGACCTATGTACAGATTCTCTATGCTGCCGAATCGGTGAAAGTTAATGAAAGCACCCTTGCTGTCAGTGAAGCACAATGCGACCGTGGAAAAGAGTTGCTTGCTGCCGGTAGCCTGTCTAAAGCCGATCTGGCACAATTGGAAGCACAAGTAAGTACTGATCGTTATCAACTTGTTACTGCACAAACTACTCTGCAAAACTACAAGTTGCAACTGAAACAATTACTTGAGCTGGACGGTGAAGAAGAAATGAACCTCTATCTGCCTGCGCTGGATAATAGTAAAGTACTCTCTCCCCTACCTACCAAAACGGATGTTTATCATGCAGCTCTTGCCGTACGTCCGGAAATTGAATCGGGAAAACTGAACATACAGGCATCCGAATTAAATATCGATATCGCCCGTGCCGGATACATGCCCAGTGTCAGCCTTAGTGCCGGGATTGGTACAAACAATACCAGTGGTTCCGACTTTACCTTTGCCCAACAAGTAAAGAATGGCTGGAACAACTCTTTAGGATTATCTATTAGTGTACCTATCTTTAATAATCGCCAAACGAAAAGTGCTGTACAGAAAGCTAAATTACAACGTGAGACCAGTATGTTAAACCTGCTGGACGAACAAAAAACACTGTATAAAACCATTGAAGGGTTGTGGCTTGATGCCAATAGTGCTCAGCAACGTTATGTAGCTGCACAAGAAAAACTCCGTAGTACTCAGACCAGCTTTGATCTGGTAAGTGCACAGTTCAACTTAGGTATGAAAAATACCGTAGAACTGCTAACGGAAAAGAATAACCTTCTCAGTGCCCAACAAGAAACCTTGCAGGCTAAATACATGGCCATATTAAATGCTCAGTTATTAAAATTCTATCAGGGAGGGGATATCGAACTATAACCAAATACTGCGCGTAACCGACCTAATGGTACGCGTAAATTAAAAACTAAACAGCAAATTATAAAATAGTAAATATAACCATGAACAAGAAAAAAATCATCCTCATCGGTGTTGCCATTATAGTGGTGACAGGTGTAGCGATATGGGCTTTTAGTGGTGGGGCAACCAAGCACAAAATCTCATATGTCACAGCTACCGTAAGCAAAAATGACATCTCTAACTCCGTAACGGCTACAGGAACGATCGCACCTGTAACGGAAGTAGAAGTCGGTACACAGGTATCCGGCATTGTAGATAAGATTTACGTCGATTACAATTCCGTTGTTACCAAAGGAGAACTTATTGCAGAAATGGATAAAGTGACACTCCAAAGTGAACTTGCTTCAGCACGTGCAACCTATGACGGAAATAAAGCTGAATATGAATATCAGAAGAAGAATTACGAACGTAGTAAAGGATTGCATGAAAAAACTCTTATCAGCGATACGGATTACGAACAAGCCGTATACAACTACGATAAGGCTAAAAGTATGTTCGACAGTAGTAAAGCCGCTTTGGCTAAAGCCGAACGTAACCTTTCATATGCTACCATCACTTCGCCCATTGATGGCGTAGTTATCAGTCGTGATGTAGAAGAAGGACAGACAGTTGCTTCCGGATTTGAAACACCGACCCTGTTTACTATTGCCGCAGACCTGACACAGATGCAAGTTGTGGCCGATGTGGATGAAGCTGATATAGGTGGCGTAGAAGAAGGACAACGCGTAAGTTTCACTGTAGATGCATATCCCAATGATATGTTCGAAGGTAAGGTCACTCAGATACGCTTGGGAAGTACAAGTAGTAGTACAAGTACGAGTAGTAGTGCAACAACAAGTGTAGTGACATATGAAGTAGTTATCTCTGCACAAAACCCGGACTTAAAACTCAAGCCTCGCCTGACAGCCAATGTCACAATCTATATCCTGGACAAAAAGGATGTTCTAAGCGTACCTTCCAGAGCATTACGCTTCACTCCTGAAGTTCCCCTCATCGGCAAAGAAGACATTGTAAAAGATTGCGCGGGAGAACATAAACTTTGGACAAAAGAAGGTAATACATTCACTGCACATCCTGTACAAATAGGTATTAGTAATGGAATCAAAACTGAAATTACAGGTGGAATCAACGAAGGTACCCAAGTGATAAGCGAAGCCAATCTCGGTACACCTACAAGTAATATGGCTGAGATGGGAACAGGTGGAAATACAGAAAAAAGTCCCTTCATGCCTGGCAGACCAGGAGGAAATAAGAAAAAATAAATTAATGTCCTCAATAATATGAGCAAGAAAGTAATTGAACTACATAACATCAAACGGGACTTTTTAGTGGGAGAAGAGATCGTACACGCCTTGCGTGGGGTCTCTTTCACCATCAACGAAGGAGAGTTTGTAACCATCATGGGTACGTCAGGTTCAGGCAAGTCAACCTTGTTAAATACATTGGGATGTCTGGATACTCCAACAAGCGGAGAATATCTACTTGACGGAATATCTGTAAGAAGCATGAGTAAATCTCAACGGGCCGTACTACGAAACCGGAAAATCGGTTTTGTATTCCAAAGTTATAACCTGCTGCCTAAAACAACTGCCATCGAAAATGTGGAACTTCCTCTGATGTATAATGCCAGCGTCAGTGCTTCCGAACGTCGTAGAAGGGCTATTGAAGCATTGCAGGATGTAGGACTGGGCGATCGACTGGAACATAAATCCAATCAAATGTCCGGAGGGCAGATGCAGCGTGTAGCTATTGCCCGCGCATTGGTTAATAATCCGGCTGTAATACTGGCGGATGAAGCAACGGGTAATCTTGACACACGTACCTCATTCGAGATACTTGTACTGTTCCAGAAACTTCATGCCGAAGGCCGTACTATTATCTTCGTCACCCATAATCCGGAATTGGCACAATACAGTAGTCGCAACATTCGGTTGCGGGACGGACACGTAATAGAAGACACAATCAATAATCAGATCCTCTCTGCAATTGAAGGATTGGCGGCATTGCCAAAAAATGATGAAGACTGAAAGGATTTACGATTGGACGATTTACAATTTACGATTGAAGCCACTTTTTAAATTATAGATAAGAGTAATCTCAATTGTAAATTATCTAATCGTAAATCAAAATGCTTTCAATTGTAAATTGTCTAATCGTAAATCAAAGTGACTTCAATCGTAAATCGTAAATTGTCTAAATGTAAATCAAAATAATGAACGGAACCAATTTATTCAAAATAGCCCTTAGGGCATTAGCCAACAACAAGTTGCGGGCTTTCTTGACAATGCTGGGTATCATCATTGGCGTAGCATCCGTTATCACCATGCTGGCTATTGGTCAAGGCTCCAAAAGAAGTATCCAGACGCAAATAGCCGAAATGGGATCGAACATGATCATGATACATCCCGGAGGTGACATGCGTGGTGGTGTACGTCGCGATGCATCCGAGATGCAGACGTTAAAGTTGGAAAACTATGAAAAGCTGCGTGAAGAAACAAACTATCTTTCAGGAATCAGTCCTAATGTATCTTCTTCCGGACAGCTTGTCAATGGTAATAATAACTATCCGTCCTCCGTTAGTGGCGTGGGACTGGATTATCTCAAAATCCGCCAATTGGATGTAGAAAACGGAGAGATGTTCACCGAAGCAGATATACAGAGCTCTGCCAAAGTCTGCATCATCGGAAAAACAATAGCCGATAACCTTTTCCCTGACGGATCCGATCCTGTTGGAAAAGTTATTCGCTTCAATAAAATACCTTTCCGTGTAGTAGGTGTACTCAAAGCCAAGGGATACAACTCCATGGGCATGGATCAGGACGACATTGTACTGGCACCCTATACTACAGTAATGAAACGTTTGCTGGCCGTCACTTACCTGCAAGGAATTTACGCCTCTGCACTCTCCGAAGATATGACAGATTATGCGATCGAAGAAATCACAAGTATCCTGCGTCGCGAACATAAGCTGAAAGACAGTGACGATGATGATTTTACTATACGTAGCCAACAGGAACTTAGTACAATGCTGAATTCTACGACCGACCTAATGACTACCCTACTCGCTTGTATCGCCGGTATTTCACTGGTAGTGGGTGGTATTGGTATTATGAATATTATGTATGTATCCGTCACAGAACGTACCCGAGAAATCGGACTCCGTATGTCGGTAGGTGCACGAGGGATAGATATCCTCAGCCAGTTTCTGATAGAAGCTATCCTGATAAGTATCACCGGAGGTATTATAGGCGTAATTATAGGTTGTGGCGCCAGCTGGATCGTTAAGAGCGTAGCCCATTGGCCTATCTTTATACAACCGTGGAGCGTATTCTTATCATTTGCCGTATGTACTGTCACAGGAGTATTCTTTGGCTGGTATCCGGCTAAAAAAGCAGCAGACCTTGATCCGATTGAGGCCATACGATACGAATAAACAACAATAGTAAAAAATGAGTAGTGATAAGTGATGAGTACTATGATCCGCATGGAACTAATCACTTATCACTACTCGTTAATCACTAATTTTACTATCTTTGCAAATATGAAACAACCTACAAACAGCCGCGTTCGCTTTGCCGTAGTACTAACCCATATCATTGGTTGGGGCATCATTTTTGGCTTCCCGTTCTTTTTCATCAACCGGGGAGGAGAACCTATTGACTGGATAGGGTACATACGCCGTAGCGGAGTACCTCTTAGTTTTTGTATCGTATTCTATTTAAACTATTTCATTTTTATTCCCCGTTATTTGTTTAATGAACGCGTTCAAAAGTTTCTATTGCTGAATCTCACATTAATTGTTCTCATGAGCGGTGGGCTTCATTTATGGCAAACCATCATGTTTGTTAATGATATTCCCAAAACTCCTCATAAAAACATGCCTCCCGGCTGGATCTTTTTTGTTCGCGATATGTTCTCGATGGTACTTACCATAAGCCTTGCTGCCGCAATCAAAATGAGTATCCGGTGGGGACAAATTGAAGCAGCACGACGAGAAGCAGAAAGGAGCCGTACGGAAGCTGAATTAAAGAACTTACGGAATCAGTTGAATCCTCATTTCTTACTTAACACACTGAATAACATCTATGCCCTTATCGCCTTTGATACAGACAAGGCTCAACAAGCCGTACAAGAGTTAAGCCGGCTTCTTCGCCACGTATTGTATGATAACCAGCAAACATTTGTCTCTTTAGGGAAAGAAATGGATTTCATTCGCAATTACATAGAGTTAATGCGTATCCGCCTCTCCTCCAATGTAGTAGTAGAAACAAATATCGATATATCTCCGGACAACCGAACAGAAATTGCTCCACTCATTTTCATATCACTTATCGAGAATGCCTTTAAGCATGGTATCTCTCCTACAGAACCCAGCTTTATCCGTATTGCTTTTTCTGAATCCAACGGAGAAGTGAGATGTGAAATAACAAACAGTTACCATCCCAAAGCCGAAACAGATAAAAGTGGTTCGGGCATCGGACTGGAACAAGTAAGCAAACGTCTGGAATTAATCTATCCCGGACGTTATCAGTGGCAACACGAAGTGAGTAAAGATAAAAAAGAATATTCATCAAGATTAGTGATTAGGGAGGAGTGATTAGTGATAAGTGATTAATGATTAGTGCCATGCGGTTCACAGCGTAGCCCATTAATCACTTATCGCTAATCACTTATCACTAATCACTTATCACTAATTATTAAAGTCATGACTCTAAATTGTGCCATCGTAGACGATGAACCTCTGGCTCTTGATCTGCTGGAAAGTTATGTCAACAAAACTCCGTTTTTGTCTTTAACCGGTAAATATTCGAGTGCTGTACAAGCAATGAACGAGCTTCCGGAAAAGAAAGTTGATCTGCTTTTTTTAGATATTCAAATGCCGGAACTTAACGGGCTTGAATTCTCCAGAATGGTAGACAAAAATACCCGTATTATATTCACCACTGCTTTCAATCAATATGCCATCGACGGGTATCGGGTGAATGCTCTCGATTATTTACTAAAACCCATTTCATACGTCGACTTCCTGCAAGCAGCCAACAAGGCGTTACAGTGGTTTGAGCTCGTACAGAAACCGGAAGAGATCGAAAGTATCTTCGTAAAAAGCGATTATAAACTAGTACAAGTAGAACTTAAAAAGATTCTTTATATCGAAGGATTGAAAGATTACATTAAAATATATACCGAAGATCAGCCCAAACCCATCCTTTCGCTGATGAGCATGAAATCTATGGAGGAATTGCTCCCTCCCACTCGCTTCATGCGAGTACATCGTTCATTCATTGTGCAAAAGGATAAAATACGGATCATAGATCGTGGTCGGATTGTCTTTGATAAGACATATATCCCCATCAGTGATAGCTACAAACAGGTTTTTCAAACTTTCCTTGATGAAAGAAGCTAAGAAATAACCCGTTTATCGGTAAAAAGCTCCCATTTGTCTATTCTTATTTGCAAAATAGATGACAAATATGTATCTTTGTCCCGAACAGAAAGGAGTTGTGAAACTCTGAGAATAGAATAGTTTAGTTAAGTCTAGTTTAGTTTTTGTGTTGGGTACTTCCTTCGTCGGCGGACGGTAAGGAAGTACCTTTTTTGTGTATATCAGACACTTATAAAAAAAGCACCTTTCTAATCTTTTGCTACAGGCTGCAAAATTTGATTGTCGGATAATTGTCGGACACGAATTTCAAGTAATCCAATTGTCTCAAATTTAAAGAACAAATTATGGCTATACTAAAACTTTGCACCGTACCTGCAAAGGTACTAACAAACGGAAAACATAAAATCAGAATATCATTAGCCCACAATTCTAAAACCAGATACATTCCTACAGAATGTATCATAGATGATCTATCACAGTTTAAAGACGGGCAAGTAACAAATCATTCCGAAGCCGCTTCAATGAATGTAAAGCTTAGGAATCTACTTAATCATTATCAAAAGGTTATTGATGGTATATATGACGTAGAAATATATTCATGCTCAGAATTAAGAGAAATCATAATCAAGAAAAAGGATTATGTAAATGTAAGATTCTCCTATGTAATGAACGAATATCTATCTGAGCTATTTGAAGAAAAGAGAACTAAATCAGAAAAGCTTTATCGGCTTGCCTGTCAGTCATTCATTAAATCACAAGGAGATATTTTACTTTCGATGATTACTCCGAGAAACATTCGACAATTTGAAATACACCTTGAAGATAAAGGGCTGTCACCAACTACCATCAAAATCTATTTAACTCTCTTGAAAGTTATTATCAATTATGCAAAGAAACATAATATGGTAAGGTACGAAGTTGATCCGTTCGAGTTCATCAGGATGCCATCGGCCAATATCAGGGAACTTGATCTTACCATAGATGAACTAAAAGCCATCAGAGATATGGAAATTCCTAAATATAATATAGGTGTAGTACGTGATATCTTCATGCTCAGCTATTACCTCGGTGGAATAAACCTGATTGATATGTTAGATATCGACTTTCGTAAAAGTTGGGTTGAATATTACAGACGCAAAACTAAAAACAAAAAGCAGGGAGAGAGTAAAACAGCCTTTTCTGTACAGCCTGAAGCTCGGGAAATTATAGAGAAATACATGCAAAAAAATGGGAAACTCGTATTTGGTAAGTACAAAACCTTTGGGCAATGTTATTCAGTTGTTTCTCGGAAAATGGATGAGTTAGCCAGGCTTGCTGGAATAAACAAACGTGTTGTTTACTATTCTGCCAGAAAAAGTTTTGTTCAACATGGATTTGAATTAGGCATATCATTGGAAATACTTGAATATTGCATCGGTCAATCTATGAAGACCAACCGACCTATATTTAACTATTTCCGCGTTATGCGGAAACATGCAGATGAAGCGATACGCAAAATACTGGATAATTTAAAATGATTGCTCTTGAACGAAAGCTATCGCTTCGGCGGTAGCTTCTTCCATCTCCTTTTCTATATCTGAATTTAAGCGGTTTATTATGTCCATATTTCCTGTTATAGCGATTTTCACGTGGTCGGAATATGTTACTACAAGTTTATAATGCCCGTATCCGATAAAGTCTTTTGTGAGTTTTGGAGGAGATAATTTCTGCTTTCTCATTACGACATTTCAGTTTATAGCGGAAAAGAAAACGGTTCCGCTTTCCCGTTGCGTTACATATCTACTTGCGTCGGATACAGGATGCCATTAAGCAATCTCACGGGGGTCGGAACCGTATATGATAAACTACTGGTAGAGATATAACTTTACCAGTAGCCAAACGGTCAGATATCACACCCGACACAAAAAACATGTAACGCAATGCAAAGATGAGAATTTTATTGGAATATCAAAAATAAAAAGGCAGCTTATTCGGCTGTCTTTCCTTCTACCTTTTCTCTAAACTCCAACAGATGTTCAGTCGTAGGATGGAACGTAGGATTCTCCCAATGAGACGAAATTGTGGCTATTGCACTATTAAGATAGACTTCACAATCAAGTATCTTTGTGCACTTGTTAAGTTGATAGGGGACTTCAGGATATGTCTTATTTTCAAGCATATTCCTTGCCCAGGAGAGTAGTTCTTGTACTGCTTCGTAATCGTAATTATGTGCCACGATTTTTAATTTTCCGGCAAATATAATAAAAATCCCCGATCCATTAAGAACCGGGGAATGTCACTTGTCGCTACAAGTAAGCTTCTACAATATAAAGTATAAAAAAGCCCGTTATCGGAGGGAATAACGGGAAGTGAATTTATGCTGTTTTTTTCTTTGACTCCAATAGCTTTGGAAGATAATCCAATGCTAATGGATCTTTATCTCTAAAATACTTATCTGCATTTTCATAAAGCCATCGCTCATTTATGTAACGAATAAACATGGGAAGAGCCTCTATAGGATACATACAAGCATCTACAACTCGTCCATCAGGGAAATGATGTTTGTACGTCTTATGTTTATCCCAAAATTCAGAATTATTATCACGTAGAAAATTAGCAAAACCTCTACCAACCGAAATATCCGGCATCATGGTTCTGCCGTGTGCTCCTTTATCTGGGATGGAATATCCCACTTTCTCCAGTTCTGCATAAAGAATGGTATACATTTGAGTTATTACAGAAAAATAATCATAAGGAATAGTATGAAGATTATCCTTGTAACGTTTTACAAAATCAGGAAGCGCAGCACGGTCAATACTACCATAAAAGCCTTTCTTACGAATAGCAGGTACCACCTCATCAAAAAGCCAAGCCTCGAACTTCTCTGCACTTTTTAATCTGGAACGAGATATCAAGCGATATACATTACCTTCGCTGATAAACTTAGCATACTGTTTTCGGCCAAGTGAATCGATGACCTCGCGAATCACGACCCCACCTGATTTACAATGTTTTATAATCGCTTCGTTAGTATTTGAATATCCCAACACACGAGCAACATCAGTTGCCCAGAATAAAATTTCACCATTTTCTTCAATGGTTCTAACATCATTATAAATCTGTTCTTCATCAGACTTATACTTAAAAATTTCTATTTGCATCTTTATTCAACATTTAAATTTTATATATACCAACCCCTCCGTTTGGACTGATGCAAATTTACAAAAATGGATTTGAATAATATAAATTTTTCATAAAAAAATAATGGCAGCCATCTTCACAAACGACTACCATTCTTGTATATAAAATTTAAATGTTTCACTTATATGAGGCAAATATAAAACAATTTCCTGAAAGTCGAATCATCGACCAGTATTTTTTTCTATATAGTATATACTATATAGAAACATTGCTCACAATCCGGTTGATTACGTAATGTTATTTTCTTCTCAACCTATAAACTAACCATCCTACAAATAATAAAACAATAACGCTACAATATACTTTATCTTTATGCAAGTCCCACCACGACAGCTCTATTACCTTTTCCTTCTGGTTTAATACAGCATCGACCTTATGACTCAGCGTATCCAGCCTATTAGAAAGCTGCTGTAAAGTAACAGATAATGTTTTATTAACTTCTGTTCTTTCCTGCTCCTGTTTAGATGCAGTAGTAGTACTTTCCTTAACTGGATATTGTTTACCGGTTGAATCCGGAGCAGACAAATAAACAGTCTTGTTTTCCAACTTTAGATTACTTAGCCGGTCATTCGTTATCTTCGTTTGCCTACTAACATCCGCTCGCAGTGACTCAATAACACTCTGAATTTTATTAAAATCACCGGAGTAATCAATCTCCTTTTGAATCTCCATATTCCGAGAAGCCTGGCAAGAAGAACACACAAAACAACAGACAATTACTGCTAACAGACTAATTATAGCCGTTAAACACATCTTTGCTAAATCTTTCATGGTTTCACTACTACATTACGTAAAAAGTTACTGAACTCACTCCTTACATCAAAACACGGGCAAGCCTTGATATATTCTGCCGGTTCAACCTCACCATTTCCATTAAGATCAGGAGATGTATCCCGGTGGCCCAATAGTTCAACTATATCATATTCCTTGCAGAGCTTTGCAACAAGATCACGAAGTGCCTTCTTCTGCGCCTCTGTCCGGGTATCTGCCGGACGTCCGTTTGCATCCAGCCCACCGATGTAGCAGATACCAATACTATGCTTGTTGTATGATAACCCGGAGAATCCTTTGGTATTGCAGTGCGCTCCGTCGATAGAGAGCGGGCGACCGTTCTCTACTGTACCATCAAGGTCTATCACGAAATTATAACCTATTTGAGCCAGTCCTCTCTGCTTGTGCATCCGGTCAATGTCTTTTGCACGAAAATCCTGTCCGGCTTTCGTTGCTGAACAATGGATAATAATTGAATCAATCTTATTCATTTTTCTTCCTCCTTATTATTTAATACCCTGTTTGAGGCTCGCGATCAATGCATTTACGCACCTCGCAACGCTTCATGTCGGACTCTTTCAATTGTAATTCCACTTCGTGACGTTTATGTATTTCTTCTAAATGGGAAGCCTGTTCCTGTCTGAGTTCTACATAAATTGCGTCAATCTTAGCATCACGCTCTGCAAGACGTTTCTCCAGCCAATCTACTTGTTTACGCTCGTTTTCATTCTCCATGCTATCTGCTGCTGCATCCTCCTTCCGCGCATTCGTTTTACGATTCACCCAGAAAGTAATTAACCAAGTAATTGTAGAGCTACCTCCTATAGCTCCGATTATAGCCAGCCAGTCATTTAATCCCATACTTTTTCCCCTTTTTGTGCAACATTTAAAAGACTATCGAACCATTTCATATTCGATAGTCTTTTTATTTGATTTTTATCCTTTCTTTATAATTTCCACCAAATTCATTCCCGGTCTATACCACATACTTCCCGTATTGTATAGCTTTAGAGTTAACAGTCCATCTTGTCCTATCGCAACATTATCAATTTCCACAAAGTTATCTTTGTTGTTTGTTGTATCAAAAGACAGATTTACTGATATGCCGTTTGCTTCATAGAAAGTATTTGCATATTTGTTGGCAGGTACAGAAGAATTCTCATTACAAGATGGTAATATTCTGATTTTATAATTACCGGCAGCAAGGCCGTTAAATATGAAATACAAAGGAGTCTCAAAAATCTTGCCATTACTTGATACATAGGAACTGATATATTTAGCCGGATAAACGCCACTGTCATCCACTGTAGGAGCGTTATTTTTTGCCGGACTAACCTTTGGATTCGGATAGCTATTTGAATTGATAACATAACCGGCCGTTTCATTTCCTTCAGTATCCATCAGAATCAGATCGGCCCTGTCCGCAGAAATAGTAGCAGCGCCTGTCACATTGATCGTTTTACCGTTATAAACCTCCTGAGAAGTTGTATAATCCGCACCTGCGAATGATACTATAACAGTTGTCAGTCCGGGAGCTACTACGTCGAAAAACGATTCTTTCACCTCACTTACATTGTCCCATCTGTCTTTGAGTTGGACATACACATAATGTTTGCCCTCACTGACATCACTATACGTATATGTTATATCTTCAACAAAATCAGTCCATTCCGCGGACGTTATGCCTTCACTTGTCTCAGCAATACGATAATATGAAGGAATACCCACATAACTTACTCTAATTGTAAGTATGTTATCCGCCCTGTTGGACACAGTTACCGATGTCAACCCGACAGGCTGTGGGGTATAGATGACCGAGTAGGTCATCACACCAGACTCACCAAACTGATTCTTAACTTTAAAATATAAAGTATGCTCCCCTACTGTATTGCTTATAACGAATGCAACATTGGCAGTATCGCCGACAGGTTGCCATTCCGCACCTTCAAATGCAGATGATTCGGATACCATGTAATGGGTGGCACGGTTTGCCGTATAATAAAAAGTAATGCTGGTGGTATTTGTTCCGGTCTCTGCATTATGGATATGGAATTCAGACAATACAGGAGGTTGTACGGCCGCAGTCAGGCGATTTAAATAACTCTCTCTCAGAGACGGTTTCAACCGTTGAATAAAATACTCTGCGGCAACCTTGTCATCCTCTTTATTATAAACCTCAAATCTGTCAACATACTTCTCAGCCCTTGTTTCCAACGTTGTGTCCAAATTCGCATTTATCATAAACTTATCATTTTTTATACCATACGTAAGCCCCTTCACATTGTCACTTTCTGAAATTGTTCCACCGCTAAGCCCGTCTACCAGAATCGTAAACTCACGCCAGTTAAAGTAATCCAATTTCGGAACGCTTAATGTAATTTTTAAGACATTGCCTTCTACTGTGTACGACAAACGGGACATCTTGCACAACAGCTTGTACTGAATGACTTCCGCATTCGTGGCAAACCAAACAGCGTCACTTCCATTTTCACCATAGGTATCACAAATCCAGTCAAGGAACTCAGAAAGATGCGGCCAGTTCTTTTCGGACTCTGCAACAGCTTTATTTTTATCTGCTCCGTGGTCACGCTTATGATACATATCACTACGATACTTTGTAGTTTCGCTTTCCGCTCTGGCACGCATAAAATGATAATATTTTTTAGAAGTAATACCGACACGTTCAACATCTCTAACAACGCTTAAATTAAATGGAAAATCATCCCAAAACGTATTGGAAAATCTTAAATTATGGTCGTTAATATATTTTGCAGAATACAATTTATTCCAAGGTGTATAAAGTAAGTTCATGTCAAATAAACGGTAAGCCTGTTCACGAAACTCTTGCTGGGACAGAAAAACTTGATCAGGTTGAGATAATTCTGTCGTAATATAATTATGATCATCATAATAAGTATCAATATAATAACCGGATACAACCAATTCTAACTGATGTTGTTCTGCCAAATCGTACATATCTTGCAGCATAGTGGGCTCAGCCCAGTCATCAGAATCCATGAAATAATAATATTTGCCTTTAGCAATATCCATAGCTGTATTTCTTGCACTTGGAGCACCGCCATTTTCTTTATGAATGACATGGATTCTGGAATCCTTCATGGCATATTCATCACTAATTTTGCCGCTATTATCGGGGGTTCCATCATCCACAATTAAAAATTCAAACTCAGTTAATGTTTGATTTTGAATGCTTTCAATTGCTTTTCTAATATATTTTTCAACTTTATATACAGGCATAATAACACTGATCTTCACATCAGACATATAACTTTACTCCTCTGTAAGCGTCCTTATTTACC
>OGZT01001056.1_pt1 | contig 20220 bp, 16 predicted proteins | sample 1576891 | NCBI WGS metagenome assembly OGZT01 (sample SAMEA3541521, study PRJEB24748) | human gut metagenome | biome: human gut; feature: human-associated habitat; material: faeces | place: China | collected 2012 | reverse complement strand
CGGTTGCCCGGATTGTTTTGACCTCATGTCAGTGGGGGATATCTGCCCGCCACTGACGCTAAGTTTGTTTTTGCGATTCATCTCCCACCTGTAGAGGCTGGGAGAATTCTCGTTGATTTTGTTAAAGCAAAAATGCCGCACCCCAAAAGGTACGGCAAGAAAAGAATGCGATCTGCATTCCATGTTATATTTCCTATCTCGAGCCGAACCTTTCGCCTCAAAACATGTTTTTGGCGTCAGGATACAGTAATAGCATATCACGAGCTGTAAATATTTTCAATTGTTTTCTGCCTTTTACAGACAGATCCAAACAACTTATGCGCCAATTATCCTGCCGTCTGAACTGTTACAACTTATGAACACAACACCTTTCTTTCCACTTTTTGCAATCTTTGTTCTACATTGTCCTGTCGTTTCATCAGAATTTCGACAATCTCATTGTTATATCGCACAGCTGTGACATATTGACGTAACTCTTGCAGGTCTTTGTTGGTTGAATCAATCCTTCGGTTGAGTCTCTGCTCCGTTGAATCCAACTCTTCCAACACCAAATTGGTTTCATGCCTTAAGTCTGCTTTTGTCGCAAAGGCTTTCAAATCGTCTTTTGTTGCAAAGTCTTTCAAATCGTCTTTTGTCGCAAAGACCTTCAAATCGTCTTTTGTCGCAAAACTTTCCATTTTTAATAGGATCTGATCAATTTTTTCTGTATCTGTCATATATACCTCCATACAAGTAAATTGAACCATACTTTTTACAATCCAATTATTAACTTTTAGTGACGTGTTTCTTATGTATATAATACCATATACAGGCGTATAAAGTCTATAATATTTTAAAAAATATCACGGTTTCAATTCGTATTTACCGGCGCAAAATTGGATTTGGAGGTTGAAAGATACGCCTGGGAGAGACCTGGAGTTAAGACGGGAAAGAGGAGGGGCACAGAGCCTCTCCCCCACTACAACTGTAAATTTTATAGCTAAAGATACCAGCCGTCAGAAAAAGGAATTAAGGCTTACATCTCCCGCACGGCTCATAGCCCTGCGCGATCGCTTCATCCCGGCTGCCGGTGAAGCTCTGCTTGTTTGATTCATTCATCTGTGAAACACTGGAACAGGAAGGATAGTGAAATTTGTGAGTATTGGTATTGAAAATATAAGTGGTCTCGGTACTGGATTTACTTTCGTTTTTACTTTCTGCGCTGCTCTCAGCTTTTTTTCCGGCTGTGCTGCCGTCCTCGGACGCTGCGGTCTCCTGTGGTGCACTCTCTGATCGCTGACTGCTGCCGGTAGCGTAGTCTATGGTGACTCCGGGCTGCACGTTATAGACAAATACACAGAATAAAATTCCGTCGCCCTCGTCCTCAACGGATTCCGCCTCCATCAGTACGCCGTCAGCGATCAGATTGTTACCCTGGAAAACCGGAGTAACGCGGTACAGAACATGGTTTTTCGTTTCCTTGACGTAGTCGGCCACCATGTTCTCAAACGGCAGCATGCCGTCCACATTCATATACCGGGTACCTGTGATCAGATTCTTTTCATTGGCATTCTCAGCCGTCAGCTGAAAGCCGATTAAGTGGCACCGGTTATAGAGGTACTTACCGTCTACAAAATCGTATTTTATGGTCTGCCACCCGGAAGGCTTCACCTTGCCTATGGACCCGCGTTTTTCTGTCGGCATAAGGTCTGTGCCTACATTGGCATAGGCCGTGCCGCATCTTCCGAGGCTGTCTAAATCACTGTAAGTCTCGAAGGATTCTGTCGTGAAATCTGACGTTTCGAAATAGGGGACATTCCCGTTTACTGCGGCATACGCTTCTCCCGAATAGGCGGGAATATCGGATACTTTGAACTGCTTCGGTCCTGTACTACCCACAAGCTCTGTCTCATTGGCCAATACACCGGCAGTGCTTTGGCTTTCGCCGGTCTGAGCCGATGTCTGGTCTGACATTTGAGCCGATGTCTGAGCCAGCGCCTGGTCCGGAATCGGGGCCGGTGACTGGGCGCAGCCGGCAAGGAGCAGCGCCGTCATGACTAAAACTGCAATATAATTACTTATTCTCTTCATCTTTTTTATACACTTCTCTTATTATTTTTTCGTGGGAGCTTCCCTCAAACTCCTCGGATTCCGTCATGGTCCATCCATGAGACAGGATATCCGCCGGAAAATGGAAATCCGCCGGATAACTGCGGTTCCATTGAAACAGAATGATCGATTCAAGCTCATCTTCATATGGCCGAATGTCCTGGTCCTCAACAAAGCAGTACTCTCCGCTTCCCGCCCTGTCAAGAAATGCCGGATCGACGGACAGCCAGTCCGGTTTAGGCTCCGGGAACAGCTTACTGGAGTACTCGTTCATCCAAAGTCTGCTGTTCTCCGAGCACCGGAGCACCCGCTCCTGCACTGCGCTGTCTCTGCTCTGACGCCGGTGGTTGAACATCATGCCGTTATGGTCGTCAACACAAATCATGACTATCATTTTTTCCTTCCTCTCCCAGAGCATGTCTGAAAATTCATATCCAGATACGCTCTAATCAATCTTCGGTCTCACCGGATGCCTGATTACGGTTTTCATACGCTCCGGAGAAACCTTCCTCGGATCACTTAAGTATATCTCATGGTGACGCCTGCGATCAGAAATATCGTTCTCATAGCCCTGTTCCATCCTATAATGGTCCATCTTTGCAACGGTGGCCGGTTCCTCATTATAGCTTCCAATATGGAGACACTGGACGCACAGGCCCTCCGAAACTGTAATCAGCTCCGCAAGACTCGTATCGATCCCTTTTTTTCGCTGCGCCTCCTCCTTCGCCCAGGCAAATACCTCCTCTGTGACGAATTCCGGCACTCTGATTATGGAAATCCAGTTAAATCCGGACTTGTTCCTGTAATCGACGCCCGGCGCGCCGCCTTCCATCCACCAGAAGCCCTCCAGCGGCGGAACGACGTACTCGAAGAAGCCGTCAACCTTCCGGCTTCCCTTATAGCTCATCTTAATCGTGTAGGAAATCCCGTACAGAACGGCAACCGCCCTTCCGTATTCCCCATCCGGCTCGTTCGGATCTCCGTGTCCTCTCACCGCCGCGTACTGCATGGAAGGTACCTCCACGATGGATGGCATCTCCTTCGGAAGATACAATGCCTTATACTCTTTTTTATAATCAAATGGTGTCATACTGCTGCCTCCTTACTTTTTTATGAGTGTAACACAGTAAACACGACAACTGTATGACATGATTATTTAATTACAACGGGAATTCCTGCGCTCACCTCGATGACGCGGTCTGCAAGCATTCCCAGACGGCAGTTGATTTCTCCCAGAACCTTTAGATAGAGAGCCGTGGATTCATCCCAGCCGCAGAGATCTCCGGTATCCGGATTTTCCCCGTTTTCGTCCCATTTTATGCAGACCGGTTGTTTGCGGTAATCGCCGGCCGAAAACACCTCGTTGGTCACGATGACGAGATCAGATACTTTCCTACTCAGACTCAGAATTCCGTCTACTACCGAATCCGCCGCCGCAGAACCGTATTCGGCGGAAAGGCGGTCCGGACAGTCGTCCTCCCCGGTTCCAAACAGTTCATTGGAAACCAGGTTGGAGAGGCATTCCAAAAGAACTGCATACTCCGCTGCTCCGGTCAGCTCTCCGTCTTTTCCCGCGGCAGGCAGCTTCAGCCGCTCTAAACCGCGGTAGCACTCCACAGTCTCAAACTGCTTATCTGCCCGCATCAGACGGTGACGTTCAATCCGGCGTCTGCACTCCTCATCCCAAGGCTTCATGGTCGCAATGTAGATCCGCCTCCGTTTTCCCAGTCTGACAATCTCCTGCTCGGCAAAGGCCGATTTTCCGCTGCCGCTGCCTCCCGTTACCAGTGTTACCATCCTCTTCCTCCTCGCTGTGAGCACCAGCACGCCCTGGTGGTGCCGGGATGCACTGCTAATGCGCCCCGGAGTTAGTCTGAGGCGCCAGCGGCTTGTACTCCTCAATCTGAATATCCTGAAATGTGCTCATTTTGGTATAAACCTCCAGCGCCATATCGAGAAGCGGGATGGACGCAACCGCGCCGGTTCCCTCCCCCAGACACATTCCTGCCGCCACAAATGGTTTTAAGCCCAGTTCATCCAGGAGCAGGCGGCCCGCCGGTTCCGCCGAAACGTGGGTGGCCAGCATATAATCGCGGGCGGCCGGTGCCAGCTTTGCTGCGGCAAGCGCCGCAGTACCCGAGATAAAGCCGTCGATCAGAACGGGAATGCGGTAGACCGCGCCCCCTAAAAAGACGCCGGTAAGGCCGGCGAGATCTAAGCCTCCCACATGGGCGATCACATCGATGGCATCGCTGCATTCCGGTCCGTACCGCTTCACAGCTTCCCGGATAACGGATATTTTTTTCATCAGGCCCTCATCCGACAGTCCCGCCCCGCGGCCCGTCATTTCAGCCGGATCACGATCCAGCAGCATGGCCGCCACGGCACTGCTCGTCGTGGTGTTGCCGATCCCCATCTCTCCGGTGGCGATCAGACGGTACCCTTTTTCCTTCAGCTCCCCAGCCACGCTAATTCCCGCGGCAATGGCCGATACTGCTGTTTCCCGGGACATGGCCGGTTCTTTATGGAAATTCTTTGTTCCATAAGCCAGTTTTTTACGTATCAGCGGGTTTCTGGCGCCGGAACGCAGATCTCTGGAGACTCCGATATCCACCGGAAACACGTCCACTCCCGCCCGGTCAGCCATGAGGCAGACACTGCTGTTTCCATCCGTCATATTTTCAGTTACCACGGCAGTGACTTCCTGTCCGGTCTGCGTTACACCTTCTTCTACAATGCCGTTATCACTGCACATGATAATCAGCGCCCGTTTACCGATATCAACATGCTGGGTCTCTGATATTCCGGCGATCTTTATCACGTCCTCTTCGAGAATCCCCAGGCTGTAGAGCGGCTTCGCCACATGGCTCCATGTGAGAGAGGCCAGTTCCGCGGCACCTGCCGAAAGAGGGGATATCCTGGACAACACCCCGTTTAAGCATTCTTCCGCCGTTCTCTCATAGAGTTTAAACCACGGAAGGCCCCAGGAGCCCAGTCCCAGATCCACAGTCGCCACATAACGGTATCCCTGCCGCTCATAGAGCCGGACTGCAGGTTCATTTTTCTCGTATACGTCAAGGCGGATCGTCTTCTTTCCTTCCCTCAGGGCCTGCAATTCCGCAAACTCCATCAGGAATTTCCCCGCGCCGGATTTCCTGAAATCCGGGTGAACGAGAAATGTATGGATCACCATTACCTCATCCGGCTCCGCCTCCACGCCCCAGGAGACACCGTTGTATGCGGCCTCCTGCTTTCCATTTAATATGATGGAACCGATGATGCGGCCTCCAGTCTCCGCCACATAGAGTGTGCCTGTCTCCACACCCTCTTCCGCCGCGTCCCTTCCGGGATAGACTCCCTTTTTCCAGCCCGGATAGTTGACATGGCTTTCCAGATGCCCGACCGTCTCGTCGTATAACCGCACCAGTTCGGGAATGTCCTCTGAGACGCCCCGCCGTATGTTTAATTCTTCTGTCATGACTTAAGTTCCTTTCCTGCAAAGCTCCAGCCACCGCTCTGCGGCAGACGGATTCGATGGATAATAAAGATGGGGGAAACCGGCCAGCAGACCTCCATCTGCATGAATACAGTCCCAGCTTCTCTTTCCGCCTGGTTTCACGGCCTTCATCGCATTACCGCAGGCCGTGCTGTCCCAGTAGTGGAATTCATGGCCGCGGATCTCTTCCCCTTCTTTCAAAAGCTGGGTGTCCCCATAGGGCACGAGCCCGATGTATCCGAATCGGGACAGTTTTCCGGTTGGAAATGCCCGCCCCGCGATAACTCCCGCCATGGGAAAGACCTCCCCCTCCTTCGTCTCCAGCTCCTCATGAAGATAGAGGAAACCGCCGCACTCCGCGAGTATGGGCATTCCGCCGGCCGCCGCTTCTTTTATTTCTCTTAAAAGGGAGCCGTTGGCCGACAATCTTTCGGCATAGAGTTCCGGGTAACCGCCGCCGAGCATCAGCCCGGCAATATCCTTTGGCAGATGCTCATCCCGCATAGGATCAAATTCCACGAGCTCGGCTCCCAGACTCTCAAAAAGCTTTATATTTTCCTGATAGTAAAAACAGAAAGCCTCGTCTCTGGCGATACCGATCCGGATGCGTTCCGTTCCGGGTGCTTCAATGGCGATTACGGCTTCCGCACCGCCCTCCGCCGCTTCACCGTCGTCCTTCAATTCCCCGGCACCGCCTGCCAGCCGTAAAAGCCCCTCCACATCCACGGTCTTCTCCATCTCCAAAGCCAGCAGTTCCAGCCGCTCCCGCAGGGCTTTGGACTCCTCCGGAATCACAAGTCCGAGATGACGGCTGGTTACTTTTGCCGCGTCGCATTCCGGCAGATAGCCGAACACGGAAATTCCCAGCTTTTCGATCTCCGGCACGAGACGTTCCGCCATCACCGGAGATATCCTGTTTAGGATAACGCCGCGTATACGGCTGTCTTTTCTATATTCCAGAAATCCTTTTATTTCTGCCGCCAGGGAAAGTGAGGCTCCCTTGCAGTCCAGAACCAGTACGACGGGCGCGTCAAGGGCGCGGGCCGTGTCGTAGGAGCTGGCCCAAGTGTCATTTCCTCCGACACCGTCGTAATACCCCATCACGCCTTCCACCACCGAAAGGTCAGCACCGGCTGCCAGGTCCTTAAACTGATTTCGCACCTCTTCCTCAGGCAGGAAAAAGGTATCCAGATTTCCACCGTCGATTCCCAGTACATATTTGTGAAACATGGGATCGATGTAGTCCGGCCCGCACTTAAACGCCCGGCATTCTATCTTCCGTTTTTTCCATGCGGCCAGCAGTCCGCAGGTCATCATCGTTTTTCCGCTGCCGCTCTTCGGTGCGGCAAGCATCAAACGCGGATATGCGGTTTCTGAGCTGGAGGCCTTTTCGGCTGTCACCGCTTGCTTTGCCGCTTTCACGCCCCCTGTCTCTCTCCCCCCAAAGGAAATCACATAAACAGGGTTCTGAGCCATCATCATGTGGACCCGGCCCGCCGCCTTCGCCCGTGAAACTGACACCAGAACGATATCGGCCTCGATCCCGCGGGCGGCAGTCCATTCCATCACCTTCGAAACGGATTCCAGCGTGATCGCATTCACCACCACCCGGACCTCTGGATTCTTTGCCAGCAGCAGAGAAAGAATCTCTGCCATTCTGCCGGAGGTGCCTCCCAGAAATGCATGGGTAGGCGCCTCCAGACCCTCTAAAGCCTCCGGGGCCGCGCCTTCTATGATTCGAATCTGCTCCGCCTGAAACTTTTTCCTGTTTTTCTCCAGCAGCTCCACGGCCTCCCGCTTCTTCTCGACCGCATAGACTGTGCCTTCCGGCATAAAAGCCGCGGCCTCCACCGACACGGAACCGGTCCCCGCTCCGATATCATAGAGGACCGAATCGGGCGAAAGCTCCAGCTTCTCCACCGAAACGGCACGAACCTCGCTCTTCGTCATGGGGACCTCTCCCCGGATAAACCATTCGTCTCTCATCTGACACCCTCACTCTCTTCGTTCCGTTCCATCAGAACTACAGCCAGGCTTGTAAATTCCATGGTTGCAAGCTGGTCCGGCGTTCCGGTCACAATCCGCTCATCGGCATAGGAGAGCCGCTCCCCCGCAGTGATTCTCACGTCGGTAAGCCCGGCTCTTAAAAGCTGCTCACAGAGTTCCTTTACCGTGTGCGCCCCGCCCAGCAGCGTAAATACCGCCGGATTCTGAGCTATCACCTGGGCCGCGTCGCAGTCCCGCCCGTGCAGGCTGATCAGTTTCACATGCTCCCAGCTTCGTCCCATTTTGGCACATAAGTACGACACGGACGAAATCCCCGGGTAAGTGGTGAATTCATAGGAATCGCAGTACGGTTTATCCGAGAGCACGGCGGCCATACCGGACGCGCCGCTGTAAAACCCCGTGTCGCCGGAATACAGGACACCGGCTCTTTTATGCTCCGGATGACTCTCAAGCCATTCCAGGATTTCACGGTTCCCGTAAATCGGAACCCGCAGGATTTTTGACGCCGCTTCTCCCAGTGTCTCCGCCGCGTCCGTCATGCGTCTGGCGCCAAATAAGACATCGCACCGTTTCAGCGCCTCAGCGGCCGCAAGCGTCATCTGGCCCGGGCCTCCCAGCCCTGTCCCGATGAGAGAAAGCTTCCGTTTGGCGGATACGGTTCCCGCTTCTTTCAGGAGTATTTTCGCCGCGTCCAATGTAATTCCGTCTCTCTCCTCCAACGGTCTTCCAATCACAACCGCTGTCACGGAAAGTGCTTCCGCCGCGGAGAGCTTCTCTAAAAAGCCTCCCGCTGCCCCCGCTTCCTTTGTCACTAAATAGCGGACTCCCAGCTGCCGCATCATGGCCCGGTTCATTTCTTCGGAAAACGGGCCCTGCATGGCGATGATGCGTTTTCCCCTTATTCCGATGTCTTCGCAGGCGGATATGGCGGCGCAGGAGGGAAGAACCCGCACGTAAAGCCTTTCCTCATATCCCGGAAGCGCTGTATAGGCGGCAAGTTCCTTGCTCCCCGTAGTCACGAGGATGTCTCCCTCCCTGTCCTTCAAGTAACAGACGGCTTCCTCTACGGAATACACGTATACGACTTGAGATGCAAATGCTGCGGCTGGGCCTTTGCCGCTGTCACCTCCAGGATTCTCCGCTGCAGCAGACTCCCGCGTCACCCGCAGATAGGAGACCCTGGCGCGGCCGCAGGCTTCCTTTATATTTCTGGTTGCCTCCGCGGCATACGGATGGGTCGCGTCAAAGACAGCGCGGATGGCTGCCCGCTTCATGAAGCCTTCCATCGCCTCCCCGGCCATGCGGCCCGAAAGCACATGGAGATATTCACTTTCCGGCAGCAGGTCCGCACCGTAACCGCTGACAACGCTGACGTACGCCTCTATTTCCTGCTGGTGGCAGTATTCGGCAAGAAGACGGCCTTCCGTAGTGCCTCCGAAGATTAAAATCCTACACATTCCGGTATCCTCTCGGCGTTACCATCCTCCCGTTTACCGCCTTTGTCTTCTCATTGCCGATGAACACGGTGGTAAACATGTCAGTGGATGTATCCCTTAATTCGGAAAGCGTCATAAGCTCCATGGACTCCCCTTCCCGGCCGATATTCTTTGCAATGCCGCAGACCGTTTCCGGCTTCTTGGCGGTGAGCATGATGTCACACGCCCGTCTTAAGTAATCCGACCGCTTCCGGCTGGAGGGATTATAGAGGCATATGGCCAGATCCGCCTTTGCCGCGTGCAAAAGCCTGTCCTCGATCAGCTCCATCGGAGTCAGTAAATCGCTTAAGCTGATCACGGCAAAATCGTGCCCCAGAGGCGCGCCGAGCAAGGCGCCGCCGCTTAACGCCGCCGTCACTCCGGGAATCACCTCCACGATCGGGGAATCCGATTCTCCCACCAGCTCCAGAATAAGGCCGCTCATTCCGTACACACCGGCGTCCCCGCTGCAGATCAGCGCCACCGTCATGCCGGCCTCCGCCTTCTCGATTGCCATACGGCACCGTTCTGTCTCCTGCCTCATGGGCGTGGTGATCCACTCTTTTCCGGGAAAATGTTCCCGCATCAAATCCGCATACACCGTATAGCCGACCACCACCTGGCTCTCTTCCATAGCGCGAACCGCCTTTATCGTCATCTGTTCGTAGGAACCCGGTCCGATTCCCACCACATATAATTTTCCTGTCTGCTTCACAGCTTCACCTTCCAATCCCGGACCGCGGCCGCCACCGTGACGCCGCCGCCCGCCTGTTTTCTCATCATCAGTCTTCCTCCGCCTAAGTCCTCTACAAGGCTTATGCGTTTTTATGATGTCAACGACGGTAAAATTTCGGTATCGGGCATTGATATCCGTGAAATGACCCGACATAGCCTGCGCGCGGGATACGGCATGGTATTGCAGGATACATGGTTAAAGACCGGAACCATCCGTGAAAATATTGTCATGGGTAAGCCAGATGCAACCGATGAAGAGGTGATTGCGGCAGCAAAAGCCGTTCATGCACACAGCTTTATCAAGCGTCTGCCAAAGGGATATGATACCTTTATCACAGAAGACGGCGGCGGATTATCACAGGGACAAAAGCAGCTCCTTTGTATTACAAGAGTGATGCTGTGCCACCCGCCGATGCTCATTTTAGATGAAGCAACTTCGTCCATTGATACAAGAACAGAAATTAAGATTCAGAACGCATTTGCAAAGCTCATGGAAGGCAGAACGAGCTTTATCGTTGCACACCGCCTGTCCACGATACAAAATGCCGATGTCATTTTAGTCATGAAGGACGGTAAAATTATTGAGCAGGGAAATCACGAAGAACTGCTTGCAAAACAGGGCTTCTATGCGAATCTGTACCAGAGCCAGTTCGCGAAGTAAAAAAATATAAAAAAACAGTAGAAATATATTTATTTCCGTTGTATAATATAAATAATAATGCAAAGAAATCATACCGGTAGCCGTTTTATGCTGCCGGATATTTCTTTTTACTGTAAATTTTGGGATTGCCGGATACGGCAGAATGGAGGAACTAATGCCCGTAAAATACGTTTTTGTAACAGGTGGAGTCGTTTCAGGACTTGGAAAGGGAATTACAGCAGCATCACTTGGACGTCTGCTGAAAGCACGCGGCTTTTCTGTAACAATGCAGAAATTTGACCCATATATCAACATTGACCCGGGAACCATGAACCCGATTCAGCATGGAGAAGTTTTTGTAACCGATGATGGTGCGGAAACGGATTTGGACCTTGGACATTATGAAAGATTTATCGATGAAAACTTAAATAAGAATTCCAACGTAACAACCGGTAAGGTATACTGGTCTGTTTTACAGAAGGAACGCCGTGGTGATTTCGGCGGAGGAACCGTACAGGTTATTCCGCACATTACCAATGAAATCAAGAGCCGCTTTTTCAGGGATTTCTCAACAAAGGATACAAAGATTGCCATTATTGAAGTCGGTGGTACTGTCGGTGATATCGAAAGCCAGCCGTTCCTGGAAGCAATCCGTCAGTTCCAGCATGAAGTCGGCAGGGAAAACGCGATTTTAATCCATGTTACCCTGATTCCGTACCTGAAGGCTTCCGGAGAAATGAAGACAAAGCCGACACAGGCGAGTGTAAAAGAATTACAGGGAATGGGTATCCAGCCGGATATTTTAGTATGCCGTACCGAACACCCGTTAGAGCCGGGTATCAAAGATAAGATTGCGCTGTTTTGTAATGTACCGAAGTCCCATGTATTACAGAACCTCGATGTGGAAATCTTATACGATGCGCCGCTTGCCATGGAAGAAGAACATTTAGCACAGGTAGCGTGCGAATGTTTACAGCTTGAATGTCCTGAACCGGATTTAGACGAGTGGAGAGCAATGTGCAAGGCTTGGAAGAATCCGCAGAAGAAGGTTACAGTTGCGCTTGTTGGTAAATATATCCAGCTTCATGATGCCTATATCAGTGTCGTTGAAGCATTAAAGCACGGCGGTGTATACAACTCAGCCGATGTAACAATCAAGTGGGTGGATTCAGAACTGGTTACGGAAGAAAACGCAGCCGAACTGCTTTCAGATGTATCCGGTATCCTTGTTCCGGGTGGATTTGGTGACCGTGGTATTGAAGGAAAGATTCAGGCAATCCGTTATGCAAGAGAAAATAAAGTTCCATTTTTAGGACTCTGCCTTGGTATGCAGTTATCCATTGTGGAATTTGCAAGAGATGTTATCGGCTATTCTGATGCGCATAGCGTAGAATTAAAGCCGGATACAACACACCCGGTTATCCACTTAATGCCGGATCAGGAAGGCGTAGACGATATCGGTGGTACATTAAGACTGGGTTCTTATCCTTGCGTACTTGATAAGACAAGCAAGGCTTATGAAGTATACGGTGAAGAAACGATTCATGAAAGACATCGTCATCGTTATGAAGTCAACAACGATTACAGAAATGTATTAGTAGAAAACGGTATGAAGCTTTCCGGTATTTCACCGGACGGCAGAATCGTGGAAATGGTAGAAGTAGAAGACCACCCATGGTTTCTGGCAACACAGGCTCATCCGGAATTAAAGTCCAGACCAAACAGACCACATCCGCTCTTTAGAGGATTCATCGGCGCGGCACTGGAATATCAGGAAAAACACAACTAGGTAAATGATAAATGCTCCTGCCTCAACGTTAGCACTTAACTTCGGCAGGAGCATTTATCATTTATGGGGTGGGTGGCAGTCGGGACTTTATTGGTGTTGGTTTATTTGTAGTGAATGAGCATTGGGGGGGAGGATTGATTAGGCGGCGGTCACTACGGTGATGGCATTTGACCTGCCGTTGTTGCGTCTGTTCGGGGGGGGCACCACCACCCTGCAGGAGCGTGTGAAAGGACAGACCGAAGTCAAGTGACAACGTTGAGGGCTGTCCTTTCACACGCTCCCCATTTAAAATTCAAAATCCGCATAGTCTTCCGGCAGAAACCGGTGATAGATGATATGACAGCCCTCATCTTTAAAGCAGTAGTAATACGGGTCGTCTGCGTTGCCGGTAAATCGCACCAGCCAGTCAAATTCGCCGCGGTTCATTTCTTCAAAAATAACATTTTCAGAAGTATCCTTAAATAAGGAAAAAATATCGTCTATGGTACAGCCGTGGTGCTGTAAAAGTTCTACCAGACTGCGGATAAATTCGTTGGCATCGGTATGCTCATGCACATAGACGCTGCCGTCTTCCGGAATATGAAAGCAGAAGCGGTCTTTTTTAGCCGTAACCGTGACATTTCCCAGCTTTTTCGTAAGAGAAGCCGGAAATCCAGAAAGCCTTGTAAGCATTTCAGCTTCAGAATCCTCTGCTTCAAAAAAATGATTCAGGGAACTGAGTGGATAGTACAGGCGGATGGCTTCTTTGCGAAAACCCAGTTTTGCCTGTTCTTCTTTAATAATATCAATCAGATTTTTTTCAAGTCTGTCAAAATACATACATATCCTCCATATTTATATTTGTACAAATCATACCATCATTATAGGAATTACACAAGTGTATTACAAAAGGTACATTAATTGTGAACATTGACAAAGAAATATCAGGGGGAGTATAATTTAAATGGTTTAGCATTTTAAATGGTGGTTGACATTAAACAAAGGGAGAGTGGGTAAGCAATGAAATTACAACAGAAAAGAAGCAGTGTACGTTTTAAGCTGCTGGCGGCGATTATTCCGTTAATAGCAATTTTGATAATTGTGATTCTGTCTGTAAATTTTGTCAATACGAAAAAGACGATGACAAAATCAATTTACGGAGAAATGGAAGAAGAATCCAATTATAATACCGAAGTGATTGCAAGGTGGGAAAGTTCGATTATTGCATCACTGAATTCCGTAAAAGACACACTGGAAACAGTGAAATTTGAATCTGATGAAGATGAATTAAATTATTTAGCGACAACAACAAAACTCAATGCAGCATTTCCAAACGGCGTCTATGAAGGGGATGCCGATGCGCGGTATCTGGACGGTTCAGGCTGGAAACCGGGTGCGGATTTCGTGGTAACACAGCGTGACTGGTACAAAGAAGGACTTGACCACAGTGGATTTACTTTTGGTGAGCCGTATATGGATGCCAATACAGGAACATTTACAGTCAGTGCCAGTGCCGTGTTAAACCGCAGGGATAGAAATAAAATGGTTGCAGCGGCAGATATATCATTACAAGATGTTACCAATCAGGTTACATCTATAAATGTCATGGATGCAGAAACAGGATATGCGTTTTTGGTCGATACGGCAACAGGTATGATTCTGGCACACCCAGATACATCGTATAATGCATCCAAAATATCCGCACAGGGCGCAGATTCCTTTCTGGGACAGATTTCAACCAAGTTAGGCGCAGATAAATTTAACATTTATACGATAAAAGACGGCACAGCGCCGTATTTTGTAACAGTACAGGCAGTAGACGGCACAACATGGAAGCTGGTAATGTGCGTATCGCAGAATGAAATGGTTGAGAGCCTGCGTAAGACAGAAGGGTTATACATTTTAATCGGTGTGATTGCGATATTGTTTGCAATTGCTGTTGTAAGCCGGGTTGTCAGCATTATCATTGCACCGCTTAAAGGGCTGACAGAAGGTATTGCCAGACTGACAGACGGAGATTTTACGGTGCAGATTGAAGCGAAAGGCAACGATGAAATCGGACGAATCAGCCATGCACTCGGCGCGTATGTTGACAGTATGAGAGCCGTCATTAAAGATGTACAGAATATTTCATTGCAGTTAGATGAAAAGGCAGGTGTCAGTGCAACAACGTCCGAGTCTTTGAGCCAGACGGCTGAAAGCCAGTCACAGTCTATGGAAGATATGCGTACAACAATTGAACAGCTTGCAAATGCTGTTTCCGAACTGGCAGAAAATGCAACAACACTGGCAACGGTTGTGGATACAGCGGACAAGCACGGGGCACAGGCGAATGAAAAAATGCGTGGAACAGTGGATACGGCAAACCGCGGCTATGAAGACATGGATGCGGTTCAGAAAAATATGAAACACATTGTGGATTCCATGCAGCAACTGGCAGAGGTTGTGGAAAATGTAGGGGTATCGACCAAAGAAATTAACGAGATTATTAAAATGATTGGCGATATTGCGGCACAGACCAACCTGCTGTCATTAAATGCATCCATTGAAGCGGCAAGAGCAGGCGAAGCAGGACGCGGATTTGCAGTTGTAGCGGGAGAAATCGGCACGCTGGCAGATAACAGCGCCCATTCCGTACAACAGATTGGAGAAATTATTGCCAATATTAACGGACAGGTAGATACCATGGTAGAGCGTACCAGAGAAAGTGTTACGACGATACAGGAAAATACTCTTGCGGTGAATAAGGCATATGAAACGTTCCATACGATTTACACGGATATTAACAGCACCAGTGAGATTGTAACATCAATGATTGAAGAAATTGAACAGGTCAATGATGTTGCAAGTAATATGGCGGCGATTTCAGAAGAACAGTCTGCGAGTGCGGAAGAAATTTCAGCGACAATTGAAGTGCTTGCAGCCAATGCACAGACCGTCACACAGGAAAGCACACAGGTGGAAGAATGTGCGGAAGTGGTTGCAGAATCCGCAAAAACCCTTACAGGCCATATGCAGAAATTTAAACTGTAATAAAAAGTAAAACAAAATAAAAATAACCGGCAGCAGCTATAGATTATAGATATCAGAAAGCAGAATCCGACAGTACCGCGGCAATCCGCAGTCCGTCGTATTCTGCTTCTTTTATTTGAAAATGCGCGGCAGTTTCAGAATCTGCAAAGCACAGACCATCGCTGTCCATATCCGGGACATAGGATGCCGCGTGAATTTCTGCTGCAATGCCATTTCCGGTAGCTTTAGCATAGGCTTCTTTTAAAGTCCAGAGGCGGAAAAAACGTTCCGCCTGTACAGATACATTTTCTGTATCATAAATCCAGTGATATTCTGTTTTTGAAAAAAATCTTTTTGCAACGGACGGTTTAAACGGGCGGTTTCCCTCAATGTCGATACCACAGGGCATACCGGCAACGATACACACCGCAAAATTTCCGGAGTGGGAAAGGTTAAAATGCAGATTTTCATGCTCTTTAAAATAGGGCTTTCCATTTGCAATGCAGGCGGTTTCGTAATCGTATTCCTGCGCATAGGTGCAGACGGCGGCTGAAACAGTGACCGGAAATGGGATATTTTTGACAGTTGGCGTATTATCTGCCAAAGAGCCTGTAACAGAGCCGGATATAAATGCGTGTGTTGTGTAATTGAGCAGAAGTCCGGCGGCAAGGCAGCGGCATTTTGCAGCATCATTTTTTAAATTACAGATTTTTTGCTGCCGGTGTCCGGGTACAAGTTTAAAAGCCTTGTCATATAGTGCCTTATCGCCTGAAAGGCTGTCCGACAGCGGTGTTATATCCATAATTGAAATTAAAAATTGTGTCATTTTATCGGTTCCTATTCCTCAATCAAAGCCTGCGGTTATGATGTCTGCGGATTATTTTATGCGGTACACTTATGCAATACAGACATCTTGTTACTGGTTTAATCATAACAGACCACAGCAAAAACGCCAACAAGAATCTAAAAAGATTATGAATACTTCATACAAATGCTAACAATAATAGTAAGGAATTTTACTGATTTTTTATTGATTTATCGTGATATTGTATTTATAATAAGAAATAAATGGGTACAGTGTACTGCCCTTTACAAAATAATGACGGTCCGGCGGAGGAATTTATGGATAATAACAACAGAAATAACCCCAATAACGGCAACAAAAATGACAAAAAGCCGAAAAATATGAATACTATCATTATTATACTGATTGCAGGTGTAATTACATTTATTGCGATTACGATGTTAAACAGCATGATAAAAGATGCAACGTATAAAGAAATTACGTATTCCGAATTTTTGCAGATGATAGATGAGGATAAGGTTTCAGAAGTCAAGTTTGACTCGGACAGAATCTTAATCCAGCCATCGGATTCACAAAAAGACAGTAACGGATTTTCCTATACGTATTATACCGGTTATATTAAAGATAAGGATATTACAGATAAATTAGACGATAAAGGTGTGACGTATTCAGGATATATTCCGGATCAGAGTTCGTCTATTATTGATTTTCTGCTGGTTTATGTACTGCCGATTCTGTTTATCTATCTGATGTTTACATTTGTATACAGAAGACTGTCTAAAGGCGGCGGTATGATGGGCGGCATGGGTGTCGGCAAGAATACAGCCAAGGTCTATGTACAGAAGCAGACCGGCGTGACATTTAAAGATGTAGCGGGACAGGACGAAGCCAAAGAGTCCCTGACAGAAATCGTGGATTTCCTGCATAATCCGGATAAATATGCAAGCATCGGTGCGAAACTGCCGAAGGGCGCACTGCTTGTAGGTCCTCCGGGAACCGGTAAAACCCTGCTTGCAAAGGCGGTAGCCGGTGAAGCCAATGTACCGTTTTTCTCGCTGGCAGGTTCTGATTTTGTAGAAATGTTTGTCGGCGTCGGTGCATCACGTGTGCGTGACTTATTTAAGGAAGCACAGAAGCAGGCACCGTGTATCATTTTCATCGATGAAATTGATGCCATCGGTAAAAGCAGAGATTCCCGCTATGGCGGCGGCAATGATGAGCGTGAGCAGACATTAAACCAGCTGCTTGCAGAAATGGACGGTTTTGATTCTTCTAAGGGCTTATTTATCCTTGCCGCAACGAACAGGCCGGAAGTGCTTGATAAAGCGCTGTTAAGACCGGGACGTTTTGACAGAAGAATTATTGTCGATAAGCCGGATTTAAAGGGCAGAATTGATACCTTAAAGGTTCACTCCAAAGATGTATTAATGGATGATACCGTTGATTTAGAAGCAATCGGACTTGCAACGAGCGGTGCGGTTGGTTCGGATCTTGCCAATATGATTAACGAAGCGGCGATTGCGGCAGTCAAGGACGGCAGAAAAGTGGTATCCCAGAAGGATTTATTTGAAGCCGTGGAAGTGGTTATTGCCGGTAAGGAAAAGAAAGACCGCATTTTAAGCAAGGAAGAAAAACGCACGGTTGCATATCATGAAGTCGGTCATGCGCTGATTACGGCATTAAAGAAAAATGCCGAGCCGGTGCAGAAGATTACAATTGTACCGCGTACAATGGGTTCTCTCGGCTACGTCATGCAGGTGCCTGAAGAAGAAAAGTACCTGATGACAAAGGACGAACTGATGACAAGACTGGTAACACTGCTTGGCGGACGTGCCGCAGAAGAAGTCGTTTTTGATACGGTAACAACCGGTGCGTCAAATGATATTGAAAAGGCAACACAGATTGCCAGAGCCATGATTACCCAGTACGGTATGTCGGAAAAATTCGGGCTGATGAGTCTGGAAACCGTTGAAAGCAAATATTTGGACGGTAGTGCAAGACTGAACTGTTCCGATGAGACAGCGGCAATGATTGATGATGAAGTTAAAGAACTGTTAAAAGAGTGCTTTGCGGAAGCGAAGAAGCTTTTATCCGAAAACCGCGATGTATTAGACGAGATTGCAAAATATCTGTATGAGAAAGAAACAATTACCGGAAAGCAGTTTATGGAAATTTACCGTAAGGTCAAAGGAATTCCTGAACCGGTAGATACAAGCCATATGACGATTTCAGAAAAGGTTGCAGAAAGCGTATCCTTTAATGAAGACGGAAGCTATTCCTCAACGGTCAATCAGGCACCGCCTGCGCCGTGGGAACACCCGCAGCAGACAGAAGCACAACAGCCATCACCAGAGCAGGCGGATAAAGATGTTCCGGCACAGAATACAGAAAAAGAGGAAGACCGGAACACAGAGCAATAAATCATAAAAGTTTCAGATATGAAATCCCCATTAGCAGTAAATAAGCTGCTGATGGGGATTTTTTAACAGTACGCTTGACAGCGCACGTTTTGAAATAAAGATTGACAGGGTAAAAGAAATGGGATAATATCAATTTATATTTAGGGAAGGAAAGAAAAGAATGTCATTAGTAGTGCTTGTACTTTTTGGAATTGTACTTTTTAATATGGTACGTGGATACCAAAGAGGTGTTCTTATGGTGCTTTATTCCATTGCAGCATGGGTTGTCATTTTGATTGCGGCGAATGGTCTTGCACCCAGAGTCAAAGATTTTATGGTAAATCACACAGGAATTTATCATTCGATTGAACAATCCTGTGAAAAAACTATCAATGACCGTTTGAGCCAGTCTGTAGATGAGCAGCTGGATCATACCGGAGAAGATACGGCAGGAGTACTGCAGAATCAGGGGATTTATCTGCCAAAGCAGATGGTTGAGCAGTTGGAGAACAACATGGCACAGGCAGGTAATAAAATTGTGCAGGAGAGCGGCATTGCGCAGTATACTGCAGAATATATTACGCAGTTTATATTGACAGGTATTTCATACTTTTTGACGGTGCTGGTATTAAGCATTCTGTTGGGAATTGTAAAACGTATGTTTATTGTTGCCAACCATATTCCGATACTGGGTGGTGTCAATAGAATTCTGGGACTTTTACTCGGTCTGGTGCAGGGTGTTATGGCTGTCTGTATTATTTTATATTTTGTATCCTTAATCAGCACAACCGGATTAGGAAGCTGGCTCTATGGTCAAATAGAAGTGAATCCTGTCACGCTTGCCATATATAACAGCAATCCGATTGTGGTTTTTCTATTGTATATTTTTAACAGCTGGATTTAACAGCTGCGTTGAATAAGCCGGAAGGTTCCACTGCCGCCTGTATTTATAGAAAATAAATACAGGCGGCAGTGCTTTATGGCAGATTGTCAGTCTGTGTTATAGTTTTTTAAGTTCTCATTTTATTTGATTTATGCTACAATAAATTACAAAAGCCGGAGCAGGCTGCCCTGATGGCAGAAGAGAAATCGCCTGCGGAAGTGAGGAAAATGCGAAAATCCTTAAATCAAAGATTTTCGCACGTCAAGTGTAACTTGACGTTGCGCTTTGTGTCGCAGGCGCCACAAAGCCGCTTTTTATCGCAGAACTGAATTAATTCAGTTCGCGATTCCTCCGGCATTAAAACGCCTGCGGAATGGGGATTAGTATGAATTTTACACATTTACATGTCCATACGGAATATTCACTGCTGGATGGTTCGAGTAAAATCGGAGAGATTACAAAGAGAGCAAAAGAGCTGGGAATGGACAGCCTTGCGATTACGGACCACGGTGTCATGTATGGTGTCATTGATTTTTATAAAGCGGCGAAGGAAGCCGGTATTAAGCCGATTCTTGGGTGCGAAGTCTATGTAGCACCCGGTTCCAGATTTGAAAAGACACCGGGCGAATCCGAAGACCGTTATTATCATCTGGTACTGCTTGCGGAAAATAATACCGGTTATCAGAATCTGATGAAGATTGTTTCAAGGGGATTTACAGAAGGATTTTATTATAAGCCGCGTGTAGACTATGAAGTGCTGACCGAGTATCACGAGGGCATTATCGCATTAAGTGCATGTCTTGCGGGTGAAGTGCAGCGCTATCTTGCGCGTGGTATGTATGAGATGGGAATGGAAGCGGCAAAACGCTATGAGAACATTTTCGGAAAAGGCAATTTCTTTCTGGAATTGCA
>OGZT01001052.1_pt1 | contig 20327 bp, 10 predicted proteins | sample 1576891 | NCBI WGS metagenome assembly OGZT01 (sample SAMEA3541521, study PRJEB24748) | human gut metagenome | biome: human gut; feature: human-associated habitat; material: faeces | place: China | collected 2012 | reverse complement strand
AGTCTAAGAATAACAAGCAGAGCAATAGCGGTCAGGCAACGTCTATATATAATGGTAAGTTGCCGGGGATTGATTTATATTATGGAAGTCAGAAGGTTGGAAGTCTTAACGGCTACACAATGGATATGGAAGAAGAACATATGCGTGATGTTATTGTCCCTGTTAATACAGACAGAACGGTTCCAATTACAATATCAACTAATGGCAATAAGGTTTCAGAGATTTCTTACGAAATGAAGAGTACTGAGGACAACCGTTTGATAGATAATGGAACCCTTGACGGCTGGAAACAGAAGGACGGCAAGATTACTTTGAATTATCAGGCCAGTGCCATTATGGAACAGGGAACAGAGTATTTCTGGGAAATAATTATCAAAACAGATAAGTATGAGCAGATTAATTATTACGCAAGAGTAATGGTTACGGATAAGGAGTTTGTTACTGAACAGATTAAGTTTGCGAAGAATTTTGCACAGACCGCTTTAAAGGGCGAGGGAGCTTCAAAGCTTGCTCAGTATATTGAGCCTGATAGTAGCCTTCCTAATGATAACCTTGGTCAGACTACTATTAAGTCAAGTTACAATAGCCTTATTTGGACTTCACTTAAGCCTGAGCTTATATCTGATATAACAATAACAGCAAAAGAGTTTTGCATAAAGGACACCGGGGAAGCCGGAACTTATACAATGAATTATCAGATTAGAACAACTAATGCTGAGAAGGTTAAAGAGAAATATAATGTTTCTGAAACAATCACAATATGGAGTTGTGCAGGAAGAATTTATGTTTTGGCATATGACAGGGAAGTAAATCAGATTTGGACAGCAGACAAGAATAACGTAGGCGGAAGTTTTATTGACTTAGGTATTCAGAAAGAAACAAAGGCTGATTTTGTTGAAAGTTCAAATCAGCAGTTTATGGCGTTTCAGGTTAACGGCGATGTTTACGTAATGGATTTGAATGAAAGAAAAATCAAACAGGTTTACAATCTTAATGCCAAGAATGCTGAACAGCTTAACAATACTAAGGCAAGGGTAATTACCGTGAATGACAAGGGCAATGTTGACTATATGATTTATGGTTATAGTAAGGCTAAGGAGCATGTAGGCGAAAACGGAATTTCTATTTTAAGATATAATTATGAGTCTAACAGTTCCAAAGAGGCGGCTTTTGTACCTTGCAAAGTGCCTGCTTACAACTTGGAGAAGCAGTTGTCACAGCTTTGTTACGTAGGCGACGGAACTCTTTATATTATGATGAACAACACTATTTACTATGCAAACCTTAAAACTAAGGAGTGGGGAGCGTTGGTAGAAAATGTGGAAGACGGAAGTTTTGCAATTAACAGCGACGGAAGTATGTTGGCTTACAATACAAGTGGTAAGGCTTATGATACGGAAAACATTACAATTGTTAACTTAAAGAATGGTGAAAAGAAGACTATTGAGGCGGGAGCTGACAATATTATTACCGTATATGGTTACACGGGAACGAACCTGATTTATGGAATAGGTTCTCAGAGTGACGTGTCAAAGAAGAGTTTTGTACCTGTTAGCAAGTTGGTAATTGTTGATAAGGATTATAAAGAAGTTAAGTCATATTCACAGAATAAGGTTTATATTACAGGTGTTGAAATAACAGACAATATTATTAATATTAAGCGGTACAAGGGCAAGAGCCAGATTTCAGATGACCAGCTTTTGGATAATACTGAGACTAAGAAACCTGTTGCAAAAACAAGTTATTATGTGGATGATGTAAAGCAAAAGGAATTAGCTTTGGCATTTACTAATGCACTTGACGGAACTAAGCAGCTTTCAGTTGAAAAGATTGGCAAGGTAACTTTTGACAGTAGTTCTAAGGTTAATGCTACTTTTGAGAGCAAGAAAGAAAATAATTATTATGTTTACGGATATGGAAAGCTTCAGGGGATTTACAGCGACAAGAACGCTGCAACTAATGCGGCAAAAGCTACATATGGACTTGTAACGGATAACCGTGGACATAAGATATGGGTTTTTGAAGAGAATTATAATTAAAAATATCAGAAAAGGTCAAAATGCTTATTAGAAAAGGGTGTTTTGACTTTTTTCTTTATCTTTACGCGAAAAATTTTTAATGTTATACTTAAAGATAGTAAAAAATTCGGGAGGAACTATGCGATTTATACATACTGGTGACATTCATCTTGGTGCCACTCCGGAGAGCAAAAGACCTTGGGCGGCTAACCGTGGAGATGAAATTTGGAATACTTTAGAACGTTTAATTAAAAAAATAAAAATAGACCCGGTAGATTTGCTTATTATTGCAGGGGATATGTTTCACAGACAGCCGTTGCTTCGTGAACTTAAGGAAGTTGATTATTTGTTTTCGACTATTCCTGACACAAAGGTTGTTTTGTGCGCGGGAAATCATGATGCCATTAAAAAAGGCTCTTTTTATGACGGCTTCAAATGGAGTGAGAATGTTATTTTCTTAGGTGACAAGAATATTGAAAGTGTGGAGATTCCTGAGCTTAATACATGTGTGTATGGACTAAGTTATCACCAGACTGAAATTAAGGACGCAATGTATGACCATGTTATTGTGGACAGACCGGATATGATTAATATTCTGGTGGCTCATGGCGGTGACGAAAAGCATATTCCAATTAATAGAAAGAAGCTTGCAATGTCAGGTTTTGACTACGTGGCAATGGGACATATTCATAAGCCTGAAATAGATGAAAAGATGAAGATGGCATACAGTGGTTCTCTTGAACCTATTGATATGAATGATATTGGACCTAGAGGCTATATTTATGGTGAGATTTCAAAGAGAGGTCTTGAACTTGAATTTGTGCCTTTTGCAAAGAGAATTTACAGGGAACTTGATTTCACGGTAACTCCAACAGCTACTAATTTGGAAATAAGACATAGACTGATTGACATGATTAAGGAGCAGGGACAGGATGATATGTACAAGATTACTTTTAGCGGTTACAGAGATCCTGATTTTGACATTGATGTTTCAGATATTGAAGGTGTTGGAAATGTTGTAAATGTTACCGACAATACGGTTCCTGATTATGATTTTGAAGAATTGTACGCTGAAAATAAGGACAATATTCTTGGAATGTACATAAAGAAATTTCTTGACAGGGAGAGTCTTACACCTTTGCAGCGTAAAACCCTTTACTATGGAACAAAGGCATTGATGGATGCCATGGAGGACAGGGCATGATTATAAAGGACATACGATTAACTAATTTTGGAAAATTTAATCATAAAATGGTAACTCTTGAACCGGGACTTAATATTGTATATGGTGAGAATGAAGCGGGAAAGACTACTCTTCATACTTTTATAAGAGGAATGCTCTTTGGAATAGAAAAACAGCGTGGAAAGGCAAGTGGTAAGGACCTTTACACTAAGTATGAGCCATGGGATAATCCGGCCAATTATCACGGTATGATGCGAATCGAAAGCGACGGTGTAACTTATCGTATTGAGAGAAATTTTAATAAGCTTAATAAGTCTTTTAAGGTTATTAATGAAGATAAGGGGGTTGAGCTTAAAACAGAGGAGATTGAAAATCTTTTCGCAGGGCTTGATGAAAGCTGTTACTATAATACTATAAGCATAAGCCAGCTTGGCAGCGTTACAGATAAGGAACTTGAAGTTATTCTGAAGAATTATGCGGCAAATCTTGGCACAACAAAGTCTATGGAGATTGATATTAAATCAGCATTTGCAGACTTAGATAAGCAGAAGAAAAATATAATGATTGAAAGCCGAATTGCCGAAGAGGATGTTGTTGAGAAGGCTATTAAGAATGCCAAAGAGGATTTGGAGATTTCTCAGGGCGAACAGCATACAATAATTGCTTCGATAGAGCAGAAAAAGCAGTCTTTATTTAATCTTTCTAATAAGAAGAAGGAATTGTCAGCTCTTGATGCAAAACGATTTGAAGCCTTAAATAAACTTAATGAGCGTAAGGAGAATCTTTATCAGGAGGCAATTACTTTGACTGCTGACAGTGAGAAGTTTTCAGCTTCCCTTGAACAGATTGAAAATCACCAGAAGCAGCTTGAACAGGAGCTTGCTGACAAGGGCATTGACGGAAGAGAGACTATGGAATATCTTCTTGAAAAAGTTACTAACAGAAGTAATATGCCTGTTTTGTTTATTATCCTTATGATGGGATGTATTGGTGGTGCAGCAGGTTTTATTATGGGCAATTACCAGATGATGGATTTAAAGCAGTTTTGGGTTAAGCCGGGTATATGCCTTGGTGCGGCTTTTGTTTTTCTTATACTTGCAATCTTTAAGTATGGATTTAATAAGAAGAAGCGTCAGAAGAAGCTGGATGCCTTAAAGGAGATTAAGCTTGTAATGGATAAGCTGGACGCGGCAAAGCACGAAAGGGTTTATGTTGAACGTCAGCTTAACAACAAGAAAGAAGCTTTAAAGGATACTCAGGAGTTTATTAAAGCCGAAGAAGAAAAAAGCGTTGATATGCAGGATTATAGTGACGAGTTAAAGGACTTGGAAGCGAAGGAACGTGAAATCAACGAGGCAATTTCAAAGTCTCAGTGGATTCTTGAACAGAAGCAGGAAAAGGATATTGAGCTTCAGAAGAAGATTGATGAACTTGAGGAGCGATTTAACAAGATTAAGAAAGCAAAAGTTGAAATACAGGCTATTGAGGACGCAAAGAGTAATATTGAAGATATAGCAGATGAAATCAGAAATAGTTTCGGTAAGAGATTAAATGAGAGAGCATCTTATTATATTTCACAAATTACAAATGGCAAATATGACAATCTTTCAATAGATGACAAACTTAACATATCTGTAAACAGTAAGCACGCTCTCATAGCTGCTACACGACTTAGCAAGGGCACAATAGAGCAGATATATATGGCACTTAGACTTGCGGCAGCAGATATTATATTTGAAAAGGACAAGAAACCTATACTTCTTGATGATGCCTTTGCGATGTATGATAACAAGCGAATGGGTAATACTATGAGATTTATGGCAGAAAATATGGAACAGGTAATCATCTTCTCATGCCATACAAGAGAGAAGCTAATGGCGGACAAGTTAGGACTTAAGTATAACTTTATAAGGTTGTAGTGGAGAGTTGCAAGGTTATGAAGTTATAAGGTAGAGTTGCAAGGTTATAATTGAGAACGCTAAGATTTAAACGATAGATCTAAGGATGCGGCGGAGAATTGAATATTATATGAGTGTGGAAGAGTGAGAATTAGCCCCGGCTACGGAAACGTAGCCGGGGGTTTTATAGGCTGAAATTGTGGGAGAATTTTTTAGAAGTCATATTCTTTTAATGAGAAATCAAACTAAGATAACCCCCATTATCTTTTCGATTTCTTTAACGAGAATACAAACTCTGTTCCAACGCCTTCGGTGCTGATTACATCGATTGTTTCGTTGTGTCCCATAATAATTTCTTTTACGATGGCAAGTCCGATTCCAGAGCCTGTTTTGTCACGGCCACGGGAAAGGTCGGTCTTGTAGAATCGCTGCCAGATTTTGTCGATGCTGTCCTGTGGGATTCCCATACCAAAGTCCTTAACGGAACAATATTGTTTTTCGCCTTTGTTATAAAGCTTGATTATAATCTTTGAACCCGGATTACTGAACTTAATGGCGTTATCAAGTAGGTTGTAAAGAACCTGTTCAATCTTGCCTTTGTCAGCGTATACATTGCAGTGCTTTGGTGGAAACTGAATAATCAATTCAATATTCTTCTTCTCGCAACTGCCCTGGAAAGTATCAACTGTTGAAGCGATAACTGATTCCATATTAAAGTCTTCAAAAATAAGTTCAGGACCGGTGCTGTTCCAACGGTTAAGGTCACGCAATCCTGAAGTAAGCTTTTCAAGACGGTTAGCCTCAGATAAAACAATTGAAAGATATTTGTTGTAATCTTCCGGTGGAATTGTTCCATCCATTATAGCTTCAATATAGCCCTTTATAGAAGTTAAAGGAGAGCGGAAATCATGGGAAATATTAGAAATAAATTCCTTTTGATAAGCTCGTGAGTTGTTTAACTGCTTAGACATATATTGAAGTGAGTGCGCCACGTCACCGATTTCATCGTCATTGTTAACCTTAAGTCCTTCGTATTCAAAATTACCTTTGGCATATTCCATTGCCGCAAGTCTAATCTGCTTAAGTGGCAAATAAATAAACCACATAAAGTTAAAGAATATAATAAGTGAAAGAGCCAGTATAATTGCGTAAGTAACGTAGAAAATAAGTGTTACATCATAGCAACTTTTTTTAATAATGGAAGTAGGCATATGCGCCACAATATATCCATAAGTCTTATTATTATTTTTAACTTCATAGACAACACTTAAAGTGTCGGTTTTAAAAATATTATAAAATTTGCCAATCTTGTAATGCGTATTCTTGTAATCATCAGGCTTGAATTTTTCAATCAAAATATTAGAAGAATCTTTTGAAAGATTATTTGTTGTGCCTGTGTAATAAAATGGTTTGCGGTTACTATCAAGAATAAGTATGTCACAGTCTAGCACGTTGTTAAAATCATTTAAAAACTGCTTAGGATTGTCTAAATCATCAAGTGAGTTGTCCACGCAGTCCACAGCATTACTTCCTATTACAGAGGCATATTTGTAAAGGGTGTTAATGTTATTGGTCAGAAGATGATTATAAATCAAGTTATTTGACCAATAAGAAATTAACAAAAAACCTAATATTGCAAAAGAAAAATATCCTGTAAAAAATTTAGTTAAAATAGAATTTTTCATATTTAGTTATGTACCTCGAATCTATATCCTACACTCCAAACTGTACCAATTGACCACTGATCCGTGTCAGCAATTTTTTCACGAATACGTTTAATGTGAACGTCTACAGTTCTTGTATCTCCGGCATATTCATAACCCCAGATATGGTCAAGAAGTTGCTCTCTTGTAAACACTTGATTAGGTGATGAAGCAAGGAAGTACAATAATTCAATCTCTCTTGGAGTCATTTCAACAGGTTTGCCCTTGTAAATAACTTCGTAGTTTGAAAGATTAATAATAAGATCCTTGTATTCAACACGTTTTTCATCAGGCTTCTTTGCGACAGGGGCCGGAGCTTCAGTGTAACGTCTGAGAACTGCCTTAACACGGGCAACAAGTTCCTTTGAGTCAAAAGGTTTAATAATATAGTCATCTGCACCAAGTTCAAGACCTAAAACTTTGTCGAAAACTTCTGTTTTGGCAGAAAGCATAATAATAGGAACCTTTGATTCTCTTCTTATTTCACGGCATACTTCGTAACCGTCAAGTCCCGGAAGCATAATATCCAACAAAATAAGATTTGGAGCATATTCTTTAAACGCATCAAGAGCCGACTGGCCATCATGCTCAATACGTGTTTCGTAGCATTCCTTAGTTAAATATAAAGATATAAGGTTTGCAATGTTTTCATCATCGTCAACTATTAAGATTTTCTGTTTGTTTGCCATTTTAAATCCTCCTGTTAAAAAAATCTATTTAAATTCTACAACTGTGGCACCTGCACCACCTTCGCCATGTTCACCTGTTCTGTAGGATTTTACATAGCTACATTTCTTAAGATGGTTTTGAACTGCATTTCTAAGAGCTCCGGTGCCTTTGCCGTGAATAACATATACCTGTGGCAAATGTGCAATGTAAGCATCATCTAAGTATTTGTCAAGCTGTGAAATAGCTTCGTCAACTGTTTTTCCAATTAAATTAATTTCAGTTTTAATATTCATAGACTTGTTCATTTTAATCTTGCCTGTTGAACCACGGGTTAAGCCTGGTGCCTTAATATCAGGTTCGTCAATAATTTCAAGGTCGCGAATATTAACCTTAGAGTTTAGTATACCCATTTTTACTGTAAGATTACCGGCTGCATTAGGCAATGAAGCAATAGTACCGTTAAGATTCATGCTCAAAACTTTTACACCTGTGCCAAGCTTAAAGTCGGAAGGCTTGTAAGCCTTTTTAGGTTTGGCAGCTTTAATTGATGAGCCTACCTGGTTCTTTTTAAGCTTTGCTCCAACATTACTTCTGGATTTTTCCATTTCGCGGGTATTGCCGGATTTTCCATATTTATTAATAGTTTTGATAGCTTCGTCGGCTGTTTCCTTAGCTTCCTTAAGAATATCAACAGCATCTTCGCGTGCCTTGTTAAGGATTTTGTCACGCTGTTCATTAAGCTTTTCTGTCTTAAGTTCATAATCACGTTTAAGTGATTTAATCTGAGACTTGTAAACTGCAATAGTTTCCTGATCTTTTTCAATCTGGATTCGCTGTCTTTCTATTTCGGACAAAACATCCTCAAACTGCTCATTATCTGAATCAATGTGAGACTTAGCATCTTCAATAATGTAGTCAGGAAGACCTAACTTGCTTGAAATAGCAAAAGCATTACTCTTTCCGGGAACACCAATAAGAAGTCTGTAAGTTGGTCTGAGTGTTTCTACGTCAAACTCGCAACTTGCGTTTTGAACTCCCTCAGTTGATAAGGCAAATAATTTTAATTCACTGTAATGTGTTGTTGCCATAATTCTTGAACCGATGTTTTTAAGGAAAGTAAGAATTGAAATGCCAAGGGCTGCACCTTCCACAGGATCCGTTCCTGCACCAAGTTCATCGAAAAGTACCAGTGAATCCTGATCTGCCTGATTAAGTATATTAACAGTATTAACCATATGAGCTGAAAAAGTACTTAAACTTTGTTCAATACTCTGTTCGTCGCCAATGTCAGCAAAAACTTCTTTAAAAACTGCAAGTTTGCTACCCTCAAAAGCCGGAATATGAAGTCCCGCCTGGCCCATAAGCGTTAAAAGTCCTACAGTTTTAAGTGAAACTGTTTTACCACCGGTGTTAGGACCTGTAACAATCAAAAGGTTAAAGTCTTTTCCAAGATGAATGTCTATAGGCACAACCTTTTTAGGATCCAAAAGAGGGTGGCGTCCCTTCTTAATATTAATTTGTCTTTGATCATTAAACTCAGGCATTGAAGCTTTCATTTCTTTTGCAAGAGAAGCCTTAGCGAAAATAAAGTCAAGCTTAGGTAATATTTCCATGTCTGTTTTTAATTCATAAATATGCTCGGCACAGGCCATACTAAGGTTTGCAAGAATAATCTGGATTTCATCAGCTTCCTTAGCTTCCAGTTCACGAAGCTTATTATTAAGCTCTACAACAGCAGCAGGTTCAATAAACAAAGTAGAACCTGTTGAAGACTGGTCGTGAATAATACCGTTAACATTGCCACGGTATTCCTGCTTAACAGGTACACAATAACGTCCATCCCTCATTGTAATAAGGGCATCCTGAAGATAAGTGTGACCTGACTGGGAATTAATGAGAGATGACAACTGGCTGTGAACACGGTCGTTGGTAATCTTCATCTGTCTTCTTATATTTTTAAGATTAGCAGATGCATCGTCAGCTATTTCATCCTCTGAAATAATACATCTTTCAATGTCATTCTTCAAATTAGTTAAAGGTTCAATAGCCTCAAACATGTCATCAAGACTATCTCTTTCAGCCTCATCATCACGGCGGGAGAAAGTTTTAACTCTTAAGGCAACTTTTAAAAGGGAGTCAATTCTAAGTAATTCTCCGGTGCCAAGAGTACTTCCAATCTCTAATCGTTTAATGGATTCGCCAATATTGTGAATACCTGAGAAAGAAAGGCTTCCTTTCTGCCAGATTCGTGATAAGGCATCACCTGTCTGTTTCTGATTTTCTTTTATTTTATGAATATCGGCAGATGGAACAAGTGCGTGGCAAAGCTTCTTGCCAGGCTCAGAACCTGCCTGATTTTCTAACATTTTTATTATTTTATAGTATTCAAGGGTTTTAAGAACTTTTTCGTTCATGATAAAGCCTCCAATTCTTGTATTTAGATACATAATCAATTATAATAAAGATTGACTGTCAGGTAAAGAAAATCTTAACATTTGGAGGAAAAGATGAGATATATAGAAACATTAAGAGAGGGCGAAAGAATTCAGGAAACATATTTGTGCAGACAGAGAACTACTGCAATGACTAAAACAGGAAAAGAATACGAGAATGTTATTCTTCAGGACAAAACAGGTTCCTTGGACGCCAAGATATGGGATCCGCACTCAATGGGGATAGATGAGTTTGATGCACTTGATTATGTTGAAGTAAATGGTGATGTAACAGTATTTAACGGTCAGACACAGCTTAGTATTAAGCGTGCAAGAAAGATTAGCGAAACAGATGTTGACCCGACTAATTATTTACCATGTACTAACAAAAACATTGACGAAATGATGATGGAATTAACAAAATTCATCGCCGGTGTTAATAACCCTTATTATAAACAGGTTTTAACAAAGCTATTTATTGACAATACAGAATTTGCGGAAGCATTTAAGAAGCATTCAGCAGCCAAAAGCGTACATCACGGTTTTATTGGCGGCTTGCTTGAACACACATTATCAGTTGCAAAGATGTGTGATTTCTTTGCAAAACAATATCCTATTTTAAATAGAGATTTACTTATGACATCAGCTATTTGTCACGATATTGGAAAGGTTTATGAACTTTCAGACTTCCCAATGAATGATTACACAGATGCAGGCCAGTTACTTGGACACATTGTTATGGGTTCAGAAATGCTTGGAAAGATTATGGATTCAATTCCTGATTTTCCGACTAAGTTAAAGAATGAATTGAAGCATTGTATTCTTGCACATCACGGAGAGCTTGAATATGGTTCACCTAAAAAACCGGCTCTTATAGAGGCAATGGCACTTAATCTTGCAGATAATGCAGATGCAAAGATTGAGACAATGACAGAACTTTTAAACAGTAACAGTTCTGCTTCATCAGACCAGTGGTTAGGATACAACAGATTGCTTGAAACTAATGTTAGAAAGACAAGCGAATTAAAGTAATAAATAAATAGATAATAATACAAATACGCAATAATTAGCATAAATATGCGAAAAAATATACAGATAATTATTTAAAGGAATTTTCATGATTAAGAAAAATGATATTTTAGATTTAACAATTGAAGATTTAGGCGTAAACGGAGAGGGTATAGGCAAAGTTGATGGCTATACTCTTTTTGTTAAAGATGCTGTAATAGGAGATAAGGTTACAGTTAAGGTTATGAAGGCTAACAAGAATTTCGGGTTTGCCAGATTAATGGAAATAAAAGAGCCTTCTAAAGATAGGGTTTCGCCAAGATGCAGTGTGGCAAGACAGTGTGGCGGATGCCAAATTCAGTGCATTAATTACAAGGAGCAGCTTAGATTTAAGAAGAATAAGGTTTATAATAATCTTGTGAGAATCGGTGGACAGAGTGATTTTGTAATGAATGAGGTAATTGGAATGGATGAACCATTTAATTATAGAAATAAATCACAGTTTCCAATAGGAACAGATAAGGAAGGAAATATTATTTCAGGCTTTTTTGCAGGAAGAACTCATTCAATTATAAATATAGAAAGCTGTGACCTTGGGTTAAAAATTGATGGAAGAGATGTTAACAGGGAAGTAATGGATGTGGTTAAGGCATTTATGGTTCAATACGGAATTAAGCCTTACAATGAAGTAACCCACAAGGGTTTGGTTCGTCATGTCCTAATTAGAATTGGTGCAAAAACTAAACAGATAATGGTTTGCATAATTATAAATGGAAAGAATCTTCCTAATAAAGAAAAACTAACAGAAGAGTTATGTAAACTTGAAGGAATGTATAGCATTTCTCTTAACATTAATACTAAGAAAAGCAATGTGATTCTTGGAGACAAGGTGATTAACTTATATGGCCCTGGATATATTGAGGATTATATTGGAGATGTGAAATTTAGAATTTCTCCATTGTCATTTTTCCAGGTTAATCCGGTTCAGACAGAAAAGTTATACAATAAGGCTTTAGAATATGCTAACTTAACAGGAAATGAAATAGTATGGGATTTGTATTGTGGAATTGGAAGTATATCCTTATTTCTGGCAAAAAAGGCAAAACAGGTTTTGGGTGTTGAAATAGTACCGGAAGCAATTGCTGATGCAAAAATAAATGCAAAAATTAATGGAATAAATAATGCGGAATTCTTTGTTGGAGCAGCAGAGGATGTAGTAACGGAATATTTTGAAAATCACAAAGATGACGAGGAATGTAAGCCGGATGTTATTGTTGTTGACCCACCGAGAAAGGGTTGTGATCATAAGCTTCTGGAAACAATAGTGGAAATGAATCCTGAAAGAGTGGTTTACGTAAGCTGTGACAGCGCAACGCTTGCAAGAGATGTGAAGTGGCTTAGTGAAAATGGTTATAAGTTAAAAGAGGTCACACCTTGTGATATGTTTGGTCAGACAACACATGTAGAGTGCGTGGTTGCACTACATCGGGTCGATATGTAAGAATCCTTGATTTTAGGCACTTTGAGAGCTTTTTTAGGTTTGATAAAAATGGCTCAAATAGGAGAAAAAAGACACTTTCCAATGGAGTTGACGTTTCTGTAGTATTAGATGTGGTGATTGGGAACACACGGTAGTAACGTTCACAATTAAAGAAAAAACAAATATTTACTTCGTAGTAATTAAGACAAAGGATTACTCGTTTTCAGCAATGAAAATGAGCAATCCTTATTTTTTTGAAAGGAGCATTTGAAAATGGAAGAAATTAAGAATGTTAATCTGACACAATTGAAACCTTTTAAAAATCATCCCTTTAGGATTTCTTCACAATCCAAAATATAACGTATATCCAGTCATCGAATTTATTGAAAAGCACATTAGTAAACTTTGCGAAGAAGGTGTTGTATGGGCAGGATATTTTATGTGTCTAGAAAAAGATGGATAAAGCAATAGATAATTGAACTTCAAGAGAAAACGTGGTAAAATACAAACCTACAATTATACCATTGGACGGAATTATAAAATAGTATAATACAGAAACTATAACACAGATAAAATGATAAATGGTGCTTTTGGTTAACGATATAAAAAGAAAGGGGAATAAGATATGAGCAGGAGCATAAAGAAATGTTTTGCAGTTATGCTAGCACTCGTTGTTTTCGTGTCGGGGATGAGCAATATGTCATTATCTACATTGGCAGATGATACAATTCAAGAAACAACTGCGATTTCTGAAGAGACAACTGATACAAAAGAAGATGCAACGCCTGCAAAAGAAGATGCAACGCCTGCAAAAGAAGGTGCAACGCCTGCAAAAGAAGATGCAACGCCTGCAAAAGAAGATGCAACCCTTGCAGAGGAAGATGCAACAGTGTGGGAAGAAAGCACCAAAGATGTAACAGCAGAATTGGGACGTGCTGAAAATCCTGTGAAAAAAATTGTGGATACGCCTTTGAAAAAAGCTGTTAGAGCAGTTCCTCAGGCAGAAGGCAGACATGAAGCAGAAAATTCTGATTCATATACACCAGAGAATTCGGCTAAGGTTGAGATCGTGGCAGATGATTGGCATAAAAAGTTTTCGGGAAGTGGATATGTTGGCAACTTAAATTCCTATCCTCTGGATGATGAAGGAAAGGATATTCGTTCCTATCTGACACAGAAATTATACGCTGAAAGACCGGGAAAATATTTGTTGACCATAGGATATGCGTATAGAAATAGATTAGAGGATGACAGCAAACCTACGAATATTGATGTCAGATTGAATGGAAAATCATGGAAATCTGTTACAGTAAACCAAACGGCAGGTTGGAATGATGTAAGAGAGGTTAGCACTGTTATTGAATTAAAACGTGGAGAAAATACCATAGATATAACAGGTGCAAGTAATATATGGTATGCAGGAGAAGGAGATTACTGGCAGCAGATTAATTTAGACTATTTTGATATTTCTTCTCCTTTAGCAGAAGGAAAACATGAAGCAGAAGAGTATCATATATCCGGAAATAAAAGTGAAGATAAGCAGTATGAAATAAAAGATAATGGTGGTGGCATTTATTCTGAAAATAAATATGCAACTATTTGGAATACTCTGACAGGTGAGGAACATGAGTACCTGGGGTATAAGGTTTATGCACAGCATGCAGGTAAATATAAGCTTGCTGTTAGATATGGAACCAAATATGATGGAGATATATTTGTAAAGATAGGAGAGGGAACATGGAAAGAACTTTCCACTCCGTCTACAGGAGAATGGGATAAAGTAAAAACCGTAGAGATGGACATTACATTGCCAAAAGGTGAGAATACAATATATATTGCCGGACGCCAAACAACGGGCATTGAAAAATATAGCCAGTATATCAATATTGATTATTTCGAATTAACACGACAGGTAGATACGTCCAATATCGCATTGGATAAGCCGGTCAGAACCAGTGGTAACCGTAGTGATCGCAAGGATGATCATTATAAAGAGAACTCTCCGGAAGAAGCTGTAGATGGTTATGATGATTCCAGATGGGGAGGTCTTGAAAATCAGAATGACAACTGGTTTGAGATAGATCTTGAGGGGATTTATGAAATCAATCATGTTATGTTGAAGTTTGAACGTGCCTATCCAAAGGATTTTGAAATTCAGGTTTCCAGAGACAGAAAATCATGGACGACTACAGAAACTGTAAAGGACTGGACACCTTCCGGGAATGATAATAAAGCGAATGCAAAATACCAATGGAATTCTAATATTTCTTATCATGGAAAGGCAAGATATATCAGAATTAATGCGACAAGACTTAAAAATAAAGATTGGGGATTGTCTATTTGGGAGTTTGTTGTAAAAGGCGATAAACTGTCGGCAGATGTGAAAGATGTGGCAGTAAATAAAACAGCAACAGCAAGTTCAAGTAACGAGAATGAAGTTGCATGGGCGATTGACGGAAAAGATGACTCCAGATGGGGATCTATCAGTGGAGATGCGCAGTGGTATCAGATTAACCTTGGAAAAGAATATGCGTTACACAGTGTAGACTTAAAATTTGAACGTGCGTATCCGGAGGACTTTACAATTAAAACATCGAAGGATGGAAAGTCATGGGAGACAATAAAGACTGTAACCGGATGGAAAAATCCAGGGTCAGCAGGCAATCTTAGTTCCAGTGCCAGAGTTGGATATAGCTTTAAACTGGACAGTGAAAAAAATGCATCTTACATTCGGATAGAGTCATCGAAAGCTGCTAATAGCTCATGGGGACTATCTATCTGGGAGTTTGAAGCATGGGGTAAGGAAACGAATTTACCGAAATATTGGAATGATGTTCAAGGGAAAAAGTACGGAATTTATCCGGTCGATAAACTATATGATAAAAACGAGACGGAAAAAGCGGCTAATATGAAATATGCGGATGGAACGGAACAAAAATATACAATATTAAATGCAGATTTGGTGCAGGGAGATGTATTAGCCACAAATGACACTTATGAAGTCGTTTATGAACCAGGCAAAGATAATTACATCTATTTCTACGTTAATCCAAGAGATATACATATTGATTTTGGAGAAGATGAAAATAACGAGATTGATAAAGTACGTTGGTCTGGAAATCCGAAAGATGCAAACCTTGTTACAAATAACAAGTGGGGGGCAAATGGTTATAATAGTGATGTTTTAGAATTCTGTGGGCAGAAAGCAGCCACTGTTAAGTATAAAATTAAGGATTTGGGAAATAAAGATTCTGATAGCACATGGATTGGATGTCAGATTTATGGTACAACAAACACAGGTGATGAAAGAGAAAGTGATCTTGGTAAGAAAGCTCCTAAATTTGAAATTAAAATTAAAATTAACATTACAAAAGCACATAGCCTTTCCATTGAAGACACTATTGAAGATGATGGTTGTCTGGGTGTGAAGGATGCCCGAAATATTAAATATAAATGGCAGAGAAGCAGTGATGGCGTAAACGACTGGCAGGATATACCAGAGTCCAGAGATGACATGCCGGTATTGTATGATCATGGAAAGAAACTTGATGTTTCTCGTGATGTAGGTGGTGGTATGTATTACCGTGTCAGTGAAGAGGGAAAAGATGATTGGTCATTGGTATATAGAGTAAACTACTATAATAATGTACAGAATGGTGACTTTGAAAATCCGATTATGTGTACACCGGGAGAATCAGGAGCGTTGTTCCCATTTAACGCGAATGGGGATGAACAGCAATATCCGAATGGATATCCGGGGCTGTATTGGAAAACAACAGGACCAGGCTGGCATACCAACATCAACCCTTATAAGGTTGGTCATGATATTGAAATTGTTAATGGTAGAAATCTGAAAGTAAATAAAGGGTACCAGGAAGCTCAGTTTTCCGTAACTTATGAGGAAATGTATAAAGATGGGACCCATGGTGATCAGTTTGCTGAATTGAATTGTGAGAATATCGGGGCGTTGTATCAAGATATTCTGACAACACCTTCATCAGAGTGTTATTGGGATTTGGATCATGCAGGACGTTGGAATCAAAATACGATGTATGTCGTGGCAATGGCGGCAAAAGATGCAAGGCAATATATGACTTCAGAGCAGTTGAATCCAAACAATGGTATATCAGATACCTTTATCAAAAAACTGAAAACAATGGATAATGATAATCAGTTGAAGAATTCCAAATCAGAATATGATGAGGGAACAGAAATCAATCTCGGGAGTGGAATTGTGGCAAGAGTATGGAAAGTTCGTAGTGAGTCTGTTGCAACAGGGCATTGGGAACGCCATAGAGGACAGTATAAAGTACCGAATACAGATAAGGATCATTTAACACGTTTCTTCTTTGTTTCTGCAGAGGGTGGCGGAAAAACACATAGTGAAATCAACAATGGTGGAAACCTTACCGTAGGAAACCTTTTGGATAATGTTTCCTTTGAAATGAGGAAAAGTTATTCCATAACATATAAACTTCAGGAATATGGTGTAAATGGCAATCTAAACACAGTAACAGAGCATACAATAGAGGGGAAAACGGTTCCTGGTGGAAAGGTAGTTGTTCCTAGTAGTTTTGAGAAAGACGGTACAACTTACAATCTGTCCGACTATACTTTAACAAATGCAAAAATGAACGATAAGGACTTCTATTATAATAATAAAGGGCAGATGACTGTAGAATTTAATCATGATACATTAGTTCTTGTGTATGTAAAAAATATTATAACGGTCACAAAGATTGTGCAGGGTGTGGAAGCAAAAAATCTTCCGAAGGATTACAAGGTGACCGTTGAATTAGCGAAAGTAAATGGAAATCAGAAGAAATTAGTAACACTGAGTGATTTTAAAGAAATCGAAAAAGTGAATGCGAATGATGCCGGAGGGCTTTTCGCAAGTGGAACGATTCAAGCTTCAGAGTTAGGCTTACAGGATGGTGACCGATATACAGTTGTTGAAAAGGTTGACAGAACATTCAATGGTAAAGATAACAATAGATATGCATTGGTTCAGATTACTGACAGCATTAATGAAACAATTAATAATTTGCCAGTAAATGCAAAACAACAATTTGAGTATTCAATTGGTGCAAGCGGAATTAATTATAAAGGAAGTCAGTCAAATTCAGCGACAATCACCAATATTTATAAGCCGACACGTACGATTAAAGTTACAAAGAAAGTAGAAGGCAAATTTGGTGAACGGGATAAGTCATTTAAATTCACGTTGACATTGAGTGAAGCGGCGGTAAGTTATAATGATGACACCTTCCCGAATGATAGAAAGGTAACGTCAAATGGTTCTACATATAGTTTCAGTCTGAAACATAATGAAAGCATTGAATTTGTAGTACCGGATGGCTGTACTGCCAGCGTTTCGGAAGATGATTATTCATCAGAAGGATATGTTACAACGTGGAATTCAGAAATTAAGAATGTAGTAATTTCTGAGAACAAATCGACTACATGTACCAACTCACGTGACCTGACTCCTACCGGTTTGAACAATAGAGCAAAGCCATTTATCATTTTACTTGGTTGTGCATTATTGGCAGTAGCTTGTTTTGTGGCAGGAAAAAAAGGAAAATTTAGAAAGTTAGGCTGAAGAGAATAACTGTAAAAAATAATTTTCGGGAAGGGAATCTTATGGCATCAAAGAACATGAAGGATATTTCGAACTTGTTAAAAAATCTTAAGTTCCGAAAAAAAATGTTCGGGGGGATAGATGAAAAAGACGTTTGGCGAAAGCTGGATGAATTGCAGGAAGAATATCAGAATGTTTATGATGCCAAAGGAACCGCCAAAGAGGCAGAGGACATAGATGATCCTGGAGAGGTAATTAAAAACAAAAGAAAGAAACTGTTTCAAAAAGAAGAAATTATCATATTCTTTGAAAGACTGATTTTTCTGGCGGCATTGGTGTATATTATATTTGGTGTGATTTTTGGGATTACACCAATGAAAAATAAAGATATGTCACCGAAAATCAATGCAGGAGATTTGATGCTTTTCTATCGCTTGGAGAATAACTTTAGCATTAGAGATGTGGTGATTTTTGAAAAAGAAGGTGTTTCGTATACTGGGAGAATCATTGCAAAAGATGGCGATACGGTAGAAATCACCAATGAAGCAGAAGTAAAAGTTAATGGTTCGTTGCTTGCAGAAAATGATATATATTATTCGACACCTATGTATGATAATAATGTATCATATCCGGTTACGCTCAGAGAAAATCAATATTTTATCTTGTGTGATTACCGTGAGGGAGCAAAGGACAGTCGATATTTCGGTGCAGTAGAAATGGAAGAGATTAAGGGAAAAGTGATTACAATTATAAGAAAAAATGAATTGTAATTGAAGCGCTGATTTGTAATTTATTGTGTATTACGGAGGGCAGATTGGAGAAACAATATCAATGAATCTGACAGAGAAATATAATCCATATGTATCTCTGTGATAAAGGTAGTATTTTGGTACTTCCTATAGAATATGTAAAAAAAATAATAAAAGAAAGGATGTTTATTATGAATTCGAAAAACAAAAAAATAATAAAAGAAAGGATGTTTACTATGAATTTGAAAAACAAAAAAATCTTTAGCCGCATAGCAGCAGGTGTTATGACGGTGGCAATGGCAATTACATTATTGCCGGGAACTATGAAAACAGTGAATGCAGCAGAACCTGTAACAAGCGCTTCACTTGATGTAAATTTGTATAAGAGAGCAGATGTATATGCTCCAAATACAACATTTGAATTTGAGGTTACTAATTTAACAGCAGAACAGGCAAAAGCAACAAATGGTGGTAAGGATTTAAAGCCACCGTTTAAAAATGCGCCAGCAGGTGCTGTAAAACCAGGAACAATTGAATTAGCACCGGCAGCAGAAGATTTAACTGAGACATCTATTAGTAAAAAACTTACATTTACCTTAGTTGCAGATAAATTTACAACGGAAGGTATCGGAACTTACCGTTATAAAGTAAAGCAGAAAGAGGGGACCTATGAAGGCATTAAATATGATGTCGGAGAGAGATATTTAGATGTTACTGTTGCTACAGATGGAACCAATTTTTATATTGCAAGTGCATCTTTAGTCTTGTACCAAGAAGATGGGCAACTTGTAAAGAGTGGAGCTTTTGTAAATACATATGGTGTTAATAAGCCGGATACAGAGAACCCAGTTCCAAAGCCAGACGGAACAGTAAACGATTTAGTTATTAGTAAGACAGTAACTGGTAACTATGGTGAAAGAGATAAAAAGTTTATCTTTGAAATTACAATTAACGGTGCAGAAGGCGAATGGTATAATTTAGAAGGACAACCGGCAATTAAAAAAGGTACCGCTGCAAGAATTGAACTGAAACATGGAGATACAGTGAAAATTTATGGTTTAACTGAAAATGATACCTATACAATTAAAGAGCTAGAAGCAGACGACTATAAAACAACATTTGAGACAAAATTGAATGGTACTAATAAGGCCGGTGGAAGTGGAAATATTAAAACAGCAACAGGTACCATTGATGCTGGAACTTCATTACAGACACAGGAAGTTGCATTTACCAATGACAGGACCGGTTCCGCAACAGGTTTTGCTTCAAGTTACGGACCATATGCACTTATGGTTGTTTTAGCAGGTGCTGTAGCATTTGTATTATTCCGTAAGAAAAGAGCAGAATACTAAAAATTAGAATAAGTTTGTGAGAGTTTTACACGTGAAACAAGTAATTGCGTGATATGGAAAGGATATCAAGGTGGGGATAGCAGTAAAATGTGCAAGGGTTGGAAATAAAATACTTAGTTTTATAGCCATGGTGTTGGTTCTGATTATGCTGTTATATGGTGGTTATTCGTTATGGAATACCATAATGATATATCGTGGGGCATTTTCATCCAATGATTTGCTCAAATACCAGCCTACTGGGGATGGGCCGAATA